>Ga0164242_10000813_pt1 | contig 37256 bp, 31 predicted proteins | sample OricomgcompostMG_FD_108783 | JGI IMG/M metagenome (GOLD analysis project Ga0164242, IMG submission 108783) | Miracle-Growth compost microbial communities from Emeryville, California, USA - Original compost - Miracle growth compost (MG) ... | reverse complement strand
TTGGTCAGGTTCGACACCGGCAGCAGCAGCGACCCGCTGTTGGCCAGCCGGGTGCACGCGAACGCCAGCGGACGCACGGCCCGCGAACGCCCCGCGGCCGCGAGCACGACGGGAGTCAGCAGCACCACCGTCGCGTCGAGCGTCAACACCGCGGTCACGGACGCGGCCAGCACGACGACCAGGGCGAGCAACCGCACCGGACGACCGTGGCCCGCACGGAGCGCCAGCGCGCCGAGGTAGTCGAACAGCCCCTCCTCGGCGCACAGATGGCCGAACACCAGGATCGCGGCGAGGAAACCGACAGTTGGTGCGAGCTGGCGCAGCGTGTCACCGGCGGCCGAGGCGGGAACCACGTCGAGCGCGACCAGGATGCCCGCCGCGGGAACCGCGACGACGGCCTCGCTGCCGTTGAACGGACGGATCACCGCGACGGCGAGGCTGAGCACGAGCAGCACCACCGCCACGGACTCTGCAGCGGCGCCGTGCACGATCCGCAGCGTACCGATCGCGGACCGCTCGACCGAGCCGCGTCTCGCGTACGATGACGTCCGCGACGGACGAGTCGACCGGGCGGCCGCGTCGGGGTCCACGGACCTCGCCGAGGAAAGTCCGGGCTCCACAGGGCAGGGTGGTTGCTAACGGCAACCCGGGGTGACCCGCGGGACAGTGCCACAGAAAACAGACCGCCAGCGGTTCGCCGCTGGTAAGGGTGAAACGGCGGTGTAAGAGACCACCAGCGCCGCGAGTGATCGCGGCGGCTAGGTAAACCCCACCCGGAGCAAGGTCAAGAGGGTCGCCGGGAAACCGGGGACCTGCGCAGGCGTTCGAGGGCGGCCCGCCCGAGCCTGCGGGTAGACCGCTTGAGCCTGTCGGCGACGGCAGGCCGAGATGGATGGTCGCCGGGCGGCGCGCAAGCGCCGCTCACAGAACCCGGCTTACAGGTCGGCTCGTCCGCCGCCTCAGGGCGAGGTGCTGACGCTGTTCGTGGGCGAAGGCGATCCGGTCAGCGTCGTTCCCGCGTCCGGGGTAGGGGCGGGCGTCGTGGCCGTCGACCCATGCGAAGTGTGCGCCGTGCTGGTCGGCGTCGTCCGGGACCGCGTCGGCGACGGTGCCGTCGTCGTGGCGGGCTGCGTCGCGCGCCTGCTGTGCGACGGCGTCGGCGAATGCGTGCGCGGACGCGACGGCGCCGTGGTGCGCTGCGTGGCGTGCTGGTTGCCGGTGTTCTGGCTCGGTGCCGTCGTCGGAGCCGGACGCACCCACAGGTACAGCACGAACACGCCCGCGAACAGCAGCAGCAGGATCCAGGTGGAGCGACGGGTCCGCTTGAACTCGGACAGGTCAGGACGCCACATCAGCTCGACCCCGTCGCTGGCGCCGAGTCGACGCTCGTCGTCACGTTGATACCCGCCGACGCGAACGCGTTGGTGATGCGTGCGCGCAGCGCGCGGCCGACCTCGAACTGCTTGCCCGGCTGTGTGCGAGCGATCATCCGCAGCGCGAACTGATCGACCTCGATCGTCTCGACACCGATCACCGACGGCTTGTCGAGCAGCAGCGGCTTCAGCCGCTTGTCGTTGAATGCCTGCTCGCCGACCTTGTGCAGGATCTCCGTCGCCCGGTCGACGCCGACGGCTACCGGGACCGGCACGTCGACCACCGCGCGCGCCCAGTCGCGCGACAGATTCGTCACCTGCACGATCTGTCCGTTCGACGTGATGATGACCTCGCCGTCCAGCGAGCGGATGCGCGTGATGCGCAGCGTCACCTCTTCGACGGTGCCGGTCACCGGTGTGCCGACACCGAGCACGTTCAGCCGGATCACGTCACCGAAGCCGTACTGCCGTTCGGAGATGAGGAAGAACCCGGCGAGCACGTCCTGCACGATGCGTTGCGCGCCGAAGCCGAGCGCGACACCGGCAACCGTTGCCGGCGCGACGAATCCGGTGAGCGGGACGCCGAACAGCTTGACGATGAGCACGGCCGCGATGCAGTAGATGAGCACGAGGGTCACCCACGTGATCACCTGTGCGAGAGCGTGCCGATGCTTCGACGACTCGGAGCGGATCAACAGGTCGTCGTTGCGGTTTGCCTCGTCGATGTGTTGCGTGATGCGCGCACCCAACCAGTTCGCGAATCGCGTCAGCAGGATCGCGCCGATCACGATCAGCACGATGAGCAGACCGTCGCCGCGCGCCCATCGCGACAGGTCGGTGAGTGGCGTCAACGCGAGTTCGCGTGCCGCATCGGTCGTCATGACGGCAAAGTTACCCGATGCCCAACGCGCAGCCGCTTAGCGTCGCAAATCCTCTTATGCAATAGGGGCATTCGCGCAATCACGCAGCACTACGCGCATCGCGTTCACGCAACAGCGCGAGAATGCGCCGCTACACGACAACGGCGTGTTGCATTGACGCTGACACATGCGGCATCGTCCACTTGATCGCAACGAATGAGTATTCGTTGACCGCTGCCGAGGAGGCACACGCATGACCGCACCGCGAAAGGCCGCAACGAAGAGATCTGCGGCGAAGAAGTCGCCGGCCAAGAAGGCCGCGGCGAAGAAGACGACCGCACGCAAGACTGCGGCGAAGAAGGCGCCGGCCAAGAAGGCGGTGGCGAAGAAGACGACCGCACGCAAGACCGCGGCGAAGAAGACGCCGGCCAAGAAGGCCGCCGCCAAGAAGACGACGGCTGCCAAGAAGGCCGTCAAGAAGACTGCCGCGAAGAAGGCCGTCAAGAAGACCGCTGCAAAGAAGGCCGTCAAGAAGGCGCCGGCGAAGAAGGCCGCCGCCAAGAAGGCGACCGCACGCAAGACCGCGGCCAAGAAGGCGCCGGCCAAGAAGGCCGCTGCCAAGAAGACGACCGCGCGCAAGGCCCCGGCCAAGCGTTCGCGCTGACGCCGGACCCGCGCCACCTGCAGCGCTGCTGATGGTCGCGCACAAGGTCGCCGGTGCACCTGTCGACTTCGTCGCATTGCGCGAGGAGTTGGCGGTGCCCGGCGACTTTGCGTCTGACGTCCTCGCCGAGGCCGACCGCGCGGCCGGCGGCGTCGAACTCCCCGACGAGGACGCGACGGGTATCCCACTCGTCACCGTCGACCCACCCGGAAGCCGCGATCTCGACCAGGCCGTCCACATCTCCGCGAGCGGTGACGGGTTCGAGGTCAGCTACGCGATCGCCGACGTCGCCGCGTTCGTGCGTCCTGGGGGCGCGGTCGACCTCGAGGCACAGCGCCGCGGCGAGACCCTCTACTTCCCCGACCGTCGCGTCCCGCTACATCCACCCGTACTGAGCGAGGGCGCCGCGAGCCTGTTGCCCGACCAGGTACGACCCGCGGTGTTGTGGCGCATCCAGCTCGACGCGCGGGGCGAGGTCACCGAGATCGGCGTGCGGCGCGCGCGGGTGCGCAGCAGGGCACAGCTCGACTACCCGACGCTGCAGGCCCAACTCGACGGTGGCGGTGCGCCCGACGCGGTGGCGCTGTTACCGCAGGTCGGGACGCGGCGCCTGCAGCTCGCGCGGGAACGGCACGCGATCAACCTCGACATTCCCGAGCAGGTCGTCGAGCCGGACGGCGATCACCGCTGGACGCTCACGTTGCGCGCACCGTTGCCGGTCGAGTCGTGGAACGCGGAGATCTCACTGCTCACCGGCATGTGCGCGGCACAGCTCATGCTCGCTGCGGGGCGCGGCATCCTGCGCACCGTGCCGGAACCCGCGCGGGAAGCGGTCGACGCGTTGCGCCGCGCCGCGCGGGCGATCGGCATCGACTGGCCGGACGGTGCCCAGCCCGGTGACGTGCTCGCCACCGTCGACCGCGGCAACGCCCGGCACGTCGCGTTCATCGAGCACGCGGCGGCGCTGCTGCGCGGCGCGGCGTACACCGCGTTCGACGGTTCACCGCCGGAGCTGCGCACGCATGCCGGCATCGGTGCTGCGTACGCACACGTGACCGCGCCGCTGCGCCGGCTGGTCGACCGTTACGGCAGCGAGCTGTGCCTTGCGGCGCACGCCGGAACCGCCGTGCCCGACTGGGTGCGCGAACGGCTTCCGGACATGCCCGCCACGATGGCCACTGCGGATCGCAGGGCGCACGAAATCGACCGTGCCGTCGTCGACGCGACCGAGGCGTGGCTGCTGCGCGATCGCGTCGGTGAGCGGTTCGCCGTCACGGTGATCGACGCCGACGCGCACGCCGCGACGGTCGTGGTCGACGAGCCGGCGATCCGCGCCCGCTGCACCGGCGACAACCTGCCCGTCGGCGAGAAGATCACCGTCACCCTGGCGGAAGCCGACCCGAAAACCCGCAGCGTGCGTTTTCAGGTGTAACCAGCGACGCCCGCCCCCACGGTGACCCACCACGCGATGAGCGCTCGCGCGAAGAGCCCGCGCGGCGCGCGAGCGCCAGCGAGCTTGCGCCTGGCGTTCCTCGACCCACCCCGTTCTTTGGGGTGGTCAAGGAACGCCACCGACAGCGCGGAAAGGTCAGTGGTATTCGTGGTCGGCGGAGGGGTACGCGCCGGAACGGACCTCGTCGGCGTAGCGGGTGGCCGCGTCGCGCAGCACCGCGCCGACGTCCGCGAACTCCTTGACGAACTTCGCGGGCTTGCCCTCACCGCGTAGGCCGGCCATGTCCTGCCACACGAGCACCTGGGCGTCGCACTCCGGGCCGGCGCCGATGCCGATGGTCGGGATGTGCAGCGCCTTGGTCACCTGCGCGGCGACCTCGGACGGCACGACCTCGAGCACGACCGCGAACGCTCCCGCGTGCTGCATCGCCTTCGCGTCCTGCAGCAGGCGGTGCGCCGCCTCGTCCCCGCGGCCCTGCACGCGGTACCCGCCGAACGCGTTCACCGACTGCGGGGTCAGGCCGATGTGCGCCATCACCGGGATGCCGGCGGAGACGAGCGCCTCGACCTGCGGCGCGACCCGCTGGCCGCCCTCGAGCTTGATCGCCTGGGCGCCGCCGTCCTTCATGAACCGCGCGGCCGACTCGAGCGCCTGCGCGGGGGAGGACTGGTAGCTGCCGAACGGCAGGTCGGCGACGACGAGCGCGCGCTTGGTGCCGCGGACGACGCCGCGCACGAGCGGCAGCAGTTCGTCGATGGTCACCGGCACGGTGGTGTCGTAGCCGTACACAACGTTCGCCGCGGAGTCGCCGACGAGCAGCACCGGGATGCCGGCGTCGTCGAAGACGCGTGCGGTCGAGTAGTCGTACGCCGTCAGCATCGGCCAGCGCTCGCCGCGCTCCTTGGCCGCTTGCAGGTCGCGGATCGTGACCCGCCGGTTCGACACGCCGCCGTAAAGGCTGGACTGGGTCATGGCTTGCCTCACTTCTCTCCTCGAGGCCGGATCGCCGGTCCCCGGGCACGTCAGGTGGACCCCTCAATCCTGCGCCCTCGCGCCGCGGTTTGTCTCCCCGACACGGGCGAGACGATTCTCACCCCCCGCGCTGCGTTACCGCGGCGTCAAAGCGACAAATCCCGCCACCGGTTGGTGATGGGCAGCCGCCGGTCCTTGCCGAAGGACTTGAAGCTGATCTTCGGGCCGGGCGGATACTGCCGGCGCTTCCACTCGGCCACGTCGACCATCCGCGCGGTGCGCACGACCAGGTCGTGGTCGAAGCCGGCGGCGACGATCTCCGCGACGCCCTGGTCGCCGTCCACGTACCGCTCGATGATCGCGTCCAGCACCTCGTAGTCCGGCAGCGAGTCGGTGTCCAGCTGGCCGGGCCGCAGCTCGGCCGACGGCGGCTTGTCGATCGAGCTCTGCGGGATCGGCGGGGTCTCGCCCTGCTCGACGGCGCGGGCGTTGCGCCAGCGGGCGAGCCGCCAGACCAGCGACTTGGGGACGTCCTTGATCGGCGCGAACCCGCCGACCGCGTCGCCGTAGATCGTGGAGTAGCCGACCGCGAGCTCGCTCTTGTTGCCGGTCGCGAGCACCAGGTGCCCTTCGGCGTTGGAGATCGCCATCAGCGTCGTGCCGCGCACACGGGCCTGCACGTTCTCCTCGGCGAGGCCGGTCAGCGCAAGCGAGGAGACAAACGCGTCCACCATCGGCGCGATGGGCACCACGCGGTAGTCGGCGCCGATCCGCTCGGCCAGCTCGGCCGCGTCCGACTTCGAGTGCTCGGAGGAGTACGAGCTCGGCATCGACACGCCGTGCACGTTCGCGCCGCCGATCGCGTCGGCCGCGATGGCCGCAACGACGGCCGAGTCGATGCCGCCGGACATGCCCAGCACGACCGAACTGAAACCGTTCTTGCGCACGTAGTCGCACAGCCCGGTGACCAGGGCGCCCCACACCTCGGCCTCGTCCGGGATCCGCTCGGCGACGTCGCCGCGGCGGGCTGACGGGGGTGGCTCGGGCGCCGGGACCCCGGTGTCGTACCGCTCTACCGCCATCGCCGCGTGCTCGACCGCGGGCGGGACGGCCGGCGCGGCCGCCAGATCGACGTCCACCAGGTAGAGGTCTTCGCGGTACTGCGGCGCGCGCAGCAGCACGTCACCGGACGGAGCGACGACCATCGAGTCGCCGTCGAACACCAGCTCGTCCTGCGCGCCGACGGTGTTCACGTAGAGCACGGGTGCGGACGCCTCGGCGGCCCGGCGGCGCAGCAGCGGCAGCCGGACGTCGTCCTTGTTGCGCTCGTACGGCGAGCCGTTGATGTTGACCACCAGGCCCGCGGCGGCGGCGCCGGCGACCGCGAACGGGCCGCCGTCCTGCCAGACGTCCTCGCAGATCGTCAGCGCGATGTCCACGCCCAGGTGCCGCACCATGACGAACCGGGAGCCGGAGGTGAAGTAGCGCCGCTCGTCGAACACCCCGTAGTTCGGCAGGTGGTGCTTGTAGTAGCGCGCGACGACCGCTCCGCGGTGGACGAACGCCAGCGCGTTGCGGGGCCCGCCGCCGGTGGTGCTGTCCTCGTCCAGGTAGCCGACTATTACGGCCAGCTCACCCAGTCCCGCGGCGTCCAGGTCGTGGGCCAGCTGCCGCAGCGCGGCGCAGGAGGCCTGCCGGAACGAGGCCCGCAGCACGAGATCCTCCGGCGGGTAGCCGGTCAGCGTCATCTCCGGGAACGCGACCAGGTGCGCGCCGCCGGCGGCGGCCTGCCGGGCGCGGTCCAGCACCATGGCGGCGTTGCCGGCCAGATCGCCGACCGTGTAGTTCACCTGGGCGAGGGCGAGGCGTAGGGATGGCACATCGCCAGTCTGGCGCATGGCTGTGATCGGGCTGCGAGCCTGCCCGGCGCAGTCAGGGGCTTAGGGCAGACTGAGGCAACATGTTCGTGACGAATCGGCACCAAGGCAACGTCTGACCGCTGTCGCACGTCATGATTTGTGAAGATCCGATCGACTGCGTACGGGAGTGCCATGGGCTCGCAGGTCACGACGACGTCCGCCATGCGGAAGCCGACGCGCCGGCACCGGGCCCTGCTCACGGCGGCCGCCGCCGCCGCGGTCGCCGCGCTGCTCGCCCTGACCGCCTGCTCCACGGGCTCGCCGCCCGGGGCGAGCGCCAGCGGGGTCAGCGACAACGGGACCTTCACCGGCGGCCCGAGCGACCCGCCCGGTTCGGGTGACCCCACCGGTTCGGCCAGCCCGCAGCAGGACGGCAGCGCGCTGGCCGAGATCACGACCTCGCCCGCCGGCCACTCGGTGAACCCGACCACACCGGTCACGGTCTCGGTCGCCGGCGGCACGCTGACCTCGGTGTCGATGCACAACGCGTCCGGCAAGCACGTCACCGGCGCGCTGGCCACCGACGGCACGTCGTGGCACACCACCGAGGTGCTCGGCTACGGCAAGACCTACACGATCACGGCGCACGCGGTGAACGCCGCCGGCACGCCGACGACCAAGACCAGCCGGTTCACCACGCTCACGCCGTCGAACCAGACGATGCCGTACATCGACGACCTCTACGGCGCCGGCATCAAGAACGGCGGCAAGTACGGCGTGGCGATGGTGATCAACGTCGTGTTCGACGAGCAGATCACCCACAAGGCCGCCGCCGAGCGCGCGCTGAAGGTCACGACGACCCCGCACGTCGACGGCTCGTGGTACTGGACGGACAACTCGCACGTGCACTGGCGGCCGGAGCACTACTACCAGCCGGGCACGACGGTCCGGGTCGACGCCGACGTCTACGGCGTGCGGGTCGGCAACGGCCTGTACGGCCAGTCCGACGTGCACCGGACGTTCACGATCGGCCGCGACCAGCGGACGATCGCCTACGACACCGCGCCCAAGAGCGTGAACAAGGTCAAGGTGTACCGCGACGGCAAGCTGGTGCGGACGATGAACACCTCGATGGGCCAGCACAGCGGCATCAACGTCAACGGCAACTACATCAACTTCTACACGCTCGACGGCACCTACACCGTCCTCGGTTTCGAGAACCCGGCGAACATGTGCTCGGACAGCTACGGCCTGCCGGCGAACGCGCCCGGCGGCTACGCGTGTGAGGATATCTACTGGGCGACGAAGATCAGCACGGACGGGATCTACCTGCACGAGCTGGACACCACGATCTGGGACCAGGACCACGGTCGGGACGTGTCGCACGGCTGCCTGAACCTGAACTACGCGAACGCGCACTGGTTCTACAAGCACTCGCTCGTGGGCGACCCGGTGACCATTCACGGAGCCAAGGGCGCCCCGAAGCTGCAGCTGTGGCAGGGCGGCGACTGGAGCGTGCCGTGGTCCAAGTGGCTCGCAGGCAGCGCCCTGACCTGAGACACTGGACGGCGTGGATCGTCAACAGGAATTCGTGCTCCGCGCCCTCGAGGAGCGCCAGATCCGGTTCGTCCGACTCTGGTTCACGGACGTCCTCGGCACGCTGAAGTCGGTGGCGGTCGCGCCCGCCGAGCTGGACGGCGCGTTCGAGGAGGGCATCGGGTTCGACGGCTCGGCCATCGAGGGGTTCGCGCGCGCCAGCGAGAGCGACATGCTCGCCCGCCCGGACCCGGCGACGTTCCAGATCCTGCCCGAGCACGACGGCTCGCCGGTCGACTCGGCGCGCATGTTCTGCGACATCCAGATGCCGGACGGATCGCCGTCGTGGGCCGACCCGCGCTACGTCCTGCGCCGCACCCTGTCGAAGGCCGCCGAGCGCGGCTTCACGTTCTACACCCATCCGGAGATCGAGTTCTTCCTGCTGAAGAACCGTCCCGGCGATGGCACCGAGCCCGAGCCGATCGACAACGGCGGCTACTTCGACATGACCGCCCACGACACCGCGCACGACTTCCGGCGCGCGGCCGTCAGCGCGCTGGAGAGCCTGGGCATCTCGGTCGAGTTCAGCCACCACGAGGTCGCGCCCGGGCAGCAGGAGATCGACCTGCGCTACGCCGACGCGCTGTCGATGGCCGACAACATCATGACCTTCCGGCACGTGATCAAGGAGGTCGCGATCGCGCACGGCGCGCACGCGACGTTCATGCCGAAGCCGTTCCGGCTGCAGCCCGGCAGCGGCATGCACACGCACCTGTCGCTGTTCGAGGGCGACCGCAACGCGTTCCACGACCCGTCCGACGAGCTCTACCTGTCGAAGACGGCGAAGGCGTTCATCGCCGGTCTGCTCACGCACGCGCGCGAGATCACCGCGGTCACCAACCAGTGGGTGAACTCGTACAAGCGGCTGTTCGGGTTCGCCGGGCCGGGGCAGCTCGTCGAGGCGCCCACCTACGTGTGCTGGGGCCACGCGAACCGGTCCGCCCTGGTGCGGGTGCCGATGTACAAGCCGGGCAAGGCGAACTCGACTCGCGTCGAGCTGCGCTCGCTGGACTCGGCGTGCAACCCGTACCTGGCGTTCGCCGTCCTGCTCGCCGCCGGCATGAAGGGCGTGGAGGAGGGTTACGAGCTGCCGCCGGGCGCCGAGGACGACGTCTGGTCGCTGTCGGACACCGAGCGTCGCGCGCTGGGCTACGACGAGCTCCCGCACAACCTGGCCGACGCGCTGCGCGCGATGGAGTCCTCGGAGCTGGTCGCCGAGACGCTGGGCGAGCACGTCTTCGACTTCTTCCTGCGCAACAAGCGCGAGGAGTGGACGGAGTACCGCGCCGAGGTCAGCCCCTTCGAGCTCAGGCGTTACCTGCCCATCCTCTGAGGGCCGCGGCCGACCTGCGCCGGTGGTTGAGCGACGGGGACGACGAGGATGGCGAGCACGGACACGGCGCCCACGAGCAGCAGCGCGCGCAGCGTGCCGAAGTGGTCGCCGAGCAGTCCGAGCGCGGGCGGGCCGGCGAGGAACGCCAGGTAGCCGATCGTGGACACGGTGCTGAGCCGCAGCGCCGCCCGCCGCGGATCGTCCGCCGCCGCCGACATGCCCACCGGGAAGCCGAGGCTCGCGCCGATGCCCCAGATCGCCGCACCGGCGAACGCGAGCCAGGTGTAGCCGAACACGACCAGCAGGCAGCCGACGATCGCCAGCGTGAACAGCACGCGCAGCACCGGGACGCGTCCCCGCTCGTTCAGCAGCCGCGTGCCGAGGATGCGCCCGATGGTCATGAAGATCAGGAACACCGAGAACGCGATCACGCCCACGGCCTTGCCGACGTGGTGGCCGTCGACGAACGCGACCGCCATCCAGTCGTTCGCACTGCCCTCGGCGAACGCGGCGGCCAGAACCATCAGCCCGATCAGCAGTGTCCGCGGCTCCAGCCACGGCGAGCGCACGGCGACGTCGGCGCGGGCCTGGTCGGCCGCGTCCGGATCCTCGGTTGCGGGCGTGAACCACGCGGCGCCGGTGTAGATCACCGCGAAGGTGAGCGCCGCCGCCACCCCGATGTGCACGCCCATCGGGATCCGCAGATAGGTCGCGCCCGCGCCCACCACCGCTCCGACCACCGTGCCCAGGCTGAACGCGGCGTGGAACCACGGCATGATCGCGCGCCCGATCGCGCGCTCGACGACCGTCCCCTCGAGGTTCTGCGAGACGTCGGTGACGCCGATGCCGAGCCCCAGCAGGAACAGCCCGGCGGCCGCGAGCAGCATCGGCCCACGCAGCTGCACCGTGATCCCGGTCAGGACGACACCCGGCATCCCGACGGCGGTGCCCAGCCGCACGCCGTTCGCCGCGCCGATGCGGTGGTTGAGCCGACCGGCCAGCGGCAATCCCAGCACCGACCCGGCGGAGATCGCGAGCAGCAGCACGCTGAGCTGGCCCGGGCTCAGCGCGAGCGCCGTCTTGATGTCCGGCACGCGCGAGGCCCACGAGGAGAACGCGAACCCATTCGCGGCGAACACCGCCAGGACGGCGTTCCGCGCGCGAATCGCCGCCGCAGACTCCAGATCGTTCGCCATGCCCGTCCCGTCTCGCCGCACAGTGCTCGACGGAACCTATCTGTCGGCGTCAACCGGTAATGATCACGGGGTGGGTGTGGGCGTGCGCTACTCCAGCCGCAGGATCTCGGCGGGCCGCGCGCGTTCGGCGAGCGCGTGCGTGGCCAGCGAGGCCAGCAGGATCACGCAGGCGGTGACGACGGCCGTGGCGGCCAGCGTGAACGCTGGCAGCACGAACTGCATCGGCGGAGGCAGCGCGGGATACACGTCCAGCGAGTGGAAGATCACGCCGAACGCGCCCGCCCCGACCCCGGAACCGGCGAGCCAACCGAGCCCGACCACCAGCACCAGTTCGAGCACGAGCGAGCGGATGTGCGCCAGCTTGCTCATGCCCATCCGCCGGCTCAGCACGTACGACACCGTGCGGCGCCTGGTGCGCGCGGCCAGCGCGAACACCAGCCCGGCCACGGCGATGACGCCGATCAGGATCGCGAGCGCCCGCAGGTACCCGAAGATCCAGGTCACCGGCAGCAGGCCGGTCGTCCCGATCACGACGTCGGACGTGATCTCGGTGAGCACGCTGTCGTCGTGCGCGTCCAACCACGCCAGCGCGCTGTCCAGTTCGGCGCTGGACGTCCACATCTGGTTCTCGCGGTCGGCGTTCGTGTCGACGTTCACCAGCGAGGCGGCGTCCACAACGATCATCGGACGCGATCCGTTGCGCAGCCCGGGGAAGACGACGTCCCGCGAGACGATGTTCAGCGGGATGGTCGTGTCGCGGATCGAGACGCTGCGGGCCGGCTCGTCGTGCGGCGCGTTCACGAGGATTGCGGGAACGGCCGTGCCCGGCGGCACGGTGTGCAGCTGGTCGACGCCCTTGCGCTGCCGATCGGTCAGGTAGGCGAACTGCCGGAACGTCGCCGGCGTGACGCCCAGGACGTACGCGTCGGTGCCGTCGGCCAGCCGCGGCTCGGTCTGGAACGTGGTGACGAACGTGCCGTGCCCCTCGGCGTCCGGGATCGCGTTGTGCAGGCCGTAGACCGACAGCACGTGCTCGGCGCCGAGGTTGGTGCGGTACTTGGTCGTCACCTCGTTGCTGACGCCGTGCGTGACGGTGCTGCCGTACGTGAGCAGGCAGCAGGGCAGCGCGGTGCCGATGATCAGGCCGACGACCACCATGCGCGACCCGGCGATGCGCCGCAGCGCGAGATAACCGGCGATCCCGGTGCGGTGCGCGGCGCGCCCGATCGCGGGCAGCAGCCACGCGACGAGTCGCCCGACGAGCAGGACGACCGCCGTCGAACCGACGATCGGGAAGACGAACGCCATCGGGCTGACGCGCACGACCGTGTGGTCCACGGAGACACCGGAGCCCTGGCGGATGAGTACACCCATCCACGCCGCGAGCGCCAACAGCCCGAGCTCCCAGGGCACGAAGCGCAGCCAGTGCCGGGATGCGCCGAGCACCCGATCGCGGCCGGACAGCGCACCGATCAGCCCGATCAGCAGCAGGCCGAGCATCGTCGCGCCGGCCGCGACCAGCGCGCCCTGCTGCGGCGCGCCCGGTTCCAGCACCTCGGACGGGCCGACCGCCTTGACCAGGCCGATCGCGGCCGCGTACCCGCCGACGAGGCCGATCAGCGCGGGCACGACCGTCTCCAGCATCGCCTTGACGCCGAGCGCGGGCGGGTCCACACCGCGAGCGACCAGCAGCTGCACCTCGCGCGCGCGGTGCGTCGCCCAGAAGACACCCGCGCCGGCGACCAGCAGCAGCGAGACGACGACGCCGGCGATGTCGATCGGGACGACCGATCCGCTGATGCCGTCGCGCGCCCGCGTCGCGATTGCGATCTTCTGCTGCAGCTGGGGCGCCACCTTGGTCGCCACGTCGTAGTGGGCGTCGATCGCGCGGGCAGCGACGGCTGCCTGCTGCTGGCCGTGCCTGTACTGGTTCAGCGACGTGGCGCGCGGCATGTCCGCGTACCACGACACCGTCACGCCCTGATCGCTGATTCGGGCCATGGTCGCCTGGTCGGCGATCAGCCACGGGCCGGACCGGGCCGCCGGCCCCAAAGTCGCCAGCAGCTTGTCGGACGCCGCGCTCGGCACGATCTGGTCGCGCCACGTGCACCAGTAGCGTGGCAGCTCGGAGCGCCGGAACGGGCTCGGCGCCAGGTCCTTGTAGATGCCGGCCACCCGGATCGGCGCACCGCTGGTGGTGCGCACGACGTCGCCGGGCTTCACGCGGAGCTTCGTCGCGAAGACGTCGGGGAACCACACGCCGGCGCCCCCGGTCGGCGTGAGCTTCTGCACGTGCGCGAGCGCGCCGGGGCGGCTGAACACGTGCACCGAACTCGCCTGGATGTTCGTCAGGCCCAGCTCGGTCGCGTACGGCGCGGGCAGTCCGGCCGCGCTGAACTGCTTCAGGCCGCCGCTGCGTACCGACCCGAGTTCGGAGCCGGACACGTCCGCGCTGACGCCTGGCTGGCTGTACTGCGGGCAGTCGTCCGCCGCCTGAGCGCGCAGGCTGGCCGTGCCCAGCGTCGACAGGAACAGCACGCCGGACGACGCGGCGATGGCCAGGATCGCGGCCGCGCCGACGATCGCCAGGAAGACGCTGGGCCGGCGCGTGAGCAGCAGCGGCGCACGCAGCCACGGCGCGGTCGTGAAGACGCCGCCGCGGTGCGCGGGGCGGTCGTGCTCTCCGTGCCGTCCGCTCACTGCAGCACCCCGTCCGCCATGGCGAGGACGCGATCGGCCCGGTCCAGGGCGTTGCGGTGGTGGCTGACCAGCACGCAGGATCCGCCCTCCTCCGCGTGCTCGCGCAGGCAGTCGAGGACGATGTCCGCGAGGCCGTGGTCCTGGTGCGCGGTCGGCTCGTCGGCAAGCAGCAGCCGCGGGCGCAGCAGCAGCGCGCGCGCGATGGACGTGCGCTGCTGCTCGCCCTGCGAGATCTGCGCGGGGAAGCGATCGGCGAGCTGGACGATGCGCAGCCGCGTCATCAACTCCTCGGCGCGCTCGACGTACGTGTCCACCTGCCTGATCAGGCGCGCGGGAAGCAGCACGTTCTCACGGACCGTGAGGTCCTCGAGCAGACCGAGTGTCTGCGGCACGAGGGCCAGCTCGGACCACGGCAGGCTGACCGCCTCGCCGCCGACGTGCGACAGCTCGCCGGCGTCCGGCTGCTCCCAGCCGCAGAGCACGGCGAGCAGCGTCGACTTGCCGGAGCCGGACGCGCCGGAGATGCCGACGATCTCGCCCGGCGCGACGCTCAGGTCGACGCCGCGCAGCGCGTGCACCGTCTCGGCGTCACGGCGGAAGGACTTGGTGAGCGCGGCGCCCTCGACGATCGGTTGGTCCGTGGTGCTCACCATGATTCGGTCGTCCTTCCACGGTCCAGCCGCAGTACGTGGTCCGCGCGATCGATCACGCGCGGGTCGTGCGAGGCGATCGCGATCGCGGCCCCGCTGTCGCAGAGCACGCGGAATCCGTCCAGCACCTGCTCGACGGCGACCGAGTCGAGCTCGGCGGTCGGCTCGTCCGCCACGACGAACGGCGGGTGCGCTACCATTGCGCAGGCGATGGCCACCCGCTGCTGCTCACCGCCGGACAGCCGGTGCGGCGTGTGGTCGAGGCGGTCGGCCAGGCCGAGCGAGCCGAGCATCTCGGCGATCTCGTCGTCGTGGATGCGCCACCCGCGCAGCCGTGCCGCCAGCCGCAGCTGATCGGCCGCGGTCAGGTACTCGACCAGGTTCTCGATCGGGTCCGGGAAGATAAACGCGATCGAGTAGCGCCGCAGCCGGCGCCGCTCGCGCCCGCTGGACGCGGCGACCGACTGGTTGGCGATCTCCAGCGAACCGCCGTCCGGCCGGTCGACGCAGGCGAGGATGCGCAGCAGCGAGGACTTTCCGGAGCCGGACGGGCCGGCGATGACGGTCAATGCGCCACGGGGGAACTCCTTGGTCACGTCGTCGAGCGCGCGAACCCGTTCCCGGTCGATCCGGTACACCTTGCTGACCGCATGACAGAAGGCTCCGAGCTGGAGGGTCTGGGTCGGCATGATCAGACACTCTAGGCACACAGCGGCTCTATATGGTGTCGACGTGGTAACGGCTCGCGCGGACACTGACAAGATCGACACGATTGCGGTGCTGCAGCTCGCCGCGTCCGACCCGCCCGGCCGCCTGGCCGAGTGGCTGGGCGACGCCGGGATGCGGCTGGACGTGCGCGACGTGGCCGCCGGTGATCCGCTGCCGGCCGGGCCGCAGGAGCACGCCGGACTGGTCGTGCTGGGCGGCCCGATGGGCGCCGCGGACGATCAGCGCGCCCCGTACCTGCCGGCCGTGCGCGCGCTGCTGCGGGACGCGGTCGCGGCCGAGCAGCCGACGCTGGGCGTCTGCCTCGGCGCGCAGCTGCTCGCCCTCGCCAACGGTGGACGAATCGCCCCGAACCCGGACGGACCGGAACTGGGTGCGCAGCTGGTCGCCAAGCGCACGGCCGCCGCGACCGACCCGCTCTGGGGCCCGTTGCCGATCACGCCGGACGTGATCCAGTGGCACTTCGACGCGATCACCGCGCTGCCCGCGGGCGCGATCCTGCTGGCCGGTTCGCCGCTGTGCGAGAACCAGGCCTTCCGGCTCGGCCGGCTCGCGTGGGGCATCCAGTTCCACATCGAGACGACGCCCGAGATCGTGCACGCGTGGGCGCGGGCGGACGCGGCCACGCTCGCCGACTACGACCCTGCTGTCATAGACCGCATCGTCGAGCGCGCGGCCGCGGTGCACGAGGACGTGGCCGAGGTGTGGCAGCCGTTCGTGGCCGCGTTCGCCGACATCGTCCGGGACCCGGATTCGGTGCCGTCGGCGCGTTCGGTCCCCACGACGACGGCCGCGCCGGTCACCGACCCGGCCGCGATCCGTGCCGCCCTCGCGGCGGAGGCGCACTCGGCGCACGGTGGTCCGCACGGCGGGCCGCACCGGCTGCCGATGCCGGAACCGCGGCCGCGCGATACCGATGGCTGATCGCGATGGCTGAGGGCGGCGATGGCTGAGGCGGCGGGCGGCCGGCGCGTCGGCCTGCGCCTGGCCCGGCTGCCGTTCGCCGAACCCGACCGGGCCGCGCGACTGCTCGCCGCCGAGCCGCTGTGCTGGTGGGACGCGTCCGGCAACGGGCCGGCCGACGACGTCGCCGCGCGGTTGATCGAGACGGTCGCGCGGGGCGCCGATCCCGACGGCGCGCTCGACGCACTGGTCGAGATGGCCGCGGCTCCCCGCGGACGCGCGCTGACCGCGGCGCTGCGCGAGGACGAACTGCTCGGCGAGCGGCTGCTGGCGGCGCTCGGCGTCTCCGGGGCGCTGTCCGATCACCTCCGCACGCATCCGGCCGACTGGCGCGTCCTGCTGGAGGGGCAGGACCACACGGCGCCGGAGGGTGTCGCGTCCCGGCTCGCGGCGGCGGTCCAGGCCGACGTCGCCGATCCGGTGAGCGGCACCGCGGGCACCCGCGCCCGGCTGACCGGGCCCGCCGCCGTCGAGGCGTTGCGCGCTGCCTACCGCCGGGAGCTGATCGCGATCGCGGGCCGCGACCTGGCCGGCGAGCTGCCGCTGGAGCAGGTGATGGCGCGGCTCGCGGACCTCGCCGGGCACACCCTGCAGGCCGCGCTCGCGGTGGCCGCGGCCGGGCTGGGCGACGATGCGGCGCCGTGCCGGTTGACGATCATCGCGATGGGCAAGGCCGGCGGCCGCGAGCTGAACTACGTGTCCGACGTCGACGTCGTGTTCGTCGCCGAGCCGGGGGAGCGCGACGGCGACGGCGCCGATGAGCGCGGCCTGGCGACGGCGACCGCGCTGGCCGGCGAGACAATGCGCATCTGTCACGCCGTCGCGTGGGAGGTCGACGCCGGGCTGCGTCCCGAGGGCAAGGACGGCGCCCTGGTGCGCACCGTCGCAAGCCACGAGGCGTACTACCGGCGCTGGGCCAGCACGTGGGAGTTCCAGGCGCTGCTGAAGGCGCGTCCGGTGGCGGGCGACCGCGAGCTCGGGCAGCGCTACCTCGCGGCGATCGCGCCGTTCGTGTGGACGGCGGCCGAGCGGCCGGGCTTCGTCGCGGACGTGCAGGCGATGCGCCGCCGCGTCCTGGCGAACGTGCCGGCGGCGATCGCGGATCGCGAGGTCAAGCTCGGACCGGGTGGGCTGCGCGACGTCGAGTTCGCGGTGCAGCTGCTGCAGTTGGTGCACGGGCGCGGCGACGACAGCCTGCGGGTCGTGCCGACGCTGGAGGCGCTGGCCGCGCTGCGCGACGGCGGCTACATCGGCCGCGAGGACGCCGGCGCGCTGATCGAGGCGTACGGGTTCCTGCGCCGGGTCGAGCACCGGCTGCAGCTGCGCAAGCTGCGGCGCACGCACCTGGTGCCCGAGGAGCCCGAGCACCGCGCCTGGCTGGCGCGCGCGCTGGGCTACCGGCCTGGTCCGCGCGGCGACGCCCGGGCCGAGTTCGAGGCGGACTGGGCGCAGCACGCCCGCGAGGTGCGGCGGCTGCACGAGAAGATCTTCTACCGGCCGCTGCTCGAAGCCGTCGCGCGCGTACCGTCGCAGGACCTGCGGCTCTCGCCGGACGAGGCCGGCCGGCGGCTGGCCGCGCTCGGCTTCGGCGATCCGGCGGGCGCGCTGCGGCACATCGAGGCGCTGACCGCGGGCGTCTCGCGCCGCGCGGTGCTGCAGCGCGCGCTGCTGCCGGTGCTGCTGTCCGACTTCGCCGACGCTCCCGACCCGGACGGCGGCCTGCTGGCGTACCGGCAGATCTCCGACGCGCTGGGGGCGACGTCCTGGTACCTGCGCCTGCTGCGCGACGAGGGCGCGGTGGCGACCCGGCTCGCGTACCTGCTCGGCACCAGCCGGTACGTCGCCCGGCTGCTGCAGCGCACCCCGGACGCGCTCGCGATGCTGGCCGACGACGACGAACTGCGACCCCGGGAACCTGCCGAGGTGCTCGCCACGATGCGCGACTCGGCGGCCCGTCAGGACGACGACGCGGCGGCGGTCGCGGTCGTGCGCGGCGTGCGGCGGCAGGAGCTGCTGCGGACCGCGTTCGCCGACCTGCTCGGCATGCTCGACGTCACGCAGACCTGCGCGGCGATCAGCGCGACCGCGGCGGCGACGCTGGACAGCGCGCTGCAGGTCGCGCTGCGTTCGGTCGCCGCCGAGCGCGGCCTGGCAGCACTGCCGATCCGGTTCGCGGTGATCGCGATGGGCCGGCTGGGCGGCGAGGAGGCCGGCTACGGCTCGGACGCCGACGTGCTGTTCGTGTACGAGCCGCTCGACGCGGGCGCGGAGCAGACGGACGGCGCGACCGAGCTGGCCGGCGATGTCGCGTCCCGGCTGCGCGCGCTGCTGGCCTCGCCCACGTCCAGCGACCCGCCCATGATCGTCGACGCGGACCTGCGGCCCGAAGGGCGCAACGGTCCGCTGGTGCGCTCGCTGGCGTCGTACCGGCAGTACTACGAGCGCTGGTCCGAACCGTGGGAGGCGCAGGCCCTGTTGCGCGCCCGGTTCGTGGCCGGCGACACCGACCTGGGCCGGCGCTTCACCGAGCTGATCGACCCGATCCGCTACCCGGCGCGGGGCCTCGCCCCGAACGAGCTGATCGAGATCCGCCGGCTCAAGGGCCGCGTGGACAGCGAGCGGTTACCGCGCGGCGCGGACCCGAACACGCACACCAAGCTCGGCCGCGGCGGGCTGGCCGACATCGAGTGGACGGTCCAGCTGCTGCAGCTGCAGCACGCCGGCACGCTGCCCGAGCTGCGCACCACCCGCACGCTCGACGCGCTGCGGGCGGCCGCGTCCGCCGGGCTGATCACCACCGAGCAGGCGCACACGCTCGAGGCGGCGTGGCGGTCGGCCACCACGCTGCGCAACGCGGTGCGGCTGGTGCGGGACAAGTCCGAGGACCAGCTGCCGCATCAGGGCGCCGCCCTCGTGGGCGTGGGGCGGGCCGCCGGTTACGCGCCCGGGTTCGATCCGGGACAGGTGCTGGACGACTACCGGCGCGCGGCACGCCGTGCGCGCGCGGTGGTGGAGCAGGTGTTCTACGGCGTCAGCTCGTGAGCGTGGACGGCTCGCCGCCGGCCGGCGCGTCCGGTTGTGCGGGGCGATGCCCGTTCGCTGCGGCCGGCCGAGGGTCGTCCAGGAAGAAATCCGGAGCGTCCAGCGGCGGGTCGTAGGCGCCGTGCCCGGACATCAGGCGCTGGATGCCGAACGCCAGCGTCACGACGATCGCGCCGCCGACCGCGTCGATGACGAAGTGGTTGGCCGTGCCGATGATCACCGTCAGCGTGCCGATCGGGTACAGCAGGCCGAGCACGCGCACCCAGGTGCGCCACGCGCAGCAAAAGATCGCGATGCCGCACCAGAGCGCCCACGCGATGTGCAGGCTGGGCATGGCCGCGTACTGGTTCGAGTGCGACGCGATGGACGGCGACGCCAGCGAGCCCCAGGTGTGGAACTTCGCCAGCGTGTCGACGTACGTGCTGCCGTCCATCAGCCGCGGCGGCGCGAGCGGGTACAGGTAGAACCCGAGCAGACCCAGCAGCGTGCTCGCGACCAGGACGGTCCGCGCGCCGCGGTACACGTGCGGACGGCGCCGGAACAGCCACACCATGACGCCGATGGTGATCACGAAGTGCAGGCTCGCGTAGTAGTAGTCCATCACCTGCGCGAGCCACTCGTTGCGCGCGACGAAGTGGTTGAGCGAGGCCTCGAAGTTCAGGTGCAGGACGTCCTGCAGGTGCTGCACGCTGACCGCGTGTCGCTCGGCGACCTCGGCTTGCTCGGGAACGGCGTTGCGCCCCATCGAATACAGCCAGTAACCGAACGCGATGATCGCGAGCTCCTGCCACCACACCGGTCGCCGCCACCGCAACATGCGATGGGGCAGCAGCCCGGTGAAGCGGCGCTGGTCGGCCGCTCCGGGCGCCGTGTCGCTGGAAGGGTGCACGGCGACCATTTGACCATTCTCGCATCGCGAATGCACAGGATGCAGGTGCGCCACGGTCGCTCCTCAGATAGTGATCCTTCGCCGCTGCTCAGCCTCCTTTGACGGAACTCGCGCCGGGAAGCGGTTCTTCCCGGCCCAGCAGTGCCGCGACGGCGGCGCGGACGCAGTTCGCGGGACGAGCCCAGGCCGCCCGCGCGCCGAACCGGTCGCCGAGGTCGACGGCCAGTTCGGCCAGGGCGGGGTCCACGTCGCCGCTGACCGTGCCCGCGACGATCCGGCACGGGGTGCCCTGTTCGGCGCACAGCCTGGCCAGCGACCCGACCGCCTTGCCGGCGCTGCTCGTGGCGTCCAGCTTGCCCTCGCCGGTGATCACCAGGTCGGCGGAGCGGACGCGGTCGGCCAGGTGCAGCTGCTCGGCCACCACGTCGAAGCCCTGCTCGATCCGCGCCCCGAGGGCGGCCAGGCCACCGGCGAGCCCACCCGCGGCGCCGGCGCCGTCCAACGCGGTGACGTCCACGCCGAACTGCGCGCGGTAGTCGTCGGCGCGTTCGCGCAGGCGGGCGGACAGCGTGCGCACCTGCTCGGGCGTGGCGCCCTTCTGCGGCGCGAACACCCGGGCCGCGTCCAGAAACGGTGTCGTCACGTCGCACGCGACGCGTACCAGCGGCCCGCGCGACCCGTCCAGCGGCCCGCAGTCGCGGAGCACCTGCACCGCCCCGAGGCCGCCGTCCGTCGTCGCCGAGCCGCCGGCCCCGACGATCACCTGCCGTGCCCCGGCGTCGAGGGCGGTGGCGATCAGCTCGCCGGTGCCGCGGGTGGTGGCCGCGACCGGGTCGTGGTCCGGGCTGGCCACGTCCTGACCGGACGCGCGCGCCATCTCGATCACGGCCAGGGAGCCGTCCAGCCGCCACGCCGCGACGACCGGTTCGCCGCCCGGGCCGGTCACCGTGGACTCGCGGTTCGGGCCGCCGAAGCAGTCGAGCAGCCCCTCGCCGCCGTCCGCGATCGGCACGCGGGCGCAGTCCCAGCCGGCCTCGGCCGCCGCTGCCGCGAGCGCGTCGGCGATCTGAAGGGCCGACGCGCTGCCGCGGAACTTGTCCGGGGCGGCCAGCACGCGCATGCCGACAGTGTGCCCGGCTTGCCACGCTCCGGTGCTGCGGCAGGATCAGGGACGTGCTGCTCGTCGCGCATCGCTCACCGCGCGAGCGGCAGCGCTGCGTGGAGCTCGCCGAGGCCGGCGCGAATGTGTTCGAGGCGGACGTGCGGCTGCACGGCGAGCGGCTCGTCGTCTCGCACTTCGTCGCGTTCCCGGGCCTCGGCGAGTGGTTGCAGCACGACAACTGGCGGGTGCGGCTGGGCCGGTCGGCGGCCGACGACCAGCCGCTGCCGGACCAGATCGAGCTGATCCCGCACGGCGTGCAGGTGCTGCTCGACCTGAAGGAGCACTCGCCGCGGCGGCGGGCGCGGCTCGTCGCGGCGCTGGGCGCGCTGCCTGCCGACCGGTCGCGGCTGATCGTGAGCAGCCCGAACCCGGACGACCTGCACGCGCTGCGTCCCGCTGGCTACCGCACCTGGCTGTCGGTGGGGAACCGTTTCAAGCTGCGGCGGGTGCTTGCCGGTGAGCTCAGCTACGTGGACGGCGTGACCGTCCGGCACACGCTGCTGGACGCGGCCGTGATCGCCGGGCTGCACGAGGCGGTGCCCGTGGTGCTCGCCTGGACCGTCAACGATCCGGCTCGCGCCAAACGGCTCACGGACGCCGGCGTCGACGGGCTGACGTCCGACAGCCTCAGCGTGTTCCGGCAGCTGTCCCGGTGACCGAGCACCCGGTCGGGATCCCGCACTCCAGGAGCTCGAACCCCGCGTCCAGGTAGTCGGCCAGCTCGCCCGTCCCGCCGTCCGCGCTCCACCGCTCGATCGCGTCGGTGACCACGCGCAGTACCAGCGCGACGATGAGTTTCGGACGCGGATCGCGTTCGGCGTCCACCCCGAGGCGCTGCGCCACGGGGACGCTCAGCTCGGCCACCTTGCGCCGCCGCTGGTCCTCCAGGTGCGCGCGCAACGCCGGCGCCCCGGGCAGGACCTGCATCAGCTGCAGCAGCGTCCGCGCGCGCTGCTCGCCGAGGCGCGCCCAGCTGCGGGTGGCCGCGCGCAGCGCGTCGGCCAGCGGCTCGTCAGCGGGGCGTGACGCCAGCTCGTCCTGCAGGTCGACGGCGCCGGACTGCAGCAGCCCGACGACGACGTCCTCCTTGGTCCGGAAGTAGCGGAAGAACGTGCGCGGCGAGACCCCGGCCTCGGCCGCGATGTCCTCGACGGTCGTCTGCTCGTAGCCGCGCGAGCTGAACAGCGCGATCGCGGCCGAGGCGAGGTCGTCGCGGGTGCGCTCCTTCTTGCATTCCCGGACTCCCACGGATGCTTCCTTTGCTGATGTGCGCGGTCTGCCAGGCCGCTGTCAGGGGGTGGCGGCACACTCTCGGAGTGCCTGCCGTCGAGCTTAGAGGCGGTACCTGTTCGACCTGGCGCAGAAAATGTCAGTCGGCTGACAGTAAGGTAGAGCTCGTGGAGGGTGCACCGTCGCGGGGGCCCGCCCGCGTCCTCGCCGAGGCGCGGGCGAGCTTCGCTGTCTGGCGGATGATGCGCGCGCCCCGGGTGCCGCGTTGGGTCGTCGAGTTCGTGCTCCTCGGTGCCCTCTACGGCGTGTACGAGCTCGGCCGGGGGCTGCTCGTGTCCGACCTGCCGACCGCCCTGGTGAACGGTCGGGACATCCTGCACTGGGAACGGTCCTGGCACCTGTCGCCCGAGCATGCCCTGAACCAGCTGATGGCGCACAGCACGCCGCTGGCCGTGATCGCCTCGTACTACTACGCCGCGCTGCACTACCTGGTCACGCCCGCCGTGCTGATCTGGATGTACCGGCGGCGCGCGGAGCGCTATTGGATCGCCCGCACCTCGCTCGCCGTCAGCACGACGCTCGGACTGGTCGGCTTCTACCTGGCGCCGACCGCGCCGCCGCGACTGGTGCCCGGCAGCGGGATCCGGGACACCCTCGCCGACGTCGCTAACTGGGGCTGGTGGTCCGGTGACGGCAGCGTGCCGCGCGGGCTCGGCGGGCTGTCGAACCAGTTCGCCGCGATGCCGTCGCTGCACGTCGGCTGGGCGCTGTGGTGCGGCGTGCTGGTCGCATGGTTCGCGCGCCCGCTGTGGCTACGCTGCCTGGGCGCGCTGTACCCGGTCGGCACCGCGGTCGTCGTGCTCGCGACCGGGAACCACTACCTGCTGGACGTGTTCGCCGGCGTGGCGACGATGTCCGTCGGCACCGGTGTCGCGTTGCTGCTGGGCCGGCTGCGCCGCCGCCGTGCGGGCGGGATCCCCGGCGACGACCTGCTCGGCGCGGACGCGTCCGTCGCCGAGCCCGCGATCCGCTCCGGCTGCGGCCAGTCGCTCGTCTGACCGGCGCTACTTGGTGCCCTTGGTGTTCGCCGGCTGACTCGGCGCAGTGTCGAGCGGCGAGGAAGTGAGCCCGGCAGCCATCCGGACGGTTGGTGAGCTGGGCTTCGCGCTTTCCTGCTTAAAGCTTCTTGACCTCGGCGATCAGGTACTCGATAGGGGCCCGCCAATCGTCCCCCTTTGCCGACGCCCTGGCGGTCGCATCCGGAAGGCCAAGCAACAGCTCGGTTCCGCGACAACCGCGCGCAAGCACGCCTCCCGCGCGACGTGTTCGCGCCCGGCCGCACGGCCACCGTCGTAAACGGTCGCGTTCACGTTCAACTCGGCGATCGCAGACAGCAGGGATCGGCGCCGCCGCATACCTTCCTTCGCCATATAGATGCGGCGCTGTCCGGGCAGCACCAGGGCCCGCAGCGTCCGACGGGCGGCATCAAGGTCACCCACTGCGAGCACGGCGGCGACGAGCAGATAGTTCCGCTGCTTGGTTTCGTCGATGAACACGTGCCGGGCCACGTCGGAAGGCTAGTGATCCCCGGCTACCTGGAAGCGAGACGGAGCCCCCGAACACTCGGGGGCTCCGTTTCGGAAAAACGACTCAGCAGTCGTAGTAGAGCTCGAACTCGTGCGGGTGCGGGCGCAGCCGGATCGGGTCGACCTCGTTGACGCGCTTGTAGTCCAGCCAGGCGCCGATGATGTCGTCGGTGAAGACGCCACCCTCCTGCAGGTACTCGTTGTCGCGCTCGAGCGCGTCCAGCACCTCGGGCAGCGTGCCGGGCACCTGCGCGATCGCGGCGGCCTCGTCCGGCGGCAGTTCGTACAGGTCCTTGTCGATCGGGGCCGGCGGCTCGATCTTGTTCTTGATGCCGTCAACGCCGGCCATCAGCATCGCCGCGAACGCGAGGTACGGGTTGGCGGACGGGTCCGGGATGCGGAACTCGATGCGCTTGGCTTTCGGGTTCGAGCCGGTGATGGGCACCCGGATGCAGGCCGAGCGGTTGCCCGAGCTGTAGACCAGGTTGACCGGCGCCTCGAAGCCGGGCACCAGCCGGTGGTACGAGTTCACCGTCGGGTTGGTGAAGGCGAGCAGCGACGGCGCGTGGTGCAGCAGGCCGCCGATGTAGTAGCGCGCGGTGTCCGACAGGCCGCCGTAGCCGAGCTCGTCGTAGAACAGTGGCGAGCCGTCCTTCCACAGCGACTGGTGGCAGTGCATGCCCGAGCCGTTGTCACCGAACAGCGGCTTCGGCATGAACGTCGCCGTCTTGCCGTGCTGCCACGCGACGTTCTTGATGATGTACTTGAACTTCTGGACATCGTCGGCGGCGTGCACCAGCGTGTTGAACTCGTAGTTGATCTCGGCCTGCCCGGCGGTGCCGACCTCGTGGTGCGCGCGCTCCAGCTTCAGGCCGGCGTTGATCAGCGCGGTGCTCATCGCGTCGCGCAGGTCCGCGTAGTGGTCCACCGGCGGCACGGGGAAGTAGCCGCCCTTGTAGCGGGTCTTGTACCCGCGGTTGCCGCCCTCCTCGACGCGTCCGGTGTTCCAGGCGCCCTCGATGGAGTCGATGTGGTAGTAACCCTCGTTCTGCGCGGTCTGGAAGCGCACGTCGTCGAACACGTAGAACTCGGCCTCGGGACCGAAGAACGCGGTGTCGGCGATGCCGGTCGAGCGCAGGTACTCCTCGGCCTTCGCCGCGACCTGCCGCGGGTCGCGGCCGTACGGCTCACCGGTGCGCGGCTCGACGATCGAGAAGCTGAGGTTCAGCGTCTTGGCCGAGCGGAACGGGTCGACGAACGCCGTGGCCGGGTCCGGGATCAGCTTCATGTCGGACTTGTGAATCGCGGCGAAGCCCCGGATGGACGAGCCGTCGAACATCACGCCGTCGCGGAAGAAGTCCTCGTCGACCGAGGCGGCCGGCACGTTGAAGTGCTGCTGCTGGCCGGGCAGATCGGTGAAGCGGACGTCGACGAACTCGACACCCTCTTCGGCGACGTACCGCATGAGTTCTTCGGGGCTGCTGAACATTCGTCCTCCGTCGTGCTCGGCTGGTGTGCTGCGAATGTATGGCGGACCGGTTGCCTGACCGTGTCCCGAATGTTTCCGCGATGTTTCGCGCCGCGCCAGACCCCGAAATCAGGCTGGGTTCAGCCGCGGACCACGGCGGTGCCGCTGGCGCGGTCGTGCAGGCCGCGGCCGTCGCGATCCCAGATCACTGCGGGGACCAGCAGGAACAGCAGCAGGGTGCGGATGATCGCCTGCCCGGGATTCATCGCGGCCGGGCGGTCGACCCGCACGATCCGCAGCCGGAACAGGTACATGCCGACCGTGCTGCCGGCCACCAGCATGCCGACGACGTAGTCGATTGCGAGCGGGAGCAGGCTCCACGAGCCCGGCAGGTGCCGATCGCTGCTACCGCCGCCGACGGCCGACACGAACAGCCAGGCGACCAGCCCGGACGCGATCGCGTCGACGAGGAACGCGCCCAGGCGGGCACCGGTCGTGGCCACCGAGCCGGGACCGGATTCCGGCAGGCCCAGCTTCTCGCCGCGCCACGCCCCGGGCGCCGTCATCCGGCGCTCGGCCGGCGGGGGAGTCGCCCCGGGCGCGGTCACGAGCGGCGGCGCACGGTGCGCTGGACGTTGCGCATCTTGGCGCCCTGCGGCAACGGCCCTTGCGGCAGCGGCATCCGGCCACCGCCACCGAGCGCGGCCAGCCGTTTGTCCAGCGCGTTCACCTGCTCGCGGGACAGGTTGGCCGGCAGCTTGATCAGGTACCGGGACAGCTTGCCGAGCCGGACCTCGCCCTCGCCGGTGCCGACGACGACGTCGTAGATCGGGGTATCGCCGGTGATGCGCGCGGTCTTCTTCTTCTCCTGCGCGAGCAGCCCGCGGACCCGGTGCTGGGCACCCTCGCCGACGAGCACCACCCCGGGGCGGCCGACCAGCCGGTGCACGGCGTCGAACTGCGCGGTCCCGGCGACGGCCTGGGTGATCCGCCAGTCGCCCTTGAGCTGTTGCTGCAGCATCCAGCCCGCCGCGCCCGGCTGGCCCTCGGCCTGGCTGTACATCGCGTGCTGCGCGCGCCGGCTGAACACGAACATGGCGACGACCAGCCCGGCGAGAACGGCGATCGGGATCGCCGCGTAGAGCGCGCCGCTCAGCAGCCACACCGCGAAGAAGATCACCACCGCGGCCAGGACGCCGAAGCCGGCCATGTACGGCACCAGCCGGTCGTCGCTCTCCCGGGTGAGCTTGAAGGCCTGGACGAGATTGCGCCAGGTGTCGCGCCGCGACTGCTTGCTCTCCGCGCGCGCAGCCTTCTTCTCAGCGCGTGTGAGCTTCCCCGAGGAGTTCGCCATGGCTACGAGGATAGTTGCCGCCGCTGTGCCGTCCGGCGCGGGAGCGCCCGTACGTCAGGTGCGGGCGGCGATGGCCTGCTGGTACAGCCGCCCGGCCCGGTACGACGAGCGCACCAGCGGGCCGCTCATGACGCCGGCGAAGCCGATCTCCTCGGCCTCCTCGCGCAGCTCCACGAACTCCTCCGGCTTCACCCAGCGCGTGACCGGGTGCAGCTTCGGCGACGGCCGCAGGTACTGGGTGATCGTGATCAGCTCGCACCCGGCGTCGTACAGGTCCTGCAGCGCCTGGCTGATCTCCGCGCGCTCCTCGCCCATGCCGAGGATCAGGTTGGACTTGGTCACCAGGTTGTCCGCGCGGGCGGCGCGGATGACGTCCAGCGAACGCTCGTAGCGGAACCCGGGCCGGATCCGCTTGAAGATGCGCGGCACCGTCTCGACGTTGTGCGCGAAGACCTCCGGGCGGGACGCGAACACCTCGGCGAGCAGCTCGGCCTTGCCGTCGAAGTCGGGCGTGAGGATCTCCACGCCGGTGCCCGGGTTCCGCGAGTGGATCTGGCGGACGGTCTCGGCCCACAGCCAGGCACCGCCGTCGGGCAGGTCGTCGCGGGTCACGCCGGTGACGGTCGCGTAGCGCAGCCCCATCGTGGCCACGCTCTCCGCGACGCGGCGCGGCTCGTCGCGGTCCAACGCGGTCGGCTTGCCGGTCGCGATCTGGCAGAAGTCACAGCGCCGGGTGCACTGGTCGCCGCCGATGAGGAACGTCGCCTCGCGGTCCTCCCAGCACTCGTAGATGTTGGGACAGCCGGCTTCCTGGCAGACGGTGTGCAGGCCTTCGCGGCGCACGAGCGACTGCAGCTCGGTGTACTCCGGGCCCATCTTCGCCCGGGTCTTGATCCACTCGGGTTTGCGTTCGATGGGGGTAGCGGCGTTGCGGGCTTCGATCCGAAGCATCCGGCGGCCGGCGGGGGCGACTTGCGTGCCTTCTGGGCGAACTGCGGTCACCGGTTCAGGGTACGCGTCCGGCGGTGACGGCCACCGCGGCCTGCAGCAACTCGGGCAGGTGCCGCTCGACGACGGGGAGCACCTCGGCCACGGTCACGTCGCGGCCGGCCTCGTCCGACAGCGAGGTGACTCCGGCGTCGGCGATCCCGCACGGGACGATGACCTTGGCCCAGCTCAGGTCGCAGTCGCAGTTGAGCGCGAAACCGTGCATCGTCACGCCCTGGCTGACCCGGATCCCGATCTGGCCCAGCTTGCGCTCGGGACGACCCGCGTCGGCCGGCAGCCAGACGCCGCTGCGTCCCTCGACCTGAATGGCGCGCACGCCGAACTCGGCGCACACCGCGATGAGCATGAGCTCCATGCGGCGCACGTACGCGACGACGTCGACCGGATCGGGCAGGCGCACGATCGGATAGCCGACGATCTGGCCGGGACCGTGCCAGGTGATCTTGCCGCCCCGGTCGACGTCGATCACCGGCGTCCCGTCCCAGGGCCGCTCGTGCGGTTCGGTGCGCTTGCCCGCGGTGTAGACGGCCGGGTGTTCGAGCAGCAGCACGGTGTCCGGCGCGGTGCCGGCGACGACCTGCGCGTGCAGTTCGCGCTGCCGCTCCCAGGCCTGCTCGTAGGGGACTGTTCCGGCGCGGATCACCTGCAGCTCTGCCACACAGCCACCCTACGCGCGCTGGCCGGCCGGGCCTTCGGCGACGACTGTGGATAACTGGGCGCGCTTTATCCGGTTCGCTTACGCTTATCCGTTATGGACGAATCGACGTGGCGGCTCGCCGGCTACGTCATCGAGGAGGCGATCGGCGCCGGCGCCGACGCCCGCGTGTGGCGCGCGCGAGTGCGGCGCAGCGGCGACCCGGTCGCGGTCAAACTGCTCCCCGTCCACGGCCGCGAACAGCTGGACGCGGCACGCGCCGAGGCCGCGCTGCTGACCGGGCTCGACCACCCCCACCTCGTCCACCTGCACGAGGTTGTCCCGTGCGCGCGCGGCCTGGCGCTCGTGCTCGACCTCGCTGACGGCGGCACGCTGGCCGAGCTGCTCCGCGCGCGGGGACGGCTGGCGCCCGGAGAGGTGATCACGGCGATCGCCCCGATCGGCGCTGCGCTTGCCTACGCGCACACCGCCGGGGTGGTGCACGGCGACGTCAGCGCGGCGAACATCCTGTTCACCCGCGCGGGCCTGCCGCTGCTGGCGGACCTCGGCGTGGCGCGCCTGACCGGTGACGACACGAGCCCGGCGCGCAGCACGCCGGCGTACGTCGACCCTGCTGTGGCGGCCGGCGGCGTCCCGTCGCCCGCATCGGACGTGTTCATGCTCGCCGCCGTCACGCTGCACGCGCTGACCGGCCAGCCGGCCTGGCCGGGCGAATCCGCTGCCGCCGCGTACGCGGCCGCTGCGCGCGGTGACCTCGGCGACGTCACCGCCCGGTTGGACGTCGCCGGCGTGAGCGGCGCGGTCGCCGACGTCGTCGCGCGCGGCCTGGTGATCGACCCGGCGGGCCGGCCCACCGCAGCCGAGTTCGCGCTCGACCTGCGGCACGCGGCCGAGCCGGTGGCGGTGGAGCTCTCGGCCGGCCGGGCGCGGCACCGCGCCGTCGAACCGGGCCCGGACCCCGCGCTGCTCACCTACGGCCACCGGGTGCCGCCTCCGGCGCGTCCGGCGGCGCGATCGCTGCGCGGGCTGCGGCCGGACGTGTCCGGCCGGGTCGCCCGGCTCGGGCTGGTGACGGCGCTGCTCGCCGCGCTGCTCGCGGGCATGCTCTGGTGGGCGCACACGCGTTCCGGCCGGCCAGCAGCGGCCGCCGATCGGCCGCCCGGTTCACCGAGCGCGACCGTGGCGGGCGCGCATTCGGTCGACGCGGCGCAGGCCACCGCGCTGCCGTCCGCCCCGGACGTCGCGCGGCTGGACGCCGCCGCGGCGGCCAAGGTGCTGGCCCGCCTGGACGTCGCCCGGGCACGCGCCTACGCGCAACGGGATCCGGCGCTGCTCGCCCAGGTGTACGTGCCGGGACCGCTGCGGACGCAGGACGCCGCGCAGCTGCAGAGCATCGTGCCCGCCGGCTGCGGCCTGTTCGGTGCCAGCACCGTCTACTCGCACGTTGCGGTCGAATCCCGCGCCGCGGCGCAGGCGGTACTGCGCGTCAGCGCCACCCTGCACGCCTCGACGCTCGAGTGCGGCGGCAAGCCGGCCGGTCAGGCACCGGCAGGCGGGCCGCTCACGCTGCGCATCTCGCTGCAGCGTGTCGGCCCCGGCTACCTGATCGCGTCCGTGAACCGCTGACGGTCGCGGCCGGTCAGGCCAGGCCGAGCGCGCGCTCGAAGTTGCCGGCCTCCAGCCGCTCCTTCATCGTGGCGAGGAACCGTGCCGCGTCCGCGCCGTCGACGATGCGGTGGTCGTAGGACAGCGCGAGGTAGACCATCGAGCGGATCGCGATCGTCTCGCCGAAGTCCTCGTCCACCACGACGGTGGGTCGCTTGACGACCGCGCCGGTGCCGAGGATCGCAACCTGCGGCTGGTTGATGATCGGGGTGTCGAACAGCGCGCCGCGGCTGCCGGTGTTGGTCAGCGTGAACGTGCCGCCACCGAGCTCGTCCGGGCTGACCTTGTTCGCGCGGGTGCGGTCGGCCAGGTCGGCGATCTTGCGCGCCAGCCCGGCGAGGTTGAGGTCGCCGGCGTTGTGGATCACCGGGACGGCCAGGCCGCGCTCGGTGTCCACGGCGATGCCCAGGTGGGCGCCGTCGTGGTACGTGATCGTCTTGGCGGCCATGTCCACGGACGCGTTTACGACCGGGTGCGCCTTGAGCGCCTCGATCGCGGCGGTGGCGAAGAACGGCAGGAAGCTGAGCTTCACGCCCTCGCGCGCCTCGAAGTCGCGCTTGGCCTGGTCGCGCAGGCGGGCGATCTTGGTGACGTCCACCTCGACCACCGTGGTCAGCTGCGCCGACGTCTGCAGCGACTCGACCATGCGCGCGGCGATCACCTGGCGCATCCGCGACATGGGCTCGGTGCGACCGCGCAGCTGCGCCGCGGCCGGAGCGGCGGCGGGCTGCGAGGCAGGCGCCGGCGGGGCAGCCGCGGGCTGCGCGGACGGAGCCGGTGCGGCCTGCGGTGCCGCGGGTGCGGACGGCGCGGCGGCCTGCGAGGGAGCGGCCTGGGCCGCCGCGAGCACGTCCGACTTGCGGATGCGTCCGCCGACTCCGGTGCCCTGCACGGCGGACAGGTCGACGCCGTGCTCGCTGGCGAGCTTGCGCACCAGCGGGGTCACGTAGGCGCCGGAGACCTCCTCGTCCGCGTCCGCCGAGGCGGCTGCGGACGGCGCGGCCGCCGGGGCCGGGGCCGGGGCCGGTGCGGGGGCCGGTGCGGGCGTGGGCGCGGGCTGCTGGGCGACCGGCTGGGACTCGGGCTGAGCTTGAGGCTGCGGGGCGGGTTCGGGTTCCGGTGCGGGCTCCGGCTCGGGCTCGGGCTCGGGCTGCGCCTGCGGCTCGGGGGCGGGCGCGGCCTGCTCGGCGGCCTGCTCCGGCTCGGCCTGCGCGGACTCGGCGCCCGGTGCCGCGTCGTCCGCGTCCCCGATCACGGCGAGCTCGACGCCGATGTCGACGGTCTCGTCCTCCTGCACCTTGATCGACAGTAGCGTGCCGGAGGCGGGGGAGGGCACCTCGGTGTCAACCTTGTCGGTCGAGACCTCCAGCAGCGGCTCGTCGGCGTCGACGTGCTCGCCCTCCTTCTTCAGCCAGCGGGTCACGGTGCCCTCGGTGACGCTCTCGCCGAGGCGCGGCATGGTTACGGAAACCGGCATGGTCGGTGGGACTCCTTAGGTAATCGCGGCGAGGGCGTCAGTCGTGGACGTGCAGCGGCTTGCCGGCGAGCAGCAGGTGCGCCTCGCCGATGGCCTCGGACTGGGTGGGGTGCGGATGGATCAGCTGGGCGACCTCGCTCGGCAGCGCCTCCCAGTTGTAGATGAGCTGGGCCTCGGCGATCAGCTCGCCGACGCGCTCGCCGACGATGTGGATGCCGAGCACCGGCCCATCCTTGGCCGCGACGAGCTTGACCGCGCCCTTGGCGTTGAGGATCGCGCTGCGGCCGTTGCCGGACAGGTCGTACGTAACCGTTTTGATGTTGTCGGCGCCGTACTTCTCGGCGGCGGCGGCCTCGGACAGGCCGACCGACGCGACCTCGGGCGCGGAGTAGGTGATGCGCGGGACGCCGGCGTAGTCGATCGGGACGACCGGCTGGCCGGCGATGTGCTCGGCGACCAGGATGCCCTCGGCGAAGCCGACGTGCGCGAGCTGCAGGTGCGGGGCGCCGCCGATGGAGATCAGGTCACCGACCGCGTAGACGCCGTCGACGGACGTGCGGCAGAACTCGTCGGTGATCACGAAGCCGCGCTCGATGCGGACGCCCTGCTCCTCGTAGCCGAGACCCTGCGACACCGGGCCGCGTCCGACCGCGACGAGCAGCACCTCGGCCTCAAGCGTCTCGCCGCCCTCGAGGTGCACGCGCACGCCGTTGTCGGTGTGCTCGACCTTCTCGAAGCGGGCGCCGAGCTTGAAGCCGATCTTGCGGCGGCGGAACGCGCGCTCGAGCAGCTTGGAGTTGGCCTCGTCCTCGAGCGGCACCAGGTGCGGCAGCGCCTCGACGATCGTGACCTCGGTGCCGAACGACGTCCACGCGCTGGCGAACTCGACGCCGATCACGCCGCCGCCCAGGACGATCGCGGTGGACGGCACGTGGTCCAGCACGAGCGCGTGCTCGCTGGTGATCACCCGCTGGCCGTCGATCTCCAGGCCGGGCAGCGTGCGGGAGTAGGAGCCGGTGGCGAGGACCAGGTTCGTGCCGGTGTAGGTGTCCCCGTTGACCGAGACCGTCTTCGGGCCGGTGAGCCGTCCCTCGCCCTCGACGATCTGGATGCCACGGCTCTTGATCAGCCCGACCAGGCCCTTGTGGTTCTTGCCGATGACGCCGTCCTTGTACTTGTGGACGCCGCTCATGTCGATGCCGTTGAAGGTGGCGTTGACGCCGAACTGCTCGCTCTCGCGCGCCTGGTCGGCGATCTCGCCCGCGTGCAGCAGGGCCTTCGTCGGGATGCAGCCGCGGTGCAGACAGGTGCCGCCGACCTTGTCCTTCTCGATCAGCACGACGGACTTGCCGAGTTCGGCGGCCCGCAAAGCCGCGGCGTACCCACCGCTTCCGCCGCCGAGGATGACGAGGTCGGACTGGTTGTCGCTCATGCCGCTCCTCGTCCCTCGGACCGGCACGAGGCTCCATGCGCGCTGTGCTTCCTGATTCGCTCGCTTCGCTCGCTCATGTGCTCCTGCTTCGTCGAAGGGACCCCTCCATCTTGGCACTACCGCCTCTTCGGGCTGACCTTGGGAGACAACCGCCGGGTAACCTTGCACCGTCGAGGCAGGGGGCTGACATGGGATGGTTCTCGCGACGAAGCGGCGGCACGGAGCGTCCCGGCACGCTGCGCTCGGCGAACACCGCCGACCTCGCCCACCTGCGCGCGTTCGCGATCTCGCGGCACGGCGTCGAGGCGTTCATCGAGCCCCGCACAACGGTTACCGAGGCCACCCTGCTGTTGGTCGCCGCGGACGGCGAGTGGACCCGGCGCCGGATTCCCGGGCCGAAGGCGGCCGAGGAGTTCGCGCGCGAGCACGGTGTGCCGCTCTACGACCCGGTCAGCGTCGGCTACCCGCAGCGGATGCGGGAGTGGACGGCACGGCGCAAGGCCGAGGAGAAGGCCGGTGACTGAACCCGGTCTCGGTCCGCCGCCGGAGGAGCTGCCGTCGGGCTCGCCGGTCGACTCGATCGAGGCTGCGCTGGGCATGATCCCGCCGAAGCAGGCGATCCCTCCCCGATCGGCCACGCCCGATTTGACGGGGGTACCCCCAGCGCCGCGGTGGCTCGGTCCGCTCGCGCTGTGCTGCCTGGTCGGCATGCTGCCGTGGATCATCTTCCTCGCGTTCACGATCCCGCAGCGCTCGCGGGCCGAGCACTACGACCTGGCGTGGATCGGCTTCGACTGCGCGATGTGGCTGGTGCTCGCCGCGCTGGCCTTCTTCGCGCTGCGCCGGCATCCGGCGACCGGACCGGTGGCGGCGGTCGCGTCCACGATGCTCGTCGTCGACGCGTGGTTCGACATCACGACGTCCTCGGACGAGAAGCAGTTCGCGATCGCGCTCGTGCTCGCGTGCGTCGCCGAGCTGCCGCTGGCGATCATCTGCGGATGGGCCGCGGTGAACGCCGAACGCATCCGCGCGCGCGCCTACCGCGGCCTGCACATGCGCTGGGAGCTGGCGCTGCGACTGCTGCGCGAGCGCGCGGGCGCCGTGGTCGGCTCGGACAGGACGGGCGGCGTGGTCAGCTCGCCGCCAGCCGCTCCGCCGCGGCGATGATCGTGCGGACCGCCGCGCCGGTACCGCCCTTGGGCGTGTAGCCGTGTGCCGCGCCCAGGTTGAACGCGGGCCCGGCGATGTCCAGGTGCACCCACGGCAGCCCGTCCGGCATGAAGTCGCCCAGGAAGTGGCCGGCCACCAGCATGCCGCCCCACCGGTCGCCCGGCAGGTTCTGGATATCGGCCACCGGTGAGTCCAGGCCGGGGCGCAGCTCCTCCGGCAGCGGCATCGCCCAGACGGACTCGCCGGCGGAGTTGCCGGCCGCGGTCACCTGGTCGCGCCAGCGCGGCTCGCCCATCGCGGCGATCACGCGGGTGCCGAGCGCGACCAGTTGCGCGCCGGTGAGCGTCGAGGCCTCGATCAGGTAGTCCGGCTCGTCCTCGCTCGCGCGGGCGATCGCGTCGGCCAGCACGAGCCGTCCCTCCGCGTCGGTGTTCGCGACCTCGACGGTGCGGCCGTTGCGCATCGTGATCACGTCGGACGGCCGGTACGCGGCGCCGCCGGGCATGTTCTCGGCCATCGGCACGGTGGCGATGACCTCCACCGGCAGGCGCAGCGCGGCGATCGCGCACGTGCTCGCGATGACCGCGGCGGCGCCACCCATGTCCGACTTCATCCAGTCCATGTTCGCGGTCTTCAGGTTGAGGCCGCCGGAGTCGAACGTGATGCCTTTGCCGATCAGGGCGATGCGGGCCTTTGCGCGCCGCGGCGAGTAGGCGAGACGGACCAGTCGCGGCGGGCGGTGCGAGCCACCGCCGACGGCCAGGACGGCGCCGAAGCCGTTGCGCTTGAGCGCGCGCTCGTCCAGCACCTCGACGTCGAGATCGGCGCTGGTGGCGAACTCGGTCGCGCGCGCCGCGAACGACGCGGGGTAGAGGTCGTTGGGGGGCGTGTTCACCAGGTCGCGGGTGCGGGTGATCGCCTCGACGACGATCTTCGCGCGCTTGAGTTCGGCGCGGGCCTGCGCGTCGTCCTCGGCGGCGAGCGTGACGCGGCGCAGCGCGGGCTTGGTGGCGGTCGACTTGTACTCGGTGAAGCGGTAGCTGCCGAGCAGGGCGCCCTCGGCCAGCGCGCCGACGGGTCCGTCGATCGCGACGTGCACGGTGGCGCGGTCGTCCAGCGTGCGCAGCGCGGCGCCGACGGCGCGGCGGATGCTCTCCGGGTTGCGGGCGTCGTCGCCGAGCCCGGTGGTCACGACCACGTCGAACGGCGCGAGGCCGAGCGTGGGGATGCGCAGCACCTCGTCCGCGCGTCCCGTCGCGTTCAGGGCGCGCAGCGCGGCGGTGAGCTGGCGGCCGAGCTCGGCATCGATCGGCTTGGCGCCGCGTGCGAGCCGCGGTCCGCGCTCGCCGGGGACGACGCCCACGACGACCGTGTCGGCGGGAATGGGCGCGGCAGGATCGATGATCGAGACACTCGGCATGATCCCGATCCTATGGTGGGCGCTGTCCGCGGCCACGACCGCCGTTAGGGTGGCGCCATGGCCGACCTGTTGCGTTCCCCGCTGCACGATCGTTCCGTCGCGTTGGGCGCCAAGCTCGCCGACTTCGGTGGCTGGGAGATGCCCATCGAGTACCCGGGCGGCGGTGGTGTGCTGAAGGAGCACGCCGCGGTGCGCGAGTCGGTCGGGCTGTTCGACGTCTCGCACCTGGGCAAGGCGACGGTGCGCGGGCCGGGCGCGGCGGCGTTCGCGAACTCCTGCCTGTCCAACGATCTCGGCCGGATCCGTCCGGGCAAGGCGCAGTACACGCTGTGCTGCGACGACGCCGGCGGTGTCGTCGACGACCTGATCGCGTACCTGGTCGGCGACGACGAGGTCTTCCTGGTGCCGAACGCGGCGAACACCGCGGAGGTGGTGCGTCGGCTGGCGGCTGCCGCGCCTGCGGACGTGTCCGTGACCGGACAGCACCAGGACTTCGGTGTGCTGGCCGTCCAGGGTCCGCGCTCGGCCGAGGTGCTCGCCGCGCTGGAGCTGCCGTCCGACCAGGAGTACATGGCGTACGCGGACGCGCAGTTCGGCGGTGCTCCCGTGCGCATCTGCCGCACCGGCTACACCGGTGAGCACGGGTACGAGCTGATCCCGCGTTGGGACGACACCGCGGCGCTCTGGGACGCGCTGATCGAGATCGTGCGTTCGCTCGGCGGCCTGCCCGCCGGCCTCGGCGCGCGCGACACGCTGCGGACCGAGATGGGCTATCCGCTGCACGGGCAGGACCTGTCGCTGGAGATCTCGCCGCTGCAGGCGCGCGCGAGCTGGGCCGTCGGCTGGAAGAAGGACGCGTTCTGGGGACGGTCCGCGCTGCTCGCCGAGAAGGAGTCCGGCGCGTCCCGGTTGCTGTGGGGGATCGAGGCGCTGGATCGCGGGATCCCGCGTGCGCACATGTCCGTGCTCGACGCGGCGGGCGAGGACGTCGGCGAGGTGACGTCCGGGACGTTCTCGCCGACCCTGAAGAAGGGCATCGGGCTCGCGCTGTTGGAACCGACCGTCGGTGAGGGTGATGAGCTGAGCGTGGACGTGCGCGGACGCGCCTGTCCGGTGCGGGTCGTCAAGCCGCCCTTCGTGGAGTCGCACGTCCGCTAGTCGCTAATCGCGGCTCGTGACTGCGCGCGTTCTTGCGGGGCGATGCGGGGGCTTGGTCTTTCGGCTGTCTTGCGTTGCCGGGTTTCGTTCCAGCGCTGCTCGCTTGAGTAGGTAGCGACGGGGCAGTTGATCTTTTGGTCGGCTTTGCGCTGCCGGGTTTCGTTCCAGCGCTGCTCGCTTGAGTAGGCGGCGACG
>Ga0164242_10000812_pt1 | contig 37279 bp, 30 predicted proteins | sample OricomgcompostMG_FD_108783 | JGI IMG/M metagenome (GOLD analysis project Ga0164242, IMG submission 108783) | Miracle-Growth compost microbial communities from Emeryville, California, USA - Original compost - Miracle growth compost (MG) ... | reverse complement strand
ATGGAACCCGGCCCCGCGTGGCTCGTTCTGCACTTCGGATAGCGACCTTTTGCCCCCCCGCTCTCGCTATCCAGAACAACGAGCCCGGCCGCCTTGTCCTTCCCCCCCGGCAAGTGCGACCGGGCTCTAATTCTTTGGATCGCCTTCGAAAGGTTCTGCGACGAACCGGCGGAACCATTGTTTCGGGGGCGCATTCTTCCTGCCGCGACTGTCCGACAGGACACGTCAGAAAGGGAGCTTGGTCATGTTGCAGAAGATCATCACCGCCGGGCTGATCGCGGGCGCGCTGCTCACCGCGGCGTGCAATACGATCGAAGGCGCGGGCAAGGACGTGTCGTCCGCCGGCAATGCGGTCGCCAACGCGGCCGACAATTCGAAATGATCACCACGGGGCGTCGCCGGAAGGCGGCGCCCTTTCGCCTCAGGCGGCCGCCGCTTGCGCCGCCGCTTCGCGCGCGCGCTTGCGCTCGGTGAACCAGATCGCGATCAGCGCGAATTCATAGAGCAGGCACATCGGCACCGCGAGCAGCATCATGGAGACCGCATCCGGCGGGCTTAGCACCGCCGCCAGCGCGAAGGAGGCGACATAGGCGTAGCGCCGGCCCTTCTTGAGCTGTGCGCGGCTGACGATCCCGGCGCGCTCCAGCAGCATCAGGAACACCGGCAGCAGGAAGGCGACGCCGAAGCCGAACAGGAATTTGGTGACGAAGCCCAGATAATTGCCGATCGCAGGCAGCGCCTGCGCCTCCACCCCGCCGATATTGCCCTGATAGCTCAGCAGGAAATGCAGCGCGAGCGGCATCGCCACGAAATAGGCGAGCGCGGCGCCCGACAGGAACAGCACCGGCGTCAGGATCAGGAAGGGCCGCAGCGCGCGCTTCTCCTTGGCGTAGAGGCCGGGCGCGACGAAGCGCCAGATCTGGTTGGCCACGATCGGGAAGCTCAGCATCAGCGCCGAGAAGAAGGCGACCTTGAGCTGGGCGAAGAAGGCTTCGAAGATATCGGTGTAAATGAGCTTGCCCTGCCCCGCGTGCAGCAGCGGCTGGACGAGGAAGGCGAAGATCGGCTCGGCGAAATAGAGGCAGATCAGGAAGCAGACGCCGAGCGCCAGGAAACTCCAGATCAGGCGCTTCCGAAGCTCGATCAGATGCTCGATCAGCGGCGCGCGCGTATCCTCGAGCTCATCGGCGTCCTCGGCCATGCGTCAGGACCGGGGCGGCGCTTCGGCCGAGGCGGCCGGAGCGGGAGAGGGGCCGGTTCCGGCTGCATCCACGGAGTCGGCCGCGGGCGCGGGCAGCTCCGGCTTGGGCGGCGTGGCCGGCTCGGGCGCGGGCGCGCCGGTCAGCAGATCGGCATGTTCGCGCATGATCCGCTCATTCTCCGCCTTCCACTTCTTCTCCATCTCCTCGAGTTCGGCCTCGCGGATCATGTCGTCGATCGCGCTGCGGAAATGGCGTGCCACCGATCGGCCGCGCCCGACCCACTGGCCGAGCACGCGCATCACGCGCGGCAGATCCTTCGGGCCGATCAGCACGATCGCGACCAGCGCCACGATCAGCATTTCCGAGGGCGCGACGTCGAACATCTCTGGGCGGCCTCAGGCTGTCAGCGGCCGGCCGAGCCGATCATTCATGCGGGTGATCGTCCCGCATCGGCTGGAGATCGCGCTCGGCGGAGGGCTCGACCGGAGCCTGCGCCTGGAGACGCGGGGTCGGCTTGGGCTCGGGCGCGCGATCGTCGTCATCATCGTCGTTCATGCCCTTCTTGAAGCTTTTGATGCCCTTGGCGACATCGCTCATCATCGAAGGAAAGCGACCGCCGCCGAACAGCACGATCGCGATGATGCCCAGGATGATCCAGTGAATGGGGGAACCGAAACCCATGACGCTTCTCCGTTTCCCCCTTATCTAATCATCCTCGCCGTCGCTTTCCACCTCGACGTTCAACATCGCCTCGTCAATGGGGTCGAGCAGGCCGGCGGCATGCAGATCGTCGATGCCGGGAAGGTCGCGGCGGCTGGAAAGCCCGAAATGGGTGAGGAAGCCCGGCGTGGTGGCGTAGGTGAGCGGGCGGCCGGGAACCTCGCGGCGGCCGGCGGGACGCACCCAGCCCGCCTCCATCAGCACGTCCAGCGTGCCCTTGCTGATCTGCACGCCCCGGATCGCCTCGATCTCGGCGCGGCTGACCGGCTCGTGATAGGCGATGATCGCCAGCGTCTCGATGCCGGCGCGGCTGAGCTTGCGCGGCTCCGCGCGGGTGCGGCGGAGGATATGGGCGAGATCGGGCGCGGTCTCGAAATGCCAGCGCCCGCCGCGCTCGACCGGGCGGACGCCGCGATGCGCGTAGCTTTCGACCAGCGCGGCGAGGCCGGAGGCGACATCCACCCCTTCGCCCGCCGCCGCCTCGATCTCGGCCCGGGTGAGCGGCGCGTCGGCGGCGAACAGCACCGCCTCCACCGCGCGTTCATTCGTGTCCGGCAGGTTCATGCGGCGCGCACCCAGATCGTCTCGAACACGCCCTCCTGCTTCAGCTCCAGTTTGCCCAATCGCGCCAGCTCCAGCAGCGCGAGGAAGCTGGAGGCGCGCGCCGAGCGGGTCAGCGCCGCGTCCGCCCCGCCGGGCAGGAAGCGTTCGAGCGCGGTCCAGTCCAGTGCCATGCCGAGCATCGAGGAGACGCGGCTCATCGCCTCGTCGAGCGTCATCACCGCCCGCGCGCGCACCACATGCATGACCGGGCGGTTGCGCGCGCTGACCGCGCCGTAGGCGGCGATCAGATCATAGAGCTCGGCCTGCCAGGCGGCCTTGCGCACCACCTTGAGGCCGGGCGGCGCGCCCGCCAGGAACACGTCACGGCCGATCCGGTCCCGCCCCATCAGCCGCGCGCCCGCCTCGCGCATCGCATCCAGCCGCTGGAGGCGGAGCTGGAGGCGCAGCGCCAGCTCCTCGGGGCTGGGCTCCACCTCGGGATCGCGCGGCAGCAGCAGCGCGGATTTGAGGTAAGCGAGCCACGCCGCCATCACCAGATAATCGGCCGCGATCTCCAGCTTGAGCGCCCGCGCGCCCTCCAGGAAAGCGAGATACTGCTCGACCAGCGCGAGGATCGACAGCTCGCGCAGGTCCACCTTCTGCGATCGCGCCAGCGCCAGCAGCAGATCGAGCGGACCTTCCCAGCCTTCGATATCGATGGTGAGCGTGTCGGGCGCGGACTCCATGCGGCGGATGCTAGAGCAAATCCGGGGCGGTTTGCAGCAGGAGTCTTCTCTCGATCAAAGGTCCCAAGGTTCCAAGTCATACCCGTTCGCCCTGAGGAGCCATTGAGCTTGTCGAAATGGCGTCTCGAGGGGCCCTTCGAGAGGGGGCTTCGACAGGCTCAGCCCCTCCTCAGGGCGAATGGGTTAGGGGCGTTAGGTCCCTCACCAGCTCAGCACCACCTTGCCCGACTGGCCCGAGCGCATCGCGTCGAACCCCTCCTGGAAGCGCTCCATCGGCAGGCGATGGGTGATCAGCGGATCGAGGTTCAGGCCGCCCCGGATCAGGCCGAGCATCTTGCGCCAGGTCTCGAACATCTCGCGGCCGTAGATGCCGCGGATGGTGAGCGCCTTCATGATGATCTTCGTCCACACCACCTCCATCGGGCCGGAGGGGATGCCGAGCATGGCGAGGTTGCCGCCCATCTTGAGCGCGTCGATCGCCTGCGCGATTGCCGACTGCGCGCCGGACATCTCGAGCGCCACGCCGAAGCCGTCCGCGATCCTCTCGGCCGCCATCACGTCGCGCAGGTCTTCGCTGACGACATTGACCGGGCGGATATCGGCGAGTTTTGTCGCAAGCTCCAGACGGGTGGGGTTCACGTCGGTCAGCACCACCGATCGCGCGCCGGCGTGGCGGGCGACGGCGGCGGCCATGATGCCGATCGGCCCCGCGCCCGTCACCAGCACGTCCTCGCCCAGAAGATCGAATTGCTGGGCGGTGTGGACGGCGTTGCCGAACGGATCGAGGATCGCGCCCACATCGTCGCTCACCTCGTCCGGCAGCGGCACGACATTGAAGGCGGGAATGCAGAGATAATCGGCGAAGCAGCCCTGCCGGTTGACGCCGACCCCCTTCGTGCCCGGATCGAGATGGAAGCGCCCGGCGCGCGCCGCGGCGGAGTTGATGTCGATGATATGGCCCTCGCCCGACACGCGCTGGCCGATCTCCAGCTCGCGCGTGACCTCCGAGCCGATCTCGACGATCTCGCCGGAAAACTCGTGGCCGACGATCATCGGCACGGGGATGGTCTTCGCCGCCCACTGGTCCCAGTTGTAGATGTGGATATCCGTGCCGCAGATGGCGGTGCGGCGGACGCGGATCAGCACGTCCTCGGGGCCGGGGGTCGGCACGGGAGCCTGCGTCATCCAGATGCCCTCGCGGGCCTCCAGCTTGGCGAGTCCCCTCATGCTGTGCGCGGCATCCTCAACGGGTTTCAGGGCGGCGCTCATTTGACGGCTCCCAACTCGCGACCGGCCTCGACGAAGGCGGCCAGCGCGCGGTCGATATGCTCATCCTCATGCGCCGCCGACATTTGGGTGCGGATGCGCGCCTGCCCCTTGGGGACGACCGGGAAGGAGAAGCCGGTCACATAAACCCCGAGTTCGAGCAGCTTCACGGCAAGCTGCTGGGCGAGCCGCGCATCGTAGAGCATCACCGGGATGATCGGATGCTCGCCCTCGATCAGCTCGAAGCCGGCCTCCGCCATGCCCGCACGGAAGCGCTTGGCGTTGCGGGCGATCTTGTCGCGAAGCCCATCCCCGTCCGGCCCGCGCGCGATCTCGATCGCCTTCAGGGAAGCGCCGCAGATGGCGGGGGCGAGAGAGTTGGAGAAGAGATAGGGTCGCGCCCGCTGGCGCAGCAGATCGATCACCGGCTTCCTGCCCGCGATATAGCCGCCCATCGCGCCGCCCAGCGCCTTGCCGAAGGTGCCGGTCAGGATGTCGATCCTGTTCTCGACGCCGCGGTAAGCGCCCGATCCGCGTCCCTCTGGTCCGATGATGCCGGTGGCGTGGGCGTCGTCCACCATCACCAGCGCATCGTAACGCTCGGCGAGCGCGGTGATCGCGTCCAGCTTCGCGATATGCCCGTCCATCGAGAAAACGCCGTCGGTGGCGATCAGGATGGTGCGCGCGCCCTCGCCGCGCGCCTCCTTGAGGCGTGCTTCGAGTTCGTCCATGTCGCTGTTGGCGAAGCGCTTGCGCGCCGCCTTGCACAGCCGTACCCCGTCGATGATCGAGGCGTGGTTGAGGCTGTCGGAGATGATGCAGTCCTGCTCGCCCAGCAACGGCTCGAACACGCCGCCATTGGCGTCGAAGGCGGCGGCGAACAGGATCGCGTCCTCGCGGCCGAGATAGGAGGCGATCGCCGCTTCCAGCTCCTTGTGGAGTTCCTGCGTGCCGCAGATGAAGCGCACCGAGGCGAGCCCCGCGCCCCAGCGCTCGGTCGCCGCCTCGGCCGCGTCGGCGATGCGCTGATCGCCGCCCAGACCAAGATAGTTGTTCGCGCAGAAATTGAGCACCTCGCGCCCGCCGACCTGCACGACCGGGCCCTGGCGGGACTGGATGACGCGCTCGGGCTTGTAGAGACCGTCGGCATGGATCGCCGCAAGCTCGTCGGAAATACGTTGATAAAAGCTGGTCGGCACGGGACATCGCCTCGGTGGGTGGATGTGCCCTAGTGCATTATATTGGATCGCGTGTCCAGTATGATGGAATAGCTCCCCTCCAGGAGAAGGGCCTTTTCTAAAAGGCTACGATCAGCAGCGCCCTTGCAACGCTCGGGCCGGGATTTTCGATCCGGTGGGCGACATCCACCCGATAGCGCGCCGTCTCGCCCGCCTCCACCGTCTCACTGCGCCCGTCGGTGTGGACGGCGAGCTTGCCTTCGAGCACGGTCAGATGCTCGCGACAGCCCGCCGCGTGGGGCTCGGAGGCCAGCACGCCGCGCGGCTGGACCCGCAGCTCATACCATTCGAGCCGCCCCACGCTGTCGTGCGGGCTCAGCACGCGGATCGCGCACAGCCCGTCGTCGCTGCGCATCTCCGGCGTCTGCGCGCCGGAAAGAAGCTCGATCGGGGACGGCGGCTGGGGATGGACGACGAGATCGGAGATGGGCAGGCCGAAGGCGTCGGCCAGCGCCCAGACGGTCGCGATCGTCGGGTTCGCCTTGCCCCGCTCGATCTGCGACAGCATCGAACGCGATACGCCGGACAGGCGCGCCAGCTCGTCGAGGGTCAGCTGCCGCGCCTTGCGCAGCGACTGGATATGCGGCCCGATCTCCCGCTCGCCCGATCTCACGCGCCTCTCCGGTTTCGGGCTATGCTCCCCGCCCTTGCCCGATTCGGGCGCACCATAGCGGGGCGCGGTCGTGAATCCACCCGCTCCGCCGTCCGTGATTTCGGAGATGTCCGATGACCGCTTACTCCCGATTTTGGTCCGACGAGGCGCAGGCGCTGCTGCCCGACCTCGTCGCGCTGCGCCGCGCGATCCATGCCGAGCCGGAGCTGGGGCTTTCGCTGCCCAAAACCACCGCCAAGGTGAAGCAGGCGCTCGCCGGTCTGTCACTTGAATATCGCGAGGGGCCTTCGACCACCGGATTGATCGCGGTCCTGCGCGGCGCGGAGGAAGGGCGCACGGTGCTGCTGCGCGGCGACATGGACGCGCTGCCGATGCACGAGGATACCGGCCTTGCCTTCGCGTCCGGCACGGCGGGCGCGATGCACGCCTGCGGGCATGACAGTCATGTGGCGATGCTGGTCGGCGCGGCGCGGCTGCTTTCGGCCAAGCGCGATGCGCTGAAGGGCGCGGTGCTGTTCATGTTCCAACCCGGCGAGGAAGGCTGGCATGGCGCGCGCCACATGATCGATGACGGCCTGCTCGATTCGCTGCCCGATGCCGCCTTCGCGCTCCATGTCATGCCCAACGCACCGCATGGCGTGTTTACCGGCAGGGCGGGGCCGCTGCTCGCCTCCGCCGACAAGATCAGGGTGACGGTGCATGGGAAGGGCGGCCACGCCTCGATGCCGCAGGACGCGCTCGATCCGGTGCCGATCGCCTGCGAGATCGTCACCGCGATCCAGAGCTGGGTGACGCGCCGGGTTGCCGTCTCCGATCCGGCGGTGGTGACGATCGCGAAGATCGAGGCGGGGACGACCGACAATGTCATCCCCGAATCCGCTTTCCTGCTCGGCACGATCCGCACGCTTTCGCCGGACATCCGCGCGGCGGTGCAGGAGGGGCTGCGCCGTCTCGCCGAAGGCATCGCCGCCGCGCATGGCGCGAGCGCGAGCGTGGCGTTCGAACAGGGCTTCCCGCCGACGGTCTGCGACGCCCGCGCGGTCGATCTGGCCCGCGCCGCGGTGGAGGCTATGTTCGGCGCGGAGGCGTGGGTGAGCATGGCCGCGCCGGTGATGGGCGCGGAGGATTTCTCCTATGTGCTGGAGAAGGTGCCCGGCGCGATGCTGTTCCTCGGCGCCTCGGAAAGCGGCAGCGACTGGCGAAGCTGCTGCGGCCTCCATTCCAATCGCATGGTGCTGGACGAAAGCGTCATGGCGAGAGGGGCCGCGCTGCACGCCGCGATCGCCGAACGATTCCTCGCCGAGGGCTTCGTATAACCGGACAGCAAGAACTCGGAACGCTTGGCCACTATCCTCGTTACGTGCCTCTGACGATAACGCCTTTTTAGGTTATAACAGCAATCATCCCGTTACTGGTCGCTTGGGAGGAGTCGTGATGAGTGCTCTGATCGTCTTTCTGATGCTGATTGCCGGTCAGCCGGCCGGGTCCGTCCATCCCGCGAGTGGTGGTATTCCAACGACGCCGCCGCCCACCGGCCCGAGCAAATAAGCCGCCGGAATGGAACCCTGGACGGAGACGGCGGCTTACGCCACCGTTTCGATCCTCTTTTTTCTCCTTTCCTTTTTCGCCGAAGATGATGATTGGCTCGCATCGATCGGCTGCACCGGCGCGCTGGTCAGCTTCTGGGCTCTAAACCTCTTCCTGTGGCTGATGGGAGTGGTGGAGAACTGGTCGATCATCGGCGATCTCACCTTCGGCTTCGGTTTCGCGGCCGTTTATATGCGTCATCGCCGGAGATGGCTGCTGGCGCTGGTCGGCCTGTTCATAGCCAATGTGGCGCTGGATGGCCTCAAGATGGCGAATGCCATCGATTATCTTCCCTGGGCTTGGGCCGGCAATGTCACCTTTCTGGGTCAGCTCGCTTGCGCGAGCTTTCCCGGCCTCAAGGGCGTCGTCCGCCGGATATTCCTGATCGACCCGGTGCTCTAGCGGCCGGCGATGATCCGCACTGCCGACGAAACCCGTCGACGGGCAAATGCGCTTCCATCGCGTTCACCTTCTTTTATGCGATTCCGCGCTAGCTCTGCTGCGAGGCGTGGTTAGGCAGCCGGGGCGACAGGTTCGTGGACAGCATATCGACGGCAGCGCTGCTTGCAGACGATCCCTATAATGAGGGGCCGAAGGAGCGTGCGCCTCGGACCAACCTGCTGCTGTCCGCCACCATCGAGGCGGGGGCGTTGAAGGCGGCTGTCCGCATCCGCAACCTCTCCGAAACCGGCGCGCTGCTGGAAGGTCCGGCTTTCCCCGGCATAGGCGAGGCTCTGACGCTCAGCCGAGCCGAACTCTCCGTCGGGGCGAGCGTGGTGTGGCGCACCGGATCGCGCTGCGGCGTGAAATTCGATGGAATAGCCTGCGTTCCCGAATGGGTGGCGGGCAAGCGCCTGCCCGCCGGCGGACGGCGCGATCAGGCCTATGTGGATCGCGTCCAGGCGGCGATCCGCGCGGGCGAGATGATGGGGGTCGAATCCGTCGCTGCGGCGAAGACCGGCACCGCGCCGGTCGCCGAGCTCGATCGACGTCTTGTGGAGGAACTGGCCTATGTGCGCCGCCTGCTCGAAACCGCGGGCGACGAGCTGACCGACGAGCCCATCGTCGTCCAGCGCCACATGCGCACGCTCCAGAGCTTCGACGTGGCCTGCCAAATCCTCGGGCATATCGCCGCGATTCTCTCGGCCGAGGATCGGGGCGCGGCGGTGGATGCGGTGGGCATGGCCGATCTGCGCGCGCGGCTGGTGCGCAAGGCGATTTTCTGATTCCGTCAGGACGGGCGTTGCACACTTGCGCAACGCGGGCGGGGGTCTAGGATCGCGCGCCATCCGAACAGAGAGAGGGTCTTCCGCCGATGCGCGCTTCGCTTGCCTGCCTGCTTGCCGTGCTTCCCGCCGCCGCGCTCGCCGCCTCCACGCCCGAGCCGGCGTTCAGCCCCCAGCGGCTCTCGACGATCGACAAGACGCTGTCCTCGGACGCTTTCGAAGGACGCGGGCCGGCCACTCCGGCGGAAACCAAGACGGTCGATTACATCATCCAGCAGATGAAGGCGGACGGGCTCCAGCCCGGCGGCCCGCTGGTCAACGGCAAGCGCCAGTGGGCGCAGGACGTGCCGCTGCTGCGTTCCGAGATCGTCGGTCAGCCGCAGGTTTCGATGGACATCGGCGGCGCCAGGACGCCCCTGACCCAAGGGCAGGAGATCGCCATCCGCGCGCCGCTGGACGGCAGGAAACAGATCGACATCAGCAACGCGCCGCTGGTGTTCGTGGGCTTCGGCGTGAAGGCGCCCGAGCGCAACTGGGATGATTTCAAGGGCGTCGACATGCACGGCAAGATCATGGTCGTGCTGGTCAACGATCCCGATTTCCAGACGAGCAACAGTGATTTCGGCGGCAAGGCGATGACCTATTACGGCCGCTGGACCTACAAATATGAGGAGGCCGCGCGGCAGGGCGCGGCGGGCGTGCTGGTGATTCATGAAACCGAGCCCGCCTCCTACGGTTGGGCGACGGTCAAGAACTCCAACACCAATCCGCAGTTCGATATCGTCCGCAAGAATCCGGACGCCACCCACACGCCGATGGAGGGCTGGATCCAGCGCGATCTCGCGGTCAAGCTGTTCAAGGCGGCCGGCCTCGATTTCGAGCAAATGAAGAAGCTGGCGCAGACCCGCGCCTTCAAGCCGGTGCCGCTGAAAGCGACCTTCAGCGCGCATTATGCGGCCAAGGTGAATGTCATCCATTCCAAGAACGTGCTCGGCCGTCTGCCCGGCAAGACGCATCCGAATGAGACGATCCTCTATACCGCGCACTGGGATCATCTCGGTATCGGCGCGCCGGACAAGACGGGCGACCGCATCTACAACGGCGCGGTGGACAATGCGACCGGCATCGCCGCGCTGCTCGAACTCGGCCGCGCCTTCGCGCATGAGCCCCGCACCGATCGCAGCCTGGTGTTCATGGCGGTGACGGCGGAGGAGAAGGGGCTGCTCGGCTCCGAATATTACGCCGCCAACCCGGTCTATCCGCTGGCGACGACGGTGGCGGACATCAATATGGACGCGCTCTCCGTCTCCGGCCCGGCGCATGATTTCTCGATCTCCGGCACCGCCAAGCTCCGCCTGCTCGACGACCTCATCGCCGAGGGCAAGAAGCATGGCCGCTACTTCACGCCGGATCGCCATCCGGAATCGGGCGGCTTCTATCGTTCGGACCATTTCTCGCTCGCCAAGCGCGGCGTGCCGGCGATCAGCTTCGAATCGGGCGCCGACCTGCTGAACGGCGGCGTGGCGCGCGGCGAGGCGCTGGCGAAGGAATATAACCGCGATCACTATCACCAGCCGTCCGACGAGTGGAAGCCGAGCTTCGATTTCACCGGCATGGCGCAGGATCTGAGCCTGCTCTACGATCTCGGCCGCGATCTCGCCAACTCGCGCGCTTGGCCAAACTGGAGCCAGGATAGCGAATTCCGCGCCACCCGCGACAAGACGGCCGCGGCGCGGAAGTAATCCGAAGACTCGTCATTGCGAGCGTAGCGAAGCAATCCAGCTCCCGGCTTGGATGGCTTCGCTGCACTCGCAATGACGCAAGATGCGCTGCCTGCCCGGCGTCTTGCGCCGGGCGCGCTTTGGGGCGAAGCTGGCGAGGCTGAGGGGGAGTGATCCTGTGACCATCATTGGCGCCGCTTCCGCCGCAGCCGTCGAGGAGAGCCGCCGCGATGCGGGTCTGAGGCGCGGGATCGGAACCTTCGCCTTCGCCGCCGCGATCGTGAACGCGGTGGTCGGCGCGGGCATTTTCACGCTGCCCGCCGGCATGGCGCAGGCCGCGGGGCCCTATGCGCTCCTCGCCTATCTCGCCTGCGCGATCGCGATGGGCGCGGTGGTACTGTGCTGCGCGGAGGCAGGCAGCCGGGTGCCGACCAGCGGCGGCATGTACGGCTATGTCGAGGCGGCGTTCGGACCGCTCGCGGGCTTCATCGCCGGCATCCTTCTGTGGCTGAGCTGCGTGCTGGGCTGCGGCGGCATCGCCTCGGCGCTTGCGGCGGTGCTCGGCCGCCTCGCGCCCGCATTGGCCCAGCCGATCCCGCGGGCCGCCATCATCATCGTCGTGATCGGCGGGCTGACACTGGTGAACTGCGTGAGCGTGCGCGCCTCGACCCGGCTCGTCTCGGTGATGACGCCGATCAAGCTCATCCCGCTCATCCTGTTCGTGGGCGTGGGGCTGTTCTTCCTCGCCCCCGCCCGGCTGCACGAGGGCGCGATTCCCGATGCGGGCGGCATCGGCCGCGCCGTGATCCTCTCGCTGTTCGCCTTCCAGGGCATGGAGACGACGCTCGGCGCCAGCGGCGAGGTGGCGAACCCGGCGCGCAGCCTGCCCCGCGCGCTGATCGGCGCGATGCTGTTCGTGGCGGCGCTCTATGTCGCGATCCAGGTGGTGGCCCAGGGGCTGCTGGGGAGCGCGCTCGCCGGATCGGTCGCGCCGCTCGCCGACGGGCTCGCGACGATCGATCCGAGGCTCGGCATCGTCATCCTGATCGGCACGGCGATCTCGATGGGCGTGTGGATCGGCAGCGACCTGCTCGGCGCGCCGCGCGTGCTGTTCGCCTTCGCGCGGGACGGCTTCCTGCCCGGCGCGCTGGGAAGGGTTTCGCCGAAGGGGCGGGTGCCGGTCAACGCCATCCTGGTCCATGCCGCGATCGCCATCCTGCTCGCCGTCACCGGCACGTTCGAGCAGCTCGCCATCCTGTCGGTGCTGGCCGGCGCGCTGCTCTATCTCGGCGCCTGCGCGGCGAGCTGGGTGCTGCGGCGGCGCGCGGTGGCGCTGGTCGGTCCGCCGCTCAGCCTGCCGGTGCTGTGGCTGTGGGTGGCGCTCGGCATCGCCAGCATGGTTCTCATCATCGCGCTCGCCCGCCCGATCGAGATCGGCGCGCTCGCCGCCACCGTGATCATCTCCTGCGTGCTGTTCCTCTTCACCCGCGCCGCGCGGAGGCGGGCGGCGTGAGCGTGGTGGAGATCAGAGCAGCTTGTCGATGGTGATCGGCAGGTCGCGCACCCGCTTGCCGGTCGCGTGATAAATGGCGTTGGCGACGGCGGCGGCCGCGCCGACGATGCCGATCTCGCCCAGGCCCTTGATGCCCATCGGGTTCACCTGCGTGTCCGGCTCGTCGACGAAGATCACCTCGATATCGGCGATGTCGGCGTGGGCGGGGACGTGATATTCGGCGAGATTGTGGTTCATGAAGCGGCCGAGACGATGGTCCATCATCGTCTCCTCGTGGAGCGCCATGCCGATCCCCATCACCACGCCGCCCAATATCTGGCTGCGCGCGGTGGCGGGGTTGACGATCCGCCCCGCCGCCACCGCGACGACGATGCGGGTGACGCGGACCTGGCCCAGCTCCTCGTCCACCTTCACCTCGGCGAATACCGCCTGGTGGGTGTTGCGCGCCTTGTCGCGGGCTTCGAGCAGCTCCTTCGAGCCGGTCTCCTCCGCCTCGATCGCCTGCTCCCCCGAGCGGCGGACGATTGCCTCCAGCGCGATCCCCTGCGCGGGATCGGCCTTGAGGCGCATCGCGCCCTCCTCGAAGACCACCTGCTCGCGCGCGGCGTTGGCGAAGGGGGAGCCTTCGAGCCTGCGCGCGGCGGCGAGCAGTTTCTCCTGAAGCGCGCGGCAGGCGAGCTGGAGCGCGGTGCCGACCGAGGCGGCCGTCCAGCTTCCGCCCTCGACCGGCGCCTTGGGCAGCGAGGAATCGCCGAGCTTCGGGTCGATGCGATCGACGGGCAGGCCCATCTCCTCGGACGCGATCTGGGCCATGATGGTGTAGGTGCCGGTGCCGATGTCGGCGGTCGCGCTGGCGACCTCCAGCCGCCCGTCCGCACTCATCCGCGCGCGGACGCTGTGGGGCATGAACAAGGTGTCCCACATGCCCGTCGCCAAGCCCCAGCCGACCAGCTCGCGCCCGTCCCGCATCGAGCGCGGCTCGCGCGAGCGGCCTGACCAGCCGAACCGCTCCGCGCCTTCGGCATAGGCCTCGCGCAGCGCCTTGGAGGTGTAGGGCTGGCCGGTGATCTGATCCTTGTCGCTGTAATTGATCAGGCGCAGATCGAGCGGATCGAGGCCCGCCTCATAGGCGAGCTCGTCCATGGCGATCTCGAACAGGTTGAGGCCCGTCGCCGCGCCCGGCGCGCGCATCGGACCGGGGGTGTAGATGTTGAGCGGGGCGAGCTTGTAATCGATCTCGGCGTTGGCGCAGGCGTAGAGGCGCGGCCCCCAGTCGACGATATTCTCGGCATAGGATTCGAAGCGCGAGGTGGCGCTCACCCCGTCCGAGATGATCGAGACGAGGCGGCCGTCCTTGTCCGCGGCGAGCGCGATGTCGTAGCTCGCGGCCGGCCGATGTTGATGCGAGAACATCTGCTGGCGCGTCAGCACCACCTTGACCGGGCGGCCGGCGAGCTTCGCGGCGGCGGCGGCGAGGAAAAGCTGATATTGCGGGCGCAGGCCGGATCCGAACGCCGCGCCCATATAGGGGTTGATCGCGCGCACCTGCTCCGGCTTCAGGCCGAATATCTTGGCGAGCCAGGTCTGCGGATTCTTCACGCCCTGCGTTTTGTCATGGACGACGAGGCCGCCCTCGGACGTCCATTGGGCCATCGCGGCGTGGGGCTCGATCGGGTTGTGATGCTCGGTGGCGAGGCGGTAACGGCCGGAGACGCGGTGCGGTGCGGCGTCATATGCCGCGCGCGCGTCGCCGCGCTGCGGGCTGGGCTCGTAATTGCCGTCACCCTTGGGATCGTAGAGCGCGGCCTGGGCAAAATCCGTGACCGGAGGCTCGATCGCGTAATCGACCTCGACGAGGCGGGCGGCGTGGCGCGCCGCCTCGAAGCTCTCCGCCACCACCAGCGCGACCGGCTGCTGGGAGAAGCGGATGCGATCGTCGCCCAACGGGCGGAAGGGCGTTCCCTTGGGAGCGATCTGATCGGCCCAGGCCTCGTCGCTGTCCGCCGTGGGCGGGACATTCTCGTGCGTCATCACCAGCACCACGCCGGGGGCGGCTTCGGCGCGGGCGCTGCGGATCGCGGTGATGCGGCCCTGCGCGATCGCACTGGAGACCGCGACGCCGTAGAGCAGCCCTTCGGCCGGGAACTCGGCGGCGTAGCGGGCGCGGCCGGTCGTCTTGACCGGGCCGTCGACACGGCGCAGCGGCTCGCCGATGCGGCTGGTGCGGGAAGGGGTGATGGTGGCCATATGCTGCACTCCTGCGCTATTGCCAGTCATTGCGAGCGTAGCGAAGCAATCCAGTCCGGCGCTTCTGGATTGCTTCGTCGCTCCGCTCCTCGCAATGACGATTCACTCCAGTGCCTCCAGTTCACGCGATGCGCTTGTCGACGATCGATTGCGGCGTGCCGGCGGCGGCCTGGCCCAGCGCGCGGACGATGGCGCGGCGGGCGAGCTCGATCTTGAAATCATTGTCGCCCTGCCCGAGCGCGCCGGCCAGCAGCCGCTCGGCGGCCGCGTGGAAGGCGGCTTCGGAAGGTGGCTTGCCGGCCAGCAGCGCCTCGGCCTCGGGCACGCGCCAGGGCTTGTGCGCGACGCCGCCGAGCGCGATCCGGGCCTCCGCGATGATGCCATCCTCCATCCTCAGCGCCACGGCCACCGAGACTAGCGCGAAGGCGTAGGAGAGGCGGTCGCGCAGCTTGAGATAGGTCCAGTGGTCGCCGCACTGGAAAGGGGAAAGCTCGATCGCGGTGACGATCTCGCCGGGCGCGAGCATGTTGTCGCGGGAGGGATCGTCGCCGGGCAGGCGGTGATAATCGGCGAAGGGGATGGTGCGCTCGCCCTCCGGCCCATGCACCTTCACGCGCGCCTCCAGCGCGGCCAGCCCCACGCACATATCGGAGGGGTGGACGGCGATGCACCGGTCCGACGCGCCGAGAATGGCGTGGATGCGGTTGACGCCGCCGATCGCGCCGCAGCCGGAGCCCGGATCGCGCTTGTTGCAGGGCGTCGCCACGTCGTAGAAATAATAGCAGCGGGTGCGCTGGTTGAGATTGCCGCCGTTGGTGGCGGCGTTACGGAGCTGCGGGCTCGCGCCGGCGAGAATGGCGTGGGCGAGCAGCGGGAAGCGTGCCTCCACCCGTTCGTCCCAGGCGGTTTCGGTATTGGTGACGAGCGCGCCGAGGCTGAGCCCGCCATCCTCCGTCTCCCGTATCGCGCGGAGCGGGAGGCGGCGCAGATCGACGAGCAGATCCGGGGTTTCCGTCCCCTCCTTCATCAGATCGACGAGATTGGTGCCCCCCGCGATGGCGCGTGCGCCGGGGCAGGCGAGCAGCGCGGCGGCGTCCTCGATCGTGGCGGGGCGGGCGTAGGTGAAGCGGTTCATGCGCGCATCGCCTCCTCGCCCATCACCTCCTGGATAGCGTCGACGATGTTGGTATAGGCCCCGCACCGGCAGAGATTGCCGCTCATCCATTCGCGGATTTCCTCGCGGGTGCGCGCGCGGCCTTCCGCGATCAGCCCGGCGGCCGAGCAGATCTGGCCCGGCGTGCAATAGCCGCACTGGAAGGCATCATGGTCGATGAAGGCCTGTTGCAGCGGGTGGAGGTTGTCCGGTGCGCCCAGCCCCTCGATGGTCGTCACCTCCGCGCCGTCGCGGGTGACGGCGAGGACGAGGCAGGAGTTGATGCGCTTGCCGTCGACCAGCACGGTGCAGGCCCCGCACTGGCCATGATCGCAGCCCTTCTTGGTGCCGGTCAGCCCCAGCCGTTCGCGCAGCAGATCGAGCAGGGTCACCCAGGGATCGAGAGTGAGCGCATGGGCCTCGCCGTTGATGGTGAGGGTGACGGGAACGCCGCCGGAATCGGGCTGGTGGATGTCGCTCAAGCCTTGACCCTCTCCGTTTTCGCCATGCTGACGGAAGTCAGCATCCATTCGCGCTCCGCTTCGGTTTCGGGCGTTGCGATAATGGATCCTTTCGTCAGGATGACGTGGAACCAATCCTGATTTCAACGCACCTAAGCGCCATCAGGACAAATCGGTTCCCCCTCAGGCTTCGGCGATCGCCTCGCCGCCCTTCTTGCGTCGCCAGTCGCCGCTGAACAGCCAGCGGACCAGCACGAAGAACATCGGCACGAAGAAGATGGCGAGGATGGTGGCGGTGATCATGCCGCCCACCACCGCGGTGCCGATCGCGACGCGGCTGGCCGCGCCCGGGCCGGTCGCCACCGCCAGCGGCAGCACGCCGGCGACGAAGGCGAGGCTGGTCATCAGGATCGGGCGCAGGCGCAGGCGCGCCGCCTCGATCGCGGCTTCCATCGGTGATTTGCCCTCGGCCTCGGCGAATTCGGCGAACTCGACGATCAGGATCGCGTTCTTGGCGGACAGGCCGATGGTGGTGAGCAGGCCGACCTGGAAATAGATGTCGTTGTCCAGCCCGCGCATCAACACGGCCAGCACCGCGCCGATCACGCCCAGGGGAATGACCATCAGCACCGAAAGCGGGATCGACCAGCTTTCATAGAGCGCGGCGAGACAGAGGAAGATCACCAGGATCGAGAGCGCGTAGAGATAAGGCGCCTGCCCCGTCGACTGCTGCTCCTGATAGGAGAGGCCGGACCAGGCGGTGGTGACGCCGGGAAGCTGGTTGGCGAGCTTCTGGATCTCCTTCATCGCGTCGCCCGAGCTCTTGCCCGGCGCGGCCTGGCCCTGGATCTCGTAGGAGGAGAGGCCGTTGAAGCGCGAAAGATTGGAAGGCGCGCTCGTCCAGCCGTAGGTCGAGAAGGCGGAGAAGGGGGCCATGCCGCCGTTCGACGAGCGCACGTTCCACGCGTCGAGATCCTCGGGCTTGCCGCGATAAGGCGCGTCGCCCTGGACGAACACGCGCTTCACCCGTCCGCGATCGACGAAATCATTGACATAGGTGCCGCCCCACGCGGCGCTCAGCGTGCTGTTGACCGCGGTTTGCGAAAGCCCCAGCGCGCCGACCTTGGCCTCGTCGATATCGATATGGAGGTGCGGAGTGTCCTCCAGGCTGCCGAGGCGCACGGCGGAGAGCAGCGGATCGGCATTGGCCTTGGCGAGAAGCTCGTTCTTCTCCTTGTCGAACTGTTCGCGGCTGAGGCCGCCGGCGTTCATGATCTCCAGCGTGAAGCCGTTGGTGCGGCCCAGGCCGCGGATCGGCGGCGGCTGAAGCGTGAGCACCTGCGCGTCGCGCATGCCGCTGAGCTTGCCCATCGCGCGCTCGGTGATCGCCTCGGCGCTATGCTCATGGCCCTTGCGATCATCCCACGGCTTCAGGATCAGGAAGCCCAGCCCGACATTGTCGCCGCGGCCGTTGAAGCTGTAGCCGGTGATGGTGAAGACGTTCTGGACGTCATGCTCGGTATCGAGAAAATATTTCTCGACCTTCTGCGTGACCTTGAGCGTGCGATCCTGGGTGGAGCCCGACGGCAGCGTCCAGTTCACCATGCCGGTGCCGTTGTCCTCGGTCGGCAGGAAGCCGGTCGGCAGGTGCATGAACAGGAAGCCGAGCAGCACCACCACGGCGACGAACGCCAGCATGAACCAGCGGGTGCGGTCCGTCACATAGCGCACGCCGCCGACATAGCGGTCGCGGCCGCTTTCGAAATGCCGGTTGAACCAGGCGAAGAAGCGCGCCTCGATATGGCCGAAGCGGCTGTGCTCGCGCTTCGCCTCCACCTCGCGCCGGGGCTTCAGCAACGCGGAGGTGAGGGCGGGGGTGAGGATCAGCGCAACAAGCACCGAGAGCACCATCGAGGAGACGATGGTGATCGAGAACTGGCGATAGATCACGCCGGTCGATCCGCCGAAGAAGGCCATCGGCAGGAACACGGCGGAAAGCACCATCGCGATGCCGATCAGCGCGCCCGAGATCTCGCCCATCGATTTGACGGTGGCGTCGTGCGCGGAGCAGCCCTCCTCGTCCATGATGCGCTCGACATTCTCGACCACCACGATCGCGTCGTCGACGAGCAGACCGATCGCCAGCACCATGCCGAACAGGGTGAGGGTGTTGATCGAATAGCCGAATATCGCGAGCACGCCGAAGGTGCCGAGCAGCACCACGGGAATCGCGATCGCCGGCACCAATGTCGCCCGCCATGTCTGGAGGAAGACGAACATGACGATGATGACGAGGATCATCGCCTCCACCAGCGTCTTCTCCACCTCCGAGATGGAAAGCTTGATGAAGGTGGTGCTGTCGTTCGGGTAGGCGACCTCGTAGCCGGTCGGGAACGTCTCCTTGAGCTGGTTGACCTTGGCCTTGACCGCCTGTGCCGTCTTGAGCGCGTCCGCGCCCGGTGCGAGCGCGATGGCGAGGCCGGCGGCCGGATGGCCGTTGAAGCGGGAGATGATGTCGTAATTCTCCTGCCCCAGCTCGACCCGCGCCACGTCGCTCAGATGCACGACCGCGCCGTTCGCCTCGGTCTTGACGATGATGTCCTTGAACTGCTGCGGGTTGGTTAGGCGCGATTGCGCCGTCACCGTGGCGTTCAGCTCCTGCCCCGGCGCGGAAGGCTGCGCGCCGATCAGGCCGGCCGAGACCTGGACGTTCTGCGATTCGATCGCGGCGATCACGTCTGAAGGCATGAGCTGGTGCGCGTCGAGCTTGTAGGGGTTGAGCCAGATTCGCATCGCATAGGGCGATCCGAACGTAGTTACCTCGCCCACGCCCGGCACGCGGGACAGCGGATCCTGAAGGTTGGAGATCAGGAAATCCGACACGTCGACATTGGTGGTGCGGTCGGTCGTGTCGTAGACGCCGACGATCATCAGGAAGTCCGGCTGGCTTTTCCTGACGGTGATGCCCTGCTGCTGCACCTGCTGGGGCAGGCGGGGCAGCGCGCGCTGCACCTGGTTCTGCACCTGCACCTGGGCGATATCCGGATCGGTGCCCTTGGCGAAGGTGATGCTGATCCGCACCGTGCCGGCGTCGCTGGAGGTGGATTCGAAATAGAGCAGCCCGTCGATGCCGGTGAGCTGCTGCTCGATCACCTGCGTCACGCTGTTTTCGAGCACCTGCGCCGAGGCGCCGGGATAATTGGCGCTGATGTTGACGGTGGGCGGCGAGATGTCCGGATATTGCTCGACCGGCAGGCTGGTCATAGCGCCGATACCGACGAGCATGACGACAATCGCCAGCACCCATGCGAAAATGGGGCGTTCGATGAAGTAGCGCGAGATCATCGGGCCGCGCCCGGCGCTCCGCCCGCCTTGCCCTTGCCCGCGCCGGACGGCGGCTGGTCGATAACCGCGGATTCGCCCGGCTTGCCGGTGGCGGCGACGGCGTGGACCGTCGCGCCCGGCCGCGCCTTGTCGATCCCGTTGACGACGACGCGATCACCGGCATGGAGACCGCCCGTCACCACCCAGTTGCCATCCTGTAGGCCCTGCGTCTCGACCGGGCGTTCGGAAACCTTGCCGTTGCCGTCCACCACCAGCACCGAGGCGTTGCCCTTGGGATCGTGCTTCACCGCCAGCGCGGGCACCAGGAACACGCCCTTGCGCACCGACTGGCTCACCACCGCGCGGACATAGAGGCCGGGGAGCAGCAGGCCCTGCGGATTGGGGAAGCGCGCGCGCAGCGTCACCGCGCCGGTCGAGGGATCGACATTGACCTCGGCGAACTCGAGCTTGCCGGCATAGGGATAATCGGTGCCGTCATCGAGCTTCAGGCGGACAGCCGCCTCATTGGGCAGCGCGCCGCCTTTGGCGATCGACTGGCGGAGCTGGAGAAGCTGACTCGCCGATTGCTGGATATCGACATAGATCGGATCGAGCGCCGAGATGGTGGCGAGTGCATTGGCCTGATCCGCCGTCACCAGCGCGCCCGGCGTCACCGAGGATCGGCCGATGCGGCCGCTGATCGGGGCGCGCACCGTGGTGTAGCGCAGGTTGATCTCGGCCGATTGCAGCGCCGCGCGGTTCTGCTCGACGGCGGCGTTGGCCTGGCCGGCGGCGGCGCGCGCATCCGCCGCATCCTGTTTGGCGACGGCGTTGATCTTCTCGAGCTCGGTATAGCGCTGCGCCTTCAGCCGGGCGGAGACGGCGTTGGCCTGGGCGCCGGCTAGCTGGCCCTTCGCCTGCCCGACGGCGGCCCGGTAGAGCGAGGGATCGATCTGATAGAGCGGCTGGCCCTGGTGGACGAGGCTGCCCTCGGTGAACAGCCGCTTGCGGATGATGCCCGAAACCTGCGGGCGAACCTCCGAAATCAGGAAAGCGTCGGTGCGGCCGGGAAGCTCTGTGGTCATCGCCGCCTCGGTCGGCTGGACGGTGACGACGCCGACGGTGGGCGGCCCCTGCGGCTTCTGTTGCGGCGCGCCGCCGCACCCCGCCAGCGCGAGCAGCAGGGGCAACGCGAACAGCGCGGCGCTGCCCGATCGACGACGACGGGGGAGGGGCGAGGAAGGGAATGTCATGTGCGGCGCGCCTTCCTATGGACGTGTTGCAGCAAAATGTCAGGCGCGAAATGCAACGGACCCGCTTTTGTGCCGTAACGATCGATTCCGCGCCCGCGAAAAGAATGGGCCGGGAGCGCGTGGCTCCCGGCCCATTGGCTTGCCTTTTCCGCCGGATAGACCCGGCGGCAGGGCTCAGAAGCCGATGTTGAACGTGCCCGAAACCGCGCGCGGCGATCCGATATAAGCGAAGGGCACGCTCAGTTCGGACGTGTTGCCGCCGAACCCGCCGACATAGAGCTTATCGAACAGGTTGGTGACATTGAGCTGGAAATAGGTCTGGTCGTTGAAGCCCGCCCAGGCCAGCGACACCCGCATGTCGAGATCGACGAGCGTGTAGGCCGGGGTCTTGGCGGGATAGAGCTGATTACCGGCCTTATCCACCAGCGGAATGTTCTGATCGTTCAGATAACGTGGGCCGGTGCGCTTGGCCTGCGCGCCGAGCTCGACCGGGCCGAGATTGCCCTGCACGCGAGCGCCGAAGGTATAGACCGGCGAGGCGGACTCGCGCTTGCCGGCGGTCAGCGCATAGACCGGGTTGCCATTCTTGTCCGCTCCCGTGACGACATTGTCGAGGATCTTGGATTTCAGATACGAGCCGAACGCATAAAGCGAGAGCTGCGGGATCGGCTGATAGGCGACGCTGCCGTCGACGCCGTATTTATGCACGGTGCCGAGATTGCGATAGACCGTCTTGTCCTCGATCGGATCATAAGACGAGGCCAGCCGATTCTTGTAGTTGGTGTACCAGCCCGAAAGCTCCGCCTGCACCTTGCGCGACTTATAGCGCAGGCCGAGGTTGAAGTTGTCGGTGGTCTCCGGCTTCGGATGCGCCGCATCGCTGTCCACCGCGAAGGAGAAGGAGTTGTACAGATTGTCCGTGCCCGGCACCTGCAGACCCTTCGAGTAATTGGCGAACACGCTCACCGCCGGCGTGAAGTTGTAGGTGAAGCCGGCGCTCGGCAGCACCTTGCTGTAATGCAGGTTGCGGCTGGTCGGCGGCGTCGCGGTCGGATTGGCGGCCAGGAAGGCGGCCTGCGAATCCGGATCGTTGAAGCAGTCGATATAGCCTTTGCCCGCTGCGCTGCCGCCTTCGGTGACGCAATAGTTATTGAGGTCGCGGGTGAAGAAGGGCGCGCGCACGCCGAGATCGATCACCAGCTTCTCATCGAAGAACTCGCCGCGATACTCGCCCGCGACCTGATTCAGGATCGCATAGGAAAGGCGGTTGCGCTTCTCCATCGGATTGCCGGTCGCGTCCAGGATCGGATTATAGACCGGGAAGACCGAGCGGGCGTAGCCGTCGGGCCGGAGATAGCCGACCTCGCCGGTCTGGCGATGGCGGGCATGATCCCAGCTATAGTTCACACGAAGCGTCTGGGTGGGCGTGATGCGATATTCGAGGTTGGCGATGACGCCGAAACGGCTCGTGCGCGTCTGGCTGGGGGCGTAGACCTCCACCGAATCGAGCGTGTCGCCGTCGCCGTTCAGATCGACCCCGCCGAAATAGGGCTTGCCGCCGATGTAGCCGAACTCGCCTGGAGCGTAAAAACCTTCATAACCCTGCACCGCGCTCTTGCCGCCGTTGGCGCTGACGAATTGCCAGCTCGGATCGACAGTGAGGATCAGGTTGTCGGCCAGCGTGAAGCGCGAGCCGATACGGATGTTGCCGGTGCGTGACGGATTGAAGCTGTAATCATAGGGGGTGCCGCACGCGTTGGGCGTATCGGGGACGCCGGGCTCGGGCGTGTCGGTCTGGCAGTGGCCGAGATCATATTCGCGCTGATCGCGGGTCTGCGGAAAGCCGTTCGGCGGCAGTTCGTCGAGGCGCAGCGGCACCGATCCGAAATTGTTGTTATGGCTGAGGTTCACATTGCCCGCGATCGAGACGAAGTCGCCATTGTCGCCGATCGGCTGGTAGAGCTTGGCGTTATACTGCTCCTTGCTCACCTTGGACGCGCGGTTGTACGGGTTGACGTAGCTCGCATGGCTGCCGGCCACGAACAGCCGCGTGCCGAACGGCGTGAAGGTGCCCGTGTCGACCACGCCGAACATCCGGAAATAGTCGTACTGGCCGGCCGAGCCTTCGAGGCGGACGTGGAAATCCTCGGTGGGATTGCGGGTGACGTAGTTGACGGTCGAGCCGGTGGCCGACGCGGTCGGGCTGTCGATGTCGGTCGAGCCCAATGACACGTTCACCTGCGAGATCAGCTCCATATCGAGCTGCTGGTTCGAATAGAGCGCGTAATTGCCGGAATCATTGAGCGGAATGCCGTCCCAGGTCTGCGAGACGCGGCTGGCGTCGAAACCGTGGATCGAGAGCGTGCCGCCCGACGCGCCGTAAGGATCGTTGTTCTGGAAGCTGACGCCCGGCATGTAGTTGATGATGTCGTCGATCGACTGGCCGGCGGTCTGGTGCTTGATGAAGTCCTGCGTCAGCACCGCGCGCGCCTTGGGCGTGTTCTGGACGAGCACGCCGTCCACGCCCGAAGGATTGCGCGTGCCCGTGACGACGATCTGCGATTGATCGAAGGTCTGCGAGCCGGTGGATTGCGCGAAGGCCGGAAAGGCGCACGCGGCGGCGGTAATCGCCAGCGCCGAAGCCGAGGCGCGAGCGAACATCTTGGCGTTAGTCACGAATGAACCCCCTAGATATGGAATCCCTGCATGGGCTGGTCGCCCTGCTAGGGCGGCCGCTAGCGATGGGAAATGTCAGAAATGCGACAGGCCCGTTCGCATGGGGCCCGATCGCGATTTTGCCGGGAACTGTGGCGCGGACGGCACAGTGGCCGAGGCGGGAAATGGCGGAAACGCGTCGCTGCGGGTCAGCCGCTATCGTTTGCGCGGAAATGGGTGTGCCCATGGGCGATTCGTTCCCGCGCTGAAACCCAGTGCTCCTGCGGAAGCAGGAGCCTAGAGTTGCAAGCGACATACTTTGCCATCCTGGGCTCCTGCCTCCGCAGGAGCATGTTCAAGATTCAAATAATCCCCGATTTGCACCGAAACGGAACAGATTGGGCGGGGCGGCGGCTTGCGTTAAGGGAAGCCACATCTTTGCGTGCTTTGCTGCCACCTGAGAAAGAAGAGGTGGAGATGACGGTGGACGGGTCTGGATTGGCCTGCGTGCCCCAGGCGATCGCGCGCGTGGCTGCATGTGAGCCGGAGCGGATCGCGATCGAGGCGGCGGGCGAGCGGCTGAGCTACGGCGCGCTCGAGCGCCGCGCCGGATCGCTCGCGCGGCGGCTGCGGGACGCCGGAGCGGGGCGGGGCGCGCCGGTGGCGGTCTGCCTGCCGCGTGTCCCCGGCCAGATCGCGGCGCTGCTGGCGGCGTGGCGCGTGGGGAGCGCCTATCTGCCGCTCGATCCGGTCTGGCCCGAAGCGCGGTTGAAGGCGCTGATCGAACAGGCGGGCTGCGCGGCGCTGATCGCCGAGCCGGGCGTGGGCGCGCGCATTGCCGGGGCGACCCCGCTGATTGCGGCCGATGACGCCGAGGCCGATCCGCTTGCCCTCGAGCCGACCGATCCGGACGGCCTCGCCTATGTGATCTACACCTCCGGCTCGACCGGCGCGCCCAAGGCGGTGGAGGTGACGCACGCCAATCTCGCTGCCCTGTACGCGTGGCATGTCGATGCCTTCGGGGTGAGGCAGGGCACGCGGACCAGCCATCTCGCGGGGCTGGGCTTCGATGCGGCGGCGTGGGAGGTTTGGCCGACTTTGGGCGCGGGCGGCGCGCTGGCGCTGGTCGACGGCGCCACCCGGCTCTCCGCGCCCGCGCTCCGCGACTGGCTCGTAGCCGAGCGGATCGAGGTCGCCTTCGCGCCGACCGCGCTCGCCGAGCCGCTGGTGGCGATGGACTGGCCGGAAGGCGCGTCGCTGCGCGTGCTGCTGACCGGCGCGGACCGGCTGACGGCGCGCCCGCGCGCCGGGCTGCCCTTCGCCTTCGTCAACAATTACGGGCCGACCGAATCCACGGTGGTCGCCACCTCCGGCGTGGTGGAGCCGGAAGGGGAGGGATTGCCCTCGATCGGGCGGCCGATCGCGGGAACGACGGTGCATCTGCTCCGTGAGAACGGCAGCCCTGCCGCGGCGGGTCAGGCGGGCGAGATCTGGATCGGCGGCGCGCAGGTGGCGCGCGGCTATCGCGGCGATCCGGCGCTCACCGCCGAACGCTTCGTCACCCATCCCGAGCATGGGCGGCTTTACCGCACCGGCGATCTGGGCGTGCGGCTCGACAATGGCGAGATCGCCTTCAAGGGCCGTGTCGACGCGCAGGTGAAGGTGCGCGGGCACCGCATCGAGCCGGCCGAGGTGACGGCGGCGCTCAACCGCCTGCCCGGCGTGGCCGCGAGCGCGGTGGCGGTGCGCGAGGGCGAGCTGGTCGCCTGGATCGTTCCCGCCGACAAGGCGCTGACCGCCGGCGCGCTCCGCGCCGCGCTGGCCGAGACGCTGCCCGATTATATGGTGCCGTCCCGCTTCGCATCGCTCCCCGCGCTGCCGCTCACCTCCAACGGCAAGGTGGACGCGAAGGCGCTCCCCGATCCGGCGAGCTGCGCGCTGGCCGAGAAGCCCGCCGGGCGCTCGCCCTCCACGCCTACCGAAAAACGGCTGCTGGAGATCGTCTCCGGCGTGATCGGGCGCGGCGACATCGGCGTGGATGACGATTTCTTCCTGCTCGGCGGCCATTCTCTGCTGGGAACCCAGGTGGTGGTGCGCGCGCGCGACGCCTTCGGAGTGGAGCTGACCCTGTTCCACCTGTTCGAGGGCCGCACCGTCGCCAGCCTCGCCGCCATCGTCGAGCGGCTGGTGATCGAGAAGCTGGATAGCCTCTCCGACGAGGATATCCGCAGGATGGCGGCGGGCTGATGGCGACGAAGCCCGCCTCCGATCCTTCGCTCAGTCTCTACCGCCTGCTCGATCCGGCGGTGCTGGCGGACCCGTGGCCGCTCTATGCCCGGTTGCGCGAGGAGGATCCGGTCCACTGGGATCCCTTCCTCCACTGCTGGGTGGTGACGCGCTACGCCGACGTGCATCAGGTGCTGCACAGCTTCTCGGCCGATCGCACGCCCAGCCCCGAGCAGCTTCGCGCGCTCGGCATCACCGGCATCGAGCCCATCGCTGAGCTGATGGTCAGGCAGATGCTGTTCCTTGATCCGCCCAGGCACACGCATCTGCGCAAGCTCTGCTCCACCGCCTTCACCCCGCGCCGGGTGGAGCTGCTGGAGGAACGGATCGAGGCGATCGCCAACCGGCTGATCGACCGCGCGGCGGCTTCGCACGGCATGGACCTGATCGGCGATTTCGCCGCGCCCTATCCTTCGATCGTGTTCGCCGCCCTGCTCGGCGTGCCCGAGGAGGATCATGCGCAATTGAAGGCATGGTCGGCGGATTTCGCGGAGATGCTGGGCAATTTCCAGCATAACATCGATCGCGTGGCGCGGGTGCTGAAGTCCACGGAGGAAATGGTCGCCTATTTCCGCCGCGCCATTCACGAGGAGGAGCGGCCGCTCGCCGACGGGCTGCTGAGGAGCCTCGTCGAAGCCGAGGTGGACGGGGAGCGCCTGTCGGAAGACGAGGTGATCGCCAACGCCATCGTGACGATGGTGGGCGGGCAGGAGACCACCACCAACCTGATCGGATCGGGCATGCTGACCCTGCTCCACCGACCCGACAAGCTCGCCGAGCTGCGCGACCGGCCGGAGATCATGGAAAGCGCGGTGGAGGAGCTGCTGCGCTTCGAAAGCCCCAGCCAGCATACCGGCCGCATCTGTCGCGAGGATACGATGATGGGCGGCCGCCTGATCCGCAAGGGCGAGGCGGTGATGGCGGTGATGGCGGCGGGCAATCGCGATCCCGATCGCTTCGCCGATCCCGACGCCCTCGATTTCGAACGGGCCGACAACCGCCACCTCGCCTTCGGCTGGGCGGCGCATTTCTGCTTCGGCGCGCCGCTCGCCCGCATGGAGGGGCGAATCGCCTTCCGCACGCTGCTCGATCGGCTGAAGGGGGTGGCGCTCGCCTCCCATCGCCTCGAATGGCGCGAGAATCTGGGCCTGCGCGGCCTCAAAGCCTTGCCGGTGACATTTCATGGACATGCCTGACCTGCACGACGCCGCCGAGGCGCGCCGCCAGCTTCTCCAGCGGATGCTGAGCGGCGAGGCGAGTCCCGCCGGCCCCGCCGCCGCGCCCGATCCGATCGCCCCGCGCGATCCCGCGCGCCCCGTGCCGCTCACCCACGAGCAGAGCCAGCTCTGGCTGCACGCGCAGATGGCGCCGGACATGCCGCTCTACAACGAGTCGATCACCATCCATCGGCTCGGGCGCTACGATCATGCCGCGCTCGAACGCGCGCTGACCGAGATCGTGCGCCGTCACGCCATCTGGCGCACCGCCTTCATCGAAGTGGACGGCGAGCTTCGGCAGGAGATCGCGCCCGAACTCACCATCACTCTGCCGCTGATCGACATCAGCCATCTGCCGGAAGGCGAGCGCCACGCGGAGGCGCTACGGCTGGCGACCGAGGATGCGCGCGCGCCCATCCCGCTCGATCGCGCGCCGCTGTTCCGCGCCCGCGTCGTCCGGCTCGGCGAGGAGGAGCATCGGCTTTACCTCACGCTCCACCACATCATCTTCGACGGCGTTTCGATCTACCGCACCCTGGTGCCGGAGCTTGCGGCGCTGGTCGCGGCCTACGAGAAAGGTGAGCCGTCGCCGCTCTCCGAGCCCGGGCTGCAATATGCCGACTATGCCGCCTGGCAGGCCGAGCAGGCCGATCCCACCACCGTCGAACGGCAGCTCGACCACTGGCGCGCGGCGCTCGCCGAGCCGCTGCCGCGCCTGGAACTGGCGGGCGACCGGCCGCGCGCCGCCGCACCCACCCATGCCGGTTCGATGGAGACGTTCGAGCTCGCCGGGCCGCTGGTGGAAAGCCTCAAGACGCTCGCCCGCGCCGAGGGGGCGACGCTCTACATGGTGCTGCTCGCCGCCTACAAGGCGATGCTGTTCCGCTACACGGGCGATGAGGATGTGATCGTCGGCGGCGTGACCGACACGCGGCGCAGACCCGAATTGCAGCCGCTGATGGGCTATTTCCTCAACACCTTCGCGATCCGCAGCCGGCCCGCGGGCGCGACGCCGTTCCGCGATTATCTTGCGCAAGTGAAGGCGAGCGTGATCGGCGCGCTGGGCGCGTGCGACATCCCTTTCGATCGCCTGATCCGCGCGCTCGACATCAAGCGCGGCAAGGGCACGCACCCGCTGTTCAACACGCTCTTCTCTATCGAGCCGCCGGTCGATCCCTTCCCGCAGGGCTGGGATCTGACCCAGATGGACGTGGTGGTCGGCGCGGCCAAATATGATCTCTATCTGGAGCTGGACGAACGGCCCGAGGGCATGGTCGGCCGCTTCCTCTATTCGACCGAGCTGTTCGATCCGTCGACGATCCGCCGCATGATCGGCCACTGGACGCGCCTGCTCGAAGGCGTCGCGGCCGATCCGGCGGCGGCGCTCGCGAAGCTGCCGATGCTGGATGCGGAGGAGCGGCGCACGCTGATCGAGACATGGAACGAGACGGCGCGGCCTTTGCCGCACGCCAGCGTGGTCGACGGGTTCGCCGCGCGGGCCGTCGCCAGGCCGGACGCGACCGCCATCGAGTTCGGCGCGGAGCATTGGAGCTACGCCGATCTCGCCCGCCGTTCGGACGCGATCGCGGCGCGGCTCGCGGCCGAGGGCGTCGGCGCGGGCGCGCTGGTCGGCCTCGCGCTCGAACGCTCGCCCTGGATGGTGGCGGCGATGCTGGGCGTCGCCAAGGCGGGCGCGGCGTGGCTGCCGCTCGATCCCGCCTTCCCGCCCAGCCGCCTCGCGCTGATCGCCGGAGATGCGCGGCCCGCGCTGATCCTGGTCGAGCCGACCACCGAGCAGGCGCTGCCCAGGGGCGTCGCGCCGCTGCTGAGGCTCGATCGCGACTGGCCGGAGGCGGGCTTCGCCCCGCGCCCGATCGACGGCGAGGCGCTGGCCTATGTGCTCTACACCTCGGGTTCCACCGGCAAGCCCAAGGGGGTGGAGATCCCGCATGCGGCGCTCGTCAACCTGCTCATGGCGATGGGAGAAGCGCCCGGCTTCGCCGAGGGGCAATCGCTGCTCGCGCTGACCACGCTTTGCTTCGACATCGCCGAGCTGGAGCTATGGCTGCCGCTGGTTTCGGGCGGGCGCATCATTCTCGCCTCGCGCGAGCAGGCGACGGACATGGCGGCGCTGATCGCGCTGATCGAGGACGCCCGGCCCGACATGATGCAGGCGACGCCCGCCACCTGGCGCGGGCTGATCGAATCCGGCTGGCGCGGCGCGCCCCACATGCGCGCGCTATGCGGCGGCGAGGCGCTGCCCCGCGCGCTCGCCGACCAGCTTCTGCCGCGCGTCGCCGAGCTGTGGAACGTCTATGGCCCCACCGAGACGACGATCTGGTCCACCGCCGCCAAGGTCGAGGCCCAAGCGCCGATCGCGATCGGCCGCCCGATCGCCAACACGATCGTCCGCGTGCTGGACGCCGACGGCAATGATCGCCCGATCGGCGCGGTGGGCGAGCTGCTGATCGGCGGGCGCGGCGTGGCGCAGGGCTATCGCGGCCGGCCCGATCTCACCGAACAGCGCTTCATCACGCATGAAGGGCAGCGGCTCTACCGCACCGGCGATCTCGCGCGCTGGCGGGCGGACGGGGTGCTCGAATGCCTCGGCCGCACCGACAACGAGCTCAAGATCCGGGGCTTCCGCATCGCGGTCGAGGAGGTGGAGGGGGCGCTGGCGAAGCTGCCCGGCGTCGCCGCCGCGGCCGCGCGCGCCTGGCCCGACCCGAGCGGGGAACTGATGCTCGCGGGCTATCTGGTCGGCCCGGCGGAGGCCGCGGACTGGCGCGAGCTGCTAGAGGAAACGCTGCCCGATTACATGATCCCGACGCGCTTCACACTGCTGGAGGCGCTGCCGCTCACCCCCAACGGCAAGGTCGATCGCAACGCGCTGCCCGAGCCCGGCAAGCCTGCCCACACCGTCTTCGAGCCGCCCGAAACGGCGGAGGAGGAGCGGCTGGCGACGATCTGGCGTGCGGTGCTCAAGGTGGACGAGATTTCGCGGCACGACGATTTCTTCGACCTCGGCGGTCATTCGCTGCTGGTCGCGCGGCTTTTGCGCCGGATCGAGGCCGAATATGGCCTGCGCGTGCCGATGGCGGCGCTGTTCCGCGCGCCGAAGCTCGCCGACATGGCCGAGCTGATCGCGTCCGGCCGGCCGGTCGAGGCGCCGGCGGTGGTGCCGATCCAGCCGCACGGCACCCAGCCGCCGATCCTGTGGCTGGACGGCGGATCGACCTTCCTGCCGCTCGCCGAAAAACTCGGCGCGGATCAGCCCTTCCTCGGCATCTCGGTGGACGCGATCCTGGAGGCGGCGGGCGGCTGCCCGAAGAAGCTGGAGCAGGCGGCGCGGCTGGTCGCAGCGGCGCTCAGGGAGGCGCAGCCGCACGGGCCATACCGGATCGGCGGCTGGTGCACGTCGGGCATCCTCGCCTATGCGGTGGCGGACGAGCTCAAGCGCCAGGGCGAGGCGGTGGCGCTGCTGATGCTGGTCCACGCTTTCCACCCGGTCAAATCCCGCTCGGTCGGCGAGGTGCGCGTCTTCATCAGCAAGTTCCGCTTCCATATCGCGCAGTCGGTGGCGCAGCCGGAGGGACAGCGCTGGCGCTATTTCCGCGAGCGACTGCGCGGCCTCTCCGACGCGGCGGCGCTGCGCGGCGGCCGCGAGGCGGTGCTCCAGCCCAAGCTCAGGACGGCGCTCGATCGCGCCGCGATGCGCTACGTGCCGCCGCCCTATGACGGCGACGTGATCCTGTTCCAGCCGTCGGAGCATCCCGACGTGCTCGATTTCATCGAGGACTGGCGCGCGCACGTCACCGGCGATTTCGCCGCCCATGTCGTGCCGGGCGGGCACCGGACGATGTTGGAGCACCCGCATGTCGAAACCTTCGCGGCGCTGCTCAAACCCGCGCTGGACAAGGCCAACGCGCCGATGCGGTTGCGGGCGGTGGGATGATTATGGAATCCAGCCAGTCGTCCCGAGCGTAGTCGAGGGACATGCTGCATGCGTTGCGCCCGGCTCATGTACCTCGACTGCGCTCGGCACGAACGGAGGATTGTGTGGCCTCGGTCGAAATCCGCTTCGACAGGCTCGACGTGGAACCGGCGGAGGTCGCGTATCTCGCCCGCCTGCTCGACGCGGAGGAGTGTGAACGCGCCGCCCGTTTCCGCTTCGAAGCCGACCGGCGGCGCTTCATTGTCCGGCGCGGGCGGCTGCGCGAACGGCTGGGCGAGCGCACCGGCCAAGCCCCCGAGCGACTGGCCTTCGGTATCGGCCCTTTCGGCAAGCCGGAGCTGCCGGGCGGCCCCCGCTTCAGCCTCTCCCATTCGGGCGAGCGGATGATGCTGGCGATCTCGGACGTCGAGGTCGGCTGTGATATCGAGCGGCACCGTCCGCTCGACGACTGGCGCGCCATCGCCGATCGCCTGTTCGCGCCGGGCGAACGCGCCCAACTCGCCGCGCTGGACGAAGCGGAAGGCCGCGCCGCCTTCTTCCGCTGCTGGGCGCGCAAGGAGGCGTTCGTGAAGGCGCTGGGCCAAGGCCTCTCCTATCCGCTCGACGCCTTCGAGGTGACCGTCGGCCCCGAGGCCAGGCTCCTCAGAGGCGGCGAAGGTTGGAGGATCGCCGTGGTAAAGGCCGGCTCCGACTGCGCCGCCGCCGTGGTGACGCGGGAATTGCCATTGCGAACGTAGCAATCCGGGCCGGGGCAGGATTGACGGGCAAAGCCCATCTCATCCCGTTCCAAGCGAGACCGAAGGCTTGCCCTCGCATACGCACCCGTTACGAATGGGCCATGCGCCTCTTTCTTCTCGCTTCCCTCGCTCCGCTCCTCCTCGCCGCCGCGCCGCCGCCGGGCGTGCCGCAGAAGCCGCTCACCATAGACCGCATCTTCGCCAGCCCCTCGCTTTCGGGGCCGACGCCGCGGCAGCTCAAGCTTTCGCCGGACGGGCGCTGGGCGACCTTGCTCAGGCCCCGGCCCGACGATCGCGACCGTTATGATCTGTGGGCGATGGACACCACCACCGGGCAGGTGCGGATGCTGGTCGATTCCAAAAAGGTCGGCTCCGGCGAAGCGATCTCGGAGGCCGAGAAGATGCGCCGCGAGCGTGCGCGCGTCGGCGGCACCAAGGGCATCGTGGATTATGACTGGTCGCCCGACGGCAAGTCGATCCTCGTGCCGATCGATGGCGATCTCTACCTCGCGGACGCCGCCGATGGTTCCGTCCGGCGGCTGACCGACACGCCTGAGACGGAGATCGACGCGCACGTCTCCGAAGGCGGGCGTTACGTCAGCTTCGTGCGCGATCAGAATCTGCACGCGATCGATCTGACCACCGGCAAGGAGCGCGCGCTCACCACCCAGGGCAAGGGCACCGTCACCTGCGGCACGGCCGAGTTCGTGGCCCAGGAGGAGATGGACCGGCGCACCGGCACCTGGTGGGCGCCCGGCGACGGTCGTGTTGCGGTGGAATGTTATGACGAGGCGAAGGTGAAGGTCGTCACCCGCGCCGCGATCGGCGCGAACGGCACCAAGACCTACGACCAGCGCTACCCCGCCGCCGGCACGCCCAATGTCGCCGTCACTTTGTGGCTGATGAACCCGGATGGCGGCCATGCCGTGAAGGTCGATATGGGCGACAACCCCGATATCTATCTCGCCCGCGTCGACTGGTCGAAGGACGGCAAGACCCTCTACGTCCAGCGCGAAAGCCGGGACCAGAAGCGGCTCGACATGCTCGCGGTCGATCCCGCCACGGGCAACAGCCGCGTCCTCTTCACCGAGACGGCGAAGACCTGGATCAACCTGACCGACGATTTCCGCCCCTTGAAGGACGGCAGCCTGATCTGGGGATCGGAGCGCAGCGGCTTCATGCACCTCTATCGCCGGGCGGACGGGCGTTGGACCCAGCTCACCCACGGCGACTGGATGGTGGCGGGGCTGATCGGGGTGGACGAGGCGCATCACCGCCTGTTCTTCACCGGCAACAAGGACGGCGTGCTGGAGCAGCATGTCTATGCGATCGACTATCTCCACCCCGGTGAGCCCGAGCGGCTGACCGAGCGCGGCTACTGGAACGACGCGGTGATGGACAAGGCGGGCACGCGGCTGCTCGTCACCCGATCCTCGCCGGACCAGCCGCCGCAGGTCTATCTCGCCGACACTCAGGGCAAGCGCATCGCCTGGGTGGAGGAGAACAGGCTCGACGCGCATCACCCCTACGCGCCCTATCTCGCCGCCAAGCGGCCCGTCACCTACGGCACGTTGAAGGCCGCCGACGGCAGCATCCTCCATTGGGAGATGATCACGCCCAAGCTCGAGCCGGGCAAGAAATATCCCGTCTTCTTCGAACATTATGGCGGCCCCACCGCGCAGCAGGTGCGGCGCGCATGGTTCAATCCGATGGCGCAATATTGGGTCGGCAAGGGCTGGATCTATTTCCAGATCGACAATCGCGGCTCGGCCAATCGCGGCCGCGCCTTCGAGGATCAGATCTATCACGCGATGGGCACGGTGGAGGTCGCCGATCAGGCGGAGGCGGCGCGCTGGCTCAAGCAGCAGCCCTATGTCGATCCCGCCAGGATCGCGATCTACGGCTGGTCCTACGGCGGCTATATGAGCCTCAAGATGCTGGAGCAGGCGCCGCCGGGCCTCTACGCCGCGGGCGTGGTCGGCGCGCCGGTGACGAAGTGGGAGCTTTACGACACCCACTATACCGAACGCTATCTCGGCAACCCCTCGATCGACCCCAAGCCCTACAGGCAAGCCGACGCGCTGCCCTATGCGCTCAAGATCAAGGAGCCCTTCCTGCTGATCCACGGCATGTCGGACGACAATGTGGTGTTCGAGAACTCCTCCATGCTGATCGACAAGCTGCAGGAGGCGGACCATCCCTTCTCGATGATGCTCTATGTCGGCCAGACCCACCATATCGCGGGCGAGGGCCGGCAGGCGCACGTCCAGCACACGATCGAGCGCTTTCTGGACGAGAAGGTGCTAGGCAAGTCGGATCGATAAACCCGTTCGCACTGAGCTTGTCGAAGTGCGTGCTCCAGGCGGTTCGTCTGGGGCACGTCCTTCGACTTCGCTCAGGACGAACGGTGGCTCTTATTCGGCGGCAGGCAGCGCGCTTCTGTCCACGATGCGCGTATAGAGATGCCAGGTGGCGTAGCCGAGCCAGGGCAGCACCACCGCCAGGCCGATGAAGGCGGGGATCGCGCCCAGCACCAGCAGCACCGCCACCGTCAGGCCCCAGCGCAGCGCCATCAGCGGGTTGGCCATCACCGCGCGCGCGGAGGTGACGATCGCCGTGCCGCCGCCGACCGGCTTGTCGACCAGCATCGGCATCGACACCCAGGTGAGGGTGAGCACCGCGATCGCGAAGACGAGGCCCACGGCGTCGCCGACGATCATCATCTCCCAGCCCTGGGCGGTGCCGAAGAGCTGGCCGAGGAACGCGCCCACCGAGGGCGGCGGCACGTTGCCGAGGAAGGCGTCATGGATCGCGCCCGCCACCCACACCCAGCCGCCGAAGATCGCCAGCATCAGCGCGGCGACGCCGATGATCGCGCCGATCGAAGGGCTCTTGAGCACGTCGAAAAAATGCTCCCAGCTCGCCTCCAGCCCCAGCTCGCGCCGCCGCGCCAGTTCGTAGAAGCCGGCGGCGACCAGCGGGCCGAGCAGCGACAGACCCGCCGCCATCGGGAAGAACAGCACCAGCGGCACGCCCCCCAGCGAGGCGAAGGCGACGGCGAGGCTGAACAGCGGATAGATGATCGCGATGATCCAGATGTCGCCGCGCATCTGTTTGAAATCGGAGAAGCCTTCGCGCAGCGCGAAGCGGAGGTCGGCGGGGGTGATCCGTCGGATCGGCACGGGTTCGCGAAGCGGAACGGGACGCGCGGATACTGCCACCATGTCTGCTCTCCTGGGTTTATGCTCTCTCCATCGGTCGGGGACGGCGGCGGCCGCCGTCGGCGATCGCAAGGCGGCCTTTCGCCGCAAGCATATTTTATCACAAGCCTGCGGGATGGACAAAGGCGGCCATCGCGCTATCTCGCACGCGCAATATTCTTCGCGGAAAGCTGGAGTCGGACGATGGGCTATCGGGTGGTGGTGGCTGGGGCCACCGGCAATGTCGGGCGCGAGATGCTCGCGATCCTCGCCGAGCGCGAGTTCCCGATCGACGACATCGCCGTGCTCGCCTCCGCGCGCTCGACCGGCGACCAGATCGAGTTCGGCGAGACGGGGCGGATGCTCACCGTCCGCAATATCGAGCATTTCGACTGGGCGGGTTGGGATATCGCCCTGTTCGCGATCGGCTCGGACGCTACGAAGAAATACGCCCCTGTCGCCGCCAAGGCGGGCTGCACGGTGATCGACAATTCGTCGCTCTACCGCATGGACCCGGACGTGCCGCTGATCGTGCCCGAGGTGAACCCGGAAGCGATCGACGGCTACCGCAAGAAGAACATCATCGCCAACCCCAACTGCTCGACCGCGCAGATGGTGGTGGCGCTGAAGCCGCTCCATGATGCGGCGACGATCCGGCGCGTGGTGGTTTCGACCTACCAGTCCGTCTCCGGCGCGGGCAAGGCGGGGATGGACGAGCTGTTCGAACAGAGCCGCAACATCTTCGTCGGTGACCAGGCGGAGCCCAAGAAGTTCACCAAGCAGATCGCCTTCAACGTGATCCCGCACATCGATGTCTTCCTGGATGACGGCTTCACCAAGGAAGAATGGAAGATGGTGGTCGAGACCAAGAAGATCCTCGATCCCAAGATCAAGGTGGTGGCGACCTGTGTGCGCGTGCCGGTGTTCGTCGGCCATTCCGAAGCGATCAGCATCGAGTTCGAGAAGGACATCTCGGCCAAGGAAGCCCAGCGCATCCTGCGCGAGGCCCCCGGCGTCATGCTGGTCGATAAGCGCGAGGACGGCGGCTACATCACGCCGATCGAAAGCGTCGGCGAGTTCGCCACCTATGTCAGCCGCGTCCGCGAGGACCCGACCGTCGAGAACGGGCTGGTACTGTGGTGCGTCTCCGACAATCTCCGCAAAGGCGCGGCGCTGAACGCCGTGCAAATCGCGGAGCTGCTGGGGCGGAGGCATCTCAAGAAAGCCGCCTGATGATTGCTGCGGTGATAGCGGGGTGATATCATCGCGGCATGGGCCAGATCCTCGTCCGCCAGCTCGATGATGCGACCATCGCCCGTCTCAAGGTGCGGGCGCGGGAGCGCAAGACCTCGGTGGAGGCGCTGGCCCGCGAGGCGATCCGCAAGGCGGCCGAGCTGACCGTCGAGGAAAAGCGCGCCATCGTCCGGCGTATGCAGGAATGGAGCGAGCGGGCGAAGGTGTCCGGCGTGCCGCAGACTCCCGGCGTTGATCTGATCCGCGAGGATCGCGATCGGTGATCGTCGACGCCAGCGTCGCCTTCAAATGGATTTTCGTGGAAGAGGACAGCGCCGCCGCGGCGGCGTTCGTCGGACGCGATGACTTGTTCGCGCCGACGCTGCTCCTGGCCGAAATCGGGAATGCGCTGTGGAAGAAAGGCGTCCGAGGCGAATTGGGCGATCGGCAGGCCTACTCCACCCAGCTCGCCCTTGTCGCGTCACTGGTCGTCACAATCGACGAGACGGAGCTGATGCCGCGCGCGCTTGATATAGCGCTGACACTGGACCACCCCATCTATGATTGCATCTATCTCGCATTGGCCGAGGATCGGGGTGATCGGCTCATCTCGGCCGATCGGCGCTTCCTTGCAAAGGTCGCTCAATCGTCTTTCGCCTCGTTGGTGGAGGCCCTGTGACCGTGGAGGGCGGCTGCCGGTGCGGCGCGGTGCGCTATGCGCTCGCCGTCGATCGGGTGCCGCTGGCTTATGCCTGTCACTGCCTCCAATGCCAGACGTGGAGCGGCAGCGCGTTCAGCGAGCAAATTCTGCTGCGCGAGGATCAGATCGCGGTCGAGGGACCGGTGGTGCTCTACCATCTCACCACCGAGGACAGGACCTCGCACCAGCGGATGTGCGGCATTTGCCATACGCGCATCTTCAACACCAATACGCGGCGGCCCGGTATCGCGGTGGTGCGGGCGGGAACGCTCGACCGATCTGACGAGATCGATGTGGTCGCGCATATCTGGGTGAAGCGGAAACAGCCCTGGCTGGCGCTGCCCGACGGAGTTCCGGCATGGCCGGAAAATGCGCCGGCGGAGGCGTTCATGGCGGCGGCGCTGAACGGATCAATCCTCCCCTGAAAGGGGAGGTGGCGCGCGTCAGCGCGACGGAGGGGTATCCCCGTCGGCAATGGCGCCT
>Ga0164242_10000811_pt1 | contig 37390 bp, 32 predicted proteins | sample OricomgcompostMG_FD_108783 | JGI IMG/M metagenome (GOLD analysis project Ga0164242, IMG submission 108783) | Miracle-Growth compost microbial communities from Emeryville, California, USA - Original compost - Miracle growth compost (MG) ... | reverse complement strand
CGGTGTTCCTGTATCACGCGATCCAGGCCGGCATGGACATGGGCATCGTCAACGCGGGCCAGCTGGGCGTCTACGCGGACCTCGACGCGCAACTGCGCGAGCGCGTCGAGGACGTCGTGCTGAACCGCCGCCCGGACGCGACCGACCGGCTGCTCGAAATCGCCGACCGGTTCAGGACCGGCGCCGCGAAGAAGGAAGAAAACCTCGAATGGCGCAACCAGCCGGTCGAGCAGCGTCTCGCGCACGCGCTCGTGCACGGCATCACGAACTTCATCGTCGAGGACACCGAGGAAGCGCGCGAGAAGATCATGGGCGGCGGCGGCCGGCCGATCAACGTGATCGAAGGGCCGCTGATGGACGGGATGAACATCGTCGGCGACCTGTTCGGGCAGGGCAAGATGTTCCTGCCGCAGGTCGTGAAGTCCGCGCGCGTGATGAAGCAGGCGGTCGCGCATCTGATCCCGTTCATCGAGGAGGAAAAGCGCCTGCTGGCCGAGGCCGGCGGCGACGTGCGCGCGAAGGGCAAGATCGTGATCGCGACCGTGAAGGGCGACGTGCACGACATCGGCAAGAACATCGTGTCGGTCGTGCTCCAGTGCAACAACTTCGAAGTGGTCAACATGGGCGTGATGGTGCCGTGCAACGAGATCCTCGCGAAGGCGAAGGTCGAAGGCGCGGACATCGTCGGCCTCTCGGGCCTCATTACGCCGTCGCTCGAAGAGATGGCTTACGTCGCGAGCGAAATGCAGCGCGACGACTACTTCCGCGTGAAGAAGATTCCGCTCCTGATCGGCGGCGCCACCACCTCGCGCGTGCACACGGCCGTGAAGATCGCGCCGAACTACGAAGGCCCGGTGGTGTACGTGCCCGACGCGTCGCGCTCGGTGTCCGTAGCGTCGAGCCTGCTCTCCGACGAAGGCGCGGCGAAGTATCTCGACGACCTCAAGAGCGATTACGAGCGCATTCGCGATCAGCACGCGAACAAGAAGGCGCTGCCCATGGTCACGCTCGAGGAAGCGCGCGCGAACAAGACGAAGATCGACTGGGCGAACTTCAAGCCCGTGAAGCCGAAGTTCCTCGGCCGTCGTGTGTTCAAGAACTTCGATCTGAACGAGCTCGCGAACTATATCGACTGGGGTCCGTTCTTCCAGACCTGGGACCTCGCGGGCCCGTATCCGCAGATTCTCAACGACGAGATCGTGGGCGAGTCGGCGCTCCGCGTGTTCTCCTATGCCAAGTCGATGCTCTCGCGCCTGATCCAGGGCCGCTGGCTGCAGGCGAACGGCGTGATCGCGCTCCTGCCCGCAAACACCGTGAACGACGACGACATCGAGATCTACACCGACGAGTCGCGCACGGAAGTCGCGCTCACGTGGCGCAATCTGCGCCAGCAATCGGTGCGCCCCGTGGTCGATGGCGTGATGCGTCCGAACCGCTCGCTCGCCGACTTCATCGCGCCGAAAAACTCGGGCGTGGCCGACAACATCGGCATGTTCGCGGTGACGGCGGGCATCGGCGTCGCCGAAAAGGAAGCGCAGTTCCAGAAGGATCTCGACGACTACAGCTCGATCATGCTCAAGGCGCTCGCGGACCGTTTCGCCGAAGCCTTCGCCGAGGCCATGCACGCGCGCGTGCGGCGCGATCTGTGGGGCTATGCGGCCAGCGAGACGCTCGACAACGACGCGCTGATCGCGGAGAAGTACGCGGGCATTCGCCCGGCGCCGGGCTATCCGGCCTGCCCGGACCACCTCGTGAAGCGCGACATGTTCGACTTCCTGCAGGCCGACGAGGTCGGCATGAGCGTGACGGAGTCGCTCGCGATGCTGCCGGCGGCCAGTGTCTCGGGTTTCTATCTCGCGCATCCGGACAGCACCTACTTCTCGGTGGGCAAGATCGGCCAGGATCAGGTCGCCGACTTCGCGCGCCGCATGGCGCTCTCCGATGCCGACGCGCGGCGCGCGCTCGCGCCGCTGCTCTAAGGACGCCGGGCGGGACGCCCCGTTCGCGCGGCGTCGGGCCCCACGGCGAGCCTCGTCGCGAGGGTCCGACATACTGAAATCGATAGCCCGGGTATTTCACGCACGCGAATTCTCGGCTTTTTTTCGGCTTTGTAAGATGGCCGCGCAGCACCCAAGGCCCAACGCGGCACGCCTCATCCGGCGCCGCGCCGGCTCGATCATCAGCAAGTCCTTAATAACTGCCGTCCTCCGGAGAGAATCGTATGAAGAAGCTGATGTTGATGTTGACCGCCTTCGGCGTCGCGGCGCTCGCGCAGCCGTCGTTCGCCCAGCCGGCCGTGCACCAGGAGGCGAGCGCCGCATCGACGTATTCGGCGCCCACCCAGAAGCACGTGAAGAAGCCGAAGAAAAAGAAGGCGAAGAAGGGTGCCTCCACGGCCGAGCCGACCGCGGCCAGCCAGTAAGCCGTGCTGCGGTGCGCGCCGCAAGGCGCGTAAAACGCAAGCCCCAAAGCAAAGAGCCCGCACAGCGAACTGTGCGGGCTCTTTGCTTTGGGGAGCGCAGGCAGGTCGGGGCGCTTTGCCGCCGCTGCGCGCCTGCCGCGCGGCGCTCACGCGCCACGCAAACGCCTCATACGACTCACACGCCCCAAAGGACGTCGTTATCTTCCTGCTTCGCGAGGCGCAGCATGTCGAGAAACGGAAATGCGCGTTGCGCGAGGCCCAGGGGCAATTCGTGATGCTCGTGACCTTCCTCGCCTTCGTGGAAATGGCCTTCGTGCTCGGCACGTTCCTTCTTGTCGGTGGCGATGGCGGCTTCGAGCTTGCTGATGGCCGTGTCGAGCTCGTCATGCGTGATGACACCGCGCGGACCGAGCCGCTTGCCGATGATGCCGAGGAGGTACTGAGCGAGGTTTTCCAGCATCGTCACGTCGGGCGACGCATGACATTTGAATGTAACCAGCATGTCTGTTTCCCTTTCTGTTTTTCGAGGTCCGCTTTGATTCTCCGAACCCGCTGCGCGCCTTTGCAGAACTGGCTGCAACCATGACACGACGCGCGCGGCAAAGCGCGGCTGGAGAAGCCCAACCCGGCAAGGCATCGGCAGCACACCATGGCGCCCCTTGCCGGGCTTCTCAAATCACATATTAGCACCTGCTAAAATCCGTCTGGACAGAATTACCCGCAGGGCGCGGCGGCGCGCCGGGATGCGCAAAAGCAGCGGAAAAGGCGGTGCCGGGCGCGATGCCCCCATGCCGCCGCTGGCCTTTGCCTGCCTTGCGCACCGCGGTATCCGGCGACGCCCTCGCCTGCCGCGCCAATGAAACGGCGCCACGGCACGAAGGCGCGCATGCCGCCACGGCTGCCAGCCCCGCACCCCATTACCCGCACAGGACCTGCAACAAGCATGCTGCCCGCACAGAAACTCACCCTGGAGACCCTGCTCGCCGACGCCGTCGCCAAGGTCGCCCTTGCCACCGAAGGCGCCACCGAGGCCGCATTCACCGCCCCCGCCATCGCGCTCGAGCGCCCGAAGGTCGCCGCGCACGGGGACGTCGCCTGCAACGTGGCCATGCAGCTCGCCAAGCCGCTGCGCACCAATCCGCGCGCGCTGGCCCAGCAGATCGTCGATGCCGTCAAGGCGCTGCCCGCGGCAGCCGGCCTGATCGCCGACGCCGAAGTGGCCGGCCCCGGATTCATCAACCTGCGCCTCACCGCCGACGCGAAGCGCGCCACGCTCAACGCCGTGTTCGCCGAAGGCGCCGCGTTCGGCCAGTCGAAGCGCGAAGCCGGCAAGCACGTGCTCGTGGAATTCGTCTCAGCCAACCCCACGGGCCCGCTGCACGTCGGCCACGGCCGCCAGGCCGCGCTCGGCGACGCCATCTCGAACGTGCTCGGCTCGCAGGGCTACGACGTGCACCGCGAGTTCTACTACAACGACGCGGGCGTGCAGATCGGCAACCTCGCGGTCTCCACGCAGGCTCGCGCGCGCGGTCTCAAGCCCGGCGACGCGGGCTGGCCCGAAGCGGCCTATAACGGCGAATACATCGCCGACATCGCGCGCGACTACCTCGCGGGCGAGACCGTCGCCGCGAAGGACGGCGAGCCCGTGAAGGGCGCGCAGGATCCGGAGAACCTCGAAGCGATCCGCCGCTTCGCCGTGGCCTATCTGCGCCACGAGCAGGATCTGGATCTGCAGGCGTTCGGCGTGAAGTTCGACCGCTACTACCTCGAATCGTCGCTGTACACGGAAGGGCGCGTCGAGAAGACCGTCGAAGCGCTCGTCGCCTCGGGCCAGACCTACGAGCAGGACGGCGCGCTGTGGCTCAAGACCACCGACTACGGCGACGACAAGGACCGCGTGATGCGCAAGTCCGACGGCACCTACACGTACTTTCTGCCCGACGTCGCCTATCACGTGACCAAGTGGGAGCGCGGCTTCACCAAGGTCATCAACATCCAGGGCTCGGACCACCACGGCACCATCGCGCGCGTGCGCGCGGGCCTGCAGGCGCTCGGCGTGGGCATTCCGAAGGGCTACCCCGACTACGTGCTGCACAAGATGGTCACCGTGATGCGCGACGGCCAGGAAGTGAAGATCTCCAAGCGCGCGGGCAGCTACGTGACGGTGCGCGACCTGATCGAATGGTCGGGCGGCGCGAACCCGGGCAGCGAAGTCGCGCCCGACCTGCTCGACGAGGCAACCATCCGCCGTGGCCGCGACGCCGTGCGCTTCTTCCTCATCTCGCGCAAGGCCGACACCGAATTCGTGTTCGACATCGACCTCGCGCTGAAGGAAAACGACGAAAACCCGGTCTATTACGTGCAGTACGCGCATGCGCGCATCTCGTCGATCCTCGGCGACTGGCAGGGCAAGCACGGCGGCAAGCTGGCCGCGCTGCCCAAGGTCGACCTCAAGCCGCTCGATAGCGAGCGCGCGCTCGCGCTCATCGCGAAACTAGCCGAATTCCCCGACATGCTCACGCATGCCGCCACGGAACTCGCACCGCACGCGGTGGCGTTCTATCTGCGCGAACTCGCGGCTGAGTTTCACTCGTTCTACAATGCCGAACGCGTTCTCGTCGACGATGCCGCCGTGCGCGACGCGCGCGTGGCGCTGCTCGCGGCCACGCGCCAGGTGCTCGCGAACGGCCTCGCGGTGATCGGCGTCTCGGCGCCGGAGCGCATGTGACTCGCATGTAACGCGACTCGCGAAGCGACATGTTTGGGGCGCGTCCGCACACGGAAACGCGCCGTTCCAGGGTTCTCTTGTTTGCAGGTGATTCAGACGATGGCAAAACCGCGCCGCACTACGAAGCAGCAGTCGAAACAGTCCGGGGGTACGTTTCTCGGTGTCGTGCTGGGCCTGATTGTCGGCCTTGCGATCGCGGTGGTCGTGGCGCTCTACATCACGCGCACGCCCACGCCGTTCGTCTCGAAGGTCGCGCCGCCCGCCGCCTCCGACGCCAACCAGAACGAGCAATACGATCCGAACCGCGTCCTGCAGGGCAAGACGCCGGGCCAGCCCGTGCCGCCGCAGGCCGCGCAAAGCACGCCGCCGAACACGGCGCCGGGCCAGACCACAAACCAGTCGCAGTCCTCGGGCATGCTGGAAGAGCCGCAGATCGTCGAAGTGCCGCCGTCGGGCTCCGCCGACAACGGCACGGGCAATGCGGCCAACAATGCGGCCAACAATGCGGCCAATAACGCAGCCAATAACCCGGCCAACAACGGCGTCGCGGTCGCGCCGAAGCCCTCGACCGGCAACAGCGCCACGGCAGCCGCGCCGAAGCCCCAGGCGCCCGCGCAGCAGCTCGCCAACAACCCGCCGCAGAAGGCCCCCAACGCGATCCCGGCGCCCAGCGCGAGCAACCTCAAGCCCGCCCAGCCCGGCGCGCCCTCGGCCGCCGAAGCCAACACCGGCTACTTCCTGCAGGTGGGCGCGTACAAGACCTCGGCGGACGCCGAGCAGCAGCGCGCGCGTCTCGCGTTCCAGGGGTTCGAGTCGAAGGTGACGCAACGCGACGCAGGCGGCATCACGTACTACCGCGTGCGTATCGGGCCGTTTTCGAAATTCGACGACATGAACTCGACCCGCCAGCGTCTGTCTGACGCCGGTATCGACACCGCCGTCATCCGCTTCACCAAGCAGTAACCGCCGTTTGCGCCGCGCCGCCTTGCCTTGCGCCCCACCTGCCGCCCGCCTCGAGCGGCGGCCCACGGGCAAGGCCTGGCCCGCGGCGCGAGTCCGTACGCCACGCAGTATCAAGACGCCACACCCGCGCGAGCGCACCTGACGCGCTCGCGCACAGCCAGGCCGGACGCCGCCGGCCCCGTTCATTGGAATAACACGCTATGAAACGACTTCTCGGAACGCTTTTGGTCTCGCTCTCGATGCTGGCGGGCGCGGCCCACGCGTCGCCCGCCGCGCCCGTGGCCGGCAAGGACTATACGGTCCTCAAGGCCGTGCAGCCGCTCGACGTGCCCGCGGGCAAGATCGAGGTCATCGAATTCATGTGGTACGGCTGCCCGCACTGCAACGAGTTCGACCCGTACCTCGAAGACTGGATCAAGAAGCAAGGCCCGGACGTCGTGTTCAAGCGCGTGCCGGTGGCGTTCCGCGACGACTTCATCCCGCATTCGAAGATGTACTACGCGCTCGAGGCGCTCGGCCTCGCGCAGAAACTCACGCCGGTCGTGTTCCACGAGATTCACGTGAACAAGGACTACCTGCTCACGCCGGAAGCCCAGGTGAAGTTCCTCTCGACGCAGGGCGTCGATCCGAAGAAGTACATGGAAGCGTACAACTCGTTCTCGACGCAGAGCGACCTGCAGCGCGACAAGGCCATGATCGACGCGTACAAGATCGACGGCGTACCGACCATCGCGATCCAGGGCAAGTACGAGACGGGTCCGGCCGCGACCGACAGCCTGCCGGGCACGCTCCAGGTGATGGATTTCATCATTTCGCAAATCCGCGCCAAAAAGATGTGAGCCCGCGCGCCGGTATGACACCGCCTTTGAAGGTCTTCATCACCGGCGCGTCGAGCGGCATCGGCGCCGCACTCGCCGCCGAATACGCGCGGCGCGGCGCCATCCTCGGGCTCGTCGCGCGCCGCGCCGAGGCGCTCGAGGCCTTCCGCGAGTCCCACCCGCAGCACCCCGTCTCCCTCTATTGCGCCGACGTGCGCGACGCCGATGCGCTCGCGGCCGCCGCGCGCGCCTTCGTCGCCGAGCACGGCCTGCCCGACGTGGTGATCGCCAACGCCGGCGTGAGCCGCGGCGCGCTCACCGGCTACGGCGAGCTCGCCACGTTCCGCGACGTGATGGACACCAACTACTTCGGCATGGTCGCCACCTTCGAGCCGTTCGTCGATGCCATGGCGCAAGCGCGGCGCGGCACGCTGGTGGGCATCGCGAGCGTGGCGGGCGTGCGCGGGCTGCCGGGCTCGGGCGCCTACAGCGCCTCGAAAGCGGCGGCCCTCGCGTATCTGGAGTCGCTGCGCGTGGAGATGCGGCCATTCAAGGTGCCTGTCGTGACCATCGCGCCCGGCTACATCCGCACGCCCATGACGGCGAAGAACCCGTATCGCATGCCGTTCCTCATGGACGCGGACCGCTTCGCCGCCAGGGCCGCCGACGCCATCGCGCGCGGCACGGCCTTCGCGGTGTTCCCCTGGCCGATGCGCGTGGTCGCCGCGCTGCTCGGCGCCCTGCCGCGCTGGCTCTACGACCGCGCGTTCGAACGCGCCCCGCGCAAGCCGCGCACCGCGCAGCATTGATGCGCCGCGCTTGATCGTCCGCGCTTGATCGTCCGCGCTTGATTTACTCGCGTCGATCCGCACCGGCGCAGCGCCCGCGCCACCCCCGCTTACCCGCCCTTTCACGCTATCGTCGGCCCCCACCGTGGCGGCTCGCCCGATCGCGCCCCCATATGGGTATGCCGATTATGTTGTTGTCTGCACAATGTCCCTTCGATAAGCTTGGCCGGTTATAAGTCCCAACCAGGCCAAACGGAGACCCCATGCGCTTCTTCTCGCCCGCTCCCGTGCTCGCCGCCGCGCTAGGCGCGGCGCTCGCCTGCACGGCCCTGCCCGCGTTCGCGAAACCGCTCACGGTCTGCACGGAATCGAGCCCGGACGGCTTCGACGTCGTGCAGTTCAACTCGCTCGTGACCACCAACGCCTCCGCCGACGTGATCTTCAACTCGCTCGTCGCCTACGACGAAGCGCAGAAGAAGGTCGTGCCCGCGCTCGCGCAGTCGTGGGACGTAAGCGCCGACGGCCTCACCTACACGTTCCATCTGCGCCCGAACGTGCAATTCCAGACCACCGACTGGTTCAAGCCCACGCGGCCGCTCACCGCCGACGACGTCGTCTTCACCTTCGAGCGCATGCTCGACCCCAACAATCCGTGGCACAAGGTGGCGGGCGCGAGCGGCTTCCCGCACGCGCAGTCGATGGGGCTGCCGAAGCTCATCAAGTCGATCGAGAAGGTGGACGCGCACACGGTGAAGTTCGAGCTCAACGAGCCCAACGCCACCTTCTTGCCGATCCTCACGATGGGCTTCGCATCGATCTACTCGTCCGAGTACGCCGACCAGTTGCTCAAGGCCGGCAAGCAGCTCGATCTGAACGCGAAGCCCGTGGGCACCGGCCCGTTCCAGCTCAAGAGCTACACCAAGGACGCCGTGATCCGCTACGACGCCAACCCCACGTACTGGGGGCCCAAGCCCAAGGTCGAGCGCCTCATCTACGCGATCACGCCCGACGCCGCCGTGCGCGCGCAAAAGGTCAAGGCCGGCGAATGCCAGATCGCGCTCTCGCCCAAGCCCCAGGACGTCGCCGACGCGAAGAGCGACAAGGCGCTCAAGGTCGTTCAAACGCCCGCGTTCATGACGGCCTTCGTCGCGCTCAACACGCAGAAGAAGCCGCTCGACAACCCGAAGGTGCGCCAGGCGCTGAACATGGCGTTCGACCGCACGACGTACCTGAAGACGGTGTTCGACAACACCGCCACGCCGGCGCTCAACCCGTGGCCGCCCATCACCTGGGGCTACGACAAGTCGATCCAGCCGTATCCGCACGACATCGCGAAGGCGAAGCAACTGCTCGCCGAGGCGGGCGTGCCCAACGGCTTCTCGACGACGATCTGGACGCGCCCGAACGGCAGCGTGCTGAATCCGAATCCGCGCGTGGGCGCGGAGCTGCTGCAGGCCGATTTCGCGAAGATCGGCGTGAAGGCGGACATCAAGGTGATCGAGTGGGGCGAGCTCATCAAGGAAGCGAAGCAGGGCCAGCACGACACGCTGTTCATGGGCTGGGCCGGCGATAACGGCGATCCGGACAATTACCTCTCGCCGCTTTTCAGCTGCAACGCGGTGAAGTCGGGCATCAACTTCGCGCGCTTTTGCGACCCGCAGCTCGACAAGCTGATCGCCGACGGCAAGGAAACCGCCGACCAGGCCAGGCGCACGAAGGACTATGAGGCCGCGCAGAAGATCATTCACGATCAGGCGCTGTGGATTCCGCTCGGCTATCCCACGGCCGCGGCCATCACGCGCGCGGACGTGAGCGGCTATCAGGTGAGCCCGTTCGGGCGGCAGAACTTCGGCAGCGTTTCGGTGCAGTAATCAGGCCGCTTTCAGGCCAACCCGCGCATCGCGCGTAAAAAAGCCGGGGCATGTCCCCGGCTTTTGCGTCTCAAGGCAAGACAGGCGTGCCCTTCACGAAACGCTTGAGCGCATCGGCGGCATGGCGCCACCACGGCATGCCCGCGCGCCGGCGCGCGTGCCACGCGTGATCGTGCAGCGCCACGGCCCGCCATGCTTGCGCATGCGTGCGAAAGCGCGACACGCCGAAAGTCTCGGGCGCCTCGAACAGATCGAGATACGCGCGCCGGTAATGCTCGACGAGCGTGCGCTCGTCGTAGTGCGTCTCCATCCAGCGCCGCGAGGCCAGTCCGATCTCGTCGCGCAGACGCTTGTCGGCGAGCAGCGCGCGCAGCACGGGCTCCGCCTCCTCCAGCCGCACGTCCACCCACGGCAGCTCCACCGCGCCCGTCATGGCGCGCAGTTGCGCCTGCACGCGCGCATCGAGATGCCCGATCGTGGCCTTGCCCTGCGAGAGCGATTCGAGCCCGCTCAGGTGATAGTTGCCGGTCACGCATTCGTCGACGGCCAGCGCCGCGCGTTGCTTCAGGCGCAAGCACGCATCGTGCGGCGTGTTCACGATGGTCTGCACGCGGCACAGGCCGCGGCGTTCGAGACGGCGCAGCAGCGCGAGCGTCTGCGGCGCGCCCTTGGTCTCCCAGCGCGTCTTCCAGGCGCTTCTGTTGCCGCTCGGCGCGTAGACCACGATGGGCGGGCCGTCCTCGGCCTCGGGCGCGGGCAGATAGCGCGCGTCGTGGATCGGCACGAGATTCGGCACCACGCGCGCGAGCGGATAGTAGCGCTCCGGCCCCTGCGCGATCACGAGCTGCGGCAGCGGATCGGTGACGATGCGCGTGAGCAGATCGGGATCCTGCTTCGCCCACAGCGCGGGCGCGGAGTGATATTGGCGGATGAGCTTGCGCGTGCCGAAGCGGCGCGGCAGATCGGCGCCGAAGGTCGCGTCGAAGGAGAAGTGCTGATGCAGGTGAATGACGTCGGCGGCGTCGATGGCGGCGAGCGCCTCGTCGCGCTGCGTGCGCCAGTCGATATCGACCGCGAACGTGCGCGCGCCATAGGCCGAGGCGTCGAACACCACGTGGCGCGCCTCGATGTCGGTGTGCCGGTTCAGTGCGGCGACGATGTTGCCCGGGCTGCCCGCCACCGGGGTATTCGAAATATGAACGACGCGCATGAGGTGACGAGAACGTTTGCGTGACACTCAGACGAGCGCGGGCGAAGCTGCCGCCGCAGGCTCGCTCTCGCACGCGGCGGCTTGCGCGAGCGTCTGCCAGCGCAGCTTGGGAAAGATGTCCTCGCCGAGCGCGCTCTCCATGGAGAGATTGCGCACGGCCACCCCGCTGCGCGCCAGCAACGCGGATGCGTGGCGAAACGACGGCTCGATGAAGTCGCGGAAGTTCTCGTCGAGATAGCTCGGCTGCATGCTCGACACCGTCTCCTCGTAGAAACGCGGCGTGCGCTTCGCGGCGGCGAGGTCGACGCCATGCAGATACAGACGCGTAAAGCCGAGCGCCGCGAGCACCTGCAGGCCCGTATAGGCGACCGTGCGGCCGTCGAAGACGCCGCGCCGCAAGTCGAGGCTGAAGCCGAGCGGCTGCGGCGCGTCGAAGAGCGCCAGCGTGCGCGCGTCGTAGGTCTCGCGCAGCTCGCGCGCACGCGGTGCGCGGCGGCCGGCGGGAAACAGCATGTCGTCGACGAGAAACACGCGGCAGCGGATCTGCTCGAGCCCGATGTGCTCGGCGATGTGCCAGAGCACGAGCGGCGTGGTGAACAGCGTCAGCGGCTCGCAGATCACGCGCTCGACGAGATCGGGCCGGCTGCGCACGAACCCCGTGTCGACGATGCAGTAGTAGTCGAAGCGCACGCCCTGCCGCTCGGTGAGCGCGATGGCGCCGTTCACGCCCAGCACGCGCGGCATCGGCAGCGCGCGGTAATCGATGGCGCTAACGGAGGGGCCGGTGGCGATGAGATGGCATTCCTGCCCCGCGTCGCGCAGGTCGGGCAACAGCGCCATCTGGGCGTTGACGCAGGCGAGACGGCGCCCGCGTATGCGCATGCCGGTGAGCCGCCCCGCCTCGTCGCGCTCGAGCGCCACTGCGTGTGCGAGGCGCTCGTTGTGCCGCCACGCGCGCGTATGCGTGTAGCGGTAGAGCAGCTTGAAAAAAGTGTTGCCGGCACGCCGAACCGGCGATTTCGATGCACGCGCACCTTGTTCCGCCTCGACGACAGCACACGACGAGCGGATGGCGTTGCCTTCGGAAACCATCGCTAACCTTGCAACGAAGCGAAGCCAAGGCTTCGCGACATGATAAAGCGCGAGTCTACGGGCGGATCTCGTTACACAGGTTACATTTTCGCTAAAGAAATATTACCGGCCTTTACAGGCAAGCTCTCGGCGCCGGGATGAATCACGCGTTACTCGCGCCAGAAATCCGCAACATCTTGCTTCCAGCGCGGGCCTGTCGAGGTTTTTCACGAAGCGGCATGGATCGACGTTTCGCCCGGTTTTTCAGGCCTTTTCGCGTGCCTGCAACGACGCGCGACTACGCGGCGCAGCATGCGCCGGCTCGCGACACCGAGACGATTGTTGCAGTTTGGTAATTCGCCGCGCGGCGGCCCGCACTAGATTGGAGGCGTCCATTCAACGAGCCAAAGGAGACTCGAATGAACGCGAAACTCATTGCCGCACTGGGCGCAGGCGCAACGATTCTCGCCGTCTCGCAGACCGCGATGGCCGGCGTCTCCGTGGGACTCGCCGTTGGCGCACCGGTCTACGCGGCGCCCGCTCCGGTCTATGCGGCGCCGGCCTACGTGGGCTGGCGCGACGACGACCACGGCTGGGGCTACCGCCGTTGGGAAGCGCACCGCTGGCACGACCGCCACTGGGGCCGCGACCGTCGCTGGGACGACCGTGGCGGCGACTACGGCTATCGTCGCTGGTAAGCGTGCTGCTTGAGCGCGCGCATGCGCGCGCTCAAGCCATGATGTGCGTGCCGCCGTCGATATAGACTGTGTTGCCGGTCAGGCGCCGCGCATAGCGCGTCGCGAGATACGCCGTCGCATAGCCGACGTCCATGATGTCGACGAGTTCGCCCAGCGGCGCGCGCTCGACCGCTTCCGCAAGCATGCGGTCGAAATCGGGCAAGCCCGAAGCGGCGCGCGTCTTGAGCGGCCCCGGCGAGATCGCATGCACGCGGATACCGAGCGGCCCGAGCTCATAGGCGAGATACCGGCACGACGCTTCGAGCGCCGCCTTCACCGGTCCCATCAGGCTGTAGTTCGGCACGACGCGATTCGCGCCGTCGTAGCTCATCGCGAACAGCGTGCCGCCGCGCGGCATGAGCGGCGCGGCGCGCTTCGCCATGCGGATGAAGGAGTGGCACGAGACGTCCATCGCATACGCAAAGCCCTGCGCCGACGATTCGAGCAGGCCGCCCTGCAGATCGGCCTTCGGCGCATGGGCGATGGAATGCAGCACGATATCGAGCGAGCCCCAGCGCTCGCGCACGCTATCGAACACGGCGTCGAGCTGCGCATCGTCCTCGACGTCGAGCGGCAACAGCAGCGCCGCACCGAGCTCGTTCGCGAGCGGCTCGACGTAGGGCTTCGCCTTGTCGTTGAGGTAGGTGAGCGCGAGTTCGGCGCCAAGCTCGGAGAATGCGCGCGCGCAGCCATAGGCAATCGATTCGGCGTTCGCCACGCCCGTCACGAGGGCGCGCATTCCGGCCAGCGGCCGGTCCGGAGGAGTCTGCATGGAGGGCCTCGACGATGTGTCGCGAATCGGTGCCGGTTCGATTCGCGCTTCGGTACGCATGCGCGCGCTTTACTTGCCGGCCGCCGGCGACGGACGGCGGCGCGCCGCAGCCGGGCGGGCCGCACGCCTGGGCTTCGCAGCCGGAGCCGGCGCGGGCGGCTCCGCGGCGGTGGGTTTTGCCTCCTGCGCGGCCGCTTTCCCCGCATTGCCCGCGTCATCGCCCGCATTGCCGCCCGCATTGCCGCCCGCATTGCCGCTCGCATTGCCGCTCGCATTGCCGCTGCCCGGCGGCGGCGGCAAGGGCGCCTTCTCGCTGCCCGGCTCGACGCCCAGCGCGCGCTGGACCTGAGCGAAACGTTCGGCGCGTTCGCCTTCGAGCGGCGCGTAGGCCGTCGCGACCTGATACACCACCGACAGCAGCAGGCGCCGCGTGCGCAGGTCCGGCACCAGCTCGGGCAGCGCCTCGATGGCGGCGTTCGCGTCGAGCTGCACGATCGCGCCCTGGCGGCGCGCCGACTCCTTGAGCTCGGCGATGCTCGGCTGACGATCGCCCATGTATTCGCGCGCCAGCTCGCGCATGCGCTGGAACGGGCGGTACTGCACCACGTGCATTTCGTCGGCGAGGTAGGCCATGACGCGCATGAACGCGTCGACGAGCGTGCCCTTCTTCACGTGCTCGCGCGCGGCACGCAGGCGCTGTTGCGCAAGCTCCTTGCGCAACGCCGTGAGCGGCGGCGCGACGGGATCGAGCGGCGTATTGGGCGCGACGCCCACCCACGCCTGCACCCACGGCGCCGTGTAGACGCTGTAGAAGGTGCTTTCGATCCACGCATCGCGCGCGTCGCGCCAGGCGTCCCACGCGCCTTCGATGCTCGCCGAGACCTGCTTATCGAGCAGCGTGAACGGATTGTCGGGCGCGGCGGGCGCGCGATGCGCGCGCACCGCCTGCGCGACTGCGGGCAGCGCGCCGAGCGCCGGATTCGCGTCGCTGAACAGGCTGCGCTCCACGCGCGACGGATGCGCCTCGCGCAGCCAATGCGCCGAAAGCGCGTTGCTCGACGCGCGCACGAGCGGCGAGACATAGAGGTCGTAGAGCCGCTGATTGTTCTCCGCGAAGCGGCGCACGACTTCGAACGGCTGCTCGTCGTCGCGGCCGTCGTCGAGCGCGAGAATGTCGTCGAGGGTGCGGCGCTCGAAGCGGATCTCGTAGCGCCCTTCGAGCGCTTCGAGCCGCCCGGCCTGCGGCGTCGAATCGGTGATCTTCGCTTCGTAGAGGCCCGGCGGCAGCACGTCGATCAGATCGAGCGCCGAAAACAGTTCGGTGTGCTCTTTATTGGCCACGCTCGCCGAAACGAAGATGCCCAGGTGCCCCACCTTGTCGTGCAGGCAATAGACGATCACCTGCTCGTTCGCGACGATCTCGTCCACGCTCGCGTAGAGGTCGGGGATCCAGTTGAGCGCCTGTTGCGGCGGCGTGATGTTGTCGCCCCACGAGGCCAGCACGACGATCGGCGTGCGGATGTTGCGCAGGTCCACGGGCGCGCGCGCGTGCTTCGCGTAGACCTCGTTGCGCGTGAGGTGATTGCCGACGAACAGGTTCTGCACGATCCAGTCGATTTCGGCGCGGTTCAGCTGGTAATGGCCGCCCCACCAGCGCTCGAATTCGAGAAAGCGCTCGCGCTCCGTATCGACCTTCGCGTAAAGGTTGTAGAGCTTGCCCCAAAACGTGTTCGCCGGATTGAGGTTCTCGAAGTTCGTGACGAGATGCGCGCCGTCGAAGTGCCCGTCGCCGAGATCGGCCGCGAGCGACGACATCCACGTGCCGCCCAGCATGCCGCCCGAGTAGCGCATGGGGTTCTTGCCGCGCACGCCGGCCCAGTACGAGAGCGGCGAGCCCGCGAGCATGAGCGGCCCCACCAGCGAAGGCGCGGACGCCGCCACGAGCGCCGCGGCCCAACCGCCCTGGCAATTGCCGATCACGAACGGCCGGCCGTCCGCGTCGGGGTGCAGCTCGCGCACCTTCTGCAGGAACGCGACCTCGGCTTCGCCGACCGACTGGATCGTCTGCGTGTCGGTCGGCACCGGGAAGAAGGTCACGAAGTAGCACGGATGGCCCTTGCGCAGCGCGATGCCCACTTCGCTGTCCATCTTGAAGCCGGCGATGCCGGGGCCGTGTCCCGCGCGCGGATCGATCACGACGAACGGGCGCATGCGCGCGTCGGTCTCCACGCCCGCCTCGGGCTTGATGCGCAGGAGCGCGTAGTTGCACGGATCCTTCAGCTCGCGGCCGTCGACGATCACTTCGTAATCGAACGCGAGCACCGGCGGCATGCCCGCCTTCTCGTGCATGTACGTCTGGTTGCCGCGCTCGCGCAGCACGTCGAGAAACAGGACGCTGCGCTGCCACGCGTCGAACAGGTAGTCGAACAGCGGCTGGATCGCAGCGGGCGCCCCCTTGGGGAGCGCGGGGATGGCAGGCATGGCCGCCGCCGCCGAGGGCTCGCGCGTCACGTTCAGCGCGGCGAACGGCGCCGAAGCCGACGAGAACGCCGTGTTCAGCGCCGAATGGAGCGCCGCTTGCGCCACCTCGGCCGATTCGGCGAACGCGTCGGCAAGGGGCTGGAACGGCGGAAAAGACTGGAAGGACTGGAAGGCCTCGAAAGCCTGCAGCGGCCAGAGGGGCCAGAACGGGGCGTGGGCGGAAGTCGGCGAGGAATCGGACGAGGGCGCAGGCGAGAAGGCGGATACTGCCACGAGACGAATCTCCTTTAACGGGGCGCGCGCGAGCGCGCACAAAGCGAGACGGCACAGTGCGCGCATCGCACGCAAATGGCAGGCGAACGCGCGCGGCAGTCATGCTGCACTGCAGTATTTCAATCTAGGCAGGGCCGGGCGCGATGTCAAGGCGGGTCGGATCGGGCCAGCGCGTGATTGCGCGTGATTGCGCGTGATTGCGCGATGATCGCGCGGCGGCATGAAGGCGGCATGACAAACCACGCCGGCGCGCCTCGCTTGGCCGATATGCGGGCGAGGCGTCCAGAATGCGGCCCGTTGAGCAGCGGCGGGCCGCTAGTGACGGCTGTGCACTTTGCGGCCGGCGCCCAACACGCTGGACTACACTGTTAGCGCCTTGCGCGCCGCAGCATGGCGGCGTAGACGCATCGCGGCCCGCCGCAGCGCAACCGTGTTTCAGCTTGATCCGGATCGAATGGGAACCGCCATGACTGCAACGCCCGACAAGTATTCCGCCCTGCTGGCCCGCTGCGCGGGCCTCGCGCCCGTGCCCACCGCGGTCGCGCATCCCTGCGATGTCTCGTCGCTCACGGGCGCGCTCGACGCCGCCAGTCTCGGCCTCATCGCGCCCATCCTGGTCGGCCCCGAGGCGAAGATCCGCGCGGTGGCGCAGGAAGCCGGGCTCTCGCTCGAAAACATCGTGATCGTCGATGCGCCGCATAGCCACGCCGCCGCCGAACGCGCCGTGCGCGCGGTGCGCGAAGGCGAGGCCGAACTGCTCATGAAGGGCAGCCTGCATAGCGACGAACTACTGCACGAAGTGGCGCTCGGCGCGAACGGCTTGCGCACGGAGCGCCGCCTCTCGCATGTGTTCGCGATGGACGTGCCCACGTATCACAAGCCGCTTTTCATCACCGACGCCGCCGTCAACATCTTTCCGAAGCTCGCGGATAAAGCCGACATCGTGCGCAACGCCATCGATCTCGTGCAGGCGCTCGGCATCGCCACGCCAAAGGTCGCGATCCTCGCGGCGGTCGAGACCGTCTCCGAGAAAATGCCCTCGACCCTCGATGCCGCCGCGCTGTGCAAGATGGCCGACCGTGGCCAGATCAGCGGCGCCCTGCTCGACGGCCCGCTCGCGTTCGACAACGCGATCAGCGCCGAAGCCGCGCGCATCAAGGGCATCGTCTCGCAGGTCGCGGGCGATCCCGACATCCTGCTGGTGCCCGACCTCGAAGCGGGCAACATGCTCGCCAAGCAGCTCACCTTTCTCGCCGGCGCGGAGGCGGCCGGCATCGTGCTCGGCGCGCGCGTGCCGATCATCCTCACGAGCCGCGCCGACACGGTGCGCGCACGCATCGGCAGTTGCGCGATCGGCGTGCTGCTCGCCCACGCGCGGCGCGCGCGCATGACCGCGGAGGCCCTGTGAGCGCCACGCCGGCGGTCCCCTTCTCCCCGCCTCGCGCACAGGGCGAAGGCCCTATCGTGCTCGTCGTGAACGCGGGCTCGTCGAGCATCAAGTGCTCGGTGTATCGCGTGGTCGACGATCCTCACGTGGAGGGCGGCCAGCGGGCGCTTCACGGCGCGGGCGGACAGATCGAAGGCATCGGCGTGGCGCCGCGCGTGGAGGCGCACATGGCCGATGGGCGCCTGATCGTCGACGAGAAGTTTCCCGTCGCGCAGGTCGCCGACCACGACGCCGCGTTTCGCCTGTTGCGCCTCGTGCTCGCGGTGGGCCTGCGCGATACGCCGCCCGCCGCGATCGGCCATCGCGTGGTGCATGGCGGCGCGCGCTTCAAGGACGCCGTGCTCATCGACGACAAGGTGATCGATGAACTCGACGCGCTCACGCCGCTCGCGCCGCTGCATCAGCCGCACAATCTCGCGGCGATTCGCGCGGTGCGCTCGGCGGCGCCCGAACTGCCGCAGGTGGCCTGCTTCGACACGGCCTTTCACGCGGGCAACGGCATCATGGCGCAGCTTTTCGCGCTGCCGTACCGCTACTACGAGGAAGGCATCCGCCGCTACGGCTTTCACGGCCTCTCGTACGAGTACATCGCGCGGCACCTGCACAACGTCGCGCCCGACGTCGCGCGCGGGCGCGTGGTGGTCGCGCATCTGGGCAACGGTGCGAGCCTGTGCGCGATGAAAGACGGCAAGAGCGTGGAAACGACGATGGGCCTCACCGCGCTCGACGGCCTGCCCATGGGCACGCGCTGCGGCGCGCTCGACGCGGGCGCCGTGCTGTGGATGATGGCGCAGGGCATGGGCCACGACGAGATCGAGAAGCTGCTCTATCACGAGTCCGGCCTCAAGGGCCTCTCGGGCGTGAGCAGCGACATGCGCGAGCTGCTCGCGAGCGGCAGCGAGCGGGCGAAGCTCGCCATCGACTTCTACACGTACCGGATCGCGCAGGAGGTGGGCAAGCTCGCCGTGGGGCTCGGCGGGCTCGATGCGCTGGTGTTGACGGGCGGGATCGGCGAGCACGCCGCGCCCATTCGCGCCCAGGTGTGCGAGCGCCTCGCGCCGCTCTTCGGCATCGCGCTCGATGCGGCGGCCAACGACGCGGGCAAGGAGCGCGTGAGCGCGCGCGCGAGCCGCGTGCCGGTCTTCGCCATCCGCACCGACGAAGAAGGGATGATCGCGCTCCACACGGCGCGGCTACTGCGCGAGGCATGGGCGCGTTGAGGAAGGCGCGCCGTCCGGGGCTTCGCTCGCCGTCTGCGCGTCGTGCTTTGCGTCGCCCCGCGCATCGTCGCGCAGACGCCTGGGCGCTTCGCAATGCACCAGCGTATCGACGAAATACTTCGCGCGCGGCCACGGGCCGAAGCCCGCCGCCGTGTTGATGTGCCCCGCGTCGCCGAGATTCACGAACGCGCTGCCCAGTTGCTGTGCGAGCCGCTGCGCGCCCTCGAGCGGCATCCACGGATCGGTCTCGCTGCCGACCAGGATCGCGGGCACGCGCAGCCGCCGCGCCTCGAAGGCGCCGGCGAAGCGGAACTTCTCCGGGCTCGCGGGCGCGACGAGCAGCACGCCCGCCACGTCGGCGGCGGCGAGCCCCTGCTGGAGCGCATGCGCCGCCACGAGGCAGCCGAAGCTGTGCGCGGCGAGCAGGAACGGCCCGCGCTCGCGCGCCAGCAGCCGCACGAGCGCACGGCTCCAGCGCGCCAGATCGGGAGCGTCCCAGTCGTCCTGCTGCACCCGCAGCGAGCGTGCGAACTGGCGCTCGAGCCAGCTCTGCCAATGCGCGCCCTCGCTGCCGTGCAGGCCCGGCACGGTGACGAGTCTGGGCGGCCAGCGGGAAGCGCACGAAGAAGCGGCGCACGAAAGCATGATTTTTTCCTCGCTTCGACGGGTTGTGAATGGATTGTGATCCGCAGCCCGCGCGCGCCGAACCAATTTTTTTTGCTTAGCTTTTTCGCGCCCCGCCCGCTCTGCTGCGCCGCACCGCCATGGCGCGGGCCGCGCGGAGAAAGCCCGGCGCGCCGGAGCATGAAAAAGTAGAATGTGGCGACCTATCCCTTTCATCTCGCTCGTCTCACCCTCCGCAGGGAAAAGAACCACGATGAAAATTCTGTTCTGGCTCCCGCAAGCCGACGCCTCCGCCTGGCTCCACGGTCTCGCGCGCGCCCTGCCCGGCGCCGAGCTGCGTGAATGGCAGCCCGGCGATACGGCCCCCGCCGATTACGCCATCGTCTGGCACCCGCCGAGCGAGCTCCTCGCCGCGCGCCGGGGCCTGCGCGCGATCTTCAATCTGGGCGCGGGCGTCGATGCGATCCTCGCGCTCGAACGCGATCACCCCGGCACGCTGCCCGAGGACGCGCTGCTCGTGCGCCTCGAAGATTCGGGCATGGCGCCGCAAATGGCCGAATACGTGCAGCACGCGGTGCTGCGCTATCTGCGCCGCTTCGACGAATACGCGCTGCAGCAAGCGCGCCGCACATGGCACGTGCTCGCGCCGCATCCGGTCGAAACCTTTACGGTGGGCGTGCTCGGCCTCGGCGTGCTGGGCGCGCAGGTCGCGCGCGCGGTGGCGTCGCTCGGCGTGCCGGTGCGCGGCTTCTCGCGCAGCGCGAAGACGCTCGACGGCATCGAGACCTTCTCGGGCGAGCTGCGCGGCCCGCAGTTCGACGCCTTCCTCGACGACGTGAAAGTGCTCGTGAACCTGCTGCCCGCCACGCCCGACACCGAGAACGTGCTCGACGCGCGCACCTTCGACAGGCTCGCGCGCGGCGGCTATCTCGTGAACGTCGCGCGCGGCACGCATCTGGTGGAAGCGGATCTCATTGCGGCGCTCGCGGAAGGCTCGCTCGCGGCCGCCACGCTCGACGTGTTCCGCCACGAGCCGCTCGCGCCCGATCACCCGTTCTGGCGCGAGCCGCGCATCACGATCACGCCGCACAGCTCCGCGCTCACGCTGCGCGAGGAAGCGATCTCGCAGGTCGCGGACAAGATCGAGGCGCTCGCGCGCGGCGAGACGGTGAGCGGCGTCGTGCATACGGCGCGCGGCTATTGAAAAAGCGCGCGGGTCGTAGCGGCACAGGACAAGACGCAAACAGGCATTCAAGCAGGAGACAGACATGGCAACCCTCCCCACCGCAGTCAAGATCGTCGAAGTCGGGCCGCGCGACGGTCTGCAGAACGAAAAGGAATTCGTCCCCACCGCCGTGAAGATCGAGCTGATCGACCGGCTCTCGAAGGCGGGCTTTCCGAACATCGAGGCGGCCTCGTTCGTCTCGCCGAAATGGGTGCCGCAAATGGCCGACAGCGCCGAGGTCATGGCCGGCATCGCGCGCCGCCCGGGCGCGCTCTATTCGGCGCTCACGCCGAACCTGCGCGGCTTCGAAGGCGCGCTCGCCGCGCACGCCGATGAAATCGTGATCTTCGGCGCCGCGAGCGAGGCGTTCTCGCAGAAGAACATCAACTGCTCGATCGCGGAGAGCATCGATCGCTTCGCGCCCGTGGCCGAAGCCGCCAAGGCCGCAGGCATACGCATTCGCGGCAGCGTCTCGTGCGCCTTCGGCTGCCCGTACCAGGGCGAGGTGCCGGTGGCGTCGGTCGTCGACGTGGTGCGGCGCTTCTCGGCGCTCGGCTGCGACGAAATCGATATCGCCGACACCATCGGCGTGGGCACCGCAAAGCGCGTGCACGAAGTGTTCCAGGCGGTCACGAAGGGGTTTCCGCGCGAGCGCCTCTCGGGCCACTTCCACGACACCTACGGCCAGGCGCTCGCGAACATCTACGCCGCGCTCGAAGAAGGCATCGAAATCTTTCACGCCTCGGTGGCGGGGCTCGGCGGCTGTCCGTATGCGAAGGGCGCGACCGGCAACGTCGCGACCGAGGACGTGCTGTATCTGATGAACGGCCTCGGCATCCATACCGGCATCGACCTCGATCAGGTCGTGGCAGCCGGCGACTTCATTTCGAAGGCCATCGGCCGGGCCAACGTCTCGCGCGCCGGCAAGGCGCTGCTCGCGAAGCAGCAAGGCGCAGCGGCATGCTCATGAGCGGGCTGCCCAGGCAATCGAATCGCAGTACGAAGGAAAAGAAAATATGACGGAAACGCTCATCAACTCCGAAAAGGACGGCCTCGACGCCCTGCCCGATTCCGCGCGCCGCGTCGCGCTGCTGCTGCGCGAACGCGGCCACGCCAAGCCCGTCGTGCTGCTGCCCGAGACCGGCAAGACCTCGGAGGAAGCCGCGGCCGGGCTTGGCTGCGAAGTCGCGCAAATCGCCAAGTCGATCCTGTTTCGCCGCCGCAAGGACGATGCGCCCGTGCTCGTGATCGCGAGCGGCGCCAATCGCGTCGACGAAAAGAAGGTCGAAGCGCACGTGGGCGAAGTCGGCCGCGCCGATGCGAAGTTCGTGCGCGAAATGACCGGCTATGCGATCGGCGGCGTGTGCCCGATCGGCCATGCCACGCGGCCCGTCACGCTGATCGACGCCGACTTGTTCGCGCTCGACAGCCTCTGGGCCGCAGCGGGCCATCCGCATGCGGTCTTCAATCTTTCGCCGCAGGAACTGGCGGCGCTCACTGGTGCGCCCGTGGTCGACGTCGCGCTGCGCGACGCATGAGCGCGAGCCCCGGTGCCGGCGCGACGAGCGCGCCCGTGCAAACGCCCTCGCCTTGCATCAACGTGTGCCGCATGCACGAAGCGAGCGGCTGGTGCGAAGGCTGCCTGCGCACGATCGACGAGATCGCCGCGTGGTCCACGCTCGACGACGGAGCAAAGCGCGCCGTGTGGGACGCGATCGAGACGCGCCACGCGCAGTGGATGCGCCGCGACACCGCGAAGGAAGGAGGGGCGCGATGACCAGCACGCCCGCCCGCGTGGTGAAGATCGGCGAAACGTTTCGCTCGACGCTCGCGCTGTCGCCCGAAACGGTGAAGTCGTTCGCCACGCTCGTGAACGACCTGAACCCGCTGCACCACGACGACGCCTATGCCGCGCAGAGCCGCTTCGGTGGCCTGATCGCCTCGGGCACGCAGCCCACCGCGCATTTCATGGCGCTGCTCGCCACGCATTTTTCGCAATACGCGCAGCCGCTCGGCCTCGAGTTCGACATGAAGCTCAAACGCGCGGCGCACGCCCATGACGTGCTCACCTTCGAATGGCGCGTCGTGGCGGCGCACTGGAAAGCGAGCCTGAACGGCGACCTCGTGAAGCTCGAAGGCACGACCGTCAACCAGAACGGCGAGACGCTCGTGGTGGGTCGCTCGACGATCCTCGTGATGCCGAAGCCACAAGCGCCGGCGAGCGAAGGCGTGGCGCGATGAGCAGGGCCTCAGCGCATCCGCTCGCGACGTTGCCGCCGTCGATCCGCGTATTCGAGCGCGGCTGGCTCTCGTCGAACAACGTGCTGCTCGTCGACGCGGCGCGCGCCGCGCTCGTCGACACGGGCTACGCCACGCATGCCGCGCAAACCGTCTCGCTGGTCGAGCACGCGCTCGCGGGGCGCGCGCTCGACATCATCGTCAACACGCATCTGCATTCGGATCATTGCGGCGGCAACGCGCGCCTGCAAGCGCACTGGTCTTGCGAAACGCTCATTCCCGCCGCCAGCGCGAGCGCCGTGCGCGTCTGGGACGAGGCGCGGCTGTCCTTTCTCGCCACGGGCCAGACCTGCGAGCGCTTCGCCTTTACGGACACGCTCGCGCCCGGCGCACGCCTCGCGCTGGGCGGCTTCGAGTGGGAAGTGATCGGCGCGCCGGGCCACGACCCCGATTCGGTGATGCTCTACGCCGCCGAACCGCGCGTGCTGATCAGCGCCGACGCGCTCTGGGAGCACGGCTTCGGCGTGATCTTCCCGGAGCTCGAAGGCGAAAGCGGTTTTGCGGAGCAGCGCGCGGTGCTGGACGCCATTGCGCAACTCGACGTGGCCGTGGTGATTCCGGGCCATGGCGCACCGTTTGCCGATATCGGGGCCGCGCTCGAACGCGCTTATGCGCGCCTCGCATGGCTGAGCGCCGATCCCGCGCGCAACGCGAAAAATGCGCTCAAGGTGCTGATCGTGTTCAAGCTGCTCGAGGTGCGCGCGATGCGCTTCGCGGCGCTGGATACGATGCTCCGCGAGGCGGGCGCCATGCGCGCGGCGGCGCGGCAACTCGCCCCCGAGAGCGTATGGCCTGCGCTGATGCGCGACCTGGCCGGGGAGCTGGCGAAAAGCGGTGCGCTCGTGATGAGCGAGAACGGGGTCGAAGCGCCCGCCGGCATGGCCTGACGTGCGCGCCGTCGTGCACGAGCGACGCAAGCGGCACGGCAAAAAAAACGCTCGTCCTTTTTGCGGGACGAGCGTGAGTATCGTGCTCTGACGTGATCAAACTGTCGAGCCGATCATACTCGCGCGCGAATTCGCGTCGCATCGGTGATTTCCCTACAAACCGCAAACGGCGCGCCCGCAGCCAGACGACCCGCGCATACGAAACGTTTGCGTGCGCGCGCGAACAATTGCTTCGCGATCCGAAGCGACGACGAATGGCATACGTTCACGAACATGTCACGCACGCGTCACCCGCCGAGTTGCAGACGCAACCATTCGAACAGATGCGAGCACAGGTAGAGCCCGAGCCCGATCGTCCCGCCGATCACCGTGCCGTTCACGCGTATTTCCTGCAGGTCCTTGCCGATTTTCAGCTCGATCAAGCGCGCGGTCTCGCGCGTGTCCCAGTTCCGCACCGTATCGCGGATGTGATGCGTGAGGTAGCGCGCGAAATCGGGTGCCATCGCGCGCGCGGCGTCTTCGAGATGGCTGTTGAGCGACGCGCGCAGATCCGCATCGGCAGCGAGCGATTCGCCGAGCCAGCGCCCGGTTGCCGCCACCTTCACATGCAGCGTCGAAGCGGGACGCTCCAGGTCGTCGCGCAGCCACGCGCGCAGGCTGTCCCACAGCGCGTGCGTGTAGTCGTTGAGCGCGCTGCCTTCGCGCAGACTCGCCTTGAGCTCCTCGCCCTTGCGCAGGAACGCGGGATCGCTCTTGAGCTGCACGATGAGCTTTTGCGCCACCTCGTCGAACTTCTTGCGCAAGTGGTGCTCGCGGTCCTCGCCCACCTGCAGCAGCAGGCGGCTCACGGCGCTTTCCAGCACGCGCGCGCCGCTGTCGCCGATCCATTCCGAGGGCAGGATCTTTTCGGTGAGCGGAAACTCGCCCTTCAGCCCGTCGACGATGCGCGCCGCCACGAACGCGCGCGTGCTCTCCTCGGCGAGCAGCTGGCCGAGCTGATCGAGCATCTGGTCGAGCAGTTCCTGATGGCGGCCGTCTTTCGTGAGCGTGTCGAGCATCGCGCCCGCCGACTTCGAGAGATCGACCTTGTCGAGCGCGGCATAAAGGCCGTCGCGGATGAAGGCGCGGATGCGCGCGTCGTCGGTGAGGCCGAGCAGGCCCGACATCAGCCGCACCGCATAGTCGCCCAGATGCTGAGCGTTGTGCGGCGCCGTGAGCCAGGACGACAGGCGCTCGACCGGATCGTGGCGGCGAATCAGCCCGACCAGCGCATCGACGTTGAGAAACTTGTCGTGCACGAACACGGCGAGCTCGTCGGCGATGCGGTCTTTGTTGCGCGGAATGACGCCCGTGCGCGCCGCGATGAACGGAATCGGCACACGCCGGAACAGCGCGACGACGGCGAACCAGTCGGCGAGCGCCCCCACCATGGCCGCCTCGCTCACCGCCTTGATGCCGTCGATCACGACGCCCGGCGGCGACAGCGCCGTGACGACGAACACGCACGCCGCCGCCGCCAGCAAGCGCAGTGCGCGGCGCTTGGCGCGCTTGAGTTCGGCTTCGTCGTGGCGGGCGTCTGGCGGGGTCATGCGGGCTCGTGCATCGTCGTGCACCGTCGTGGTCAGGGAACCGCGACATTATGCGGCCAGCGCGCGCATGGCCCTTCACTCCTGGCGCTCGGTCGCCTCGAAGAACGAGAGGATTTCGCCCACCAACGCCCCGGGCGCTTCCTCGGCAATGTAGTGGCCGCACGGCAAGGCGCTGCCGCTCACGTCGCGCGCCACCTTGCGCCACTCGGCGAGCGGGTCGAAGCAGCGTTCGATCACGCCGTGCTCGCCCCACAGCACGCGCAGCGGGCACCCCACCTTGTGGCCGCGTTCGATGTCGGCGCGGTCGTGCTCGAGATCGATGCTCGCGGAGGCGCGGTAGTCCTCGCACATCGCGTGCACGGCGCCCGGCTGGCGCAGCGCCGCGCGGTACGCGTCCAGCGCCTCGGGCGCGAAGGGCGCGAGTCCCGCGTGGCGGCTGCCCATCACGCGCTCGATATAGGCGTCGGGATTCGCGCCGATCAGCGCCTCGGGCAGCGGCTCGGGCTGGATCAGAAAGAACCAGTGGAAATAAAGCGTGGCGAACTCGCGGTCGGTCTGCTCGTACATGGCGAGCGTGGGCGCGATGTCGAGCAACATCAGCCGCTCCACGGCGTCGGGATGGTCGAGCGCCATGCGATGCGCGACGCGCGCGCCGCGGTCGTGCGCGCACACGAGAAAGCGTTCGAAGCCGAAGTGGCGCATGACCTCGACCTGATCGGCGGCCATTGCGCGTTTCGAGTAGGCGGCGTGGCTCGCGTCGCTCGCGGGCTTGCCCGACGCGCCATAGCCGCGCAGGTCGGTCGCGATCACGGTGAAGTGTCGCGCGAGGTCCGCCGCGCAGCGATGCCAGATCATGTGCGTCTGCGGATGGCCGTGCAGCAGCAGCAGCGGCGGCCCTTCGCCGCCACGGACTCCGCGAATCTCGACGCCACCGTCGGTACGAACAGTGAAAGGCGTGTATCCCTCGAACGGCATGGCGCGTCTCCCTCGTATCCTTGTTGGTCTGATGGATATTGTAGGAGGGGCGCACCGTGCTCCGACCCAAATTTCAGCGCGAAAAGCTAGAAACCGAACACTCCCTCGACTCGCTCGAACAGCGCACAGGCGATGTGGCGCAAACCGCGCGCCTATAATCGAACGATCGTTTCAGTGAGCATTCAACGGAGACTCAGCGCGCGTTTTCCGGCCCGAGTCCACACCGCTGAGCCCACACCGGAATCCGGCCTGAAGCCACCGCGCCGCCAGCAAGGAGACCCCGCCATGGCATTGCCCGCCATCCTGCAAAACCTGTCGTTGCCCGTCGTCGGCTCGCCGATGTTCATCGTGAGCTACCCCGAGCTCGTGCTCGCGCAGTGCAAGGCTGGCATCGTCGGCTCGTTTCCGGCGCTCAACGCGCGCCCCGCCGAACTGCTCGACGAATGGCTCACGCAGATCCAGCAACAGCTCGCCGCGCACAAGGCCGCGCATCCCGACGCCGTAATCGGCCCAATCGCCGTGAACCAGATCGTGCATCAGTCGAATACGCGGCTCGAGCACGACATGCGCGTGTGCGTCGAGCACAAGGTGCCGATCTTCATCACGAGCCTGCGCGCACCGCCCAGGGAACTGCTCGACGCCGTGCACGGCTACGGCGGCATCGTGCTGCACGACGTCATCAATCTGCGCCACGCCGCCAAGGCGCTCGAGGCGGGCGTGGACGGCCTGATTCTCGTGGCGGCGGGCGCGGGCGGCCACGCGGGCACGACCTCGCCGTTCGCACTCGTGGGCGAAGTGCGGCGCATCTTCGACGGCCCCATCGTGCTCTCCGGCGCCATCGCCAACGGCGGCTCGATCCTGGCCGCCCAGGCCATGGGCGCCGACCTCGCGTACATGGGCACGCGCTTCATCGCCACACGCGAAGCGCACGCCGTGGACGCCTACAAGCACGCCATCCTCGAAGCCAAGGCCGCCGACATCGTCTACACGAATCTCTTCACGGGCGTGCACGGCAACTACATTCGCGAAAGCATCGTCAATGCGGGACTCGACCCGGACGCACTGCCCGAGTCGGACAAGACGAAGATGAACTTCGGCAGCGACAAGGCCAAGGCGTGGAAGGACATCTGGGGTGCGGGCCAGGGCGTGGGGCTGATGGACGACGTGCCGTCGGTGGCCGAGCTGGTCGCGCGCCTGAAGAGCGAGTACGACGAGACCCGAGCGCGGCTGGGGGTTGGGCGCTGAGGCGCTCGAAGTCTCAATTCACATCGATTGCGGCCCGCGCCGCCGCCTCGCGGATCGCCTCGACGCCCGGCCATAGCGCGCGCTCGCCAAAGCGCGTCGCGAGGAAATCCACGAACGAGCGCACCTTCGCCGAAAGATGGCGCCGGCTCGCGTAGACGGCGTAGATCGGTAGCTCGCGCGGCGGCAACGCGTCGACGAGGAGCGGCACGAGGCGGCCTTGCGCGATGTCGTCGCCGATCACCTCGGTGCCGAGCATCGAGAGCCCGCCGCCCTGAAGCAGCACCACGCGCAGCGCCTCCAGATGATTGACGATCAGGTTGCCGCCCGGCTTCGGGCGCGCGCCGGCTTCCGCGAACGGCGCGAGCTCCGCCGCCGAGGCGCCCGCGTAATGCACGAAGCGGTGCTGCGCGAGATCGGCAACGCCCCTGGGCACGCCGTGGCGGCGCAGATACTCGGGCGCGGCGCACAGCACGATGTGCGCGGTGGCGAGCGGCCGCGCGATCAGCGACGACGACTTCAGCCCCGAAGGCGACGCGCGGATCGCCACGTCGAAGCCTTCGTCGATCAGTTCGACCACGCGATCGGAGAGCGTGATATCGACGGTGACCTGCGGAAAATCGGCGGCATAGTCGGCCACCGCGCCCATCACGTGGCGCAGACCGAACGCCGTGAGCGACGACACACGCAGGCGCCCCTGCGGCACCACGCTCGCGGCGCCCACGATCTGGCCGGCCTCGTCGAGCTCGGTGAGCGCCTGAGCCACGCGCTCGTAGTATTCGCGCCCCGCCTCGGTAGGCGCGACGCGGCGTGTCGTGCGATTGAGCAGACGCGCACCGAGTTGCTGCTCGAGGTGCATCACGTGCTTGCTCGCCATGGCCGCGGACATGCCCATGCGCTCGGCCGCCGCAACGAAGCTCCCCGCCTCCACCACGAGCCGGAACACTTTCATGCTGACGAGGGTATCCATCGGACCGTTCTTTCCGCAAAAAAATCGGGTTAATCAGGAAGTAATCGGCGATATTGTGCGCGCTTTATCAACTCCCGGTAGCCAAACGCGCACACGCACCGCCGGCGGAGCCGCAAAAAAACCCCGCGCTGCGAATAGCGCGGGGTTTTGCGTTTCCTGCCGCAGTCGAGACGACGCTCAGAACTTGGCGCGCAGACCCACGCCGTAGGTCTGCCCCGACGACATGTTGTCGTAATGGTCGTACATGTAGGCCGCGTAGACGTCGGTGCGCTTCGAGAGCGGATAGTCGTAGCCGACCGCCGCGGTGTTGTGCGTCTGGTTCAGGCCGCCGCTGTCGCGCGAGTACGCGTACGAGGCCATCACCGTGCCCGGGCCGACCGGCACCGACACGCCGCCCTGCGCCGTGTTCACGTGCCAGCTGCTGATGTCGCTGTTGTTGTTCGTGTACATGTACTGGCCGAAGAACTTCACGTACTTCAGGTCGTACGAAAGGCCGACTTGCGCGACGCCCTGGCTGCGCAGGCCGACGATGGTGGTGTCGCCGCTCACGATGCTGCCGATGTCGCCCGGCGTGTTGTTGAAGTTCACGTACTGATAGACCGCCGTGGCCGCGAACGGGCCGTGGAAGTACAGCGCCTGGACGCTCCACTTCTTCTTGCCGTTTTCGCCGGCCTGGTTGCCGAGCGAGTACACGGCCGTGCCCGACAGGCCGTTGAAGTTCGGCGTCGAATACTGGATCGAGTTGTTCCAGCCCGAGTCGCCCACCACGCCCTGGTCGGTCGTGTAGGTCGGGTACGTCGAGAGCCCGAGGTACACGTGGTACACCATCGGCGAGAAGGTGTACGAATCGACGAACGGATTGAACAGAATCGTCGAGACGAACAGCGGCGTCGTCACGCGGCCCGCGGTGACCGTACCGTACGGCGACTCGATGCCGACGTAAGCGTTACGCGCGAAGAAGGTATCGCCCTGGAAGCGGCCGTCCTGGCCATTCTGCGCACGGAAAAAGCTTTCCAGCGCGAAGACCGCCTTGTAGCCGCCGCCCAGATCTTCAGCGCCCTTCAAGCCCCAGTAGGACGTCGACATGCCCCCGCCGCCGACGTTCCAGGCCGTCTGGCTGCCCGGGAAGCGCGTTGCCCCGACCCATTCGTCGACCTGACCATAGAGCTGGACGCTCGACTGCGCGAACGCCGACGACGAGGCGGCTGCGAGCACAACAGCAATGACACTCGCCTTGAGAGGCGTACGCAGCGACGAGCGCAGCGCGCGGCTGACGGCTTTTTTCATGGGTTCTCCTGTCTTTGTCAAAAAAGGTAATGGGCGGCTTTGGCGCTCGCGCAAACCGTTTGTTATCTCGTCGTTCGCAGGCGTGGCCGTTCTGGGCGGACCCATCTTTGCGGACCATTTTTATGGACAAAAACATCGCTTGTTATCGCCGGTATATCGGCCCAGTTAGATTACTGTCGGCAAACGCCAATTCGCCCCGTTCCAGCGCGTGCTTCGCCGCATCGCAGCATGCCTGCGGGCTGGCCGGTGGCCCGCATGGACTGGACCTCGGCGCGATTTTGCGGTCGTTCTGCCCCGCCAGTGATGCCCCGCTTTGACGAAGCCGAGATTTGATGATGAAAGGGCACTGTATGACGAGAGGTTTCCCCGAAAGTGTGGTATCCACGCGTCAGTTTCGGGACCCGGAAGGGCTAGCTGCGCCGATTGGATCGCTTCCCGAGTGCGAACGACCGTAAAGGTAAGGGGAAGAAAGGCAGGAATTCGCGCCTGGCCGGGCGCGTTGCGAAGGCCGGTCAAGGACGCGATGAGCGAGATAGACGCGTCAGCAGGCACCCGTGGCTCCCACCGAGCAGTTAATTGCTTTTGCTGATCTAATGGCGCGAGTTACGCGCTAGTTGCGATAGGGCGCCGGCATCGGCGGGCGGGGCACGTCGCCGCCGCTGCGCGGAAACGGGCGGAACGTGCCGCGCTCCTCGTTATAGCGTGCGACGTCTTCGCGAATAGAACCGGCGCGCACTGGCGAGTCGGCCGGTGGATGGGGAACCTGGCGCGCTTCGGCGCTCACGGGCTGGATCGGGCCGCGATAGCCGCCGAAGCCGTTGCCATAGGGATTGCCGTACGGGTTGCCGTATGGGTTGCCGCTGAAACCGCCGCCGCGACGCTGCGGCTCGTGACCGCCCTGACGCGCGTGCCAGCCGCCCTGGTCGGCCACGCGCATCGGCCCTGCGCCGTAGTGCCCGTTCGGCGCGCCGCCGTAGCTTCCTCGCCGCGCGCCGCCACGCTGCATCGGCGAAGGCGCGCGCGGGGCCTCGCGCATCATGGGCGCGGACGGGAAGCCGCCATGAAAGCCGCCACCGCCGTGGCCAGCAAACGCAGGCTGCGCATGGGTGAACGCGACGAGGGCCGCTAATCCGGCCCCCGCGATCCACCGTTCCATCCGTAACAACCCTGCGTGCATTGTGTCGATCACCTGCCCGACGTTCAGCATGGCTTACCGCCATTCGGGCCATGGCGTGCCGTTCCGGGAAGCGCACGTGTGTCGCGCAACGATTGCTGCCGCAACGGTTTTTGAACGTTCCTTGACGGTAATTTATGGGCGTCCCGAAAGGGTGTCGAGCCAAAAAATGTTATGCCTTCGGAAGGGTTGTAACACCATGTTACTCCACGATTTTTCGGCCTTTGGGGACACTTCGCGCAGGCCCGCCCCGTGCCTGGCATGGGTCTCGCCCGGACCGTCGGAAGCCCGGCCGGCGCGGCTTTGCGGGTAGCGGGCGCGCCCGCGTTTCGTCGTACATGGCGCCTGGTCTTTTGCATGACGAATGAATTCCAGCGATGCACGACTGCGCCGATTGTCTCGCGCCGACCACACGGTGCCAGTGACTCCTGAAAGCCGCCATCTCATGCGCCATACTCATTAATCAATTCGTCAAATGAATTTGCTTTTTCAATCGGCTTGCGCGGACAATAGAGGTCCCGATTCCCCCCGTGGCGCCCTGATCGAACGAAGTGTGCCGCGGTGCGCACTTGAGACTGTCAGATGGCTCGTCCGAAATTCCTCCCCGATAACTTCACGCTGTGCCTCGTTGGCACGGTGATTCTCGCCAGCCTCCTGCCCGTGCACGGCGAGGCGTCCACGCCCTTTAACTGGCTCACCAACGTAGCCGTCGGGCTGCTGTTCTTCCTGCACGGCGCCAAGCTCTCGCGCGAGGCGATCGTCGCGGGCGCCACGCACTGGCGCCTGCACATCGTCGTGCTGGCGAGCACCTTCATCCTGTTCCCGGTGCTCGGGCTCGCGCTCAAGCCGGTGCTCTCGCCGCTCGTCACGCCCGCGCTCTACATGGGCGTGCTATTCCTGTGCACGCTGCCGTCGACCGTGCAGTCGTCCATCGCGTTCACCTCGATCGCGCGCGGCAATGTGCCCGCCGCGGTGTGCAGCGCGTCGGCGTCGAGCCTGATCGGCATCTTCGTCACGCCCGCGCTCGTGAGCCTTGTCGTGACGAATCAGACCGCGGGCGGCGCGTCGGCCTGGCATACGGTCTGGAATATCGTCCTGCAACTGCTCGTGCCGTTCGTGGCAGGGCAATTGCTGCGGCCCGTGATCGGCCGCTGGATCGAGCGCAACCGCGGCGTGCTCAAGTTCGTCGATCAGGGCTCGATCCTGCTCGTGGTCTACGGCGCGTTCTCCGAGGCGATCAACGAAGGGCTCTGGCACCACACGCCGCTTGCGGCGCTCGGCGGTCTGGTCGTGGTCAATGCGGTGCTGCTCGCGCTGGCGCTCGGCGCCACCATGTTCACGAGCAAGAAACTCGGCTTCTCGCGCGCCGACCAGATCACGATCATCTTCTGCGGTTCGAAAAAGAGTCTCGCGGCCGGCGTGCCGATGGCCAAGGTGATTTTCGCGTCGAGCGCCGTGGGCGCGGTGGTGCTGCCGCTCATGCTGTTCCATCAAATCCAGCTGATGGTGTGCGCGGCGCTCGCGCAGCGCTGGGGCGCTCGCGACATGAGCGCCGAGCGCGCCGAAGCCGGCGACGAGTCGCGCGCAGGCCGCAGCGAACAGGCTGCGGCGGGTGGGCGGCAGTAACGCCACGCCTCCCGTGGACGACATTAGCGCGGCCAGGCCCGCGCTACATGACGGCGTGCAGCTTCCGCTCGAAGGCTTCGTCGGCATCGAGCGATGAAATCATGTCGTTAGCGGCGCTCATCAGCCGGCTGATCTCTCTCGCTGGCATCTCCGCCGAGTTCTGAAACACCACCATCGACCGGAAATCCAGTTTCGCGGCATTCAGGTGCTGAAGGATGATGGTCGTCAGCATGGCCTTTTCCCTGATCGCGACGCCGAATAGATATAAAGGCCTCGTAAATCCTTCCAGGTAAAAGTCCACGATTCGGAGGATTGGAGTCCCGTCGAACAGTCCTGCACGGTGTGCCACGGCGCCTGGACGGACATCCGTCTTCGTCCGATTGTCGGCGAGCAACCGGCCATATGACGTGATGCATATCGGCCACAGCCTGTTTGGCTCGCAAACGTTCCCCTCCCCCATCCCTCCCTCTTTCTCTCAGCGTGTCATCAAAAGTTCACTCAACTGGCAGAGGCTGCTGCCGTTAATTCCGTCGTCCAAGCCTGTCCGGCTCTATCCATGTCTGCACGCGCGTCCACGCCGCCTGCCCTGCTGGTCCCGGTGGCCTCGATGCCCTCGTTGCGGCCGATGTCGCCAGCGGGCATCGAGACCCTGATCGCCCAGCGCCAGTTGCGCGCCGTCTTCCAGCCGATCGTCGATTTCGACGACGGCGCCATTCTTGGCTACGAGGGCCTCATTCGCGGGCCGGCCGGCTCGTCGCTCGAAACGCCCGCGGCGCTCTTCGCACTGGCGAACGCGGCGCACTGCGCGACGGCCCTCGAACGCGCCGCCGCCGCCACCTGCATCGAGGCGTTCGCGCGGCTCGGCTGCGCCGGCAAGCTGTTCCTGAACTTCAGCGCCGACGCGCTGCGCGAGATCACCGCCACAGGCCGCGACGCGCTCGCGCTGTTCGACGGCATCGCCCCGCATCGCGTCGTGATCGAACTCACCGAGCAACGCGCCATCGACGACGTGCGCGACTTCGCGCACATCGTGGCGGCCCTGCGCGCGGCCGGCGCACAGTTCGCGCTCGACGATTACGGCAACGCGAACGCGAGCATGTCGCTGTGGGTGCAGTTGCAGCCCGATGTCGTGAAGATCGACCGCTTCTTCATCCACGACATCGCCAACGACGCGCTCAAGTTCGAAGCGGTCCGCGCCATGCAGCGCTTCGCACAGGCGAGCGGCGCGCGGCTCGTGGCCGAGGGCATCGAAAACGAAGCCGATTCGGTCGTGCTGCGCGACATGGGCATCGCGTGCGGCCAGGGCTTCTTCTTCGGCCGTCCGGCCGAGCAAGCGCCGCGCACGCTTGGCGAGCGCGCACGCGAGGCGCTGCGGGCGCGGCACATCGCCGTGTTCCCCGAAGCGACGCGCAACGCGGGCGCGGCAAGCAGCGCGCCCGCGCAGAAGATGATGGTGCATGCGCCCGCGCTGCCGCGCCGCGCCACCAATAACGACGTGCTCGAGCTATTCAACCGCCTGCCCGAGCTGCACGCGGTGGCCGTGGTCGAAGGCGAAACGCCGGTTGCGCTCATCAACCGGCGCGCATTCATGGACCGCTACGCGCTGCCCTATCATCGCGAAGTGTTCGGCAAGAAACCCTGCCTGCAATTCGCCAACGCCTCGCCGGTGCTGATCGAACAATCGATGAGCGTCGAGCAGATGGCGACGCTGCTCGCGAGCGACGACCAGCGCTATCTCGCCGACGGCTTCGTGATCACCGACGATGGGCGCTACGCGGGACTCGGCACCGGCGAAAGCCTCGTGCGCGCAGTGACGGAAGTGCGCCTCCAGGCGGCGCGCTACGCCAATCCGCTCACCTTCCTGCCCGGCAATATTCCAATCAGTTCGCATATCGAACGATTGCTCTCGCACGACGCGGGCTTTCACGCGTGCTATGTCGATCTGAACCAGTTCAAGCCCTTCAACGATCAGTACGGCTACTGGCAGGGCGACGAGGTGCTCAAGTTCGCGGCGCAGGTGCTCGCCCACGCATGCGATCCCACGCGCGACTTACTCGGCCACGTGGGCGGCGACGACTTCCTGATCCTGTTCCAGAGCGAGACGTGGCATGTGCGCGCGCAGCGCGCAATCGAGACGTTCAACACGGGCGCGCTGCGCTTTTATGCCCCCGTCGACCGGCAAGCAGGCGGCATCCACGGCGAGGACCGGCACGGCAACGCCACCTTCTTCGGCTTCGTGACGATGGCGATCGGCTGCGTGCGTATCGCGCCGGGACACGGCGCGCAGCATGGAAGCGACGCGATCGCGTCGCTCGCGGCCATAGCCAAGCGGCGCGCGAAGCAGGATCCGACCGGACTGGTGGTGATCGATGGCGGCAACGGCGCGGCGCTTTTGCCGGTGCGCTGAAACGCAGGTCGCGGCGCGAGCAGCGCCCGGAAACAACCAGGGCATCAACGAACGAGGCCGGCACGGTGTGATCCGTGCCGGCCTCTTTGCTTGGGAACCACGGCGATGCGCGTCTAAACCTGCCCGCTCAGCACGAGCCACAACATGACGATGACGCCGGCGCCCACGGTACCGGACAGCCCGTAGCCCCATGTGCGGCTGTATGGCCACGCGGGAGCGGAAGCCACCAGGAGCAGGACCAGAAAGAGGAGTAGAGATATGCCGCGCAAGAGGCCCCCCATGGGTCGAACCATGACCTGCGACACCGAGCAACTGCCGTTCCCGGTCACCTTGTTTAGTAAATTTTACTAAACATTAAACTTTACGTTTATTCACGCAATATTGGGTATTTCCGGGGGCTTCCCGACCTGATCGAACGTTGCCTGGCCATATTTTTACTATACAATCAGCGCACATCTGACCATATCGCGGCACGCACATCCGCCGCGCGACGTCAGCAAACGCAGACAGGAACCATGGGGACAACCATTCGCGATGTCGCGCAGGCGGCCAACGTGTCGATCGGCACGGTCTCCCGCGCGCTGAAGAACCAGCCGGGCTTATCCGAGCTCACGCGCGCGCGCATTGTCGAAGTCGCGCGCGCGCTCGGTTACGACTGCGGGCAACTGAGGCCGCGCATCCGCCGCCTCACGTTCCTGCTGCACCGCCAGCACAACAATTTCGCCGCGAGCCCGTTCTTCTCGCACGTCCTGCACGGCGTGGAAGACGCCTGCCGCGAACACGGCATCGTGCCCGCGCTCCTCACCGCCGGCCCCGCCGACGACACCATCCAGCAATTGCGCCTGCACGCCCCCGACGCCATCGCCGTGGCCGGATTCGTCGAGCCCGAGACGCTCGCCGCGCTGGTCGCGCTGCAGCGTCCGCTCGTGCTGATCGACCTGTGGGCGCAGGGGCTGCGTTCGGTGAACATCGACAACGCCGCGGGCGCCGCGCTCGCCATGCACCATCTGTTCGGCCTCGGGCGGCGGCGCGTGGCGTTCATCGGCGGGTCGCTCGCGCACTACAGCATCGCGCAGCGCGCGCTCGGCTACCGGCGCGCGTTCTTCGAAGCGGGGCTGCTGTTCGATCCGTCGCTGGAAACCAGCATCGACGGCGGGCTCGACCCCGACGCCGGCGCTGCGCTCGCCATGCAGCGTCTGCTCGATGCGGCGCGCCGCTCGTCCGGGCCGTTGCCCGACGCCGTGTTTGCCTATAACGACGCCGCCGCGCTCGCCGCGATGCGCGTGTGCCAGGCCGCCGGGCTGCGCGTGCCGGAAGACATCGCGATCATCGGCTTCGACGACATCGCCGGCGCCTCGCACGCCGCGCCCGCGCTCTCGACGATCGCCGTCGACAAGGAAGCGCTCGGGCGCCGTGGCGTCGAGCTGCTGCTCGAAGAAACGCCGCAGCCAAGCGAGCTCGTGCTGCCCGTGCGGCTCGTCGAGCGCGCGAGCACGGTTGCGAGCGATCGCGCGTCTGCGTCCGGCGCCACGATCGGCGCGCCGTTGCGCGCCGCGCCGCAAGCGAACGAAGCCCTGTGAAGCCACACCCAGCCTGGTCAGTCACGCCAAGCCAAGACGAGACGAGAACGCCATGACGAAGCCATCCAACGCCGTCCCATCCCAAGCGGCCCATGCCAACGCACAAGCCGATGCACAAGCCAGCGAGCAGGCGAGCGCCACGGCGCCCGCGGTCGCGAGCTTTCGCGACCGCGCGTTCCTGCTCGGCCATGTCGAGGACACGCTGCGCTTTTACGCGCCCAACGTGTTCGACAGCACGGGCGGCTTCTTCCATTACTTCCGCGACGACGGCTCGATCTACAACGCCCACTCGCGCCATCTCGTGAGCAGTTGCCGCTTCGTCTTCAACTACGCCATGGCGTACCGCGAATTCGGCGACCCGCTCCACCTGGAATACGCGCGCCACGGCCTGCAGTTCCTGCGCGAGGGCCACTGGGATCCGCATCACCAGGGCTACGACTGGGAGATCGACTGGCGCGACGGCAAGAAGCGCACGCTCGATGCCACGCGCCACTGCTACGGCCTCGCGTTCGTGCTGCTCGCCTACGCGCACGCGGCGATGGCCGGCATCGAAGAAGCCCGGCCGATGATCGCCGCCACCTTCGAGCTGATGGAACACCGCTTCTGGGACGGCGCGGCAGGCCTTTACGCCGATGAGGCCAGCGCGGACTGGGTCGTGTCGAGCTATCGCGGCCAGAACGCGAACATGCATACGACCGAGGCGCT
>Ga0164242_10000810_pt1 | contig 37443 bp, 43 predicted proteins | sample OricomgcompostMG_FD_108783 | JGI IMG/M metagenome (GOLD analysis project Ga0164242, IMG submission 108783) | Miracle-Growth compost microbial communities from Emeryville, California, USA - Original compost - Miracle growth compost (MG) ... | reverse complement strand
TACCGTTTGGTGGTAAAAGGTTTTATTCAATCCACGCAAAATAGCGCGCCATTTGGCATCGTTGTTAATAATTACGCGTACCATATTCAGCAGGTTGCCGCCTTTGTAATACATATCCTCGCTTCCTTCCTTGTTTACATTGTAGGGGCCTATAACGGGGCTGTCGTTGGCAATGGCCCGGCGGGTGCCATGTACATATTCCTGGCCCTTTTGCTTGCTGCCGGTGGTGTTTTCTACAAATAACGATTCGGAGTAATTGGTAAAACTTTCGTGTATCCACATATCGGCAATATCTTTACAGGTAATGCTGTTGCCAAACCATTCATGGCCGCTTTCGTGCACCACAATAAAATCCCAGCCAAGGCCAATACCCGTACCCGAAAGATCGCGCCCCAGGTAGCCGTTCTGGTATTTATTGCCGTAAGCTATGCCGCTTTGATGTTCCATACCCAAATGAGGCGTTTCTATCAGCTTATAACCATCTTTATAAAACGGATAAGGGCCAAACCAGTACTCAAAAGCTTTAAGCATAGGTTTTACGTTAGCGCCGAATTGTTTTTTCGCTTTCGCCAGGTTATAGGGAAGCACCCAATAATCCAGCGTAAGCGGACCGCTTTCGCCAGTATAGGTGTCATTGAAATGCGCATAATTACCTATGTTGGCCTCCACATCGTAATTATTAATAGGGCTGGTTACAAACCAATCGAACCGGGTATAGCCATTTTTTAAGTCGGTCACTTTACGCAGGCGGCCGTTAGAAACATCCTGCAAACCTGTAGGTACACTGATACTGATCAGCACGCTGTCTGCCTCATCGGCCAGCTGGTCCTTATTGGGCCACCACACGCTGGCGCCCGGATCCTCGCAGGCAGTGGCTACCCAGGGATGGTGCAGCGAGTCGGTTGTGAAAACAATACCGCCATCCCAGGGCGCGTGTTTGGCAACCGTGGGATAACCGGAATAATATACCGTAAATTCATCCTTACTGCCTTTGGTAATAGCTTGTGGAAAGCTCAGAAAAACGGCATTGAATTCACGGGTATACTTCAGTTCCTTCCCTTTATAAAGCACTTTCTCTATATTCAGGTTGGCAAATAGATCGAACTGAAGTTTGCTGAAATTCTGCATTGCTGTAAATTTAAACAGGGTGCTGCCGCTGATGAATTTGTGGTCGATGTCAAACTTTACATTAAGGTGATAGTAATTGATATCGTAACAAGTGCGCAATGGGGTTTGCATGCCGCGCAGGGTATCGGCCCTGGTAAAAGTATCCTTAGGGGTTAACAACTGCGCTTGCGTTAGCAAAGGCAGAAAGAATAATAGATATAGTAGCCGGATCGATTTCACTTTAACATCATTTAGCTAATTCAAGATACTAAAATACAGCATAAATTTTACCACCAACCAATAATAATTTACCCTGCTTGTATTAGTTATAATATTAACTTTGGCACAAAAAAGTTAAATATACTGCTATGCAATATGATGTTATCGTTATCGGTTCGGGCCCGGGTGGCTATGTGGCCGCTATACGTTGTGCCCAGTTAGGCTTAAAAACAGCCATTATAGAAAAATACAATACTCTTGGCGGCACCTGTTTAAATGTGGGCTGTATCCCTTCAAAGGCGCTGCTGGATTCGTCCGAACATTATCATAACGCCGCTCATGCTTTTGAGGCGCATGGCATTAAGTTAAGCAATCTGAAGGTTGATTTTGGCCAGATGATTAAACGCAAGCAGGAAGTGGTTGATGCCAACACCAGCGGCATTACTTACCTGATGAAGAAAAACAAAATTGACGTACACCAGGGTGTAGGCTCGTTTAAAGATAAAAATACCATAGTTGTTAAAAAGGCCGATGGCACATCGGCCGAGATCACCAGTAAAAACGTGATCATCGCTACCGGCTCGAAACCATCATCGCTGCCATTTTTGAAAATCGATAAAAAACGCATCATCACCTCAACCGAGGCTTTAACGCTTACCGAAGTACCCAAACATTTGGTATTAATTGGCGGCGGTGTAATCGGACTGGAATTAGGTTCGGTTTATGCCCGTTTGGGCGCCAAGGTGTCGGTAATTGAATATATGGACGGCATTATCCCTACAATGGATAAGGGCCTGGGCCGCGAATTGCAAAAGGTGCTGGCCAAACTGGGAATGGAGTTTTACCTGGGCCATAAAGTTACCGGCGCCACTGTTAAAGGCAAAGAAGTAACCGTGACCTTTGATACGCCTAAAGGCGAAAAGCAAGAGCTTAAAGGCGATTACTGCCTGGTGGCTGTTGGCCGTGTTGCCTATACCGATGGTTTAGGATTGGAAAATATTGGCTTAACTGTTGAAGAACGCGGCCGTAAAATTACGGTTGATGAGCATTTGGAAACCAGCGTTAAAGGCGTTTATGCTATTGGCGATGTGATTAAAGGCGCCATGCTGGCCCATAAGGCCGAAGATGAGGGTACTTTGGTTGCCGAAATTATTGCCGGCCAGAAACCCCATATTAATTACAACCTGATACCAGGCGTGGTTTATACCTGGCCCGAAGTAGCCAGCGTTGGCCTTACCGAGGAGCAGCTGAAAGAAAAAGGCGTAACCTACAAAGCGGGCTCGTTCCCGTTCAAAGCCAGTGGCCGCGCGCGCGCCAGCGGCGATCTGGATGGCTTTGTAAAAGTACTGGCTGATGCCGCTACCGACGAGATACTGGGCGTACACATGATCGGGCCGCGGGCCGCGGATATGATTGCCGAGGCGGTAATAGCCATGGAATTCCGCGCCAGCGCCGAGGATGTAACCCGCGCCAGCCATGCCCACCCAACCTATACCGAAGCCATGCGCGAAGCCTGCCTGGCTGCTACGGATAAACGGCCGATACATATTTAGTTGAATTTCGGAATTGGGAATTTCGATTTCGGTTTATAGTTAAAACAAAACGCCTGGCATTTGCCGGGCGTTTCTCGTTTATGTGAGTTTGTCGTACCGAACATCATGAAGTATCTGACGCTATGAATATTGCGACTTGCTTAACCAATGCTTCACTACGTTTATAATCGCTAATCAATTATTTATTTAAATTAATTTACGTAAAACATAAATTAATTGTTGTTTTATTGGATTTTAATTATTTCATTTGTTCTATTAAATCACAGATAAATGAAAGTCAAAAACAAAGCATTATTATCCTGCATCAATATTGGGCTTGCTATTGTTTGGTATAGTTGTCTGTTATCGTCAGCTTTTTTATTGTTTACTTTTGCGAAGCATGCTTGCACCTCAGCCTATCACGAGTTCACCATTCCTGTGTATCTGTCGAGTACGCTGGAGCGGTATTATCCGGAAATTATCGTTCGCGGTTCAAATGTTTCGGTGCATGCAAATAGCGGCATAGTGGTCATATCGAATCAAAACCCACTGATGGAAGTACCGCAAATCATATTTACGCTATTGCGTTCGCTGCTCACAATAGGTATACTTTATAATCTGCGTAAAGTATTCGGTACTATTTACCGGCAGGAGCCTTTTCAGTATAAAAATATCAGGCGTTTAAAAGTTACGGCTTTGTATATATCGCTCTTTTTTGTGCTCGATCTGATTTGGACTGCGACTAATTACCTGGTATTAAAAAATTATAACTATCTGGTACTGAAAAGTTATCATCGTATAGAAAAGTTTCATACATCGTGGCACTTTTCCAAAGGATACCTGGAAGTTGCCGCCATTATATATATCATGGCAGAAATATTCAATTATGGTTTGGAATTAAAAAGAGAGAACGAAGAATTTGTATAATGGGCATTATTGTAATCTTGACACTGAATAAACCGTCAAAATAAATGAAAATCAAAAACAAAGCGTTATTATTTTGCATCAAAATTGGCCTTGATGTTGTTTGGTATACCCATTTAGTAGCATCGGTTTTTATGCTATTGCTTTTTGTAAAGTACGCTTATAGCGGGTCATGGCCAATGTTTTCTATGCCTTTACGATTAGCAATTATACAGGAAGGTTATTCTCCGGCAATTTTCACTAATGGCTTAACTAATGTTGGCTCAGACGTTTTTTCCATGCATCCCGCCAACCCATTAATAATGGCCATATATCAAAACCCGGTTATTAAAATATCATTGATTATGCGAACGGCAATACGTTCAGTTTTAATATTGGCTGTAATTTATAATCTGCGTAAAGTGTTCGGCACTATTTATCGGAATGAGCCTTTTCAATACAAAAACATTACGCGGTTAAAAATGACGGCTTTATATATAGCTTTGCCTATTCTGCTTAACGTTGTTTATAGTGGGGTCTATCAGTTAGTTTATAACATGCTCAAAAAGGACAATTATCTAAGGGCATATAATTATGGCTATAAATTCAAGGTATCGTGGTTATCGTGGCAATCCACAATAGGGTACCTGGAGGTTGCCGCGATCGTATATATTATGGCAGAAATATTGAATTACGGTTTGGAATTAAAACGAGAGAACGAAGAGTTTGTATAATGGGGATTATTGTAAACCTTGACGTGGAGATGGCGAAAAATAAGATGTCGCTTAAAGAGCTGGCCGAGCGGATAGATATTTCTGTCACCAATTTATCCCTTTTAAAAACCGGAAAAGTAAAAGGGATCCGTTTTGATACGCTGCTGGCCATTTGCCGCGAATTGAATTGCAAGCCGGGCGATATACTGGATATTACCCCCGACGATGAATAGATAGACCCTATAACATTGAAAATATCAATTGCCTAATATCTTGCAAAAAACCAGTGAATTATAAAGCGATGATGTTATCAGCTTACTCTATCATCAGCAAAGCATCTTCAACGGATATTTCGCCGTGCGATTGATCGAGGATGCACTCGCCGTCTTTAATGAGCAGCAGCTGCGGCGACTCGTGGTGTACGCTGAAAGTGTTGGCTACCTGGCTGGATATGTCACGGTGTTGGATCAGGTCTAAAAAATAAAGAGGAACTTCACCAGGAAGTTGGTCCCAATCAAGCTCAAACCGCCTTTTAGCCATCATGCTGATGGAACAGCGGGTGCTGTGTTTAAAAATAACGCTGTAGCCGGGCTTTTGCTTAATACCATCTAATTGTTCCGCCGTGTCCAGAGAAGTCCAGTTCATATTAAAATAAATTATACACAAAAATACAGCGGGAAGGCCGTATTGGTTTCAGGAGAGTTTAAAAATGGCTTTTTTATGTTATTTGCGCCTGGCGTTACCGTAGGCCGGGCATAACTTATTGGAGCAGGAAGACACCACCGTGCCTAATGCCAGTGCTATAAAAGCTATGTAAAGTATTTTTTTCATCTCTTTATTAACGTCAAATATTATTTATTGGTTTAACGTTTTAGCTAAATCGGCCATTTTTATGGCTGTTATGGCTGCTTCGTCGCCTTTGTTGCCGTGTTTACCTCCCGCCCGGTCAATAGCCTGCTGCTGGTTATCGGTAGTTAATACACCAAATATAACAGGTTTGCTGTATTTAACGGCAACATTGGTAACACCATTTGCTACCGCGTTGCAAATAAAATCAAAATGCTTTGTTTCGCCTTGTATTACGCAGCCCAAACAAATCACCGCATCTAAATTAAGATTTTTTAATAAAATATCGGCACCCGATGTTAATTCAAAACTCCCGGCAACGGTATAGCTGAATATATCGGCATCCAACGCGCCGTATTTAAGCAGGCTTTGGTAAGCGCCCTGGTAAAGGGCATTGGTGATTTCGCTGTTCCACTCGGCAACCACTATCCCGAAACGAAATCCTGCTGCCGATGGAACGGTAGTGGCGGAAAAGTCGGATAAATTTTTAAGCTGGGTAGCCATTTTTCGATTTCGGATTATTATTAAACCCGTCATTGCGAGGTGCGAAGCAATCCCCGGCATTGCAAATCGGCTTAGCCTACCGGGGATTGCCACGTCGCTACGCTCCTCGCAATGACGGGTTGATTAATTAAAGTTTCGCTTCTACTCTTGCTATATACGCGTCAATACTCTGCGCCTCGGCACTTTCAGGATAATCAGTTTTGATTTGCTTGTAAGCATCGGCGGCTGACTTGTTGTCGTTTTTAGCTTCGTAAACCAAACCCAGCTTTTTAAGGTAAAAAGGAGTAAGGAATTTATTTTTGGCTTTATCGGCCGCTTTTTGGAAATAGGTTGATGCTTTGTCGTAATCTTTCATTTCCACGTAAGCGTCGCCCGCGCCGCCAAGCGCTTCAGCCGCTACCATCATGTCGCTGCCGCGGTAGTTGGTAAAATTGTCAATAGCTTTTTGGTATTCGCCTTTGTTTAGGTAGGCGGTACCTAAATAATAATAAGCCAGGTTAGCAGCCTTGGTATTGCCATAATCAGCAACAATTTTTTCAAAGCCAGGGTAGCTGCCATCACCTTTTATGGCTTTATCCCAATCTTTTTTCTCCCACGAATCCTGTGCCACATGCATCTGGTCGGCAGCTGCAATTTCGCGCGGGGCTATGTATATTTTCTGATAGGCAAAGTAAATTGCAATGATAGCAGCAATGGCTGCAGCTATAAACAATAAGCTTTTTTGATTCTCACGTACAAATTTGCCGGTCTGTCCCGAATCCTTCCGTTTAGCTGGAGCAACAGTTTTGGCTTGTGTTTTTGACATTTCTATTTTAAAATTAAGTTTGCAAAAATACGTTTTTCAAAATTTTTAGCAATAGCTTTTGCTTTAAATTGTTACACTTAATTTTTAACGCCATTTAATCTGCAAAACTAATGGGTATATGGTACCTTTGAAAACACCTGTTTACTCACCCCCGACACCGTTTCACTTGTCGGCCCTCTCTTCGCTTCGCGGAAAGAGGGCACCGCATCTGACACCGGCAAATAAGGGCGTTTAAATGGATGATGTATCGTTTTATGTATCTGCAACAACTCTCGGTAATCAACTTTAAAAATTATACGGAAGCCGAACTTCAGTTTAGCGATGGCGTGAACGTTTTTGCCGGTAACAATGGTGCGGGCAAAACCAATATGCTTGATGCTGTGCACTATCTTTCGTTATGTAAAAGCTATTTTAACCCTATTGACAGTCAGCAGATTAAAAAGGACGCCGATTTTTTTATGGTCAGCGGGGTATTTAATAAGGATGAGCGCGCCGATACCGTTGCCTGTGCCGTAAAGCGGAACCAGAAAAAAACGTTTAAGCGAAATAAAAAGGAATACCAGCGCCTGGCCGAGCATATTGGCAAGTATCCGCTGGTTATGATATCGCCATACGACATCAGCATTATTATTGAAGGCAGCGAGGAGCGGCGAAAATTTATTGATAATGTGATATCGCAAACGGATAATCGTTACCTTGACGAGTTAATAGCTTATAACAAGTTGTTGGCTAACCGCAATGCCTTATTAAAGCGCATTGCCGAAACCGGGCGGTATGACGCGGCCATGATGGAAGTAATGGACGAGCAGCTGATAACGGCAGGCAATCATATTTTTGCCAAACGCAAGGCTTTTATGGAAAGCTTTACAGCTATATTTAACATCCACTACCAATTTTTAAGCGAAGGCGCGGAAGAAGTGGAGTTGTTATATGATTCGCAATTATTGACTGATGATTTTGCGGCGCTGTTGGTAAAAGCCCGGGAGAAGGACCGGGTGCTGGAACGCACAACTGCCGGTATACATAAGGACGACCTGTTTTTTACCATACATGGCATGCCCATGAAAAAGTTTGGATCGCAGGGGCAGCAAAAGTCTTTTTTAATAGCCTTAAAATTGGCGCAGTATACCTTTTTATATCAGCAAACCGGTTTTAAGCCCCTGCTGCTGCTGGATGATATTTTTGATAAGCTGGATGAACAGCGCATTACCAAGCTGATGCAAATGGTATCCAATCATGATTTTGGGCAGGTTTTTATTACTGATACCAGCGTGGACAGGGTGAATAATGTTTTTAAAAAGATTGGGGTTGACTATAAACTGTTTAATGTAAGCGGGGGGCAAGTAAATGCGTAAAAGTAACGATAAAACCTTAAAGGAAGCTATTGAGCAAATGCTGCAGGTTTACAAAATAAAACGAAAGTTTGAGGAAACCGGCATAACAACGGCCTGGCCCGAGCTGGTTGGGAAATCGGTAGCTAACCGCACCAGGGAATTATTTATCAGCGATAAAAAATTGTTCCTGCGTATAGAATCATCAGTAATAAAAAATGAACTGATGCTGATGAGGGCGCAGATTATTGAAAAAATAAACGACAGGGCAAAATCAGTAATTGTTGAAGAGATTATCTTTCTCTGAAACCGCTGCGCACAAATAAATGAGCATTGCGGCGGTAAATATCATCGCGAATAAGGGAGTAGGCAATAATAAACGCGCCCGGCATAATAAATGCGAATTGCACCTCGGGGTGGTTTTTGAAAATCATTAAACATCCAACTATTAATCCAACAATGGTTACGGAATAAATGATGTATTTTAATAGGATTTTCATGCTGCGATATTTTAAAATTAACACCATTGTAGCTTAGGTTACAAGCGTTAATTATTTAGTTGAGCACTAAAGGTAGGGGATAATGTTACTAAAAACGAATGTTTTTTGTAACAAAAATATTACCATGCTTTTTGGTTAAAAAAGCATGGTAAGTTTAGATTATTAGTTAAAATCTTTCGAAAGCCGAAAAGAAAAAGTTGCCTTCAATGTCGGCATTTTCATCAGAGTCGGATCCGTGAACAGCATTAGCGTCAATTGATTTTGCGAAAAGCTGACGGATGGTACCAGGCTCGGCCTTTGATGGGTCGGTAGCGCCTATCAGTTTACGGAAATCCTCAACCGCGTTGTCTTTTTCAAGTATGGCGGCAACAATAGGGCCCGACGACATAAATTTTACCAGATCGTTGTAAAAAGGGCGTTCTTTATGTACGGCGTAAAATTCGCCGGCTTTTTCGGGCGATAAGGCAGTATATTTAAAAGCTACGGGTTTAAAGCCATTTTTAATGATCTGATCCAGGATAGCGCCAATATGTCCGTTAGCAACAGCATCCGGCTTAATCATGGTAAAAGTTCTGTTGGTTTTCATTTTTTGTTTTTTATTATTTATACGTTTGATATGTTTGCCGGGCTGGCAATATACGCGGTAAATCAGTGCCTCACCAGCTATTTTGAACAGCTACGCCGGAATGCCGCAAAAGTAGCTTTTTAACTTAAAATATGAAAGTGTTTGTACAAATACATAGTTTGTATTTAATTAATTTATTTAGCTTTGCAGCTCTTTTAAAAAATGGTTGATTTAGCCTCGCTTACAAGTTTATTAGCGCACCCTCAAAAAATAGTGATCACAACTCACCACAAACCAGATGGCGACGCGTTGGGTTCATCATTAGGGCTGTATCATTATTTAATACAACAGGGCCATCACGTAAACGTAATTACACCTACTGATTATCCGCAGTTTTTTAATTGGATGCCGGGCAATGGCGAGGTAATTATTTATACCGGGCAACCCGGGGTTTCGGCCCAGCTGATTGAACAGGCGGCCATTATTTTTTGCCTTGATTTTAATGCCTTAAGCCGGATAAATGAATCGGGCGAACTGGTGCGCGAAAGCAAGGCCCTTAAGGTAATGATCGATCATCACCTGGACCCCGAAGATTTTGACGATTACCGTTACTGGGATATTAACGCCTGTGCAACCGCGCAGCTGGTACATCAGTTTATTGTTCATGAATTAAAAGGCGGCCATTATATTAACCAGGATGTAGCCACCTGTTTGTATACAGGTATCATGACAGATTCCGGCTCGTTCCGGTTCCCTTCAACTACCTCGGCGGTGCACCGCATTGTTGCCGACCTGATTGACGCCGGAGCAGTTAACTGGCGCATACATGACCTGGTTTACAATAATTCGTCGGAGGAGCGGCTGCGCTTTTTAGGGCATTGCCTTAGCCAGAAGCTGGAAGTAATATCTGAATATAATACTGCGTTAATTACCGTGACAAGGGCAGAGCTGGAACAATACCATGTTATAACCGGCGATACGGAAGGGATTGTAAATTATGCCCTGTCTGTAACCGGTGTGCGTTTGGCCGCTTTTATTGTAGAACGCAAGGATCAGATTAAGCTGTCGTTACGTTCAAAAGGCGATTTTCCGGCAAATGAGATCTGTAAAAAATATTTTAATGGCGGCGGCCACCGTAACGCGGCCGGCGGGCAATCAACACAAACGCTTGAACAGGTAACCAATCAATTTAAAACCATATTACCCGAGTACAAAACACTATTAATTCAATAAAAAGAAAAATGAAAAAAAACTTAATGTTCTTAGCTGTTGCTGCAATAGCTTTATCCAGCTGCGGAGGCGGCTTTAAACAAGGTCCGGGCGGCATGTTATATAACATCCACGAAGATAAATCAGGCACCAATATCAAAGAAGGCGACTTTATCAGCGTTAACCTGATTGTTAAAACCGAAGGCGACTCTGTATTAACCAATACATATACCCAGGGCCGTGCCGTGCCAACCCTAATGCCTAAGCCACAATTTAAAGGCGACATTTACGCGGGTATCAGCATGCTGAGCGAAGGCGACAGCGCTACCTTTAAATGTAATATTGATTCCATGACAAAAGTTGGCCAGCCTAAACCGCCGTTTAAAGGCAAGTACATCATTTTCCAGGTTAAGGTTGAAAAAGTAATTCCTAAAGGCAAAATGACAGAGCCTGATTTCCAGAACAAGATCAGCGCTTACTTTAAAGATCTGGGCGAGCAGTACAAAAAAGCAGAACCGGCAAAAATTAAAAAATATATTGCCGACAATAAATTAGATGTAACTACTACCGCTTCGGGCTTAAATTACCAGATCACTCAAAAAGGTACAGGCCCAATGCCGGTTGCCGGCGATACCGTTGTGGTAAACTACACGCTTAAATCACTATCTAACGATGTTATTGAAACCAGCGTTAAGGCAGAAGCGGAGAAAGCTAAAAAATTCAGCCCTATGGCACAATACAAGCCTATCCGTATCCCTGTTGGCGCCAAGCAGGTAATACCAGGTTGGGAAGAAGGCTTAATGCTTTTAAACAAAGGCGCTAAAGCTACTTTTGTTATCCCTTCAGCATTGGCTTACGGTGAGCAGGGTATGGGGCAGGCTATTGCGCCATATACTTCGCTGGTGTTTGATTTGGAACTGGTGGATATTGTTAAACCAGACCCGAACGCGCCTAAACCAAAAATGCCTTCAATGGAGCAGATGCAGCAAATGCAACAACAGCAACCAGCTAAATAATACAAAAAATATACTCATAGCCTTCCGTACGTTATACGGAAGGCTTTTTGTTTTCAACATGAAAAAGTTTCTTTTTTTAGCGCTGCTAATAGCAGCGTTTGTTTATAAAACGCAGGCGCAGGATCTGCATACCCCTAAAGGCATAGCCTACCGGATATTAGCACATGGTACCGGCGATAAAATTAAGCTGGATGATGTAATTACTTTTGACGTTGTTCAGAAAACCGAAAAGGACTCCGTGCTGTTCAGCTCATACGCCCAGGGCCACCCTGTTAAAATGCAGGTAAAGCCCTCTGAAAACGTTGGCGACCTGATGGATATTTTCCCCTTTCTGGCTACTAATGACAGCGTGATGGTGAAAGTGCCGTCTGATTCTGTTTTTGTAGGACATGAAGAGGCCCGTCCGCCATTTTTACCTAAAGGCAGCAGCATGGTTTTCCTGCTGAAAATTCAAAGGGTACAATCGCTGAATGACGCTATTGCCGAAAGAAATGCCGAAATGGATAAAATGCGTATAGCCGAAACACAGGAGGCCAATCAATACATTGCCGATCATAAAATGGTGTTAAAAAGTACGGCATCGGGCTTGCAGTATCAAATTGTTCATCCATCAGCTAAACGTAAGGTAATAAACGGCGATACCGTACTGGTTAATTACACCGGCCGCACTACCGACGATAAATTGTTTGACAGCAGCGTTGAAAGCATAGCCCGGCAAGGCGGCTTAGTACAGCCAGGCCGTACTTACGAGCCATTTAAAATGGTGGTAGGCCAGGGCCAGGTGATCAAGGGCTGGGACGAAGGCTTGTTATTACTGAACGAAGGCTCAAAAGCAAAGTTTGTCATTCCATCAAGCCTGGCTTACGCCGATCAGGGCGCGGGCGATGACATTAAACCTTTCAGCACCCTGATATTCAACATAGAGGTGGTAAAAGTTATACCGCCTAAACGTGTGGCGGCGGTAACAACAAACAAACCGGCCGCAAACAAACCGGCCGCAAACAAACCGGCCGCAAACAAGCCGGCTGCCAAAAAAACGGTTGCCAAAAAACCGGTAACCAAAAAACCGGTAGCGAAGGCCCCGGCTAAAGCCCCGGCAAAAAAAGCCCCGGCCCCTAAAAAATAAATTGAAAAGCCTTCTGCCAACAACAGAAGGCTTTTTTACTTTTGCAGCATGGTATTAACAGACACGCATACCCACCTGTATTACGAAACCGACCCAACCAAACGCGCCGCGTTAATGCAGCGTTGTTTGGATAATAAAGTCAGTCGCTTGTTTTTGCCTAACGTAGATGTGGCCTCCATGCCGCTGGTATTTGGCCTTACTAATAATTACCCGCAAAACTGTTTCCCGATGCTGGGCCTGCACCCCTGCGATGTTAAAGGCGACTGGCAGCAGCAGCTTACCACCATCGGCGAAGCCATTGCCCAACATAAAATATACGCTATTGGTGAAATAGGGATCGATCTGTATTGGGACAAAACCACGCTGGCCGATCAGATCATCGCCTTTAAAACACAGATAGGCTGGGCAAAGGCCAATCAGCTGCCCATTGTTATTCACTGCCGCGATGCTTTTAACGAAGTTTACGAGGTATTACAGCAGGAGCAGGACGAAAACCTGCGGGGAATATTCCACTGCTTTACAGGCACGGTGGAGCAGGCCAATAAAATTACCGCGATGGGTTTTTATTTGGGTATTGGCGGTGTAGCTACCTATAAAAACGGCGGGCTGGATAAGGTTATTCCACAAATTGACATTAAGCATGTCGTTTTAGAAACGGATTCTCCGTATCTTACTCCCGTTCCCTACCGCGGTAAACCTAATGAGAGTTCGTACCTGGTGTACGTAGCGCAAAAAGTAGCCGAACTGTACCAGCAGGATATGGAAACCATAGCTGATATGACCACAGCTAACTCAAAAGCGATATTTGGCGTATAGGAACGATTATTTTTGAAGCAAGTATTTATATAAAAAGGATAACACAATTTTGATGTGCCAGATACTGATCATCTATACCGGAGGTACGATAGGTATGATGACCGATCCGAAAACCAACGTGCTCAAACCCATTAATTTTGAGCAGATTATGGAAAATGTACCCGAGCTGGAACGGCTGAATTGCCGTATTAAGGTACATTCCTTTGCCGAGATCATCGATTCATCTAACATGAACCCGGTAATATGGAGCGAGTTGGCCGGACTGATTGAAAAAAATTATGATAGTGTAGATGGTTTCGTGATCCTGCATGGGTCCGATACCATGTCATTCACCGCCTCGGCGCTTAGCTTTATGCTCGAGAACCTGGCTAAGCCCGTTATCTTCACCGGCTCACAGTTGCCTATCGGCTCCATCCGCACCGATGCCAAGGAAAACCTGATGACGGCTATCGAGCTGGCCAAAGCCAAAAAGAACGATCGCGCGCGCGTACCCGAGGTTTGTATCTATTTTGATTATAAGCTGTTTCGGGGTAACCGCTCCTTCAAATATAATTCCGTTAAGTTCGAGGCTTTCCGGTCGCCCAATTACCCTATCCTGGCCGAGTCGGGTGTGCACTTGCGTTTTAGCATTAATGATATCAGGCACCCCCAGCCGGGCGGCTTAGTGGTACATAAAAACCTGGTTAATGATGTAGCGGTGTTAAAGCTATATCCGGGCATCAGTCCCAAAGTGGTTAAAAATATTTTAAAGGCCGATGTGCGGGGCATTATTATGGAAACCTTCGGCGCCGGCAATACTACTACCGACCAATGGTTTATCGACCTTTTGAAGGAAGCCATTGACAGCGGTAAGGTAATCCTGGATATTTCGCAGTGTAAAGTAGGCACGGTTGAACTGGGCCGCTACGAAACCAGTAAACAGCTAAAAGATGTAGGCGTAACCAACGGTTACGATATGACCTACGAATCGGCAGTAACCAAAATGATGTTCCTGCTGGGCATGTACGACGACCCCACCCAGGTAAAGGAATGGCTGGAAACCGACATGCGCGGGGAATTGACAGTGTCGTAAACCTTTCCTGTTACTACACCACGTTGTTGCGGCGAAGCAATCTTCGGCTTAAAGAGCGGCTCTGCTATCCGGGGATTGCTTAGTCCCTTACAGCAATGACGGGATAGAAGTAAAACCTACAAAAACGCGTTCATCTCCCCCTTATCCGCAAGGGCAATCAGCTCTTTATCGCCGCGGCTATCGCCGTAAGCATCTAAAATATAGTTTTCCCTGTCAGGATATTTTTCTAAAAACCGGTTCACTTTTTCCTGCCCGTAACAGTTTTTGGATAAAAAACGCCCGGTAACGCGGTTTTGCTTATCAACAGCTATTTGAGTTCCTATTACCTGGCTAATGCCAACGGTATTGGCCCAGGGCAATACCCAGTTTTCAACCGAGGCGGTAATTATCACAATAGTAATGCCCTGCGCCTGGTACTCCTGAATGGCTTGTAAGGCGCGTGGCCTTACTATATGCTGTAGGGTGGGGATAAAATCGCGGCAGTGGGAATTGAATTTTTCGATACCCCATCCGCGGTAAAACCAGGAGAAAAGTATTTGCTTGGCCTTATAATTAGGAATGATCTTTAATACATACAACACCAATATTGGCGACAGGATGAACAATCCCCAGCATAATTTAAGATACCCCTGTGTAAACTTCAGGAACGCCATCAGGCTATCTTTGCCGGTAATGGTGCCGTCGAAGTCAAATATTGCTATCCTTTTTTGTTCCATCAGGCCATCCAGTATTTTTTAAGGTAGATGATCATGAAAAACGACAGCCCCCAGCCTAAAATACAAAGCTGGATAAACCTGTCGCGAAGCAGTATTTTGGTAGGCGAGCCGCTTTCCTCAAAAACCATGGTTATTTGCAGATACCGGAAAATGCCCGCTATAACAAATAAGGAGGTTAAATACATCCAATTGCAGTTAAAGCGGGTGGTAACTTCCTCACTAATCGAGTACATTAAATAAGCTATTACAGTAATGGTAGCCGTAATATTCAGTATCGTGTTCAAAAATTCAATGCTATAGTTCACCACATTTTTACGCGCCTTAACGTTGGTGGTACGGTATACAATCACGTCATCGCGCCGTTTGGCAAAAGCCAGGAACAGGGCCAGCAGGAAAGTCATGATCAATATCCAGTGAGTGAGGAATATACCGGTGGATACGCCGCCCAATACTATTCTTAAAACAAAGCCCAGCGCTATAATAAAGGCATCAACAATAGAATAATGCTTTAATTTTAAGGTATAGGCCAGGTTCATGAAAAAGTAAATAGCGGTGACGCTTATGGTTTGATAACGGAACTGGTCCATCATTAAAATAGCGATCCCCGCGGCAAGGCATGCAGCCATAATAATATAAGCGGCGCTTTTGCTGATGCTGCCGCTGGCAATAGGCCTTTTGTTTTTTACGGGGTGCATTTTATCGGCCCCCAGATCGGCGATATCATTAAAACAGTAAATAGAACTGGCCACTAATGAAAACCCGATAAAAGCAATAATGCAACTGGTGAGCGCGCGCCCATCGGTTAGCTGCTGATTAAAAAACAGGGGAAGAAAGATGAACAGATTTTTTACCCATTGATGGATACGCATCAACTTCAGTATACTCTTTAGTGTGTTCATTTCAAATAGGTCTGTTAAATAATATATAATCATTCAATTCGTCATTGCCGGGCCGACGTAGGAGGCGTGGCAATCCCCGATTAGCAGAGCCGCTATTCAAGCCGGGGGGTGTCCACGTCGCTCCGCTCCTTGCAATGGCACGATCGTTTAGTTTAAAAAGTTTTCCCAAAAACAAAAATACATTTATGAAGCTAAAAACACGTAAGCGGATAATATACTTTCGCAACTAATACAAATAAGCCTTTTATTTGTATTAATAACTCAAGGTATTTAAATTGATAACAGATAATCACGGCAGAAGGGTTACGTATTTGCGGCTCGCGGTAACGGATAAATGCAACCTGCGTTGTTTTTACTGTATGCCCGAGGAGGGGATAGACTGGCTAAGCCGTAAGGAATTATTAAGCTACGAGGAAATGCTGCGCATTTGCCGTGTACTGGTTGATATGGGGATTGAAAAGATCCGTATTACTGGCGGCGAACCTTTTGTGCGCAAGGATATGATGAAGCTGCTGCGGGCCCTGTCACCAATGGCCGGGCTGAAAGAGATCAGCTTAACCACCAACGGCGTTTTAACAGCCCCTTATATTCCCGAACTGAAAGCATTAGGTATCAACTCCATTAACCTGAGCCTGGATACGTTGGATGCCGGCCGGTTTTTCAGCATTACGCGCCGCGATGAGTTTGCCGCTGTAAGGCATACGCTAAATGAACTGCTGAAGCATAACATGGAGGTTAAAATAAACGCGGTGGTAATGGACGGCCGCAATACCCAGGATATTATCCCCCTGGTTAACCTGACTAAGGAAATGCCCGTAAGCGTGCGCTTTATTGAGGAAATGCCTTTTAACGGCGAAAGCCACGTATACCAGGGCCTGCAATGGGATTACCTGCGGATAATGGCCCATATCAGCGAAAGCTATCCCCAAATTCAAAAAATAAAGGACGCGCCTTATTCAACATCCTACAATTATCATATCCCCGGCCACCAGGGTAATATTGGGGTAATCGCCGCTTACTCGCGCACATTTTGCGGCACCTGTAACCGCATTCGCCTTACACCGCAGGGCGAGTTGAAAACCTGCTTGTATGAAGGCCGTGGCCTGCAGGTAAAAGAGCTGCTGCGCGGCGGAATGAATAACGGGGAGTTGCAGCAGCAACTATTACAGGCCATGCACCAGCGTGCCAAAGACGGCTGGGAGGCCGAAGCCGGCGCGCGATCCTCATCGCACGAATCAATGGCAACTATTGGGGGGTAATTTTTAAATGATGACAACGGTAGCGCAGGCGGAACATATTATTCAAAACCAGGTTCGTGATTACGGGACGGAGCAGGTGCCTTTTGAGCAATCAGTTGGCCGCGTACTGGCCGAAGATATTTTTGCCGACCGCGATATGCCGCCCTTTAACCGCGTGACCATGGACGGCATAGGCATTAGCTACCAGGCTTTTGAATCGGGTACACGGTCGTTCCATATTGCAGGCACCCAGGCCGCCGGCGACAGGCCCCTGGATATTTCCCAGCCTCATTATTGCATCGAGATCATGACAGGCGCTGTTTTGCCGGATAGTATAGACACCATTATTCGTTACGAAGATGTGCTCATTAGCGGAACTGGAGCCGAAGTGGTTATTGATAGCGTAAAACGCGGCCAAAATATACATTTTAAGGGCCGCGATAAACAGCAGGGCAGTATAGTGGCAGGCAGCGGACAGCGCGTTACCCCGGCAATCATAAGCATTATAGCATCTGTAGGTAAAACAAGTGTATTGGTAAAAAAGCTGCCCAAAGCCATTATCATTTCTTCGGGCGATGAACTGGTGGGTGTTGATGAAACCCCCGCGCCGTACCAGATCAGGCGATCCAACGGTTATGCCATCCGGGCGGCCCTGCAGCAGCAGGGTTTGCTGGCCGATATATTGCATATTCCGGATGATCCGGAAGTTACCCGTGCCGAAATTGCCCGCTGTTTGCAGCATTATGAGGTGATCATGCTTTCGGGAGGCATTTCCATGGGTAAGTTTGATTATATCCCGCAGGCCCTGGAGCAGGTGGGAGTAGCCCGGCTTTTCCATAAAGTACAGCAACGGCCCGGCAAGCCGTTTTGGTTTGGTGCCGATGATAATGGCGTGCTGGTATTCGCTTTTCCGGGTAACCCGGTAGCTACGTTTATGTGCCTGTACCGCTACTTTTTGCCTTGGCTAAACACCGTAATGGGGTTAACGGATCAGCCACTATACGCCGCGCTTGCTGAAGATTTTACTTTTGAACCTGCGTTGCAGTACTTTTTGCAGGTGAAACTTTCTTTTAATAAAGACGCGAAATTAACGGCCACGCCATTAGCAGGCAATGGATCCGGAGATTTTGCTAACTTAGCAGATACAGACGCCTTTATGGAGTTGCCATTGGAGCAAAACGAATTTAAGGCGGGAGAGGTGTACAGGGTGTGGCGGTTTGACCGTTGATAATTAAAGGGCGTCATCCTGAGTTTTAAAATCCGGGGGCCTCTAAGGGTGCAATGACAAGGATGGTGCAGATGGCCTTTCCGCCGTGGTTCGACAGGCTCAGGATGCAATATCATTATTTAAGGGTTTTCCCCACCCCATAGGGGTAAAAGCTTTGTAGAAAAATTAAACCAAGGTTTTAGAGTGCCGTAGGTACTCAACAAATCGGGTCCAACACCTAACGGAGTTGTCAGACAATGGGCCTTTTGTTCTACAAAGCTTTAACCGCTACGAGGTTCATTTCCTTAAATAAGGACATTGCCACCCATGGCATCCATTTTCAACTTGTCATGGGTAAATATGTTTCAGGATCCCATAAGCTGATCGACCTGCATAGTCAACATGCGGGTGGGGTGCCCAAACAAGTTCGGCAGAAATGTGTCGGTGTAATCAAATAAAAAAATCAGTGAAATCAATGTTCACCCATTTAGATAACGAAGGCAAACCCACTATGGTTAATGTTGGCGAAAAGGCGGTAACCAAACGCACCGCCACGGCCCAAAGCATTGTGGTGCTGCCTGCCGAAGTATTGGCACAGCTAACCAATGGCGAACTGCAAACCAAAAAGGGCTCGGTTTTCCAGGTGGCGGTTATTGCCGGTATTATGGCCGCCAAAAAAACGGGCGATCTGATACCATTGTGCCACCCGCTGGGGCTGGATAATTGCGATATACAGATTGGCTTGAACAACGGGCAGGAGGTAGTGATTGATTGCACCGCCAGCATTACTGCCAAAACAGGGGTGGAGATGGAGGCCCTGGTAGGGGCAAGCCTGGCAGCGCTGACTATTTACGACATGTGTAAAGCCATGAGCCACGATATTGTAATTAAACAAACCCGGCTAATGGCAAAAACGGGAGGGAAACGTGATTTTAAAAGAACATAACCAATCTGCGGGTAAAAAGCGGAAACATGCTGCCCTGGCGCGGCCTGCGCTGGGCAACTTTGGCCGGAATGAATGGGCCATTATCGGCGCGCCATGCGATGATATTAAGGCAATGGCCAAACAACTGTTAACAGCCCTATCCCCGGCTAAAATAGCCTGTGTAGATGCCAGCCATGCCGATGAAGCTGACACATTAAACGCTCCGGCGGAAGGAGCAGCCTTAACCTATACAACGTACCATAACCGGCAGGAGTTGCATTACCAGGGCCAATTAAATGCTTTCCAAAACCGTCAGCTGTTTAACGGCAGCGATATGATACTGGTAAACGGCAACCATCACCAGGCCAAAAAGCAGGTGGTAATTATTGACAGCCGGAAAAAGGCATCGCTGCAAAAACGTTTAACCCAATTAACAGATGTACGCCTTTTTTTATTGGCCGACGGAGAAAACGGGTTATACGATTTTGTAAAAGAAGCTATTCCGGCCTGGCAACAGGTCCCTGTTTATGGCCTGAATGAAACCGGACGAATCATCCAGTTTTTTAAGGATGCCTTACAGCAATCCGTGCCACTACTGAACGGACTGGTACTGGCTGGCGGCAAAAGCGAACGTATGGGCCAGGATAAGGCGGCCATTAACTGGCACCGGAAAGAACAGCGTTACCACATGGCCGATCTGCTGAAGAACTATGTGGATGAAGTATATATTTCCTGCCGGACAGATCAGCAGCAGGCGGTTGATCCTGCTTATCCTGCAATAGCGGATACTTTTACAGGCCTGGGGCCGTTCGGCGCTATCCTGTCCGCTTTTCGCGAGCAGCCGGAAAGGGCCTGGCTGGTGGTAGCCTGCGATTTGCCCCTGCTGGATAAAACCACCCTGGATTTCCTGACCGCGCATCGCGATACATCGGCCGTAGCCACCACTTTTGAAAGCCCGCATGATGGCTTCCCCGAGCCGCTCATTACCATTTGGGAGCCTAAAAGTTACCCCGTACTGCTTTCTTTTTTGGCGCAGGGGTACTCCTGTCCGCGTAAGGTGTTGATTAACAGCGATGCCCGGATTGTACAACCGCCGCAACCAACCGCTTTAATGAATGTGAACACGCCGGAGGAATTGGAACAAGCGAAAGCCTTATTGCAACAAAAAACAATTAATGCCTGAGCCGATGGATGCCACACGTTATAGTTGCCAGGTGGCTTTACCTGGTTTCGGGCAAAAAGGCCAGCAGCGTTTACAGCAAGCCAAGGTGTTGATTGTAGGAGCCGGGGGACTGGGCTGTCCTGCCGCGCAATATTTAGCCGCATCGGGGATAGGTACATTAGGGATAGCGGACAATGATACCGTGAGTATCAGTAACCTGCACCGTCAGTTATTATACACGCCTGCTGATGCAGGGCAACTGAAAGTGACCGTGGCCACGGAAAGATTAAGGCAACAGAACCCGGATATACAGATTGGTGCCCACCCGGTAAAAGTTACTGCGGCTAACGTGATGCAGCTGTTTGAACCCTATGATATTATTGTAGACGGGACGGATAATTTTGATACCCGGTACTTACTGAACGATGCCGCCGTAATGCTGGGTAAACCTTTGGTATATGGGGCTATTTATCAATATGAAGGTCAGGTAGCTGTATGGAACATATTAAATAAGGACGGCAACTACTCACCCAATTACCGCGACCTGTTCCCCCAGGTGGATGCTACACAGGTACCCAATTGCGCAGAAGGCGGAGTGATCCCCATGCTGGCCGGAATTATTGGCTGCATGCAAGCCAACGAAGTAATTAAGTACATTAGCGGTACCGGCGAATTATTAGCAGGTAAGTTGCTTACGCTGGATGTACAAACCATGCAAAGCCGGGTTATTAAAATGGGACAGGTTACTAAAACAACGATTACCCATTTGCCCGAAACAATGGAAGTTGATACCATGACCGTAGCCTTGGTTAAAGCCGGACTGGCCGCAGGCACCCTTCAGTTAGTAGATATCCGCGGCAGCGAGGAGCACGAGGATTTTAATATCGGCGGCAAGCATATCCCGGCCTATAAACTGGAACGCGGTATCAGCGAACTGGATCACTCAAAAGATATTGTGCTGTACTGCACCATCGGCAAGCGCAGCGCCGATGTAGTGAAAAAATTAAAGGCAATTGCTTCGCCGTTAAACATCTATTCGCTGGAAGGCGGTATAAAAGCCTGGCTGGAGCGGGATTGATCGGTTGGCAAGTAGCAGACCTGTTTTACCCTCAGGCTTTCAATTGCAGACAGAGGCCTGTGTTAATTAGCCCATTTGCAGGTTAAACCTGCTCCGGTAGGAGCAAAATGCCGGTAGGTAAGCCATCTGTTGCTAATATTATGGTGGCGCAAGAGTGTCAGTCCATTAAATATCTTTCCATAATTTGTCGCAAACTGGCGTTCCAGGTGCGTTCCCGACTGTTCCACCGTGTTCACTAAAAATGGAACGCTACACCGGGGGATATCACGTCGGCTTATTCCTCAAACATCAATAGGACAGCGCGCGGCTTATCCAACAAAAATATTTCATAAATTATTGCCTGTCATTTCCTTTTATACCATCTTTACGCCTGCTTTAGTTACCGATTTTAAATTTAAGACCCCAACATACTCACTAATGAAAAAAGTAATACTTGTTACAGGCGCTTCGTCAGGTTTAGGCTTAGCCACCGCCACCGCGCTGGCCGCCCAGGGCCATACCGTATATGGCACATCGCGCGATGTTAAAAAGATAAAAAACGCGGCCTTCAATCCGCTGGAGATGGACGTTACCAACGACGAGTCGGTAAACGCGGCTATTGCTAAAATAATTAAATCCGAAGGTAAAATTGATGTACTGGTAAACAATGCCGGCAACGGTATTACCGGTCCGCTTTATACTATGCCGGTTGATATTGCCAAAAAACAATTTGAGGTTAACTTTTTTGGCGTTATACGGGTAAGCAGCGCCGTACTGCCGGGCATGATCGAGAAAAAGCAGGGCCTGGTAATTAATATCAGCTCGCTGGCCGGTTTATTCGGCTTACCTTACCAGGGATTATATTCGGCATCAAAATTCGCTATCGAGGGTTACTCGGAAAGCCTGCGCATGGAACTGCAAAACACCGGTGTTAAGGTAGCTGTAATAAACCCCGGAGATTTTAAAACCGACTTTACCGGCAACCGCGAAAAGGCGCCTTTTACCCTCAACAATCCGCAATTAAAAGGCGAGTTTGAAGCTGCCGTGGCCGCCATGGAAAAAGATGAAAGCATTGGCGCCAACCCTGATAAACTGGCTGCCCAGATCTGCAAGATCGTAGCCAAATCAAAACCGGCACATAGCTACCTGGTAGGCGCCATTGGCCAAACTATTGTACCCACCCTTAAAGCGGTATTGCCCGGCTCCATATTTGTAAAGCTGATGAATGATCATTACGGGATAAAGTAAGAAGCTTTAATACAGTTCATTCTGTTACAAATGTCATTGCGGGCGCAGCGTGGCAATCGCGAATTAGTAATTCGACTTGCTAACGTGCGATTGCCACGTCACTCCGCTCCTCACAGCAATGACATTTGAAACAATAAAAAAAGCGCTTTGAATTAACAATGCGCTTTTTTGTTTTCCAGATTCCTCCCCTTCGGGGAGGTTAGGAGGGGTATAATGGAAGCCTTCTATACAAGCCCTAAAACATGGATCATGCCGTATATTTTCATTAGTGTAATACCTATTAAGTGTAAAACCGGAATGCTTAATAATGTGCTCATGACGTTAGTGTTTTAAGTGTTTGTAATAGTTAGCTGCTTGTTTTCTTTCTACACTTCAAAGATGCGTCAAAAGCCATTTTTGCCACAGCGGTTTTAGGTAAACGACGGAAAATTGTCGGTGAATAAAGGATTGGATAGGATAAACCTCTTCAAACAATACGTCATTGAGCCGACGAAGGAGGCGTGCAATCCTCGGCTTGTAGAGTCGCTCTGTTTACCGGGGATTATTAATGTTGTGTTTGTTTCAAAGGCATTAATGAGCTCCCTTCGGTGGGTTGTCCATGTCGCTCCGCAATGACGTGTTGGGTCAGTATTCATAAAAAAAGGAGCAAGTTCATCACTAACTCCTTAATATCATATTATGTAAAAGCTTTGTGCTTTCGTCTTTCGGCTTTAACCTTATTTAATCATATCCACAAAGTCATCAAACAGGTAGCGCGAATCGTGCGGGCCCGGTGATGATTCGGGGTGATATTGTACCGAGAAGGCTTTTTTATCTTTTACACGGATACCTTCAATAGACTGGTCGTTGAGGTTTACGTGTGTAATCTCCACTTTATCCGATGCCCGTACAGCCTCGGGCACTACGCCGAAACCGTGGTTTTGCGAGGTTACTTCGCAATGGTTTTTAATGATGTTTTTTACCGGGTGGTTTAGGCCGCGGTGACCGTTAAACATTTTTTGGGTAGGGATATCATTAGCTAAAGCTAATAATTGGTGCCCCAGGCAAATACCGAACATTGGTTTATCCGCCTTTAATATATCCTTTACAGTTTCAACCGCGTAAGGCATAGCAGCCGGATCGCCGGGGCCATTGGAGATAAAATAACCGTTCGGCGCAAAATCAGCTTCCATATCGGCATAGCTTGTTTTGGCAGGGTAAACTTTGGTAAACACACCACGGTCGGTAAAATTACGCAGGATGTTTTTCTTTACACCCAGGTCAAGCACGGCCACACGCAAAGGCGAGCTTTCGTCGCCAAAAGTATAGGTTTCGGCGGTAGTTACCCGCGATGACAGTTCCAGCCCGTCCATGGAAGGTACTTCGGCCAGTTTGGCTTTCAGCTCCTCAATATTCAGTATCTCCGATGAGATAATGGCATTCATCGCCCCTTTATCACGAATATGACGAACCAGTTCGCGGGTGTCGATATCCGAAATGGAAACGATATTCTGCTCCTGGAAATAATCCTGGATAGATCCGTCGGCCTGTTTGCGGCTGTAGGCAATATTGTAATTTTTACATACCAGCCCGGCAATTTGTATCTGGCCCGATTCTACTTCTTCGCTATTCACGCCATAGTTGCCGATGTGCGTGTTGGTGGCTACCATAATTTGCCCGAAGTATGATGGGTCGGTAAACACCTCCTGGTAGCCGGTCATGCCTGTGTTAAAGCAGATCTCGCCGGTGGTGGTGCCAATTTTGCCGGCAGCCTTACCATAAAATACGGTACCGTCGTCCAATAATAATACAGCCGGAAGCTTGGTGTAATTTGTCATCTTTCAAAAAAAATTGAATGGTTAAAAGACCGGTTGGCCTGTTGTGCAGCTCCGTGAAAAAAGATGGATGAAGTATGATCATTAAATCCCCATTTCACGCTGCAAAAGTAGGGATTTATTTCGAATTTCGGATGCCCGATTTTGGATTTTTTGTAATAGCATGATAATTGGATTGAACGAACCGTGTATTAAAAGCACTGTCCGTCATTACCTAAACCTGATTGTAATGCAAAGCCCGGAATGCAGCGCAGCGAAATGAGGACTTGCAATGAAAAGCAGGGCTGCCTTAACCTATGAAATACTGACATTCATTTCAACACTAAAATAATTATAGTACCTATCTCCATAATAAGATGGATTATATTAAGCTATTCTTTAATTATATCTTCAAGCTTTTTAAACATGGCTTTATGCAATGAAGTGAAAAAAGTGGCTTATCCCGGTTTAGCCAGTATCACTATCTGCATAAAGTCCCGTTTCTATGAGTTGCAAATTCTGGGTCCTCGTTCCGTGAGGTTGCACTCAAAAATAATTATTAATTTAATAAATCCGAGATCGAAATTCCTAATTCCGAAATCTCAACTACCTTTGCAGTAGCAAAACCTTCGCTATGTCAGTAAACAAAGAGATTAAACGCGTTACCACGCACATATTGCAGGAAATGAAAAGCAGCGGTGAAAAGATAGCCATGCTTACCGCCTACGATTATTCCATGGCAACCATTGTGGATGATGCGGGCATTGATGTGATACTGGTGGGCGATTCCGCCTCTAACGTAATGGCCGGTCATGAAACCACGCTGCCCATTACGCTCGATCAGATGATCTATCATGCCTCGTCGGTAGTACGGGCGGCTAAACGGGCGCTGGTGCTGGTCGATCTGCCTTTTGGCTCGTACCAGGGCAACTCCAAAGAGGCATTGAACTCGGCTATCCGTATTATGAAAGAATCGGGCGCGCACGGGGTAAAGCTGGAGGGCGGCGTAGAAATTGCCGAATCGGTAAGCCGGATTTTGGCGGCGGGCATTCCCGTAATGGGGCATTTGGGTTTAACGCCGCAATCTATCTATAAATTCGGCACTTATTCAGTCAGGGCCAAGCAGGAAGCCGAAGCGCAGAAACTGCGGGAAGATGCCCTGAAATTACAGGAACTGGGTTGTTTTGGCGTTGTCCTGGAAAAAATACCGGCGGCGCTGGCTAAAGAGGTAACCGACAGCCTGCATATCCCCACCATTGGTATAGGCGCGGGGCAGCATTGCAGTGGGCAGGTATTGGTGATACACGATATGCTGGGCATTAACAAGGGCTTTACTCCCCGCTTTCTGCGCCAGTACGCCAACCTTTACGAGGTAATGAACAATGCCATAAAAGGCTATGTAAGCGATGTAAAAGCAAAAGATTTCCCGAACGGGAAGGAGCAGTATTAACCCCCCCCCCACCCCCTAAAGGGGGAGAAATAAAACAAATTCGCCATATCGGATATTTAAAAAGAATCCGAAATCGAACATCCGAAATCCGAAATAAAATGGCCAGACCTTTATTTGAGAATGTAAGCTACGACATCACCGATAACGATATCCTGTACGAGGATAATCACCTGATAGCCGTTAACAAACGCGCGGGCGATATTGTACAGATAGATGAAACCGGCGACGAGCCGCTGGACGAAAAGGTAAAAAAATATATCGCCAAAAAATACAATAAACCCAACGGCGCTTTTCTGGGAGTAATGCACCGGCTTGACAGGCCGGTAAGCGGCCTTATCCTGTTTGCCAAAACCAGCAAGGCTTTGGAGCGTATGAACGAGCTGTTTAAAACCCGGCAGATCCGCAAAACCTATTATGCCATTGTCCGGAAAAAGCCGGTGCCCGAATTTGGCCACCTGGTACACTGGCTGGTAAAAAACCCGCAGAAGAATGTCACTACCGCTCATAGGCATGAAGTGCCGGGTAGCCTGCGCTCCGAATTGCATTACCGCCTGGTGGGAGAGCTAAACGGGTATTATGTTATTGAAGTAAACCCGGTTACCGGGCGGCCGCACCAGATCAGGGTGCAGCTGGCCTCATTGGATTGTCCAATTGTAGGCGATAATAAATATGGCTACCCGCGCGGCAGTTTGCGTAAAAGCATTTGCCTGCACGCGCGCAGGCTGCAATTTATCCATCCTATCAAAAAAGAACCGGTTGAAATAACCGCCCCTTTACCCAAGGACGGCTTTTGGGAAAAGTTTGCCGAGTTTATACCGCCGCCGGGGGAGACGGAGATCAAGGGGGAATAGACGGATTTGAAAGAAGATTTCGTAATCCTACATGTTTAAACAACCCCGCTATTGTAAGAAATGAAGCAATCCTTACTCCATCATGTCATTGCGAGGAACGAAGCAACCGCGAACTATGTAGGCAACTCGGTATAATTTAACCTGCTCACGAAGAGATTGCTTCGTTCCTCGCAATGACAAAGTGTTTAAAAACAGAATAAAAAAATATCTTTATAAAAGCCCGATAATAAGGCATCTGTTCAGATCAACTAACTATTCCTCATGAAAATTACAACGCCAAAAGGCATTTTCATCATCCGTGAAGCGGTTGCTGACGATATACCGCAATTGGTGGATGTTCACGTTGCATCGTGGAATGCAACTTATTTTTGGCACTTTCCAAAGCCAACACCAGAAATACGCACACAAGGATGGGAGAAAAATTTTAAAGAAAGGCCGGATGGCTGGTTTTGTTTTATTGCGCAAAAAGAGAACGGAGAAGTAGCTGGCTTTGCAACAGGCACCAGCTTTAAAGATAATGAGCTAAAGTATGATGCACAGCTAAATAAAATTCATTTCCTTAAACAATATCACCGCCTGGGGCTTGGGCGAATACTTGTGGGAGAAGTAGTAAAGCGTTTTTTAAGTATGGGCTTTCATTCAATGCTATTGTTTACAGATCCCCGGAATGACAATATTCGTTTTTATGAAGTGCTGCAAGGTCAACGGATACTTAACAAAGACGGGAAGTTTCATGGTACTTATGGATGGAAAGATTTACAAGTACTTGCCAACCTTTGCAATAAATAATTTTCAACTTTGATACAAGTACTGCCATGTCGCTCCGCTCCTCCAATGACGCTTTGCAAAAAAAGATGGCACCAACAAAAAGATCCCGGTCTTTCAACCAGGATCTTTAATATGCAATTACCTTTCAGCTTTCGCCTTTCAGCCTTATGCTAACTTAGCCAATTCCTCGGCCATGGCAACGCCAATTTCAGCAGGCGATTCTACTACGCGGATACCGCACTCGGCCATAATTTTCATTTTGGCGGCAGCAGTATCATCGGCACCGCCAACTATAGCGCCGGCGTGGCCCATGCGCCTGCCTGCGGGAGCGGTTTGTCCGGCGATAAAGCCTACAACCGGCTTGGTGCCATTAGCTTTTATCCAACGGGCAGCTTCGGCTTCCATGCCGCCGCCAATTTCACCAATCATAATGATGCCGTGTGTGTCGGGGTCGTTCATCAGCATTTCAACCGCTTCTTTGGTTGGGGTGCCTATAATTGGGTCGCCGCCAATACCGATAGCGGTAGTGATACCTAAACCGGCTTTTACTACCTGGTCAACCGCTTCATAAGTTAATGTACCTGATTTTGATACCACGCCTACATTGCCTTTTTTGAAGATAAAGCCGGGCATAATGCCAATTTTAGCTTCATCCGCAGTGATGATACCCGGGCAGTTAGGGCCAATCAGGCGTGCATCCTTATCTTTCAAATATTCTTTAACCTCAATCATATCCTTGGTAGGGATACCTTCGGTAATACATACAATCACTTTAATGCCTGCTTCGGCGGCTTCCATAATAGCGTCGGCACCAAATGCAGGGGGAACAAATATGATAGATACATCGGCACCGGTTTTATCTACGGCATCTTTTACGGTATTAAAAACCGGCCTGTCCAAATGCTGCTGACCGCCTTTGCCCGGGGTTACACCACCAACCAGCTGCGTTCCGTATGCAATCATTTGTTCGGCATGGTAGCTACCTTCTTTACCGGTAAAACCCTGAACAATAACTTTAGAATTCTTATTTACAAGGACACTCATGTATTTTTCTTTTTTTGTTGCGCAAAGCTAAAAAAAAATTAGCCCCCTTAGCCGTTAAAGGGGTAATTTTTTTGCGATGATAAAAAAATTACAAGAAAACGATTGATTCCAATTTGTAAAGACGCATGATTATGCGTTTCCCGTATGCAGGTTATACACATTAGGGGAGACACATGCTCATGTGTCTCTACAGCAGGGAAATATTTAAAGATATATGTTTTATCTGTACCTTTAATTTGCTAATCCCGTCCATTATGAAATTGATAAACCTTGCAGCAATCCTCATTTTAAGTGTTTTTTTTAACCCGTACGCTGCAATCAGTCAAAAAAAACTACCCTCCGGATTGTATGAGTTTGATAATAGCGGCGATTATACTTTTAAACTTGACGGGAAAAGCTATCATACCAACGGTAAACTTATTGCCGCATTAAAGGACATGAAAATTAAGGGCATTACGCCTAACCGGATGCACAAGGATTTGTACGATTTAAATATACAGTTAGGCGCCGAAGCGGCTAAAAAAACCAGGGAAGGCCCCGATTATTTTAATCGCCCAAATTATATGGGTATCGTATTAAAAGGAGAATTAGTATTTGCGGCAAGCTGGATTGGCCCTATAAACACAGAAAATGGTTCTATTAGCAGCAGGTCTAAACTTCAGCTTGAACAAATTGCCAATAGGATAAAAACCGGGCAGGGTAAGCATTAAAAGCTGATTATATTTATCTTAATTCTGCTTCGCAATCCAAATTTAGCTTTATGGTTAATCTGTCTTTAATACAACGGGGGCATTAAATTCGCCCTCACTCTTGGCAATTACGATAGTGGCTACCCCATTCCCAATTACATTGGTGATGGCCCGCGCTTCGGACATAAACCTATCCACCCCTAACAATATCGCTACGCCCTCAACCGGGATAATTTTCATGGCGGCCAGTGTGGAGGTGAGCACAATAAAACCGCCGCCGGTTACTGCCGCCGCCCCTTTTGAGGTAAGCATCAGGATACCGATAATTACCAGTTGCTGTTCAATAGATAATGGTATTTTAAACACCTGCGCCAAAAAGATAACCGACATGGACAGATAAATAGTTGTACCATCAAGGTTAAAGGAATAGCCCGTAGGAATCACCAATCCGACGACTGATTTGGAGCAGCCAAATTTTTCCAGCTTCTCCATCATAGCAGGCAAGGCCGATTCCGACGATGAGGTACCCAGCACGATCAGGATCTCCTCGCGGATGTATTTCAGGTATTGCCACAAACTGAACTTCCATATCCGGCAAATGATATTCAGCACCACAAAAATAAACAGCAGCATGGTGATATAAACCGATACCATCAGCAAAGCCAGCGGCTTCAATGCCGAAACGCCATAAGTACTGATGGTATAGGCCATCCCGCCAAAGGCGGCTATAGGCGCCAGGCGCATCACCACCTTCATGATATTAAAGAATACTTTAGATAGTTTATCGAACGTGGTTATGAGCGATTGCCCGTAACTGCCCATCCGGCTCAGGCCGTAACCAAACAATATGGCGAAAAACAGTACCTGCAAAATATCGCCTTTGGCAAAAGCGTCGAACACATTAGGCGGTACAATGTGAGCTGCAAACTCGCCCCATTTCATCTCTGATGCCGCCCTTTGGTATACTTCCAGCTTATTGGCGCTTGCGCTTGTATTGGCTGCCACCCCTACGCCGGGTTTAACAATATGGGCTACTATTACCCCTATAATCAGCGCTATGGTTGATACGATTTCGAAATACAGCAATGCCTTTCCGCCCACCCGGCCCACTTTTTTCATGTCGTTCATGCCGGCGATACCAAGCACAATGGTGAGGAAAATAATAGGCGCTATCAGCATGGTGATCATGTTGATAAAGGTTTTGCTGATAAGCTGTGCCGTTGGGCCAAACCCTTTAAAGTAATAACCCGTTATACCCCCTAATACTATAGCGACAAGTACCTGGAAGGTGAGGTTGCGGATAAGTTTATTCATGGTTAAACAATATTACAATTTAGGATTAACATATTATGTAAATTACCTGTTATACCTATTTATGGTGTAATATTCTATATTTTCGCATAAATATTGTTAAAACATGACGGCCACTATTCTTGCTTTCGGTATTGCTAAAGATATTTTTGGCGGCCCATCCATTGATGTTGAATTGCCGGGTGCAGCTGTAGCCGATTTGAAGAAGATTTTAGAGCAGCAATACCCCCGGTTAAAACAAATAGCCTCCTACATGGTAGCCGTAAACAATGAATACGCCGCCGATGAGTTGCTTTTGACCGGGCAGGATGAGATTGCGATTATACCGCCGGTAAGCGGGGGCTGAAGGCCCCTCCCAAACCCCTCCCCTTGGGGGAGGGCTTTAAAAGTAAAGTAACTTGATTTTAAATTCAAGTCCTCCCCCTTGGGGGAGGATTTAGGAGGGGCCCTCATGAACACACAGATCCACCTATCAAACCAACCATTAAACATCCAGCAGTGTATAGACTGGGTGATGGCCCCCGGCTGCGGGGGGATTGATGTTTTTATCGGTACGGTGCGCGATGTTACTAAAGGCAAACAGGTAGTACGATTGGAGTTTGAGGCTTATGAAAAAATGGCCCTCAGCGAAATGCAGAAACTGGCCGACTATGCGCTGCAGCAATGGCCGGTTCAGCGGGTGGCTATCCATCACCGTGCAGGCATTTTGGGCGTTGGCGAGGTACCGGTTATTATTGCCGTTGCCGCCGCCCACCGCGATGCGGCTTTTGAGGTCTGCCGTTATTTAATCGATACCCTGAAAAAAACAGTCCCCATCTGGAAAAAAGAAATTTTTGAGGATGGCGAGGTTTGGGTTTCGGCTACGCCGTGATTTGAGGTGAAAGGACAAAGGCGAAAGCTGAAGGAGGGCTTTAATCCCCGGTGTAGCATAAGTAGAACACTATGGAATAGTCGGGAACAGCCCTTGGAACACCAAACGTGACATGGTAGTGGGGTAAATGAGTGGATTTTTACTATATCATATTTAGGAGGGTTTAACAATAAATTTGCTATAGAACGTTCTTATTTATATCGGTCAAAATTTACCATTTTTGTATAAATGCGATAGGTATGGATACTTTAGCGATAAGGCAAAAACTATATGAGTATATCAAAATAGCCGACGACGAGAAGGTTGAGGCAATATATACCATAATCAAGGATGAAGTAAATGAACCATACGAGTGGTGGAATGATAGTGACCTGATTGCGGAGCTCGACCGCCGTTCAAGCGACTTGAAAAGCGGTAAGGATAAAGGAGCTTCGTTAGAGGAATCAAAATCACACCTGATAGCGCGGCTCAAAAACAATGGCTTGTAAAGCTATAGTTTCGTCATTAGCTTTAAATGAATTGGAAATTTCAGCTGATTGGTATGAAGAACGGGCGGTTGGATTAGGAGGGCTTTTTATAGAATTTATTTACAAAGCTTTCAGTGCCATTGAATTAACCCCCGAAGCATATCCTCAAAAGAAAAATAACTATAGAGAATTTACGGTACTAAGTTTCCTTATATTATTGTTTACGATTATAACAATAGCGCGAATACTGTTTATATATTACATATTTTTCATACCAGCCGCAATCCTAAGCTGAAATATAAAAACAAATAATTGTCTGAAGAGGAATTAAAAGCCAACGATATTATCTACCCATCCCACAATCTCCAATTAACCCTTTCATATTCAAAACTAAATACTTACCTTTGGCGTCCCTGAAAGGAGGTATATTAGGATTATGATCATTATCAACGTAAAAGACGGCGAATCATTAGACAAAGCGTTAAAACGCTTTAAAAAGAAATTTGAAAAGACAGGTGTGTTACGCGAGCTGCGCAGTCGTCAGGCTTTTGAGAAAAAATCTGTTGCCCGCAGGCACGAAATTAAACATGCCATCTACAAGCAAAATATGAACCTGGAAACGCTTTAAGCTTTTTTTAAAGTTTTTAGCATTTTCTGAAAAAATATAATAAAACTATTTGTACATTCAATTCTCCGAATGTATAAGTAGTTTTTATGGTTTTAGAGCGGTTTGTTTCCTATCTGCAGTTCGAAAAAAGGTATTCGCCGCACACAGTTTCTGCATACCGGTCAGACCTGGAACAATTTTTCGCTCACATCAGCCAATCCGGCGAAACTCTTACCCATCCTTCGCAAGTAACCTATCACCACATCCGCAACTGGATGGTGGATATGATGGAGCACGATATTACCGCACGTTCCGTAAACCGGAAAACCGCTACGTTGCGCAAATACTTTAAATTTTTATTGCAGAACGGCGAAATAACGGTGAACCCCACCACGCGCATCCAAACACCTAAAACACCTAAGCGCCTGCCCGTAACTGTTGAAACCGAAAAACTGGATCAGCTGTTGGATAGCGACAGCTTTGGAGCCGGTTTTGAAGGGGTGCGCGATAAACTGGTGCTGGAGCTGCTGTTTGGTACGGGCATACGCCTGGCCGAACTGGTAGGTTTAAAGGATACCGATATTGATGTTTACCAGGGCACTATCAAGGTATTAGGAAAGCGCAACAAGGAAAGGATAATACCAATTAATAAGGAATTGAAACGGGTAATAGCCGAATACCAGGAATTAAAAAAAAGTAAAAAATTTAATAACAATTCCCTAACGCTGGTCGTTACAGATAAAGGAATGGATGCTTATCCGAAGCTAATTTATTTAATAGTGCGTAAATACCTTTCAGAAATATCAACCCAAGACAAAAAGAGCCCTCATGTGCTGCGGCATACCTTTGCCACCAGCCTTTTGAATAAAGGCGCTGATTTAAATGCCATTAAGGAATTATTAGGGCATGCCAATTTAAGCGCCACGCAAATTTACACCCACAACTCCGTGGACAGATTAAAGTCAATTTATAAACAAGCCCATCCAAAGGCATAAACAAGGAGGAAAAATGAAAATCACAGTTCAATCAATTCGGTTTACCGCAGACAGGAAGTTGTTAGATTTTATCCAGAAGAAAGCAGACAAGCTGGACCAGTTTTACGATAAAATTATTAGTGGCGAGGTATACCTGAAACTGGAAAATGTTGAAGACGAGGCGAATAAGATAGCCGAGATAAAAATTATGCTGCCGGGTAACCAATTATTTGCCAAGGAGCAATGTAAAACGTTTGAAGAAGCTACCGATTTGGCTATTGAAAGCCTGCGTAAACAAATTGAAAAACATAAACAAAAGAAAACCATAGCTGCCGAAGCTGCTAAAAAAGCCGTTTTAACGGAAGCAGACGAGGAATTTTAATAAAATAAACCGCTATTGTCGGTTAAAATTGGCAGGCAAACAGCCTGCCAATTTTTTTTTGGAAAAAATTTTGCACAGCCTTTATTTTTTGTAGATTTGCAATCCCTTTCGGAAAGGGTGCTTTGCTGCATCACGATAGGAAAAGGGTGGTTCTTTAAAAAGAAAACTTTAAGCCTCCTTAGCTCAGCTGGTAGAGCGACTGACTTGTAATCAGTAGGTCATTGGTTCGATCCCGATAGGAGGCTCTGTTTTTATTGAGTGAGGGAGTGAAGTAAGAATGAGTGAATGTTGGTTTATTTATTCCATTAATCAGTCATTACACATTCAATAATTAACAATGGGGGGATACCAGAGCGGTCAAATGGGACGGACTGTAAATCCGTTGCTTCGGCTACGAAGGTTCGAATCCTTCTCCCCCCACCAGGTAATGAGTGAGGAAAGAATGAGTGAATGAGTGTATGAATATTAAATGTTGTAAAACATCTAATCAATCATTCGCTAATTCACTCAATCACTCATTAAATAAGCGGAAGTAGCTCAGTTGGTAGAGCGATAGCCTTCCAAGCTATAGGTCGCGAGTTCGAACCTCGTCTTCCGCTCTGTTGAATGGTGAGCAGTTGACAGTTAGCAGCAGGCAGTCGGTAATATCTACTGCAAAACTGATAACTAAAAACTGCAAACTGAATAATTAGCCGACGTAGCTCAGGGGTAGAGCACTTCCTTGGTAAGGAAGAGGTCATGGGTTCAAATCCCATTGTTGGCTCGGCGTGTAATAAACGACAAATAAATATAAAAATTAACCTACAAAAATTTTATAAATCATGGCAAAAGAAAAGTTTGACCGTAGCAAGCCGCACTTAAACATCGGTACAATCGGTCACGTTGACCACGGCAAGACAACCCTTACTGCAGCTATTACCAAAGTATTGTCTGACAAAGGCTTCTCGGAAGCCCGTTCATTTGATTCAATTGACTCGGCTCCAGAAGAAAAAGAACGTGGTATCACTATCAATACAGCGCACGTTGAGTATTCAACCGCTAACCGTCACTATGCACACGTTGACTGTCCGGGTCACGCGGATTATGTGAAAAACATGGTTACTGGTGCTGCCCAGATGGATGGTGCAATCATTGTAGTTGCTGCAACTGATGGTCCGATGCCACAAACCCGCGAGCACATCCTGTTAGCGCGCCAGGTAGGTGTACCTGCACTTGTTGTATTTATGAACAAGGTTGACATGGTTGATGATCCGGAATTATTAGAATTAGTAGAAATGGAAATTCGTGAATTATTATCATTTTACGAATATCCTGGTGATGATATTCCAGTTATCCAGGGTTCAGCTCTTGGTGGCTTAAATAACGATCCTAAATGGGTTGAAAAAATTATGGAATTAATGAATGCTGTAGATACCTTCATTCCAATTCCTCCGCGTTTAACTGATCTTCCTTTCCTGATGCCGGTTGAAGACGTATTCTCAATCACTGGCCGTGGTACTGTTGCTACCGGTCGTATTGAGCGTGGTGTAATCAACTCTGGCGAGCCGGTTGACATTCTGGGCATGGGTGCTGAAAACTTAAAATCAACTGTTACCGGTGTGGAAATGTTCCGCAAGATCCTTGACAGAGGTGAAGCTGGTGATAACGTAGGTTTATTGTTACGTGGTATTGAAAAAACCGATATCCGCAGAGGTATGGTTATTTGCAAACCAGGTTCAGTAACTCCGCACACTGATTTCAAAGCCGAAGTTTACGTATTATCAAAAGCAGAAGGTGGCCGTCATACCCCATTCTTCAATAAATACCGTCCGCAATTCTATTTCCGTACTACTGACGTAACTGGAGAAATTTCACTGGCCGAAGGTGTAGAAATGGTTATGCCTGGTGATAACGTTACCATCACTGTAAAACTGATCAACGCAATCGCGATGGAAAAAGGTTTACGTTTCGCTATCCGCGAAGGTGGTCGTACGGTAGGTGCCGGTCAGGTAACTGAAATCTTAAAATAATAGCCCCCTGGCTCCCTGAAAGGGGAACAAGGATAGGTTAATTTATATACGAAGTACTTAGGCAAATGTGCCTAAGTACTTTGTTACTAAATAACAAAACAACCAAAGTCCCATTAAGGATTTAGGGTAAATACGGGAATAGTTCAACGGTAGAATAGAGGTCTCCAAAACCTTTGATCAGGGTTCGAATCCTTGTTCCCGTGCATTTTATAAAGCGAAATAACATGGTTGCAGTAGTTGAGTATATAAAAGAATCATACATTGAGTTAACCCAAAAGGTAACCTGGCCAACCTGGCGCGAGTTGCAAACCAGCGCCGTTTTGGTGGTTATTGCCTCAATTATTATCGCACTGGTGATATTTGGTATGGACTGGGTAATCAGCTACGTGCTTACACATTTTTATAGTTCACTTGCTTAATTTTTTATACAGATGAGTGAAAATTTAAAGTGGTACGTAGTACGCGCCATCAGCGGTAAGGAAAAAAAAGTAAAGCAATATATTGATGCCGAAGTTAACCGCTTAGGTATATCGCACCTGATACCCCAGGTACTGATACCTACCGAAAAATACTACCAGATGCGCGACGGAAAAAAGATTGCTAAAGAACGCAATTTTTTTCCGGGGTATGTGCTGATGGAAGCTGCCCTTGATGGCGAGCTGGAGCACATTATTAAAAATGTGAACAGCGTGATCGGTTTTTTAGGCGATAAGGCAGGCAATGCCATCCCTTTGCGCCAGGCCGAAGTAAACCGTATACTGGGTAAGGTTGATGAGATGAGCGCTCAGGGCGAAACCATGAACGTGCCATACTACGTTGGCGAAAACGTAAAGGTAATGGACGGGCCTTTCAACGGTTTCAGCGGTGTTATTGAGGAAGTGAACGAAGAGAAAAAGAAACTGAAAGTAATGGTAAAGATATTTGGGCGCCGTACGCCGCTTGAATTGAATTACATGCAGGTAGAGAAGGAATAGAGAGATTAGTTGATTAGTGATTAGAGATTAGTTGTTTTAAAAATTTCAATCACAAAAGGCTAACAAATAAAAATATTAATGAGTTGATGATTACCGGGAGAAGAGACTAATTAACTATCTCCAATCTCTAATCACTCCTCGCAAAGAGAAATGTTACATAGCTTCCAACTTACTAACATTGAGTAATAATTAATCAAATTAAAAATGGCAAAAGAAGTCGGTGCGATGGTGAAGCTACAGGTAAAAGGTGGCGCTGCAAATCCATCACCTCCAATTGGCCCGGCATTGGGTGCTAAGGGGGTAAACATAATGGAGTTTTGCAAGCAGTTTAACGCGCGTACCCAGGATAAACCTGGCAAAGTGTTACCTGTAGTAATTACTGTGTATGTTGACAAGTCATTCGATTTTATCATTAAAACCCCGCCGGTTGCTATCCAGTTACTGGAAGCTACAGGCTTAAAAAGCGGGTCGGCAGAGCCAAACCGGAAAAAGGTTGCGAAAGTAAGCTGGGACCAGGTGGAAACTATCGCCAAAGAT
>Ga0164242_10000809_pt1 | contig 37478 bp, 37 predicted proteins | sample OricomgcompostMG_FD_108783 | JGI IMG/M metagenome (GOLD analysis project Ga0164242, IMG submission 108783) | Miracle-Growth compost microbial communities from Emeryville, California, USA - Original compost - Miracle growth compost (MG) ... | reverse complement strand
TCCATCGCCGCCAAATAGGACGGCACCACGATCTTCTTCGACATGACCGACTCCTTTCTTGCCAACATCTGGTCAACAAAGGATACCCTCGCGTCGAAGGCCGGGCAGCAGCTAAGCCACAAGTGGCAGGTGACCTTCAGCTTGTTCGCTCCATTTCCTAATCCGCGGACCCTTCGCGCAGTGGACACAACCGGCTCTCGGCCTTTTTTCATTTTCAGCACCGCTTGCCAAGTGGTCAGTTTCCATGCGACTAAGCAGGCTTAATGCTATCCATCAGGATACGAGCCGGGTGAGGAGGTCTCAAAGATGAAGATTGCACGTTTCGAAGGAGGAGCAGGTCCTCAGATCGGGATCGTCAAGGACGAAAAAATTGTCGCCCTTTCGAAACTAGGCATCGAAGTTCCGGGTATGATCGAACTGATTGAGGCGGGTCCGCACCTCCTGCGGAAGATCGCCGAAAATCTCGACCATTGCGATGCCGAAGCGGGCCAGCCTCTCTCCGCCGTGCGATTGCTCGCGCCTCTGCGTCCTCGCAAATTTCTTGGCCTCGGCATGAACTATAAGCGCCACGCCGACGAAGCGCGTCGGCTCGGTGTCACTGTTCCGGATAACCAGCTCTGGTTCAACAAACAGACGAGCTGCATCAACGACCCGTTCGGTGACCTCAAGCCCGGTGTCACGGAAAAACTCGACTATGAGGTGGAATTGGGTGTGGTGATCGGCACCTCAGCCAAGTCGGTCAAGGCGGCCGATGCCTATAGTCATGTCTTCGGCTACATCGTCGTAAACGATGTCTCTGCCCGCGACTGGCAATTCCACACAACGACCATCACCATGGGCAAGTCATTCGATACGCATGGACCGATCGGTCCATGGATCGTCACTGCTGATGAGATCGAAGATCCTGAAGCCCTTGGTATCCGCTGCCTCGTCAACGGCGAGAAGCGGCAGGACAGCAACACGGGTGATTTCATACACTCGATCGCAGCGCAAATTGAATATCTTTCGACGGCTTTCACCCTCGAACCAGGCGACATCCTCGCGACTGGAACGCCTGAAGGCGTCGGTGTTGCCATGCAGCCACCCGTGTTTCTCCAGCCCGGCGATATCGTACGCTGCGAGATTGACCGGATTGGGGCCATCGAGAACAGAGTCGCCTAAAAATAGAAAAAGCAGCGATCATCCAGCCGGCCATTGCCCGATGCGCATCATTCAGGCAGCCATTGCTGCGGCTGCGATGTCTGTGACAGCTGTCATAAGTCCGGTCAATAATCTCCTGCTCGCCTCACGCCTTCATCTGCTGGGGTTACAGGCTCAATTTTCTTCTCGATCCCGGAATCGAGATGGTTTCAACGCCGTAATCTCGAGGCCTTGCAAACAAGGGCGGCGAAGGAATTCCCCGAGTTCCTTTGCTTGACAATGTTGCGGAAATTTCGCAATTTTACCTGACCATATGGTTTAAACAACTGAGCGAAAGGCACGGGTTGGCCGCTGTGTAACGCGGATCAATGGTGGATGCCGTAAGAGAGGATATAGCGTGGAAGAGACTCCTGTCCTGATTGCAGGTGGCGGCCCGGTGGGAATGACGCTGGCATTGAACCTGGCGCGATATGGCGTGCGTTCGCTGCTGGTCGAACGGAACCCGACAACCACGCGCCACCCCAAGATGGATCTGACCAACGGCCGCAGCATGGAGCTGTTCCACCGCCTTGGTATTGATGAGAAACTGCGCGACGCGGGCGTGCCGCGCGAGAATGCCTTCGATATCCTGTGGGTGACAAACTTGGTGGGGCATGATCTTCACCGCTTCCACTACCCTTCCGCTACGGAGAAGACGCGGATCATCCGCGCTGAAAATGATGGCAACCACTGCGCCCAGGCGCCCCTTAGAGTCAGCCAGATCGAGATCGAACCCGTGCTAAAGCGCGCGATCGACGAAAATCCCCTGATCGATGTGCGCTTTGGCCATCGCTTCGAGGCTGTTGTCGAGAATGGGGGGGACGGCGTACTCGCACAGATCGCCGATTGCGAGACCGATGAAATCAGCGAGGTTCGTTGCCGCTTTCTGGCCGGCTGCGACGGTGGCGGGAGTCGCGTGCGCCGTCGGCTGGGTATCGAACTGGAAGGCGAAGAGAATGTTGCCGGCGCTTATATGGTTCATTTCCGAACCGATGATCGGGACCTCCTCCAGCGCTGGGGACCGATCTATCATTTGCAGAATGGCGCCGGCACGATCATCGCGCAGAACGACCGGGATATCTACACGCTGCAGGCCTGGCTCCTGCCCGGAATGAACCCCGACGAGATGACGCCCGAAGGCGTACTCGAAGGCTGGGTCGGCACACATTTCGACTATGAGATATTGCAAGCCAATCCGTGGTTCGGCCATTTCGTGGTGGCCCGGCGTTATCGTGAGGAAAGCGCCTTGTTGGCTGGTGACGCCGCGCATCAATATATCCCCACTGGCGGGTATGGCATGAACAGCGGCATTGCCGATGCGGCCGCCCTCGCCTGGGTGCTGGCCGCACGTGTTCAGGGCTGGGGCGGCGACCGGCTGCTCGATGCCTATGATGCGGAACGCCGTAATACCGCCTGGTGGCATCTGGAGGCAGCGCGCCGCCATATGAATATTCGCCTACAGATCGGGGAACTCTACGCGACGGCCGGCAACTTGCTGGAAGAAGGGCCGGAAGGTGATGCACGACGCGCGGAACTGGCTCGCAAGATTGACGAATTAGGCAACGCGGAGAACGAAAGCTGGGGCGTGGAATATGGCTATCGTTATGACCAGTCGCCGGTGATCGCGCATGAACCAGACGCGCCAACGGTCGATCCATTGATCTATCGGGCCAACACCTGGCCGGGCGCGCGCCTGCCGCATGTGTTCCTGGCCGATGGAGAATCGATTCACGACAAGCTGGGGCTGTTCTTCACCCTGGTAGCGCTGGACGATACCGACACCAACGCGTTCGAAGGGGTCGCCGTCGACATGGGTGTTCCGGTCGATGTCCTGCGGTTGCGGCGGCCGGACCTGAAAAATATTTACGAACGCAATCTGATCCTGGTTCGTCCTGACCAGCACGTCGCCTGGCGCGGCGACCAACTACCAGACGATTGCCAGGCGCTGTTGAAATTGGTGACGGGAAGCACCTTGCCAAGTCAGGCTGGATAGGACGAGTTCGGCAAAAGATCTATCTGCTAGTCGGAAGGTCGTCGAGTTAGCTCCTGCTTCGATAGGAACGAGTCCTATGGCACCCATTGGCTTGTTCAGTAGGAAAAAGACGATGAAGAAACTCTATTCTGATGCATCTGCGGCGCTGGATGGGCTGTTGCATGACGGAATGCATCTGTGCGCGGGCGGATTTGGTCTATGCGGGGTGCCCGAGCGGCTGATCGACGCGATCCGGGACAGCGGCGTCAAGGACCTGACCATTGCCTCCAATAATGCGGGCATCGACGGCGAGGGGCTGGGCAAGCTGCTGCGCACGCGTCAGGTCAGGAAGATGATCTCCTCCTATGTCGGCGAGAATAAGGAGTTCGAGCGGCAATATCTTAGCGGCGAGCTGGAGGTGGAGTTTTGCCCCCAGGGCACGCTGGCCGAGCGCTGCCGCGCGGGCGGCGCGGGCATTCCGGGCTTCTATACCAAGACCGGCGTCGGCACGGCCGTGGCTGAGGGCAAGGAGGTCAAGAGCTTCGACGGACAGGATTATATCCTCGAACGCGCCATCTTCGCCGATGTCGCCATCATCAAGGGCTGGAAGGCGGACGAGAGCGGCAACCTCATCTTCCGCAAGACCGCGCGCAACTTCAACCAGCCCATGGCGACCGCCGCCAGGGTCTGCGTCGCCGAAGTCGAGGAGGTGGTGCCTGTGGGCAGCCTCGATCCCGACTGCATTCATCTGCCCGGCATATACGTCAAGCGCCTGATCGTGGGCGCGCCCTATGACAAGAAGATCGAATTCCGCACCGTTCGCCAGAGGGAGACCGTATAATGGCCCAGGAAGTCAAAGGCTGGACCCGCGATGAGATGGCCGCCCGCGCGGCCAGGGAACTCAAGGACGGTTTCTATGTGAACCTGGGCATCGGCATCCCGACGCTGGTGGCGAACCATATCCCCGCTGGCGTGGAAGTGACGCTCCAGTCGGAGAACGGCATGCTGGGCATCGGTCCCTTCCCCTATGAAGGGGAGGAGGATGCCGACCTCATCAATGCGGGCAAGCAGACGATCAGTGAGCTGCCCAATTCGGTCTTTTTCTCCAGTGCCGACAGCTTCGCGATGATCCGGGGCGGGCATATCGACCTCACCGTGCTGGGGGCGATGGAGGTCGCGGAAAATGGCGACATCGCGAACTGGATGATCCCCGGCAAGATGATAAAGGGCATGGGCGGCGCGATGGACTTGGTCGCGGGCGTCAAGAAGATCATCGTCGTCATGGAGCATAGCTCCAAGGACGGCTCCCCCAAATTCATCCCAGCCTGCACCCTGCCGCTCACCGGCCGCAATGTGGTCGACATGATCGTCACCGACCTGTGCGTCTTCCAGCGCCCCGATCATGACAGCCCCTTCAAGCTCATCGAGCTCGCGCCAGGCGTGACCGCAGCGGAAGTCGCATTCAAAACGGCCGCCGATTATATTACATGATGGGTTTCCTCTTCATATCGGACTGCACGTGAATTATTTCCCAAACTGGTAATGAACCTATGACATCTTCTGATATCGATAGCGCTACCTTTCGGCATGTCCTTGGACATTACCCAACTGGGGTTTGTGTTGTGACAGCTCTAGAGGAAGATCAAACACCTATCGGTATGGTTGTGGGTTCCTTTACTTCGGTTTCGCTCGATCCGCCACTCATCGCCTTTTTTCCCGACCAAAAATCAACGAGTTGGCCTCGCATAGAAAAGGCAAGACAATTCTGCGTGAATGTACTTGCTGGAGATCAGCATTTGCTGTGCCGGCAGTTCGCAACGGCTGGATCCGAAAAATTTACAGGCGTTGCCCACCGAGCTTCGAACAACGGCGCGCCGATCCTGGAGGATGCTGTTGCATGGATCGATTGCTCGCTCGCTGGTGTCCACGAATTTGGTGATCATTATATGGCTTTGGGCCGCGTCGATAATCTCGGGGTGGGTCGCTCCTGTAGTCCGCTGCTCTTCTTTCAAGGCGGATTTGGCCAGTTCTCCCTACATAGCTGAAATTAGGAAATCCGCTTTGCTGCCAGTGGTCAAATCCATCTCATAGAAAAGCTGCAGGGAACCGCGACAAAGCCACGGCCCCCTCCACCTTCTTCGCCATCATTGTGATCTGAGCAGTGCCCCTGCCCCACGAGGACGACCAATGTTAACTGATGTACAAAATGGGCGGACCCGATCAATGGCTCGACCTTAGCGATCCGTTGATGGCAAGTGAATTGATGCATAGGCGGTTATGCCTATGCGCTATTGCGCTGATCGCTACCGCCCTCGAGAGACAGATCAGCCAATTCTCTGATTGTAGCATCCACCCGGGTATTGAAACCATGTGTGCGAACCGTGCACATATCACGAAATATCCGCTGCATCCGCTGCCCGTCGAAGACCGTACTGGTGCCCGATGTGCGGAAGCAATATTGCTGCATCACGTTCCAATTCATTTCAGCTATTTCAAAAGACATCGCGGAAATTCGCGTGCTCTCCAAATTGCTGAACTCCTCTACCCCGTCCCTATGGCGACGCGCGGCCTCGGTCCATTGGTCGCACATCTGTAGCAAAGCGGCCTCCGCCATGGCGACTTTCGCGAGCGCCGAGCCATACCATTGACGGTAATCCCAATTCTCCGAACGCATCGTTACGGGCGGATTGAACGTCTTCTTGGTGCGCATATATTCGCCGTAAAGCTCCAGCGCACCCTTCACCATTCCCAGCGACAGCGCCGCTGGCTGCAACGATATGAAGCTGACGATGTGTCCGTAATATAATGGGGCGCCGCCCTTGGCCTGCGCACCGGACGGATCGAACTCGGGAGGGCGGAAAAGCTCGAGGGCATCCTTGTCAGCGATAACAAAGTCTCGCGGAACATAACCATCCGTGACCTGTATGCTGTGGGACCCGCTACCCTTCAGTCCCATCGACCCTCTCCAGTCGTCAAGACGGGTCCATTCCGATCGAGGGATGACGACCAGCAACGGAGCCACTTCGCCGTCGGGCCGCTTGTGCAGGGTCAATCCCATGCAATGGGTCGCATAAGGTGATCCCGAGCAATATTGGAAGGTGGCGTTCACCTTCCAGCCGCCATCTTCGGCTGTTCGGCGAAACCCGTCGGCAACGGACGGAAGGGGCTGATGAAGTGACCATCGCCGAATATGCGTGCCTGGGTTTCCGGGGAGAAGAGCGTCCCGACAATCTTGGCCTGCGAAGCGCCGAAGCACAATTGCCAGCTGGTGGAGGGACAGCCGCTCGCGATGACCGTCATAACCCGGTAGAACGACTTCAGATCCATTTCATAGCCGCCGAACCGCTTCGGCACGAGCATCCTGTAGAAGCCCGCCTCCTTAAACGCTTCGTGCATGTGCTCGGAGTAGAAGCTGCGTTCCTCGGTCTGGGCTTGCTCAGCGATCAGCTGTGAAACGAGCGCCCTTGCCCGCGCTACCAACTCATCCGGCGTTGGATACTGCGAAGGTGCGGACACGGAATTTGCATCAATTTTCGATTGATTTTTCGGCATGCTTGAAACCTCTGGTTTTCGCGAAGCCAGAAGCGCGCCGTGGCGTGCCGACTATAGGACGCCACGGCCGATGCGGGCCGCGCAATGTTTCGCGCCGCGACCGAAGCGCCGCGGCGCGCCGGTCAGAAATCGAACCTCAGCTTAGCGCCGATGCGACGGAAGGAATCGGGCCCGAAGCTTTGAAGGGGCGCGATTTCACCCCATGGCAAAGGCTGATCATTGATGTTGGTGACGAACCGCTTGTCCAGCAGGTTGATCGCATAGACGGACAAGGACCAACCTGCCTTAGGGTCCGAAATTCCGATCTCGCCGCCCAGGATGCCATAAGAAGGTTGGGTCGCCACCGGAGAGCCATTCGCTTGAAATGGTACGTCATCGCGCCAATCCCAGCTGACCGACGCCGAACCGGTGAGTCCTCCGATCAGATTCGGCTGAACGTAGTTCGCGGAGAGCTGATAGGCGAACTTGGGTGAGTAGATGAGCTGGTTGCCCGCGCCGTTGATCAGCGCCCCAGGGGTCAGGCAGGCGGTCGGGACGGTTTGTCCAGGGTAGCATTGCAGGCCCGGATAGTCGTCATATTTGGCGTCGATATAAGCGCCCGAGAGGCGCACGCTCAGGCTTCGGGTCAGCGCTGCCTGCAGGTCGAATTCGACACCCTTCGTCGTCAGGTCGGCACTCTGCAGGACCTGCGCATTGGGAGCGCCCACCGGCGTGAAGAATGCGGCGGCCTGGTAGTTCTTGTATTTCGTGTGGAACAGATCCACGCCCACCTGTACGCGCCCGTTCCAAAGGCGCGCCTTCATGCCGATTTCATAGCTCGTCGGAATTTCTTCCTTCAGGACAAGATTCGCGGTTGGATCGAATGAACCGGGACCCGCTGGATTATAAATCGTGACGGCGTTGAATCCCGGTGCTTTATATCCGCGCGCCACGGACGCATAGACGAATATATCGTCGGAAATCTCATACTGCGGTCCGATCCGCCATGAAAATGCACTGTTCTTATAGGATTGCGGCTCGACCGCGGCGCAGGGGTTGAGCGCGCAATAAGGAAACAGATCGAGCGGCGCCGGAAGTCCCGTGGGCGCTACCAGCGGATCGGCGGTCTGGCTGAACTCCTTCAACGTGCCGGTGTCCCTTGTAAACCGAAGGCCGGCGACAAGATTTAGCCGATCTGTCAGATGCCAATTTGCCTGACCGAACGCCGCGATGCTCTCAACTTCGCTCCGACGCCTCGTCGTGAAAACCACGGGAGGCAGAGTACCAGGAGGTAGTCCAAGGCCCACCGGCGGCGGCGCTCCGACAGCCGCATCGATGAGGTTTTGACCAAAACGGAGATCGGTCGAGCCGATGATATTGGCATGATAAAAATAGAGTCCGGCGACAAAATCGATCGGGCCACCCGTCGGCGAAGCGACGCGCAGTTCCTGCGAATAATTCTCATATTTGTTCACGGGGCTTCCGACGCTCGCGAAATCACCGCTGACAGTATCGAGATCGATGAAGAAAGTCTGTCGCGAGCGCGAATAGCCGGTAATCGACGTGAACTTCCACCCATTCGCATCATAGTTAAGTGCCAACGAGCCGTTCAGAAAATCGCCCGATCCCTGGGGCAGGAATGTAAATGCCGCCTCGGTATTCTTCGGTCCTGGAACAATGCCATATTGGACCATATCGCCTTTCGCGGTGCCGGGCACAGGCGGGAAATTTGGGTCGGCCGCTCGCATCGAGGTGGCGCCGCAACACCAGCGGTCACGCTTGGAATAATCGACGGAAAGCAGGGCGCTGAAATTCGTGCTCGGCTCCCACAATACTTTCCCCCGGACACCCCAGATATTGGTCGGATCGATATCCTTACCTGTGACTACGTCGGTAATGGTCCCCTTCAGATGCTTGTAGCCGCCAGACAACCGCAGCGCGATTGTATCGCTAACAGGAATGTTAAGAGCACCATTGAGATAGGCATCCTTTCGCTCGCCGTAGGAAGCGATCACGTGGCCCTCAAACTCGCCAAGCTTGGGCGCCCGTGTCGTGACCGAGACAACTCCGGACGACGCGTTCTTGCCAAACAACGTGCCTTGCGGGCCGCGAAGAATCTCGACACGCTCCACGTCCCCGAGTATCTCCAGTGCCGTCGCATTGCCGATCGTCACGCCATCCAGCACGAGCGCCACACTTTGATCGATGGTTGACGTAACGGTTGAGCTGCCTACGCCTCGCAGGGAAATCGATGCCTGGCTCGGATCGTAATTGGGCGCGAACTTCAGGCTCGGATCGATCTTCTGCAGGTCGCCCAGGCCGCTGATGTTCTTGCGTTCCAGATCGGCCCCTGACACGGCCGTGATCGCCACCGGGGCTGTCAGGATACTTTGTTCGCGCTTCTGTGCCGTCACCACAATATCTTCCAAAGCGATTGCATCGTTTTGGGAGGCGTTATTCTGGGCATGGACCGACGAAGGAAGCATCGGCACCGCGATAGCTGAGATAAGCAGAAGACCTTTTATTTTACTCATTAACCCCTCCTAATATTTATATTCTTACGTCTCGTTTTTACTATGTTCCCGCAGTTCGGCGATTCCGCCCCCACAACTTGAATGGAATTCTGCCCAGATGAACGAGAATTTATGCCCTCGACTAACTCACTTTGAGCTCTTCATTGTGCCAGGCAAGCGGGAACAGATCTCCTGACAGCGGCTCGCCCGTCTTGAGCGCGGGTTGTTCTGGAAAGGCGAGGCTCAGGACATGCATGCCTTCAATGAAACGGGCATCGTCCCCAACATACCGAGCCGCTATGGCTCGTCGCGGCCGGTCCTTTCTTAAATTGGCGCCAGAACCGTGCAGCGTCTTTCCTGTGAAGACCAGCACGTCGCCCGGCATCATGTCCCAGGTCACCAGATCGGCCTCAGGCACCTGGAACAGATCCGGCGCTGTCGGGAGATCGCAATTCACGAGGGAATCGAAGGGGGGGCCTGATGGCACCGTCGGACGATAGCGTTCGGACCTCAGATGAGAGCCTCGCGCATAGTGCACAGGGGCGCTATCGGGCGTAACCTCATCGAGCGCCACCCAGACGCTGCATACCTGATCGCCAGATACCGGCCAGAAGGGCTGATCGTGATGCCAAGACACCGGAACCGGCGATCCCGGCTCCTTTACGAGAGTTTGGTCGTAAAGCACCCGCGCTGTTGCTGATCGCATCAGTTCGGCCGCCACTTTCGGCACCGCGCTTTCCATAAGCAGAGCACGATATTCGTCGTCCTGCTGCCACCCATTCATGGCCTGCCGGAACTTCGCGATACCACTGTTCGGATCAGCGGGGCGCCCTTCTTCCACCGCAGCGTCCGCATCCATGCCGGTCGGACCCGACAGGACGCGACTGACCGCTTCGCGTAGTCGTTCCACCCGCTCCATATCAATGACGTTGCGGACGCATATGACGCCATTCCGCTCATATTCTTCGACCATCGCCGGCGAAATTACGGGGCCGATCATTGGCATCTCTCCTCGTCAAGTCATGTTTCGACCATAAGTCCGAGGAACTTGCCGATCGATCAATCCCAAGCGATAGGGACAGCCTTCGCCACTGCACTGGGTTCGGCGCGAAACCAATTGCAGGCTGGCCCAATGCCTTTCAGTCCTGCGTTGGAGGCAGTCAGCCTTGCGCGCTCGGAGCGTACCCAATCGTGAACGCGATGGATGACGCACAGACATGCGCTTCGCTGCCACCTCAGCGAAACTATCGTCGGGATGCCCGTTTGGGGAAACGCCGACATGCTTTCGGCCACCTTTGGAGATGGCGCCCCCAATCCATGTTGGCGCTGCGGAACACAGCGCATCAAGGGCAAATCGCAACCGAAGCCCCGCTGTCCCAATTGCGTGGGATATACAGCTTCATGAGAGCGGACCATCAGGTAGCGAAGGTCCGGAAGGGGCTTTGCACACCCGCTTTCATATCAAGGAGTGAACTGTGAACAGTTCTAATTTGACAAGATCATCTCAGGGTGCGGGCGTGAACGGAAAATCCGAAACTACTTTGTCATCTGAGGATTTCATTCGCCGTGCACGGGACATTGGCCAATCCTTGATCGCCCTCCAGGCTGATACCGAGGAACGATCGCGCTATTCGGAGCAAACTCACGAGAAGATCAAGGAAGCAGGCCTCTATCGAATGCTCGTGCCCCGCCGTTTCGGCGGTTATGAAGTCGATATCGGCACTTTCATGCAGGTGGTGGTCGAGCTTAGCGCCTGCTGCGCTTCGACGGGCTGGCAGTTTGCCCTCGGGTCAGCTCATGCGTTGAGCGTCGCAACATTTTTCCCAGAAGAAGCCCAGGCGGCGATTTTCGGCGATGGGCATTTCGTGGCAGCATCGGCCGCCAAGCCCAGCATCACGGCGACGCGAGTCGATGGCGGCTGGCGGCTTAACGGTTCAGTGAGCTATGCGTCGGGCCTGCCTTATTCCACACATTATATGGGCTTTGCCTTGGTCCCGCCCGAATTTTCTCCCACAGGCTTCATGACATTTATCGCGCCTCGCGAGACGTGGACGATGCTCGAGGATTGGGGCGACACGCTCGGTCTTCGTGGAAGCGGATCCAATTCGGTGAACTTCGAAGACGTCTTCATTCCGGATATCTACGTTCTCTACAAAAATGTCCTGCTGGAATCCGTCGCTGACGGCACTCCCGGTTTTGCGCTTCATGGAAACCCGCTTTACTCAGGACGTGGATTCAGCGCGTATACCTTCGAAGCCGCGGCGCCGAACATAGGCATGCTGCGCGCGGCCACCGAAATCTATCGCGAACTGATGCTCACCAAGATGACCTCGATACCGCCCGCGACCTTTCGCGCCGAGAATGCCGACTTCCAGCGCTATTATGGCCGCATTCTCGCCAGGCTCGACGCGGCGGACCGATTGTTCCGCGATCTCTGCGGTGAATATACGAAAGCATGCAACCGCAATGCTTCGGGCGAAGAGCCGTTCGACGACCGGATCGATTCGCGTCTGGCCCAAGGGGTCGCGGAGATCTGCCAGATTTGCTGGGATACGATGCAGGGCATCATCCTGCCCACCGCGGGTCCTGCGGAATTCAAGACGGGCAAACGGCTGGAACGTGTCTTTCGCGACATGGCCATGGCCAGGGCGCATGTCATCAATGTCATGTTTGAAGGTCAGAACGCGCGAATGGTGGCGATCGCAGATCTCGCCCGTGGCGCTGCGAACTAACTATCGAAATATTGGGGAGAAAAGGAATGTCAGCCCTTCGTTCTATCAGCGAGCAAGAAATCCATGATTATGAACGCGACGGCTTTGTAAAGCTCCCGCAAATCTTGCCGGCCGACTGGGTCGATCGATTGCGCGATGCCATTCAGTCCCTTTACGAGCGCAACATCGTCCGCTCCGATATGGCCGAAGGGTTCGAGCAGATGGCCAATGCGGCAGGGGACAAACTGCTGTCCGACGGCAATGCCCTGTCGACCGGCCGATTCTGCTTCAGCACGGACGTCTGGCGAGATGACGAGGCATTAAAGGCGCTATGCCTGGGATCCCCCCTGCCCGAACTTGCAGCCCAGCTTTTTCGCTCGTCGAAAGTAAATTTCCTGATCGATCAGATATTCCTGAAGGAACCGGGCGCGGCGCGGCGAACCGCATTCCACCAGGACGAGAGCTACTTCAATTGCACGGGCGAGCAATGTGCCACATTCTGGATACCGGTCGACGTTGTCGACAAGGCGAACGGCGCCATGGGCTATGTGCCCGGCTCCCATCTGTGGGGTCGTAGTTTCGCGCCCAACGTCTTTGTGAGCCAGACGCCAATCCCCGGATTTGATGGGGAACGCATCCCCGACATTGAAGGAAATGAGGAAGAGTTCGGCGTCCGCTATCTGGAATCCGTACCCGGGGACATTATCGTGCACCATTACCGTACTTTGCATGGTTCGACCGGCAATACCGATCCTAACCGGATTCGACGCGCGGCGGCGCTGCGCTATGGCGGAGAGGATCTGCGGTACCACCTGCGGATCCCTGGTGTGATGACGAGCCCGATGCTCACTGAGGGAGATGTGCTTGACTCTCCAGAGATGCCCGTCGTGTGGGAAGACGGCGAGACGGCACTAGCCAGCCCGGCCTGAGATGACTCTTCAGGTCAGATAAACCGCCTTTGACAGGCCTCTTAATCACAAGGTAGTTCCATGAAGCTCCTCCACATCGACTCCAGCGTTTTGGCGGACCAATCCGTAAGCCGCCAGCTTAGCGCAGCCATCACCGACAAGATCCGCGCGGATATTCCAAATCTCGAAATAGTCTATCGTGACCTTGTGAAACAGCCGCTCGGCCATTTCACTATCGCCGGCGTTCCGCCGTCCGATCCGCATGCCGATCTTCTCCCCGGAGACAACAGCGATCCCATTGCAATCGCTGAAACCGAAAAAATTCTGGCGGAATTTATCAGCGCCGACGCGATCGTGATCGGTGCCCCGATGTACAACTTTACCGTGCCGACCCAACTTAAAGCCTGGATCGACCGTATTCTCATCGCCGGGCGGACCTTTCGCTACACCGCCGAAGGTCCGCTCAGCCTCGTTGGGACAAAGTCCGTTATTCTGGCTCTGTCCCGTGGCGGCCTATATGGAGAGGAAAGTCCTGCGGCCTCATTCGAACATCTGGAATCCTATCTTCGGTCTGTCTTCGGCTTTCTTGGCATCCAGCCCCAGACAGTCCTTGCAGAAGGAGTCGCGATCGGTCCGGAACAGCGACAAGCTGCCTTGACCGACGCGCTAGCATGTATCGCCAGCCTTAGGATTGCTGAAGCCTAAATTCATCCTGGGGATCGAAATCGCTGCAGATCGACCATGTCGAGTCGATGCCTCTTGCACAGAACACTGCCCATCACCGGTCGGGGCCGGTCAAACCCATTTCGTTCGTCCATTCTGCGGACCGGAAGGAGATAGTCATCGATGCTGACCAGCCCCGAACCCACACGCCTGCGCCACAACTTCCTGGCGTCTCCCGAAGAATTGATTGACGAGGCGCGCAATGGACGCATGTTCATCCTCGTCGACGATGAAGATCGCGAAAATGAAGGCGACCTGGTTATTCCCGCCCAGATGGCGACCCCGGACGCGATCAACTTCATGGCGATGCATGGGCGGGGCCTCATTTGTCTGGCGCTTGCAAAGCAACGGATCGATCAACTCGGCCTCGACCTTATGAGCAGCCATAACGGCACACGCCACGAGACGGCTTTTACGGTTTCTATCGAGGCGCGCGAAGGAGTTACGACAGGCATATCCGCGGCGGATCGAGCGCGCACCATCGCAGTTGCAATCGACGCCGCAAAAGGACGCGATCAAATCGTGACACCAGGTCATGTCTTTCCGCTCGTCGCGCGCTCCGGCGGCGTGCTTGTGCGCGCCGGCCATACCGAGGCAGCAGTGGATATAGCGAGGCTGGCGGGCCTCAATCCTTCAGGCGTGATCTGTGAGATCATGAATGATGACGGAACGATGGCGAGGCTCGACGACCTCATCCCTTTCGCTGAGTTACATCATCTGAAGATCGGCACCATCCGCGATCTGATCGCCTATCGCCACCGGCACGATCATCTCGTCAGGAAAGTCGCGGATGTGCCTTTCACATCCGATTATGGGGGTGATTGGCGACTGCTCACTTATCGCAATACGGTAGACGGCACCGAGAGTTTCGTCCTCCAAAAAGGGAAAGTGGTGACGGGGGAACCGACGCTGGCACGCGTTCACACCGGTTCGCTCTTTTCCGATATGCTGGGTCAGCCAGGGCCACGCAAGCGCGCCCTCCAGCGCGCCATGGTCGAAATCGGGCGCGCTGGCGCTGGCGTGATCGTGTTGCTCGTTATGCCTGTCAGTGAGCGCACACATGGTCCCGGCGTCGACGGTGAAGATGCTGAATTAGATTTGAGGAGCTATGGCATCGGCGCACAGATCCTGGCCGACCTTGGCGTACAAGAGATGATCCTCCTGACCAACGCCCATCGCAATATCATCGCCTTGAAGGGCTATGGTCTCAACGTCGTTGGCGAGAGCGCGATTCCGCTGGAATGAAGTTGATCGCCGATTCCCGGGAGGCGTGCGATCAGGCGCTGGGGCGTTCCCGAGGCGGGGACTGACCACCAAGATCCACATGCTCGCCGATATGCTCGGCCGTCCGCTGCGCTTCATCGTGACGGCCGGACAGACAGGCGACATCACCCAGGCTCCCGCACTACTCCAGGGACAGGTCGGCAATGCCGTGTTCGCCGACAAAGCCTATGACAGCAATTCTTTACGCGCGGTCATCGCCGATATCGGGATTCAGGCCGTCATTCCCTCGAGCCGATTCCGCAAGGTCATCCCGCACGATGCCTGCGCCTACAAACATCGCAACCGGATCGAGCGCTGCTTCAACCGCCTCAAGCACTTCCGTCGCTTCGCCACGTGATACGACCGTCGCACCATACACTTCACCGGCTTCGTTCACCAGGCCACCGTCATGATCTGGCTACCGTGAATGTCGATCCGGCCTAATGCGGGCCCTTCACCTCTGTGGAAGAAAACCGCAATCTGAACGATCTCACCTCGCCAACGACAACCCTGAATCGCTAATTGCTTGGCACTAACTCTTCCAAATGGTAAGCATTAGGAAATGCTACGGCAGGACCTCCAAGTGAGAGATCCACGATGCGATGAGGATGTGTTAGGTGCTCTATGCAACGTTTCAGTCCGGTGTGGATCTGCAACCCGACGTGGTTACCCAGAAAATGGGGGGAGCCTCCGTTCCTGCCTATCTGCAGGATCAACCCTCCTCGAATCCTTTCCCGGCGCTGATCGACGCGATCGGATGCGACGAATTCGCCGCGCGTATGATGGTGTCTCTGTATCGGTTGTGCGGAGCCAGCAGCTTCAGCCTTCATACCTACAGGGAAGGCCGTCAATATGCCCGCTATTTCATCAACCTTGAAGGCAGCGATCTCTTCCTGCGCGAACTGTTGAAACTCGACCCGGACGTCTGGCGCTGTGACGCGATGTTTCTGGAAGGCTGTAACGGGCTTGGTCGCCAGGGAGAGAGGGAAATCCGGATTTCTTGCAAAACCTCACATCAGGATTCGGCTCTCCAGGCTTTCTATGGGCGCACAAAAGTACAGGAGCGATTGTTGATCTGTGGCGGCAACCAAGCCGATACCTTGAACGTGCTACATATCCAGCGCCCTGACTCCATCAGCCCTTTATCGCGTGGAGAATATAATCGGCTGCGATCCGCAGCGCAGCTTCTCTTTTCCGCCTTGGTCAAGCACGATGAAATCAGCAGTGCACGGTCGAACACATCCAGTCCCCTTACCAGTCACGAGGAAGTGGTCGAGCAGATTGCAATCGCGGGGACCGACCTTACCCAGCGCGAGATAGAAGTTTGCGCCGGAATCCTTTTGGGCATCACATCATTGGGCATCGCATTGAAACTACAGATTGGTGAACAGACGGTTCTTACCTATCGCAAACGTCTCTATCAACGTCTCGGGATCAGCACTCAACGCGAGTTGATGCTATGGTATATGGGCTTGTCATAGTCTCTTAGCTCTAAAGCAGGACCACCATTGGTCCCGTCGTGCGCATCTGCGAATTAAAGATCCTCCTGGGCATCGTGCGCCAAGCGCGCCGCGCCGTGGCGTTCGATGACATCAAAAAGCATTCCATCTCCTTGGTTGCCTACAATCCAGGCGTCACCGTCACCACGTCGCTCAGTCGCAGCTTGCCCACTTGGATCCAGCATGGGATGGTCGGTTTGCCGATACGCTGGCTGTTGCGCCTGCTAAGCAGGCTCATCCTCGAACGCCCGACAGAGCCGATACCTCTCCTGAGTGCTGAGAAATCATGATGCGGTCGTCATAGGGGGCAATTCGGTTCCAGACCCAAAAGGACGCGACCAAGATTTTCAGTAGCCGTTTCCGTGTCAAGAAAGCCGTGAACGCGCAGCACATTCATATCCCGGAGAAAGCGCTGGAGAGGCGAACTATTCCGATAAGCCCCGCCCCCTGCCCCCAGCATCATCTCGTTGATTCCGTTGTACACATAGTCGGCAATCATTCCCACGCGCGCGCGAATTTCGGCACGTCGTTCAATGGCCTGTATTTCGCTCGGCTCGACTGTATCCAGGAAACGGACATAATCCTGCAATAATGTCTCCGCGATTGCCGCGCCCGCCTGACCATGGCCAATTCGCATCTGCGCTGTCTGCTTGTTTTGAACCTTGGCGGATGTGAAGGTCGAATACCGGTCTTCCGTCAGTCGCTTAAACGCATCCGCGGCTCCTCGATAGGCGCCCGCCATTACCGGCAACGTCTCACCCAGTACGAAGGGCAGAATCGGCAACGAGTAGATGCGGTTGCCGTGAATCTTCGATCCGGGCGATTGCCCGTTCAGCAGGTCCGCCACCTCAACCACTCGATGTCGCGGGACAAACACATCGTTCAACCTCGCGTCGCCGCTAGACGTGCCTCGCATACCCGCCATGTCCCAATTGTCGATGATTTCCACCTCGGCCGCAGGAACCATGAAGGCCAGTGCTCCCTGTGGCTTGCCATCGCTCATGACCAAACCACTATTGAGGAACCAGTCGGCGCGTGAGCTGCCGGAGTTCCATTGGCTGAGCCCGTTTGCGATATAGCCCCCATCGACCGGCTTCAAGCGGAAGTTCGGCGCGATTGTTCCCGGCGTCAGCGCATAAGGATCGTTGGCAAAGACTTCATCCTGGAATTGTTTGGGCCACAGGGAATGGATGTAATTATGCCCGATATAGAAGGAAATGACCCACGCCGTAGATGTGCAGTAGCGTCCGAACTCATAAACCACCGCAGCCATGGTAGCGTAATCCAGTTCATGTCCGCCATACATCTTGGGAACCAGAATCTGTAGCAACCCTGCGTCGCAACAAGCGTCGATTACTTCATCGTTCAATTTGCGGTTACGATCAGTGTCGTAGGCCGCCTTCTCCACCATCGGGGCGATGTCCCGCGCGCGGGATATAAGCGTTTTCGAAAGGCTCATCACATCTTCCTCTCCAGCTACAGCTCAATCGGCTGCCTTTGTCGCAACAACCTTAGGTCAACCAGGATAATCAACAAAAACGAATTAATCGGATACATTCCATCAATCATGGTGATATTGCAGACTGCAAAACGCGCAGCTTGAAGGAAGCAGGATGAGAGAACCCAGGAATTCCGGCAAATCGCTCCGGGCGATGAATCTGAACCTCTTGCCGGTGCTGGCTGAACTGCTTCGACAGCGGAGTGTAACCAAGGCCGCCGAAAAGCTGAACCTGACTCAGTCAGGCGTCAGCGAGGCTCTAGGCAGGCTGAGGAATCAATTCGAAGATGAACTGCTGGTGCGGGTGGGAAGGAAAATGGTTCCAACGGCACTCGCCCTTAGCCTCGCGCCGCGCATTGAAAATCTTCTCGAAGAGTTGGAAGATATCCTCCAACCAGCGCTTTTCAATCCTGCCGCAGTTGAGCGTCAATTCGTCATTGCTACGGGCGATACCATCATTCTCGCGTTGGGAGAGCAACTGATCATGAGGCTGTCAGCCTCAGCCCCGCGCACGACGATCCAGTTCATCAGTATTCAATATGTGACCCGGCGGGATCTGGAGGAGGGGAAAGTCGATTTCATTATCATCCCGCAGGGCGTCATCCCAAGCTCGGTTTTCGACGAGGAAGGGCTTGAGTGGATGAAAATCTATCGAGAGGAATGGGTCTGCATTGCGCGGCGCAATCATCCCGGTTTGAACGGAGAATTGTCCCTCGAATCGCTGAACACTCTTCCATCGATTGCATGCCGCTTCGACGACAGCAGTTATCTCCATGGCGCGCTGCCTGGCCGCCTCCAACCCGATCAGCTGCGCGTCTCGCAATTCACTTTATTACCGCTGATGGTTGCACAATCTGACGCGATTGCGTTGGTGCAGCGCCATGTCGCGAATTGGTTCGCCGATCACATCCCTATCGACATCTTCGAACTCCCTATTCCTTTTCCGGAACTCGATGTCTGCGCATTCTGGTCTGCGATCCAGCGCAACGATCCAATGCATCAATGGCTAAGAGAGCAAATCGCCGAGATCGTCGAGAGGGGGGACGGTCCGTGGCTTCCATCCTCGCATCCGACATCTGATACTTCGGCGTGATCACGTAGAGTTTGCAGGTTTATGCTTCCGGCGTCCGGCAATCGCGCCACTGGAGATGTCGCCGTCCGTCGACGCAAGGGCTGACGTTCACCCAACTATCGCCCGAAAACCCAAGAACGATTGTTCAATCTCCTCACACATCTTGAGCTACCTCGCGCTCGAAAAGGCCGCATCGACGAAATCTACGGAGAAGAAAACAACGCGCGGAACCGATGCGGGGTTGGAAGGATCATGCTCATCAGCGTGCGGCTCGATGCCGCTAGCTTTCCGTCCCAAGCTAGGTCTTGGGCCATTTCTTGTCGGCGGCGGCCAACGTCGTGTGGAGCAATGATGACGACCAACGCTCACTGCCGCGAGATAACGGAAATCTCGCAAGCCGTCGCGATCGCTGGATCGAGCTTTTATTGCTAGCGATTCCTTTCCGCGAAAATGCCCTGGCCGAACTTCGCGCGCATATGGGTCGCCACCTTTGCGGCATAGGTCCGCTGCCGCCAAGCTGTCGGGCTATGGTAGACGCCGACCGCCTTCCAATAGTCGCCGGTGGTCTCTAGTCCGGAGAGGAATATCCAGCGAGCGGCCTCGGCGTTGAAACAGGCATCATAGCGCAGCCAATGCCGAACTTGATATTCGGACCTCTCGATCAAGCGGGCAATGCGCGGCACCCACCATGTATTGATCTGAAGCGGCCCCAGGTCATGCGTGCCATTCGCATTGGCGACCTGCGCGCCGACCCAACCTGCCTCCTGCTCGCGCAGTCCCCAAAGGGTTTTCTCCAGCCAGACGCGGCCGCGCGCAGCGATGCGAATACAGCGAGCGATCTCTGCCGCCTCGCCAGGCGCGGCTCTCTTCGCCATGACGGGCGCGGACGTTAGCACGAATGACAAGATCAAGATGCCCGCAAGCGCCCTCCTGACCAGCGGCGAGTGGACGGCCCGTGATCGCCGCACGTTCATTGCTGTGCCCGATCGCGATAGCCGGAACGACCGAGGCCGATGCGCCGGCGTGTCGGACAGCCACCCGGCTCGAAAGGCGCTCCGGTCAGCAGCGCAAGCAAGCGTTGTCCCGATACGATTTCAATGCCGTCCGCGGAGAGTGCGATCGTGCGGCTCATTCCACCGGTACGACCTGTATGAATGAACAGGCCTCGCCGCCGCCGGGTCGCGCAAAGCAGGGCGAATTCGCGCACATGCTCTGGCCGTATGGAATCGCGGTAGCGCTTTGCCTGTATCAACCAGCGTTCGCCGTCGATGATGACCTCGCCATCGACACCGCCGTCGCCGGTGTAGCGACGATTACGGATGACGCGGTGTCCGCGCCGTTCAAAGGCTTCGAGCAGTAGTTCCTCAAATGCCAGTGGGTCCATGGCGCGCAGTCGCGCATAATGAATTCCGGCAGGCTGGTCGCGGTCGCGTCCGCGCAGTTGCTCGCACATCGTGCGCGCCTGTCGCCGTCGCCAGCGATGGCGGATCGGAACGCGATAGTGGCGGAAAAGAAGCGCGAGGAACGCAGCGCAAAGGGTGAAAAAAAGCACAAGAGTCATGGGGAGCTCTCCTACCGGTCGTGTCCGCCGCCATGACCGCCATGCTCATGCTGCGGTTGGGGTTCGGGCTGGTGGACAGGCTCGGGGGCTTCGGTGCGGTCTGGAGTGTGCGCCGCGTGCGCACGATCGCGCTCGATGGTGCCGCGCAGGAAGCGGTCGACCAACGAAGCGGCCCCCTGTGCGCGGCCCGCAAGGATCTCCTCAAAGCCACGTGAGCGTTCTTCGCGCTCTTGGCGCTCCCGTTCGCGCTGCTCCCGCTCAACCTTGCGGGCGTCCCGCTCGCGCGCATTGTCTTCGCGGGAGCGGTCGTGCCGCTCCTTGTGGCGCGCCCCGCGAACCTTGTGGCTATCAGCCTTGATCCGCCCAAGTCCTTCGAGCGAGGAGGTCTTCTCGCCCGAGCGCGAAGCGAGCTTGGCCACAAGGCGCTTCTGGTCTTCCGTCCAGAGCTTCACGCCATAGGCAGCGCGAGTGATAGCGGTGTAGTAGTTCTGGCCATTGACCAGGCCCGATTCGACAGGGGCCAGCACATAGACGCGAGCGTAGGTCTTGGACTGCGCGGAATAGACCGTTTCGGCATAGCCGTGATCCCAAGTCCGATGGACCGAGAGGTCGACCTGCTGGACGCGCTCGCCCCGGTCCCATTTGATGATGGCAATATGGCCGTCGAGCGCAAGCACAGTGCCGCGCTCGGCATTCTTGACGTCGATTTCCTTGTTGAGGAGCCGCCATTGGATGCGGTCGCCCTGAGCAAGCTGGCGGTCCTCGGTCAGAAACACGTTGACATGGGCCGCCTTGCCGAGCCCCGGACGCCATTCGATGATGCGACCATGCTCGTCGGCAAGACGCACGACCTGACGGCCATGGTTGTTCCGGCCGATCCCCACAACTCGATAGTCGGCGTCGCGCACGATCCCCAGCCCCTGATTGTTGCGTGAAAACTTGAGTACCTGGCCTTCGCGGTAGAAGCGCGCCATCTGCTTTTCCTGGTCGGTCATCCCGGCCGACGTCAGCACTTCGAGCCGATGCTCTTCCGCCGCGACCGTGCCCTCGCGCCTCAGCACCTCGCGGATATGGCTGTTGACGGTCAGCCGGGTCGCATTGTCGAGAACGAGGATATTGGTGTCGGCCCGCATCTCCGGTTTGAGGCGGGTCCATTCGGCGACCATGCTCTTGGCGAGTTCCTCCGCGCTAACGCCCGTCGTCACCCGGTCAAGCGCGGCGATCGAGGCGGCATAGTCACCCTTGCGCGCGAGGTCGGCGGCCTCCTGCGTGGAACCGGTTTTCTGGCGCAGCGCGTGCTTGAGCTGACTGGTGGGCAATCCGAGCTGCTGGAGCAGCCAATAGGCCTTGCCCTGCTCGATCGCGCCGGTCTGCTTGTTGTCGCCGAGGAATATGAGGCGCGCGCCGGTGGCGCGGCTGATCTCCAGCACGCGCAGCGCCTGCCGGTTACCCAATTGGCCCGCTTCGTCCAGCACGAGAATATGCCGGTCAGTGATGCCATGGCCCCCGCTCGCGAGGAGCGAAGCGAGCGTGCGGGATTCGATGCCCGCCTTTCGGCCGAGTTCCGCCGCCGCCGAAGAGGTCGGCGCAAGCGCGACAGTGACATGATTGTCGCGGGTCGCGTCAACCAACGCGCGGACCAGGGTCGATTTGCCGACGCCGCCAGCGCCGTGAACGCCTACCGTCCGGCTTGTGCCGCTTCCGATAGCGACCAGCGCCGCGGTCTGCTCGGATGTCAGGCCCTGCCCCGCGGCGACTTCGCTCAGGCGCTCACGGCTTGCGGCTGGAGAGACGTCGCGCATCGCCAGAGAAATATGTTCGGAGAGCGCCAGTTCGAGTTTCGCGGTCCGGCGCGAGGTCCGTCCGCGCGGGAGCGGCTGATCGCCGGTCTGCCGCACGGTGACGAACAGCTTGCGGTTGGCCTCCTGGGTGTCGAACAGCGGCCGCACATCATTGAACCGGACCTCGCCGACATGCGACGCGAGCGCGGTTCGGTAGAGCCGTCCTATATTGTTGACTGCCTCGCGCGTCTCGCTCTGCCGGATGCCGAACAGGGCGGCGCGGCGGGCGACACGTGGGTCGGTCTCGATCGTGCGTTCACCGCGTTCCCGGGCGGCCGCCTGGAGCTTGTCGAGGTCGTCACGATAAGGTTCGGCTCGCATCCGCCATTGGTCACGCAGCTCGTCCAGCCCGACCTTTTCCTTGGCTTTCCGCGTCGCGAAGAAAGAGACGCGGCGCATGGCCTGTCCCTCATAGCCATGTTCGGCGGCATGGGCGTTGATCTGTTCGGCGCGCTGCGAATAGTCGCGGATGAGCTGGCCGGGCATGCCCTCGACCTCGAACAGTCCCTTGCGCGGATCGAATGTGATCTCGTGACCGATCTCGCGCACATCGTGGGCAAGCTCGTTGCGATAGATCTGCCCTGCAACGATCTGCTCGGCGTACATCGAGCGCGTCTCGAGGCTCACCATGCGGTCGCTGTTCAGATGGTTGGTCATGTTGAGAACGACGACATGGGTATGAAGGTGCGGATCAAGCTCGCGGCTTGCATGCTCGGTGAAGCGCGCGAACAGCAGGCGCCCGGTGGTCTCGTTGACGACTTCGCCCTCGACCCGGCGGCGAAGCTCGGCATGCTCTTCGAGATAGGCCAGCGCGACGCCGACCGCCCGTTCATGCGCGGCAAGAATCCGCTCGTCGCCTGTCACCAGCGCGAGGATCGAGATCGATTTGGGGGCGCTGATATTGAAGTCCCAGCCGGGATGGTGTTGGATGCCGTCTTTCCGGCGGCGACCGAGTTGCTGGTCGCCGACCTTGCCGCCAAGGAGTGCCTCGAACTGCTTGGGGTCGACCTCGCCCGACAGGCCGAGACTGGCGGCGAGCTTGCCACCCCATTCGGACGGCTCGTTGCCGTCCTTGGTGTAATAGTCGCCTATCGTATAATAGCGGGCGATATTGGCGGGCGTGCCCTTGAGGCGGCGGGGATGGATCATGCCGGCTTCGCCTTCTCGCGCGGCCCTTCGGCGCGCCCATGGCTGGCAAGCGACACGCGGATGGTGCCGCGCGTCGCACCCAGCAGGGTGACGGGCGTTGCGACCACATTCTCCTCGTCGACGGGATCGGCGATCGACGACGCATCATCCGCCATGTCGGGCTCGACATGCTCCGGCGGCCCCAACGCTTCTTCGTGCCACGCAGCGTCTTCGGAACCGGGCACACCGGTCGCTTCGTCCATGGGCGGTGGATTCTGTTGGCTTGAGAAAAGATCGCCCTGCGTCTTTCCTGGGGGTGGCGACGTTCCCGGCGTGGCCAGCGGAATGGGAGCCTGCCCTTGCCTGGCCGCGGCCTGTTGCGCCTGAAGCGCGCGGCTGCGTGCCCATGCCTGGGAGATGATAGCCTTGCCGAGCGGCAGGCGCCTGGGCGCCTCGGTCCGCTCGACGAAGGCGAGCGCGACCGTCGGCAGCGGATTGAAGCGATCGGTGAAGCGAACGACGGGGAGATTGCGGCCGAACCGGAGAAAACCCGTCAGGTTGGGCAGGTGGTTGACCTCGGTGTCCATCACCAGTGGGCGGGTCACTTGCATCCGCGAGAGATTCACCCCGTCGCGCATGTCGTTCACGCCATAGGACATACCCTCGTTCGCCTCGACCTGCTCGACCCGGCCGAGATTCTTCGAGACCAGCTCTGCCGTATCGGTATCGTTCGCCCGGAGCGCCACCCAGGTCGAGCAGTAGCCGGTGATCGCGGCCGCATCCTCCTTGCCGTAGGTCGCATTGAGCTGGGGATAAGACTGGAAGCCCAATATCCCGCAGCCGCCATATTTGCGTGCGCGGGCGAGGAAATCGGAGAGGCTCGGCAGTTTCTGGAGCGTCGGCAGCTCGTCGATCACGCAATAGAGCCGCCGGTTGCGATCGGGTGTGAGACTCATGATCGCACTGATCGCAATGTCGAGCCAGACGGTGATCAGGGGGCGCAGCGAGGGAAGCTGGTCGGCCTTGACTGTCACGAACAGCCAGCTGTCGTCCTTCTCGTCCTCGACCCAGCGCCGAATCGAGAAGCCGTCTTCGGTGTCGTCGAGATAGGCAAAGCTGCGCATGACCGAGGCAAGCTCGGCCTGGACGCCGGCCGAGGTGCGTTCCCCCTCGGCGGAGATGAAGGCGGCCGCGTCGGTGCCTTTCACATAGGCGGCGAGGTCGGCGAGCGGGGAGCGCAGCACCCGGTCGAGCAGCACCGAGATCAGCGTGTGCTTCTGCTTGGCGAGCTTGCGTAGGACGGCAACCAACGTGCCCCTGGCCGCTTTGCTCCAGAAGGGATCGCCATGCTTGTCGGGAATCGTCGATTCCGCGATCTGGTCGTAATGATACTCCTGCGGGACATCGACCCAGGGACTCCATATGTCGGTGCGCCGATCCAGGGGGTTGAGCAGGATGTCGGTGCCGGGGCGGTAGAATTTCTCGACGAAGCTTCCGGCGGTGTCATAGACGATCGCCCGCTTGCCCGCCTTGCGGACCCCTTCGAGCATGGTGGTGATGAGGTTGGTCTTCCCCGTTCCGGGAGCGCCGACCAGCAGGATATGCTCCGGCTCGAAGGCGTCGGGCACGGTGACGCCGCCGATCGAAAGGGTGCCCTTCTTCTGTCCGCGGAGCGCCCGGCGAACTTCGGAGATCGTCCCGAAGCGGGCGCCACGCAGATATTCGTTGGACCCCAGGCCGCGCCCGGTGCGGGTAAAATAGAACCAGGCGAAGATCAGCGCGGCCAGGGCGCCGAGACCGGCGATGGTAGCCCCGTGGATGAGGTCCTTTTCCAGCTTGAGGAGCGACTGCTTGCCAATGTTGGATTCGAGCAGAGCGTCGGCCGAGGTCCAATATTGCCGACCGTCAGGGGTACGGAACAGCAGCGGGTCAATGGTTCCCCGCGCGGTATCGGCCTTGAAGCTGGCCTCCGCCATCTTGACCAGGACAAAGCGCTGATACTCGTTCGACTTCTCGAACGCATACCAGCCGATGCCCATCGCCCACAGCACGATCCCGGCGACCACCGTCTGGAAGAAGACCTGGGTGGTCATCCTCACATTGTGGACGATGGCCTGTCCGCCGCGCGTCCAGCTCCCCAGCGTATCGTTGCGGAAGATGCTCATGCCCGCTCGCTCCCCCAGAAGGGCTGCGTGCCGGTTCGCCAGGCCTCCGGTTGGGGGAAGCTCCGCAACGACAGAGGGAGGCTATGGCCGAATGCGGCGCCGGGCCGAAAACCAACGGCGGGAGAGCGGGATGCGCGCTGCGCGCCCGCGACGGGGACACACGCACGCCGGATCATGACTGATGCTCCGGCCCAAGCAGGCCCTTCGCTTCGAGCAGCGCCCTGGCGTCAGCCATGCCCTGTTCGAGCGTTTCGGGCGATCGTCGCCGCACCGATGCGGCGACGATCGAGAGCGTCTGCAGGACGCAGGAGAGGATTTCGTCCTGCGTCGTATAGACGTATCCGCCGCGGGGATCGGCGGCCTGGTCGATCGCGGGGCGGAGGAGTTCGGCGACGCTGACGCCGACTTTACGGGCGCGGCGTTGCAGCCGCTCGTAAAGCGCATCGTCGATCCGGATTGTGACCCTTGCCAAGATGGTCGCTCCATCAGGAGCTTCGGCAAGGAGGTCATGACGCGCAGGCAATATAGCGCGGACGGACAGTAACCGCAATAAAATCGGCGTGGCAGACGTGTCCGCCAGCGCGAAGCCGCGGAAATGCTAGGGATTCGCGTAGGCATTTTCTGAGGTGGCAGACCCGTCAGCCAGGTAAAGTGAAATTTGGCTGACGCGTCTGCCAACGGAAGCCTTTGATTCCAGGGCTGTTTCAGGCCTTAGCACCCGTGCGTACGGTGCAATACAAACCGCGAAGCGCGTGCGTCGCTTGCCTCGCAGCGACGGCGTCGCTGCGTCTTCTCTACCGCTGCCGGGCGCACCCTACGCGGTGTCGGTCGATGTGGGGGAGTTTGGCCGCGCTATTCGCGGCGGGGTCGCTTGTGGGGCGGTTGCGCCTGTGCGACAAGGCGGGCGTGACGAGCGGGCCAGCCTGAACAAGGAAACTGGTCATGCCGAAAATGTCTGAACGCGATAGGCTCGCCGATCTGGAAGCGCGCGAGAAACGCATAGCGGGCGAGATTGCCGCGACGCGCCAGAAGCTGCGCGATCGCTATGCGGGAATCGTCACGGCGCTGCCGGTCGAGCAGGTGACGGAACGCGACTTCCGCGACCTGCTGGGCCATGTGCTGCGGCTCGGCGGCGCTGCCGCGCTGGCCGCGCTCAAGGGGGCGTCGCCTCCGTCCGATGCCTCCCCTTCGGGGAAAGCGCCAGCGGCGCAAGCGCCTGCGAAGGGGGACAGCGGCGCTGCTGCTGTTCCCGGCGCGGGGGCATGAGGCTCCCGGCCCTTCCCCTTTTTGGGTTCCTCCCGCCGCCGCGCCGTCAGGCGCGGCGGTGGCCGGGAGCACGAAAAAAGGCTAGCGCGCTGGAAAGCGCGCCAGCCTTGGCGGGGTGTTGCGATGTGAGGCGCGGCGTTTGGGGAAGCGCCGCGCCGTCTCGTGTCAGGCGTAGCGCCGCGCTCGCCTGAAGGAATAGGCGTCGGACGCCTCCGGCTTGCGCGGCTTGGGGGCATCGGCGGGCTTGCGGAAGGCGTGAATGGGAACGCCTTTCTTGCGGAGCATCTGATAGAGGTTCGCCTGAATGCCCGATCCTTCGCCTAGCACGGCTTCGGCAATGTCGAGTTCGCCAATCTTGCGGTTGCGGGCAAACGCTGCCTTGCCGCGTCCGGTTAGAGCATAGGCGACCAAGGGCACGCCTTCCCGCGCGCACCATGCCGCGACGATGGCATCCCATCCCGTGCGCTGTCCGGTGGTGACGACAACCATTCGCGGCGTCCGTGCCTTGATCGCGCTCATCGTGGTCCAGATGGGTTGCCAGTCGTCCCAGATGGCGGGGCCGGAAGAAACGACGACTAGGCCATCGGGCTGGTATTTCTCGCGCTTGGCAAGGGCGCGTTCGCGCAGGAAATCAACCGCGCTGATATAGCTTGCGGTCGTAACGGATGACGCCTTGCTGCCCTTGCTCGGTCCCCATGCGCGACGCCAGCAAGTGCGATACATGGCGGCGGCATAATCCCGCATGGTTTCCACGGCTTCGCGCTGTTCAATGACGGATTGGCATTGCAGCTGCAAATCCTCCAGTTCCTTGTTGAACACCTCGCCCGGTTCCATGCGCCGCGTCATCTCGCGTATCTTGTCGGCCAATCCATCCTCGCGCCGTTGCAGCGTTCCGGCGACGAAGTGGAAGGAATTGACGATACCCCACGCGATGTCGGGGGCGAGCGGGTCAAGCCGCGTGTCCGTCAAGAGGAGATAGAGCGAGGTGATAAGCTCGCCGCAAGTCTTCTGCGCGGCGAACGGCTCGGGCATGTCATGTTCGCCCGGTTCGTCGCCGTGCTCGATGATCGAAAGCGGCAACGGGTCTCCGAAGGACGCTTCAAACTCCGGCGTCGCGGTTTCCTCCGCGATAAGTTCCGGCAAGTCGGCAAATGTGCTAACGGCCTTCTTAGCTGACTTCTTGGTCATGGGTCTGACTCCTGATGGCAGGATGATCGGTCAGGGTCCGGGGAAGCGTTCCAGCGCTCCCCCGGCCCGTCTCGGCCTAGCGCCTAGCCCGCCTTATTCACCAAAAGTGTCCTGAAGGGTTGGCGGGAGTGGCGTAAGCCTCTGATCTGAATTAGGAACTGGGTGTCTAAGCCGAACCTGCCGCAGGGCAGAAAATGCCACGGGCCACACCCGCCATGAACGATGATATCGCAAGCTCATTTGGATTCCCAGCAGTCGGCCGCAAGAAAATCACAGCTGCGTTCGACGGTGGCCGGCTTACCTCGGATGGCGGTGTTCTACTGCTTGCACAGGCCGAGCGCGCGATGGGGATTTGCCAGCGCCTGGCGGCTTGTATTGCCGATCCGCGCGATCCAGCGCGGGTGATCCATCGCCTGGATGACATTCTGCGTGCCCGTGTGTTCGCGATTGCGTGCGGCTATGAGGATGCCGATGATCTCGATGCTCTGCGCGACGATCCAGGCTTCCGCCTGGCGCTCGGCAAGCTGCCGGAATCGGGCGCGGGGCTGGCCAGCCAACCGACGATGAGCCGGTGGGAAAATGCACCGACTACGCGCGAACTGGCCAGCATGATGGCCGCGATGATCGACATCTACTGCGCCAGCTATCCCGCCCCTCCGACAGCGGTCACGCTGGATATCGACGACACGTGCGACGTCGTGCATGGCTATCAACAGCTCTCGTTCTGGAACGGGCATCATGGGGAGCGCTGCTTCCTACCGATCCATATCTACGACACCGCGACCGGCAGGCCGGTGGCCATGCTGCTGCGCACAGGCAAGACGCCTTCTGGAAAGGAGGCGGCGGGGCACATCCGACGCCTGGTGCGTCACCTGCGCCGTAATTGGCCCGATACCCACATCACTATCCGCGGCGACGGGCACTATGGTCGACCCGAGGTCATGGCCTACTGCGATGCGGCCCGCGTCGATTACGTGTTCGGCCTGCCCACCAATTCAGCGCTGCGCGCCGATCCCGCCATTGTTGCGGTCGCCGATGCCTGCGCGGTCAAGCGCGCCCAGCGTCAGTGTCCCGTCCTGCGCAACTATGCCGAGACCCGCTATGGGGCAAAGACCTGGAAGTGCCAGCGTCGCGTCGTTGCACGGATCGAGGCCAGCACGCTGGGCATGGACATCCGCTATGTCGTCACCTCGTTGGCAACAGGATCGGCCGAGCACATCTACGACACGCTCTACTGCGCGCGTGGTCAGGCCGAGAACCTGATCAAGCGCCACAAGTCCCAGCTCGCCAGCGACCGAACCTCGTGCCGCTCGGCCAATGCCAATCAGATGCGCCTGATACTGCACACTGCCGCATACTGGCTGCTATGGCGCATCCAGCAGGCGATGCCCAGGACCGCTGCTCTGGCAAGCGCGGAGTTTACCACCTTGCGCCTGCGGCTGCTCAAGGTCGCTGCGCGCGTCGTAGAAAGTGCTAGCCGCATCCGCATTGCCTTCGCTTCCGCCTGTCCGGATGCCGACCTGTTCCGCGCCCTCGTTCTCCGGCTGAAGCCTGCGCCGACGTAGCCCATGCGGCAGCGCCGCAGAACTCCGAGCCCAGCCCTTCAACCCGAAAAGCCCATCAATCCGAATGCGGTGAAACAAACGCCAGCGATGCCGGTCGTCCGCGCAATACAGCCAGCCGCAGCAAATGCCCAGAGCGGACCCGAAACCGAGCGTCGTGAATAAGAGAGGCTAGAACTGGACTTCATCGTCCAGATCGGCGGCGGCGCCTTGGGTGGACAGTTCGCCGTTTTCATTGGCGGTGCTGTCCCCGAAGCCGTAATCGTCGCCACGGCTGGGACCGGAAGGCGCATCGTTGCGCGCCGTGCGGACGGCAGGGCCGAAATCGTCGCGTTCCTGCCTGCGCCATGCCACGCGGAAACCTTCCTCAATCGAGCCGAAAAGCGCAATGGGGAGTGCTTCGGGCATCGACGGATCGTCCACGTTGCCTTGGTAGAAGACTTCGCCGGTCCGCTTGGCGACGGCTTCCCAGAGCGCGCCGACCTGCACGACGCGGCCGCCGACATTGGGGGCGATGATCTCGAAGGCGGGGGCCTGTTCGTTTTCGCTCTCCACCGGACGCAACGCCAGCTTGGGCAGGTCGATCGTGCGGGTAGCAATCCACCCAACGACGCGGCCCTTCTTCAAGTTGAACTCACCGATATTCATTGCCTTTACTCCTAGTAAGCGCTTCCGGGGCCAATCCCCATCGGCACAATTACTTTACCTTCTCCCCTTCATTATTCACATGTCATTGTTTACTTGACAGAATTTCATCGTGCCTGGTGAGCCTGAGCCAAGAAAACGGCCGCGGTAGCGGCCCGAACAAAGAAAAGTATGGCGAAGCCATTCCTTCCTGATCGCCTGAGGAGAAGCCGGTGCCTGTCTGTCATCGCATCCGGAGCCGCCTTCGCCGGGGCTCAAGGGTCAGGGCTGGTCCGGGCAAGCAAGGGACGTCGCGCTGCGCCCTAGTGGAGGTTGAAGAAAATGGGCTTGCCGACACCTTTGGGACAGGCAATCCCGTCGGCAGGCCCATTTTCTTCTACCGGAGCTTGGGCGGAGGCAGCCCTTGCTTGCCCGGACCAGCCCTGGCACGCCGGGACCCTGCGAGGGCGGCGCAGGATGCGATGACAGACCTGCTCCGAGGGTGATTGCGGGCCGAGGCGTCCTCGCCGAGGTCCGCAGCGACGGTGCCGCCAGTGCAACGCCCGGGACGCAGAGCGGAGCTTGCGGCTCGGGGGCGCTACGCTGGTCCCAGCCAGAGAACGTCGAGGAGGCTACTACTGGCCTTGCGTGCCTCGACGATAACCTCCGTGTCGAGGAGCGGCGGGAAATCCTGCGCGCCCCTGAGCCGCCAGACGTGGCCGTCGTCCATTTCGAGGAGGAACCCGCGCGCGTTGCGGCGCAGACGGCCATGAAGGCGCAGGGGCACCGCCGCCATGGTCACGGCGCGGGCTGATGGCCGATGCGGGCGGCCCATGCGGAGGAAGAAAGCATGACGATGGTCCTTTCGCGCGGGGAGACTTGGGGCTTGTCTGCGTTCTTTTTTGTTCTAGTAAATGGGCGAAAGGACGTTTCCCATGATTGCGGACTATCTCGCCACGTTCGATTTCAATATGCCGCTGATCGATGTGGTCAACGACCCCGATCTTGGCGGGGTGCGCAGCGAGCTTGCCGCCCTTGCTCTCGGGGAAGGTCTGGATTCCGGTTACTACGACGCGCAGGAACTGGCCGACGCCTTTCTCGAAGCGGCTCGTGAAGCCAATGCGGAGATCACCGATCCGGAAAGCCCAGCGCGCGAGCGACTGTCCGACATCCTCGATCGCGGATCTTCCTATCAGCGTCGTCTGTTCGACAAGGTGGCGACCCTGCCGCTGGCCGATGCCGCGAGCGACCTGGTCTGGCTCGCCGCTCTGATGCGCGGCCGGGCGGACATGTATCGCCCGGTTGAAGCGGCTCGACAGTCTACCCGCTGAACTCACACTCTTGACCCGGCGCCCCGTGCTGTTTTGCACGAACCGATTGGCAGGTGCTGCCCGATCGGTCTAGATGGACGTGTTCGCCGGTGGCGGGCCGGAGCGTCGAAACTCCGAACAATAGAGTCGGCTGCATGCCTTTGCGGCCGGATGGCCTGTATTATGTCCAGGCTCCGGCTAAAGATCAGGCACGCGTCCTATTGTTCGCGTTTTCGACTCGTCCGGCTCAGGGGCCGGCATCCTCCATAAGGAGGGTGCCCGCCGACTGAGCCGATTCAAGAGAGAAGCGATCATGACCAACGACGTCCCAGGACTGAAGAAGGCCATCGAGTTGATGGAGGCGGCTCTCGACCTCCTTGTTGATCCCAAGGACCAGATAGTGGCGATGCGCCTGTCGCACGCGCTCGACCTAGCGCGCGAGCGATTGCTCGAAGGGGCCTGACAAAGGAGCGTATTACGTGAACTGGTCAGGAAAGCGCTGATGGTCGCCGAACAAAGCGACTGTTGAATCGCACTCATCTAATGGCCCCTTCTAGAACCAAGTTTTGCAAGCATTGCAGCGGCTCCACCAGTAGCCGTGCTTGTCGGCGACTTTATAGGCGTTGATATTGAACCGTTTGCCGGTCGGACTCGTGGGGTCGTCGTAGCATTCGGCTATTCCGCAGTTGGGGCAGGTGATGCTGTCGGTCACGACGATTTCGACGGTCTTCGTGGTCTGTTGGCTGGTAGACATGGCTGGCGAACTCCCAGATGAAACTCATCCACCAGCCTCCCCCCTTCTCTCCTATCCTATCCTATCCTAGGCCTGAGGTGCGCGTTGCAACGAGTGACTTGTACCGGCGCGCGCTGAACGCGCGATCATTCAGTTCCCAATGCGGGTTTACGCTTCATTCGGGATGATGGTCTGCATAATCGCCTCCCTTCGATCCAATCGACCAAGTCGCCGCAAAACTGCGTTACCTTGCCTTTCCAGTATCGCACAACAGCGGTGGGGCGGCCTTGATATCAACCGTGGCGGTCAGCAGGCAATCACGCCGACATGCCCCTGGGCGGCATAATTGATGATCTTGCCGTCTCGTGTAACCACGGGCATCTGATGATGCCGGGCTGTCGCGATGATGAACCTGTCGGCTGGGTCGCCGTGCAGTGGCTCGGGCAGATGCGAAGATGCGATGGCGATCTCGGGAAGAAGCGGCGCTTCCTTGATCCCCGGCCCGCCCATGAAGCGGGCGAACCAGCTCTGAGGGTCGGGCAGGAAAGAGACGGCAGGCTTGTCGCTGCGGGCGCGGCTCAGCAATCCGACCTCCCACGCGGACGCGGGAGAGACGAATACGCCGTCGGCGAGCGCCGCATGCGAGATCGCTGCCAGAACGTCGGCGGGCATCGGATCGCCGTTGGCGAGCCAGATCACCGCGCATGTATCCAGCAGCACGGCGCTGGGCGCTGGCCCCGCCTTCTTCCGCTTCGTCACTGGTGCAGCTTGCCGTCGCTGGCGCTCAGCGGCTCGTCGAGAATGGGCGCAAGCAGATCCACCCCGTCGGGAACGGCAACGGAGCCGCGCAAGAAGCCATGCAGCGTTTCGACTGCCTCGGCCGAACTGGGCGGCGGCGTCAGCACCGCAACGGTGCGGCCGCGCTTGGTGATCGTCACCTGATCGAGATCGCGGCGCGCCAGGCGGTCCAGGATCGCAAGGCACTTGGTCTTGAAGTCAGCTGCGCCGTATGTTTCAGCACGCATGAGGCGCCTTTCTGGTCATGTTTCCTGACTGGTCATATAGGACGACCATAAGGAAAAGTCCACAGGTAGATGGCTGGCGGCACAATCATGCCCGCCCGGCCGTGCCAGACAGTGGCGGGATGATCTTGACGGTCGCCAGGTCTCCGAACACGGCAATGTGCGCCTTCAACGCCGATTGCAGGCTTTCCCGATCGTCGAACGCCTCCATCGAATAGGCACCGCGTGCGAGGGCATCGGGGTCGGCGCAGAACATCTGGGCAAAGCGTCGCGGCCAGTGGCAAAGCAGAATCCATGGCCAGCTTGGTTCGGGCGGCGTGAACTCGAAGAAGCCGATGGCACCAGCCTCGCGACGACTGGGCTTGCGGTCGAGAAGGTCGGGTGGCCGCATAATCTCGTGCTCAGCGGCGAGGAACGCTTCGAAGCGGCAAGTTCCTCATCGGTTTCGGTGATAACAATGTAGTAGCGATCGAGCGCGAGGCCCGCTCCTGCGAGCTGCGGCGGGATGTCGATGACCATCACCGCCGGGGCCGTGACAAGCGGCATGGAATAGAGGCAGCGTCTGGCGGCAAGGTCGTCTGACAAACGCATGGCGGATTTCCCGAAGTTGTGGCTGCTGCGGTTTGATCGCGGTTATAGCGCCGGATGGATCAGTCGACAGATCCGGTCGGCGCGAGATATCCCTTGTGCTGCCAGCGTGGACGACGGTTTGGCGAGGAGGCATTTTAAGCAGTCTTGCGTCACGCAAACGCGTGCATTGTCGACTCGGAAAAGCGCGGGACTGGCTGGCGTGAAAATGTCACTCCTGATACTTAGCGATGATCCGGCGCGCGAGTTGCTCGATTTCCCGGCGATCGGCTGTCTCGGTGCAATCGCCCGGAAAGATCGTGAAGTCGTCCGACGCCGCGCTGCCTTTGCTGATGAACACCCGCCAGACGTTACGGCGAATCTCTCCTTGCTCCCTTGGTTCGGTCCCGGGCAAAAACATATCAGCCCAGCGGCGTTGGTCGGGTTGATCCGCAAGGTCGGTCCAGTCGCCCAGCGTTCCCCAAACGGTGTAGCCGTCGATCAGGGCGTGATGCTCTCGCGCGGCGCGACGCTCGGCCTCTCGCTTGGGCGCTTCGCGTCTCGCCTTGGCCTCGGCCTGCTTGAACTGGACCGACGTCAGGCCGAGTTCGAGGCTCTTGATGACGTTTGCTGCCAGATCGACCTGCCGCTGGGGCAGAATATAGTAACGGCGAGCGGCGGGGACCTGATCGACGGCAAACCGCGCCAGTTTGAGCAAGGCTTGCAGTTCCGTTTTCGTCAACGTGACGCGCAGGCCGCTCGCCATCGGGTGCGTTTTCATAACCGGCATGTTGATTGCCGCTGAGAGTTGACCCGGGAAGGGCCGATATTTCCACTGAGAAGTGACCCATGTTGAACTCACCCCTGGCTTTGGCGAGCAAGGGGTCAAGGAGTGTTGGACATGGCGTTATTGAGCGTTATCCGGCGCTGGCATTTCCGCGATCAGCTTTCGATCCGCGAGATTGCGCGGCGCACGGGACTGTCACGTAATACGATCCGTAAATATCTGCGATCCGGTATGATCGAGCCGCGGTTTAAGGTGCCCGATCGACCTAGTAAACTGGACCCGTTCGCGGAGCGGCTGTCGGCGTGGCTGAGGCGGGAGACGGGCCGCACCCGCAAGCAGAAGAGGACGATAAAGCAGCTGCACGCCGATCTGGTGAGCCTTGGCTATGACGGCTCCTACAATCGGGTCGCGGCCTTTGCGCGGGACTGGCGCGACGATTATCGCCGCCAGCAGCAGATGAGTGGGCGCGGGACATTCGTGCCGCTATCCTTCGCGCCAGGCGAGGCGTTCCAGTTTGATTGGAGCGAGGACTGGGCGATCATCGGCGGCGTGCGCACCAAGCTGCAGGTGGCGCACTTCAAGCTCAGCTACAGCCGGGCCTTCCTGGTCCGAGCCTATCTGTTGCAAACCCACGAGATGCTGTTCGACGCCCATAATCACGCCTTTCGCGTGCTGGGCGGCGTTCCGCGCCGGGGCATCTATGACAATATGCGCACCGCCGTCGACAAGGTCGGGCGCGGCAAGGAGCGTACCGTCAACACCCGCTTCCTGACGATGGTGAGCCATTATCTGTTCGAGGCTGAGTTCTGTAACCCGGCTGCAGGCTGGGAAAAGGGCCAGGTCGAGAAGAATGTCCAGGACGTGCGGCATCGCCTGTGGCAGCCCACGCCGCAGGCGGAGAGCCTCGACGCCCTGAACCTGTGGCTGGAGCAGCGCTGCAAGGCGCTATGGCAGGACATCCCCCATGGGATCGAGCCTGGCTCCGTCGCCGATGCCTGGGCTGATGAATCGGAATGCCTGATGCCGGTGGGGCGGCCGTTCGATGGCTTTGTCGAATATGGCAAGCGTGTCTCACCGACCTGCCTCGTTCATCTGGAGAGGAACCGCTACAGCGTACCAGCATCCTTCGCCAATCGGCCCGTCAGCCTTCGGGTCTATCCCGATCGCTTCCTGGTTGTCGCCGAAGGACAGGTCTTATGCGAGCATCGGCGCATCATTGACCGATCCCATGATGGTCCGGGGCACACCGTGTATGACTGGCGCCATTATCTGGCGGTGGTTCAGCGCAAGCCCGGTGCCCTGCGCAACGGCGCGCCGTTCCTCGAACTGCCTGAAGCCTTCCAGCGGTTGCAGCGGCATCTGCTGCGCAACCCAGGTGGCGACCGAGAAATGGTCGAGATCCTGGCGCTTGTCCTGCACCACGACGAAGAGGCTGTGCTGACCGCCGTCGCCCTGGCGCTGGACGCCGGCGTGCCCACCAAAACCCATATCCTCAACCTGCTGCACCGGCTGCTCGATGGAAAACCGCTCTCGACGCCGCCGGTGACGGCGCCACAGGCGCTGAGGCTGGTCAGCGAGCCGATGGCCAATGTCGAACGCTACGATGCCCTACGCCGGGAGAACCGTCATGCGTCATGATCCCGCCACCGGTGCCCTCGTCGTGATGCTGCGCGGCCTGAAAATGCCCGGCATGGCCCAGGCCGTAACCGATCTCATGCAGCAGGGATCGCCCGCCTTCGAGGCGGCCGTGCCGATCCTCTCCCAATTGCTCAAAGCCGAAACGGCCGAACGCGAGGTGCGATCCGTTGCCTATCAGCTCAAGGTTGCGCGGTTCCCCGTCTATCGCGATCTCGCCGGCTTCGACTTTGCCAGCAGCGAGGTCAACGAAGCGCTGGTGCGCCAGTTGCATCGCTGCGACTTCATCGATGTTGCCGACAATGTGGTGCTCGTTGGAGGTCCGGGCACGGGAAAGACCCATCTCGCAACGGCGCTGGGCGTTCAGGCGATCGAGCATCATCGAAAGCGCGTCCGCTTCTTCTCCACGGTCGAGCTGGTCAACGCCCTCGAGCAGGAAAAGGCCCAGGGCAAGGCCGGGCAGATCGCCAATCGGCTCGTGCACTCCGACCTCGTCGTGCTGGATGAGCTGGGCTATTTGCCGTTCAGCGCTTCTGGCGGCGCGCTGCTCTTCCACCTGCTGAGCAAACTCTATGAGCGCACCAGCGTCATCATCACCACTAACCTCAGCTTCAGCGAATGGGCCACCGTGTTCGGTGATGCCAAGATGACCACCGCTCTCCTCGATCGGCTAACTCACCACTGCCACATCCTGGAGACCGGCAACGACAGCTTCCGGTTCAAAAACAGCTCAGCCCAACAGACCAAAACCCGAAAGGAGAAAAGCCGTATTGACCCACCAATGACATCCGAAACATAACATCAGGCGGGTCACTTCTCGGTGGAAACCCCGGGTCAACTCTCAGCGGCAATCAACAGCGATAGACGATCCGCGCCATCGTCAGGGTTTCCTTGCCCCGCTCGAATGCGATCTTCTCAACAAAGCGGCTCACGTCACCTCGGGTAATGGAGTCCGCGAGGCGGTCTCCCAGCTCGGGCTCAATGTACTTTCGGAAGACCCGATCGAACTCCCTCGCGCTGCGCTTTTTGCCCTCGATCTGCTGGGACAGATACGTCTCGTAGAGCTCGGCGACCGTACCGACGCCCTTTGCCCCCTTCCTCTTAGCACCCGGCTTCCTGGCAATGCTCTTGCCCTGCTCGACATCGACAAGCAGATCGCGCGCCTTCTTACGCGCATGGGCGAGGGTAAAACTCGGACCATGGCGTCCGATGGTCACATT
>Ga0164242_10000808_pt1 | contig 37539 bp, 40 predicted proteins | sample OricomgcompostMG_FD_108783 | JGI IMG/M metagenome (GOLD analysis project Ga0164242, IMG submission 108783) | Miracle-Growth compost microbial communities from Emeryville, California, USA - Original compost - Miracle growth compost (MG) ... | reverse complement strand
TCGGCGGCCGCCGCGCGAGCAACGTGCCGCTCGTGCTCGAGGCGCGCTCGTGGGAGCACGGCGTCTTCCTCGGCGCCACGATCGCGAGCGAGCAGACGGCGGCGGCCGAGGGGGCGGTCGGCGCGCTGCGCCGCGACCCCTTCGCGATGCTGCCGTTCTGCGGCTACAACATGGCGGACTACTGGGGTCACTGGCTCTCGGTCGGACGGCGGCTCGGCGCGCGGGCGCCCAAGGTGTTCCAGGTGAACTGGTTCCGCAAGGGCGAGGGCGGGCGCTACCTGTGGCCGGGGTTCGGGGACAACATCCGGGTGCTCGCGTGGATCGCGCGGCGGCTGGATGGGGCGGATGCCTCGGCCGTCGATGGCCCGCTGGGGCTGGTTCCCGCTCCCGGTGCGCTCGACGTCGATGGGCTGGGCCTCACCGATGCCGAGTTCGAGGCTCTCTTCGCCGTCGACCCCGCCGCCTGGCGTGAGGAGGCCCGCCTCACCGAGGAGTACTTCAGCGGCTTCGGCGACCGCGTACCCGCGGAGCTGGCGACGCAGCTCGCGGAGCTGCGCGCACGCCTCGAGGGGGCCGTCGCATGAGCACCGCGCTCGTCACCGGAGTCGTCGACACCCACTGCGCCGGGTATGCGGCGGCCCGCCGCCTCGCCGCGGCCGGCCACCACGTCATCGTGGCCGCGCCGCAGCGCGCCGACGCTGAGCTCGCCGCGGCGCAGCTGCGCGCCGAGGGCATCGCGGCGAGCCCGCTGCGACTGGACGTGACCAACGTGGAGTGCTTCCTCGTCATCGTGCAGGAGCTGCGCACGCGCTTCGGGCGCCTCGCGGAGGTGGTCGACGGCGGCGACCTGGCCGCGGCTCCCGAGCTGGCGGCGGCGCTGCGCGGGCTGCTGGAGGAGGAGCCGATGACGGCCGCGTGACGGGTGGTGCGGTCCGCGGCGACGGCTCAGGTCAGCTCGTCGAAGTCGCCGCGGACCCACCCGATGTGACGCTGCGCGGAGCGCTGCACCTTGGTGTCGGCATCCGTCATGATCGCGTTGCCGAAATTCGACCACAGCTGCTCGTAGCGCAGATCCGAGACCGCGGCGGCGATGCGGGCGACGACGGCGCCGGAGAGCGGCAGACGGTTGGGGTAGCTGCGCAGGAAGCTCGCCGTCTCGCGGTCGCCGTTCACCATGATGGTGTCACCGGCCAGCACGACGCCCCTCCCGTCGGCGCCCGCCTGCCAGTGGGCGATCGCGCTGCCGGGGAAGTGGCCGCCGAGGGTGCGCAGCTCGAGGCCCTCGGTCAGGGCGTGGATGCCCGTCCACTGCTCGAGGGCGGGCTCGCGGCGCTGCACCCACTGGTCGTCGGCACTGTTGACGAGCACCGGCGCGTCGCCGAGCGCGTGCGACCAGGCGAGCTGCGCGCCGTACATATGCGGGTGGCTCGCGACGATGGCGAGCACGGGGCCGAGGCCCGCGATGAAGTCGACGGTGCCAGTGTCGGCGAGGCCGGTCGGGTCCCAGATCAGCACTCCCTGCCCGGTCTTCAGGAGCTGCATGGTCTGCCCGATGCCCACGCCGCGCGCGGTGACGACCCACTGGTCCGGGCCCAGCTCGTCGAGGCGCACCTCGGTTCGGGCCGCGAACTCGGCCTGCGTCGCCCAGGCCTGGCCTGTGGCCGGGACGTACTGCCGCTCGTCGGCGCAGATCGGGCACAGCTCGGGAAGGGCACTGCGGTCGTGGCCGTACTCGACGGCGCAGGTGGCGCAGCTGATCAGTTCGGGGTCGACGGCGGTGACAGGCATGGCTCCTCCCTTACACCCGACGGGGGCGAGGGGGAAGGCTCAGGGCTTTCTCGCCCTCTAGGCGCAGTGTTTCCCGCCGTTTAGGCCCGGCGGGCCGGCCGGGCACCGCCTCCGGCTGCGGCGGGTTCGCACAGAAGCGGAGATCTTGCCCGAAACCAGCCAGGGAAGCGCTTTCCCACGCGCACCCGGCGCAACTCTCCGCTCCTGTGCGCGCCCGCACCTAGTGACGCAGAAAATCCCCGGCAAGCCGGGGATTCTTCAAGTGGAGCCGCCTAAGGGAATCGAACCCTTGACCTATTCATTACGAGTGAATCGGCGCAGCCACGGTGCCCGTTGATTTCGCAAGGATCTCTCGCCACGTGCACCACATCATGCACCACATCTGGGTTCATGACGGTGCGTTTCGGTGCGCAGTTTCACCCCGCTTCGACGCCACCCTGACGGTGCGGGTTCGCTTCCGCGTCGACATAGCCGTGCCCAGCAAGACTGCGCGCTCCAGGAGTGACTTTCGGCTCAGATCTTTCTAACGATGCCGTTCGTACCGTCGTACAGATCGAAGTTGCGCTCACCGATCAGCGTGATCATGTCGTCCAGCGCAGCCGAGAGGCTCACTGGCTGGGTCGAGTCGCTGACTTCATATGCGTTGATCGTCGGCGGTGTCGTGGTCGTGTCCAGCATGATCAGGTAGAAGCGTTCGTACTGCTCTTCACGCCCGGACGGGTCGGGTCGTCGCGTGAACAGCCGAAGCCGCGGAAATGCGTTCTGGAACGTACTCTGGCGCCGAGCCGTGCCGTCGTTTGCCGCCTCGGCGTCCAAGAAGAGAAATGCCGAGAGAACCGCGTAGGGGAACCGGCGGTGAAGAGTTACTGACTCGATGAGCAGGTCACCGCGCCGGTTGGTGAGGTTCTTCTGGAAGTTCCCGGATGAGCCGTCCCGGAACATGATCGTCTTCACAGAGATGGCGAAGATCAGTCCCGATTCCTCGGTCGCCCAGGTGACGTCGACCTTCTTGGCCCCGATACCGCCGGCCAGTCGGCGCTCTGTTCCGCTGGGGTTGAGCTGGGTTGGCGTGACGGGCATCGCACCCTTCATGCCACGGTCACGCAGCTCTTGCCCGATCGCGAGCGCGAGCCGGTCGCTGAGCGTCTGGCTCCAGTTCTTCTTCTGCGCCTGGGGTGCCGTGTCGGCCGGCTTGGGACCGACCGAGGCGACGGCTGCGCGCAAACGATCTTCAAATCGAGGCATGGCGACCCCTCGCGGTGCGGCGGGTGGATAGATCCCCATGCGCGGCCGTAACCAGTTCGAGCTCTTCAGCACTCAGATGCTCGGCTTCCACAAGCAACACCTGATCAACCAGCTTGACCGCTTCGAGGAGCTTCCCCGCCTGCAGCTTCCGCGCTACTGTCTCGCGGATCTCTCGCAGCTGGGGTGCCCGGTCGGCGATCAGCTTCTGCGATGGCATCGCCCACCGGTCGGCTTCGCGTGGCTCGATCTTCAAGATGCCGCCGCCATACGCGCGGCCGACCATCTCTGCATGCAGCAACGTGATCGAGTTGAGGGAGGCAAGCGGAAGCAGCTCACGGCCCAACTCGCGGCGCTCCTCGAGAAGATAGACCCCGTGGACCGAGTTCAGATGGCGAACTCCGGCTTCGTTCGTCGTCAGCCGAGGCGTGTCCGCGTTCATGCACGTGAGCAGCAAGTCAGCGGGAGCGACGAGAGGTACTCGCCACCAAGTTTTCCGCACGCGGCACTTGTAGGCGAGGTCGACGCCAGCGGTGTGGCCGGCGTCGATGTACTTCTGGGCGTCCTTGCTCGGCTTGTCGCCGGGGTAGAACAGGTAGGTTTCGCGGCCCTTCTTCCCGAGGCGCGTCAGCATGTCCTCGGACAGAACAAGGCCCCGTAGATGCGAGCTGCCCGGGGGCGAGATCCGCACCAGCTCGTGCCGATGCAGATTGTGTTCCTTGACCTGAGCCGGGGACAGCGCGAAGTAGTGGTTGTTGCCGGTGACCGCACCGAGCGTGGTGTCACCCCACTGCTCGAGGTTCTCAAAGAGCCCCGCGAGCATGAGTTTCGCGAGCGGCTTCGTTGCGTCCGCCGACACGAGACCAGCACCGGTCCACTTCTCGGCAGGGTCCGAAGGCGTCCAGCTGATCCCGCTCGTGAGATCGTCGAGGTCCTCCGCGTTCCTCTTCTGATGAACGGTCGCATGCTTGGCGCCGGGCTGATTGAAGCCCTCCGCGAGCAGCAGCACCACGTCGGCCTCAGCCTCGGGGAACACCTGCTCATCGAAGAGCACGACATCTACCCGTGCGAACTTCTCGAAGAGATAGCGGCGGACGGGAGCGGCGTAGTTGACCGAAAGGAGCTCCGCCGGAAGAACCAGCCCAAGGCGCCCGCCGTCCTCGAGGAACAGCGTGCTCTGCACGACGAATGACGCCCAGCTCGAAGCGAGCCCCGTCAGCGAGACGCCGGCGCGCAGCGCAGCAGCGCGCGACCGCACTCGCGCCTCGCCCGACCAGTCCTGGTACCTCACGTAAGGCGGGTTGCCGATCGCCGCGCGATACTTCGCCTTCCCCGGCTCCACGAGGAAGAAGTCGGAGACCGTGATCTTCGGCGTGCCGCCGGCCTCGCGAACACGTGCACGCCCCACGCGCGCCGAGTGTTCGTGAATCTCGACACCGTGCACCGTAGGCGTCGCCTCAGGGTCGAGCTCCCGAAGCCGGCGAACAGCGGAGACCAGGAACTCAGCATCGCCCGCGCTCGGCTCGAAGACCGTGTCGCTGGCGTCGCGGATCGCCCAGTCAGTGATGAAGTCGACGATGGCAGGCGGGGTGAAGAACGCTCCTCTGGCCTTGCGGACGGCAGGGGAATCGTCCGGATGCAGCTGGGAGAGTGTCACGTTCTCATTCTGTAGGTGACCAAGGACATCGGCGTGACGCGCTGAGCGTGTCACGCCGTCATCCCCGGCATCCACTCGCGGCGCTACGCTCGCGAGACGACGAAGGGAGCTGCCGGTGTGCGGGAGATTCGCAGTCACGATGACGCGGTCAGAGATCGCCGGTGAGTATGACATCACCATCGACATGGTCGATCCGCGATGGGAACCGGCGTGGACCGTTGCGCCGCAGCAGCTCGGGCCGCTGATCCATGCACGCCCTGCGGTGGATGGTGGCGCTCCGGTCCGCAGGCTGGAAACGACGAAGTGGGGCTTCGAGACGGCCTGGATGAAGCCTGGCCAGCCGAGGCCGATCAACTCACGCATCGAGAAGTTGACCGGCGGCATGTGGCGTGGGGCCCTGAATGGCGCGCGGGCAGCCGTTCCGATGAGCGGATATGTCGAGTTCTACACCGCCGAGGACGGGAAGAAGACACCGGTCTTCCTGCACAGTGACCGCCCGCTACTCGCGGCGGCGCTCTATGCCGGTAAGCAGGATGAGACTGGCCAGTGGCAACACACCTTCTCGATTGTCACGAGGACTGCACGTGACCACAGCGGCGAAATCCACGATCGCATGCCGTGCTTCATCGACCAGAGATCGCCGTTCCTCGACCACTGGCTGTCGCCTGAGCGTCCCGAGAACCCGCAAGGCCTGGTGGACGAGCTGACGGCGGAATCAGAGAAGATCGCGCCGACGCTGACGAGCTACGAGATCAGCCGGCGGTTCAACAACACGCGGACCGCGCGCCGGGACGACAGCACACTGCTCGACCCGGTAGCTGACTGATCAGTCTGCCGTTCGCACCGACAGCAGCTGCCACCCGTCGGGGACTTTCCCGAGGAGTTCTGACCGTGCTTCGGCATAGGAGGCGCCCGTCACAGTCATCTCGCGCACCTCAGCCGATCGAGCCGTGATCCGCATGTCGAACGTTCCGTCCTTCTTGCGGTCCGTACTGATCTGCGTCACGTCCCACTTGTCGCCGTCCAGGCGTGACGTGAGCTCGGCACGCAGCTTTTCCGTGTCGGCCCCTGACCCGCTGACTTCGGTGGTCTCGGTGCTTCGGATGGTTGCGCGGATCGTGGTCACTCCGTGGATCGTACCTGCGAAGCCGCCCAGAGCAGCGCATAGACACACTCGAACGAATGTCCTATGCTCGTCGCGTCCGAAATGTTCGAGAGGTTCGGTGGGCACCATGACGCTGACAACCAAGGTCGGCCAGCCGGTCGGCATCATCCTCGAAGGCGGTCGGCCAGCTCGCTTCTGCTGGCGCGGGGAGCGCTGGATCGTCACACTCGCGACGCCGGAGGATGTCGAGTTCCTGCCGGTCGACCGCACGGTAGTGACCAGCTGGCAGCTCCACGCCCAGACCGAGTCTCAGGACGACGTTGCCGATCTTGTCGTGCGCCGGTCAACAGACACCGGATGGGTGATCGAGTCGGCCACCTTCAGCTGACCGGAGCGTGACCCAGAACACCAGGTACGTGGGCCATCGCATGGTCCACGAGATGCAGGTCGCTCTCTTCCTGCGGCCGAAGATTCTGCACCTGTCCGAGGGCGAGATCGCAGCTGAGCGGTTCCCTATCGAGGATTGCGACCCTCCGGTGCACGCGCTCGCATGGATTCGATGGGAGATCTCGCCGACCATCCCGTATCGCGTGCCGTGTCAAATCCTCAGGTTCAACGAGCGCGCCTGCGAGATCCGCGTCCGGCCCCTCGAAGGCCTCTCCGAACCGATTCCGCCTGTCGACGCATGGATCTGGCGCGACGCAGTCAGTGTGCCGCAGCCGCGCCGCGGTCGCTGAGCGCCTCGTGCGACGGCCGCCGATCAGCTCAGTCGAGCGCGCCCGGCTGATCGAGGTCCGGGGCGCTCCGCTCCTGCGCCCGCTCCCACCGCCTTCGGCTCACGTCATCGACCCCGAGGTCCTCGTCCCGCACCGCATCGAACTCGTCGCGATCCGCGTCGAAGCCGTCGAGCGGATCGGGGCACTTGTGCGGCTCGCCGGTGATCTCGGCGCCGCAGCTGATGCAGATGGTCACGGGCTGATGATCTCAGAGCGAACCAGGGCGCCGTGCACCTTATCCACAGGCGTCATGGAGCGGCTCGACGCCGTCGCGCTGCTTCCATCCGCCTTGCCAGTCGCATCGACTTAAAGAACTGCCACCAGTCGTGGAAGAACCGAGGTCGCAGCGTCCCGAGCTCGCCGATAGGCCGAAAGTAGTCACGTTTGTTCGGGCCGAACGGTACGGGCAGGCCTTCTCGGAATGTGATGTAGTCGTATGGCCGCCTGCCCGGCGCACGATGCTGAACGAAGAAGATCGCGGAGCCGTCGAACTCGTCGCCCTCGGGGTTGATGTGCTCGATCCACGCCCAGGGGATGTGGCCGACTTCCACGGCCGTTGGGGCGGGGTTCTCTGTTTTCGCCAGGGTGCGTCGACCGTCCGCGTCGAAGTACGTCTCGACGCCGCGGATGATGACCTGGATGCCGCCGTGGTCGATGTCGATGATCTCAGGGCCGCCATATGCGTAGCCGCGCCACGTCAGGTTGTTGCTGCCGTCGTAGCCGCGGGCATACCGGGCCGCGTTCATGACGATGATCTTGCTGTTCAGCCCCTGTGTGCGGATCGGGCCGAGGACCTTCCATGCATCCGCCTCGAGCTCGGCATCGCGCTGACGTTGCTGGCGGAAGGTGAGCCGCTTTCCCAACGCAAAGATCAGGAGGGTGACAACGAGCGACGCGACCGCAACGACGAGCGACGCCAGATCCACCCACGAGAACGCTGCCGTCACCCTTGGAGTGTAGAGGTGAGAGGCTCTCGCACTGACCCGTGCCGACAGCAAAGCGCCCGCCGAGCCGTTTCCGACTCGGGGCGCTTCATGAGCATCGCCAGTCTGACCATGTTGTGTGCGGGGCTCAGACCGTTTCTGCGACCAGCTGCGCCCGCAACCTCGCGCCGCTCTTCCTCGACTGCCCCAGCTTCTCGCCGAGCACAGGCCCACTTGGCCACTCCCCCGTCGCCGCGAACTGCTCCCTCGCCCAACTCACGACAGCCTCCTTCGCCGCGCCCGGCCTCGCGCCGCGCGGCGTCACCGATGCCAGCTTCCCAGCGGCCTGCGCCTCGGGCGCCTGCGTCGCGACAGGCGCTGCGGCGCGCTTCGGCTTCGTCGCGCGCGCGGGTGCGTGGTGCCAGATCACGAGCACGAGATGGAGGGAGGCGAGCGCAGCGATCGGAGGCACCGCGCCGAGGAGTGCCGCGCCGGACGGCGAGAGGCGAACACCGGATGCGTGGGCCATGTTCGCGGCGATCGAGATCGCGGTGAAGACGCCGACCACGATCCAGGGATACGCACGAGCTCGCGGGTTCTTGTTCCGCGAGAGGACGACCGTGGCAAGCGCTCCGATCGCCGATGCGCCATCGACGATGACCGGGAGGCCTGCCGAAAGCGCGCCGAAGCCAGCCTGCACACCAAGCGCATCCAACGCGTGGAACGACATCGCCATCGCGACGAGCGAGATCGCAGAGATCAGGACGGTGGACAGGGTCTTCACGGGCACTCCGATCTTGAAGAGGGTGGCTGGGTTCCTATGCGCGGCAGATAGGCGTGGCTTGCGCTATCTCGGGGCGAGAAGCTCGGGCAGGTGGATCGCGCCCCACACGCCGCAGATCACTGCCCAGGCGATGACGGCGATGAGCGTGAGGCGCTGTGCCGCCGCTTTCACTTCGTCAGCCCGCCTGCGCCGCTGTTGGGCACGGCCCAACACTCCGGCAGCGCCATGCTCTGCTCGAACTGCGCCTCGTCGAGAGGCGCGTTCGTCTTCGCGTCGTGCCCGAAGTCCACGTGCTGGTGCGTGCAGGAATCGTCACCCTGCGTGATGTTGGCGAGCGGCAGCGTGACCCCGCTCGCTGCCTTGCACTGCGCTTGTCCGGCCCACGCACTCGCGCTCTTCGGGACCATCGGGTCAAGGATCTGCAAGAGCGCGGCGCTCCTCGCGTCGCCGCCTGTGATCACCTGGCCGCCGAGCTCGCCAAAGTCGACGGCCATCCCGACGAAGTGGGCCGAGTTGATCGAGGCGTCGGTGCCGTCGTGCTCACAGGTGCGGTTCAAGTCGTTGACCTGCACCGAGCCGAAGGCATGCTGTGCGACGAGGATCGCTTCGAGGACGCTGGTCCCGAGGAAGCAGTCGCTTGTCGCCTTACCGTTCGCGATGTTGTCGACCTCGCTCTTCAGCGGGACGCTGCTGTCAGGGTTAGCCCAGTACGACACCTTCCCCTGGCCTTCAAGCGCCACAATCTGCTGCGCCAGCGCCTTCTGATCGGTCGACACGTTCGCTCCGTTATCCCCACACACCGACGTCGAGTCGCCTGCGGTCGCGCTGTTCGAGCCGGTAGACGGTGCGACTGTCGGGGTGCTGAGGGCGGAGATCATCGAGTCGTCGAGGGCCTTGATGCTCGTGCTCGGGGTCGCCTTCGACCACAGCTGGTCGACGAGCGACTCGGCGGTCGGGACCTTCGGGGTGTAGGCCGCCGGGTACCCGCTAACCTCGACCGCCTGCGATGCGGCGTCTGGGGCAAGGGACACCCAGCCGGGCTGCGAGAGGAGCGTGCTGGTGGAGTGCTCGTCGGCAGGCTTGAACGGGCCTCCGAGGTAGCGGATGACGTTCTGGTCGATGTCCATGAGCTCGGCGACGGTCCCCCAGTTCGCCCGCATCTGGAAGAGGCCAAGCGAGTCGTGGTCGCTGCCGACTCTGTCGTGCGGGAAGTTCAGGCTGTCGGGGACGGTACTGTTCGCCTGCATGAGGAGGCTGCTCTCGGTGAGAGCTGAGGTGAGAGCATCAATGCTCGCCTGGCGTGCCTCGTTGTCGTCGGTGAGCAGCCCGCGGATGTCGGAGATGATCTGAGTCGCGTGCGCGATCTGCGTGGCATTGAGGCTGCCAGTCCCGCTGCCGGTTGACGAACTCGATGTGGTGCCGGGGGCGGCGCACGCGTTCACCTCACCGGTGATCAGAGCTACCGTCTGCGCCCAGATCGTGGCGGCATCCGCGTCGGAGATGGAGAGCGCCGACTCGAGCGCGGCTTCCCACAGCTTGCCGACCGCATCGACGTCGTCGGCGTGAGAAGAGTCGATCGACATCTCGTCGTCAGAGACCGACAGGTAGCTGGTGAGGCTGAGGTCAAGGTTCTTGTCCGAGCTAACTCCGGCCGCGAGATCCTTCGCCTGCGCGTGCGTCATCGACTTCCCCACGACCTTGCCATAGCCGAGAGCAAGCGCGACAGGAACATCCGTGTTCTCGACCGCGTCCTCGGCGTCGCTCACCTGGTCGGTGCTGAATCCGTTCGTCTCTGCTGCGTCGATCTGCTGTGACTGGATCGAAGTCTGCGCATTCGCGACGAGGGACGTGAACGCCTGACCGATCATCCCGACGACCAAGCCCATCACCACCAGTGGGCTGAGAAGTCCGATCAGCCATTTCCTGCCAGCCTTCGACGTGACGAGTGACTTCGCGGCACCGGCCGCCGCACCGTGAAGGCCTCCAACGGCGGCACCCTTCACTGCGCCTTTCAACGCCTCCTTGCCAGCTTCGGCGGCGTCCGACTTCGGCTCATCACCCGGTGCGACCGCGTTGGCGCCCATACCCGCGAGGCTGCCGACTTTCTCTGTCACGCTGCCCTGTCGGCGACGGATCGCTGCGAGCCTCTTCGCGGCCTCCCGAGGGTCGAGTCCGCTCATCGCTGCCGACCGTTCGGGTCAGCCGGGCGGTACGTCTGTGGCGGACGCCGGGTTGACGGGTTCACGCGCCCGGAGATTGTGGCGCCTGGCTTGGCGTCCTTCGGACTGGGCGTCTGAACGCTGCGCCCTGGGGCCCGCTGCACCTGAGCGTCCTGCGACGCCGCTTGCTGCCCGCGTGCCTGCTGTGGCCGCCAGGCGGGTGCCTGAGGCTGTGTGCTGGTGGTCGCAGCAGGAGTCGCCGAGGCCGCTGTCGAGGACGGCCGCCGGGCGCTGCGCATCGCGTGCTCGGCGAGACGCTGTGCAGACGCCTCGGTGAGCTTCGGACGGGCGCCTGACGGAGAGCTGCCGAGTGTCTGGCCCGCAAGACCGGCAGCTGCCAGCAGCTGTCCGGTGGTGCGGCTGCCGCCAGGGCTCTTCGCCCCTGCCTTCTGCGAGGCCTCGTTGGGGACGCGCGTCGGGAGCGTCAGCGGCTGACCCCATCCGGGCTTGGCCGCACCCATCGCCAGCGGCAACCCGAGGGCGGAGCGGCGGTCGTTCGGCGCGAGCTTGCGCGCCGCCGCGCGCTGCACGATGGCGTCCGCCGCTGACGGGCCGGCGCCCATGATCCAGGCACCGGTCTTCCAGTGACGCTCCCCCGGCCGTGAAGCCGCACCGAACGAGAAGACACCATCCTTGCCGCGGGTGCCTGCCTCTGTGGGTGCAGGGTTCGGCTTCGGCTGCGGCGCGGGACCCGGGTTCGGCGTGGGCGCTGGCGTCGGCTTGGGCTTCTCGACGGGCGGCTTCATCATCCCCCTGCGGCTTGCGCTCCACAGCCACCTGGCTCCGCGACCCGCGGCAATCGCGCCCGCCCCGATGCCCTTACCCGCAGCGACCGCGCCGTTCGCCGCGCCTTGGCCGGCGGCCTTCGCCCCGGCCGTCGCCACACGGCGGCCAGCGGCCGCAGCGTTCGCTTCGTGCCCGCGCGCGAGACCGGCGCCTGCAGCGAACACGGAGCCGCCGACCGCCGAAGCCGCTCCACCCCAGGCCATGGCCTCGGACACCTTGAACAGACCCGGCATCCCCATCGACTTGAGGAGGAATGACAGGCAGACAAGGCCGAGGAGCGGCGCGAAGCCGTTCCACAGCTCGAGCATCGGGCTGCCGGAGGTGAAGAGGGATCGGCCGAGCCCCGCCATCATCTGGGCGAACAGCACGATCAGCGAGAGGACAAAGGTCGTGGCCCAGGCCATGATCATGCCGCCGACCGCCTTCTTCGCGAAGGCCGAGATCTGCTGCGCCCCCGAGTCGCGGGCGAGGATCGACTTCACGAGGATGAAGAACAGACCGAGCATCGAGAGAACCGACGCCAGTTTCGTGAGACAGGTCGCGAGCGAGATGGCGCCGAGACCCGCGAGGGTTGCGAGACCGCCGATCGCGTAACCAGCGGACGCGAAGCCCGCCCCACTTCCCGTCGACGCGTTCCCGTGGAGCGCGTTCACGAAGTCCTTCGCCGCCGCGACCTCAGCCTTTGTAGGACTCGACGCCGTCGGCGCGGGGAAGTTCGCGTCGACCTTGTTCCCGGGGATGTCGAATGGCTTCAGGGTGTCGCTCGAGTCGGAGTCGTCAGCTGCGAGCCCGTCCTTCGACCACCACGCCTTGCAATCATCGAGGTCGGCGACGACCTTCCAGGCTGGGCGGATTCCGGTGACCGAGTCGGTCTTCGGGTCCACGATGCACGCCGCCCAAGCGACCGCGGCCTGATCGACGGCGTCGGGGTCCGTGGCGTCGAAGTTCCAGGCGGCGGAGTCGATGTTGACCTTGTACTTCGGTCCGATGCCAACCCTCGAGATGTCATATCCGGCCCAAGCCATCGCCGAGTCGACGGGCCGGATGTTCGCCTGACGATCCAGCAGCTGACAGAACACCTCATCGGCGTAAGGGGTGCCGTCGGCCTTGGCGCCCTCGCGCGCGTCACCCAGCTGTGCGTTCTCGTAGGACTGCAACCCGGCGACCACCCAGAGCTCGGACACCGCCTCGGGGATCGCGCCCGCGTTCACCGCATCGGTTCCAGCAACGGACGCGTAGCCAGCGTCATAGTTCGCAGCGAGCTGCGTCATCTCGACCGCGCAGGCCGAGCCCGGAGCGGCGACCTCTTTGATCGTCGTGCTGACGGTCGAGCTCTGCGCCGCCACCGACGGCAGAGAGCCAGCGATCGCGATCGTGGCCTCCGCTTTCTGGATCACCCACCACGGGGAGAGGAACACAGCCTTCTTCGACGCGCTGTACACGCCCTCCTTTGCTGTGCCCGCGTCCTCAGATGCCTCGGATGCGCTGGCCGTGACCATCGTGAAGATGACAGCGAGGAGCGTGGCGAGACCGAAAAACCGCTTCCAGGGGAACTTCTGCGTCTTACGCGTCTCCCACAGGGATGTGGCGACGACCAACATCACCAGCACGCTGATGACCGATGCGGTGGTCGTGGTGCTCGTCGTGATGAGCTGTCCGACAGGGGCGATGACGTGGGCGTCGATCTGGAAGCCGAGCACGTCCACGGGACTGAAAACGCTCGCCATCTGAACGAGGTCGCCGGCGATCTTGTAGGCCCAGTTTCCGATCGCCATAGCCGCCGAGCGGATCACCTGACCAAGCTGAGCGACCGAGTTCGTGATGATGTTGCCCGACAACCGGGAGTGCAGCTGGTCGGTCGCGCCCGACCAGCGGTTAAGCGGCAGGTTGATCGACAGCTGGTCCCAGATGGTGCAGGAGTTGTCATCCTTCGCGCACGTGTCCGTGTCGACATCACCCGTCGCCTTGACTACCGGCGCCGCCTCCGACACCACCTGGCTCGCCGCCACCTCGTGCCCGCCGACCGTCGCCGCGTCCGCCGCGCCGGCGCCGAGGACCGCCCCGCCGACGGCGAGCACGGTCACAAGGCCGATGGCGAGGAGCCGGTCGCGCAGTCGCATGGGAAGCCTTTCCGCGGGGACGTGTGTCCCCGTCACTCCTCGTACCGACTGCGCGGGGAAGCGGTCAGCCGCTCGCGCGCGACGGTCAGTGAGTGCTGCGCCGGCATGAGGCGGACGTGACGGCACCGGATTCGCACGGGTGTGCCACTGGCTCCGCGCGGCTGGCCGCCGGCTCCAGGTGTCGCCCTTGATCGAGACGGGGCTCCACGAGCGGTTGCTGCTTTGCGGGGCATCGGCGACCGGAAATCGCGGACGGCACGGGCTGCATTCCCACAGCACCGGGGGTGAGCGCCACCAGCGCCCCTGGGGTAGATCAGGATGAGAAAGCGGGGCGTGGCCAAACATGCGATGTAGCGCTGCTACGACGGGCCCGGCGGCCCCGGACGTGAGATAGGACCGGACGATGTGAAGAGCGGTGACTTCGGCACCCGTCGTCGGGGCCAGGCGTGTCCCCACCCGCGGTGGTCAGATGTCCCCGGCGACTTGTGAGCTTCCGCGTCGTCTCGCCTCGCAAGCCCGTACCGGGTCCGACTTCGTCGTCCCCGGAGCTTCGCCCTTCGGGCTCCGCGCGTGACGTTGCGATCCGCGTCCGTTGGGTACCGTCCCCGGGGCTTCGCCCCGGCGTCCCGGTTCGTTGTCTGCTGCGGTCCCGTGACGTGGCGTCGCTACGCGACGCGTCAACGCTGAGCGACTCGAGGTCGTCCCGCCATCGTGACGGATGCTGTGCGTCGGGCTTCGCCCTGCTGCGTCACCGAACCGTGGACCGCGAAGCGCAGCTTCGCAGGGCGCCGAAGGCGACCGCGTTCACAACGTGAACGCTCGCGCCGAAGGCGCGGGGAGCAACGAGACGCTCCACGCGCAGCTTGCGAAACGGTTGCGCCGGGCGAAGCCCGGGCCTCGGCCGGAGGGCGCGAAGCGCTCGGAGGCCGTTGATCGTTGTCGTTCTTCTGGCCGCCGTTGCGCGTCGGGCGCCGCCCGCGCGCTCTCCGCGTATCGGCTTTGACCCGGGTGGGCTATCGCCCGGTCGCGCCAGCGGGGCGGCGCGATGGTCGCGTGCTGGTCGCCCATGGTGAGGGCGCGTCTGCTTCGCGCAGTCGGTTCTCCGGTGACGAAGGGAGCTCGCGTGAGTGTCGAAGAGATCCGGATGCTTGCCCATGTTGCACCGGAGGCTGGCGCGTGGGACGCGCTTCGGGAGGTTCAGCTCTTGCGGGCGAAGCTCGGCGATCCAGACGTTCTCACTCAGCTCGTGCGGTCCGCGTTGGCCGAGGGAACGCCTGTCGACGAAGTGGCGCGACGTCTGGGGACGTTGCCGGATGTCGTGAGGATCGCATTCCTCTGAGCCTGCTCGCTCGGATGCTCCGTCGAACTGGGGTCAGACGGACGCACGTCTTTGAGCGCCGCATGTGTCTGGGTGCCGGCGCGGAAGCACCGGGGTCGCTGATCACCGCCAGCGGCCAGCCGGCAGAAAGAGACCGCCGATGGAACTCGTGACGTCCCTCGATCTGACCCGTGGCGACGGGTCCCTACTGTATGAACCGAGCACCATCAGTGCCGACTCCGAGCTCGAACGCGTCGAGCTGTGGGCCGAGCTGATGCGGCTGGTTGACAACCTCCCCCAGCGGCAGCGAACGGCTCTGGAAGGTCGAGCTGGGTTCTGGACGTCGAGCGGCAGGCCGTCCACGTGGCCAACGATCGCCAACCGCATGCACACGACCGAAGCAGCCGCCGAGGAGCTGTTCCAGCAGGCCGCGTCGTCGCTGCGTGCTGAGCTTCTGGCTTCCCACGTCGAGGTGCACGCATGGCTCTGACGGATGTGAACCGGTTGATCGCAGAACTTGGCGAGAGCCGCGACAACAAGCTCATCGGAAAGATCGTTGCCGCTCTTGTCCCGACCATCGAGCGAGACGCCCAGCACTCATGGCGTCTTGACGCCAACGTGTGGTCGGGGGCCGATGTCGATGAGATGGCGGGCGTCGCCATAGAAGCCATCACGACCTTCCTGATGAACGACGATGTGCCCGCTGATGACCGAAACCTCGCAGCCTTCCTCCTCGAATACGGGCGCCGCCGAGCGACCCGTTGGGGCATCGACCACGCCGGCGTCGCCGGCCTGACCGAGACGACAGGGTTGCGCCGCCGCGAAGTCGCAGCCCGACGGTTCGCTTCGCAACGCCTTTCCGACGGGTGGGTCGAAGGGGGCCGCGTCTTCGATCAGGGCGGCGCGCACGTCACCGCCGAAGCACTCGCCGACCAGTACAACGCCGCCGTTCGCGCAACCTACGGCTCCCGATCACGGCAGAGCGGGCGTCTCATCGGCCTTGCGGAGGCACGCGACGCACTCAGAGCCGCAGCTGAGATCCTCCCCCGCGATCGTCGCTTCTCCTCCTCGCAGTCGGTAGGAGAGGTATGAGGATGTGGGAGCGGCTACGCGACGATCGCGGCGACATTGTCGGCGACCTCGTCACGACCGCCGCCGTCATGATCTGCCTCGGAGCCGTGACCAGCGGCCTGATGACCGGGGCCCGCGTCGGCATCGCATCAGCGCGCAACGACGTCGCGAACGGCGCGCTCACCTCCGAGGTCAACTCGTTCACCTCCCGCCCGTGGACCGAGATCACCGCGGTCACCGGGAAGAAGGTGACCGTGTCCGTGGGCTCAGCTTCGACGACCGTATGGGAGACGATCAAGAAGGACTCGACGACCGGCGTGTGGGAGCTCGACGCCGCCGCGCCCGAGGTGCACGGCACAAACCTCAAAGCAGCCGACTGCACCGCGGCCTCCGAGGGCACCGCTGAACCCGGCAAATGCGAGGCGCTCGTCGGCTTCAACCGTCCAAGCGCCGCACAGTTCACCCCGCCGGCACCGTCCGGGTTCAGCGCCCAGATCGCTGCGGCGAGCATCGGGGTGCAGCTGGCGACGCTCGACCTCACCAAGCTCGGGGACGCCGACGCGACGTCCCTTCGGCTGTCGGTGCAGCCGGCGACGAGCGCCGGAGCCAGCGTGACGAACTCGTGGCGGGCCGCGGCGATCTGCGACGACGACAACGTGCTGCACGTGGCCGACGAGTCGGCGTTCACTCGCGCGACGAACGGGTGGCTGAGCGCCACCGTCTCGCTCGCCCAGGTCTCGGGATGCGGCAGCCCGACGATCCGACTGATCAGTACGGGCACGACGCAGCCGACCAAGGCGCAGGTCATCTCCGTTTCCGCCTACCGACTCGACCAAGGGGTGGCGTGATGAAGCGCGAAGACGGGAGCATCATGCCCTTCGCGCTCGCCGTCCTCTATCTCATCGGGCTCGTCGGCATGGGCACCATGGTCTGGCTGCAAGCGCAGATCACCGAGTCAAACCACGCGCTCGCGCAGACGAAAGCGAGTTCCGCGCTCGGCGAGTATGCGCAACACGTCGTGCAGGAAGCGAACGTCGCCGGGATCACCGCAGCACGCAAGCTCGGGCCGACCACCTACGCCGCGACCCAGGAGAAGGTCACGCTCAACGGGATCACGGTGACGGTCGATGGGAGCCTGCGGATCACCGAGACCGCAACGACCACCTTCGGGCGGGTGACGGCTGTCTCCAAGACGGTCGTCGCGCCGCTCGCCGGAATCGGCGCCTACCTCGGCAAGGACAGCAGCGGACAGGCGACCTACGCCGGGACCGGGACAGGCGTGCCCGCCGTCGCCATCTGGACACTCGACGGAAAGGAAGACTGATGCGCTGGAAGAGTGACCACGGAGATGCCGACCCGCTTCTCCTCGTCACAAGCATCGGGGTCGGCCTGATCCTGACCGGAATGATGGCGGGGCTCATCACCATGCTCGGCTCCTGGGTCGGCGTTGCCGGGGCCAACGCGACCGCTGATCAGCAGTTGAAGGTGGCCGGGCACGCCCTGTCCTCCGAGTTGCAGGAGGCGACCTCGGTCACGCCGATCAGCTCGAACTCGATCTACGTCGTCGAGGCGGCGACAGGTGGCGTCGTTGTCGACCCGCACGCCCCGAAGACGGGATGCCGCTGGCAACGGTGGGACTTCGGGAGCGAGGTCCGTGAGACGGTGGCCGCCAGCAGCTCGTGCACGACGGCTCCCGCGACGTCCGCGTTCCACCAGGCGATCAACGTCCCGCAGGTGACCGCGGCTAAGCTCACGCTCGTCAACCGCTCCGGCCGGACCCTCGTTATTGGAGCCGGCGGGAAGATCGCCGCGCCCATCGCGAACCCCAACCCGTCGAAGATTGAGGGCTACGAATGGTCCTCGAACGCCGTGCGTGTCGTCAAGGTCGACGTGACGAGTGCCGTCCTGCACCCGCACGCGAACCCGACAGGGCGCCCGCCGACTACGCCGAAGCAGGACACGATCGGCGGGACGACGAACATCGCGGACGCGACCAACTTCCAGAGCATCGGCTCGATCCCGTCAGAGCAGCTGACGTACTATCAGCCGCAGGGCGTGCCGTCTGCCACGTTGCAGGGGACGCTCGGTACGACTGGCAACGTCGCGATAGCTGCCGGCGCACCGAGTGGTCCCGCGTGCGGCGCTCTCGCGATGAAGAGTGCATCCGTCGCGGTGACGCCGGTCTCCGCGACCACTGGGGGGACCGGTGCGACCACGCTCAGCGCGAGCAACATCTACTTCACGACAGGCGTCAAGAAGACGCTGACCATGCCCGCCGGTTCCGCATACGACGTCGTCGAGACGTTGACTTGCTTCCCTCAACCGAGCGGGAACCAGAAGAGCGGGACCATCCCGGGCTCGACGAAGGTCTCGGCGACCGGGGTCACCTCGAGCGGGACGATGGTGACGGTTCCTCTCAACGCGCCGAAGCCGACCGTATCTTGGCAGTCGGGCGCTCAGACGGTGAAGGTTAGCTGGCCGAAGATCAGCACCATCACGACCGAGTACCACGTGACATGCAGCTTGTCGCTGTCGGGGAGCTCGTGGTCTGCGGTGACGCAGTCGACCTCCGCGAGCTGGCAGCTGGCGGCTGGGGCAGGTTACGCGCAGACGGCGAGCTGCTCGGTGTGGGGTCGCACGAGCGTGGCTCAGAGTAAGACGGGCACCGCGGCGGCAGGCATTCCGTGGCCCTCGGTCAGCATCCGCCCCGGCCTCACCGGTACTGGGCACGACGGCGAGAACCCCACCCCACACACGGTGACCGTCGTCACGAGCGGCGGCTGCCCCGCTGGGACTTGGGTTCAGACCGAGGCGTATGACGCGGGGTACGGCGCCGGCCGCGGCGGCTGGGTCGGTGCTGGCGCGAGCTACTACATGCCCGACGAGCAGTACTCCACTACCTACCTCGCGCAGGGCGCTGCAAGGTGCGCGAACGCGGTCAGCGTGTCGGGCGAGCACACGACCAGTGCCGGGTGGACGACGGGAGCGCCGCCCCCGCCGCCGCCCGTCACTCACTTCGGCGTCGGCTCTGATGTGTGCGCGTGGCCCAACATCATCCCGCCGCCGACAGAGAAAATCCGCGTGAACCTCGACGGTAAGACCTGCTACTGGCAAAGCTCCACGGAGCTGCGTGACATGGGCAACAACCTGACAGGCGAATGGTCGGACTGGACGCCCGCAGCTCCCGGCGAGAAGCTTGGCCCGTGGCTCTGCTCGGGCGATGACCTCGGGCCAGGCGGGAACTGCCAGGCCTGACAAAACTGAAGCGGCGCCCACCTTGTGGTGGGCGCCGCTTTCATTGCCGAGGCTCAGCCGAAGACCACGATCACCTTGTCCTGGCCATAGTGGATGTCAGACGAGAGGTTGGATGCCTGGCTCGCGACCTGAGCGAGAGCAGCGGCCTGGGACTGCTCGTAGTCCTCAGTCCCGCACTCGTGCGGCTCGGCGAGCTCGCCGGCGAGCTCGAAGTACGTCCGTCCGTTCCCGGCGTTCTGACCGTAGGTGCACTTGGACTGATACACCTCGGCGAGGAGGATGTTCGGCCCGAACTTGGCAGCGACGGTCGCCAGACTGTTGAGGTAGTCGTTGTAGGTGAGGTTCCGCGGCAGAGCCTTGACCTGCTGCGTGAGCGACGCGTACTGAGCCGCGGAGAGCCCAGATGCAGTCTGAGCAAGCTCCTGCGGCGTCGCCGGCGTCGCCTTGACAGCTGGCTTCGGAGCGTCGGTCTTCACGGGAGCCGCAGCCGGGGTCGCAATCTGCGTGGCCACCGTCTTCGGCGCGGCGGCCGGCTTCGTTGCGGTGTGCGCGGGTGCGGTGCTGCATCCAGCGAGCGTCGCGGTGAGTGCGGCGGCAGCTGCGATGCCGAGGATTGCGGTCTTGATGTTCCGGTGCATGGTCTCTCCGATTCTGAGGCGTCTGGCGGTCCTTCCCCCGCCGGTTGAGTCGGATGGCCTTGCCGTGTCCGGTTCACCGTCACTATGCGCGGCATCCCGACTCCACCATGTAGATGCGGAAATCCGGCAGACGGACGCACATTTTCAGGCGCCGCTTCCACGCGCAGTCGGTGAAGAGATATGGCCACTTCTCTGCGCTCGCTGCCCTCTGCGATCACCGATCCGCGGCTCGCGTTCGACCTGACCCTCGACCCGTTCTACGACGGGGCGTGGACCGGAGGCTCCGACGCGATCTGGCTGTCGAAGGCGATCGCCGACAAACGCACCGCCTCCGGCATCCTCGGGCAGCTCCCCGCATGGCTGCGCGTCGAGCCGGAAGACCTCCTGGCATCCAAGGTCCGGCGCGAAGCGGTGCTCGATGTGCTCGCTGCGATGTCGTGGCGGACCGTGACGCAGGGCCAGCTCGCGCAGATCACCGGGAGGGCGGAGCTCCTCGGCGCTGAACCCGCCGTGCTCGCGCAGCTCTGGGTGCACGGGCTGATCGACCTCGGCATGCTCGACGCGTGGGGGCATGGCGGCGCGCAGCAGCTTCTGATCCGGCCGAGCGCGGGCCCTGCGTTCGAGAAAGACGTGGCACCACGTCTCACGCGAGCCGAGATGGTGCGGGCGACCGGCGGACGATGGGGCGGCGCGCAGCAGCAGCACACGCGCCACAACCTGCTCGCGAACCACCTCGCGCTGAGCACGGCAGCGTTCCTCGAATGCGGGGGTGTCGCCGGCGAGCTCTTCGGGTCTTACGCAGACCTCGCATATCGACGCGCAGGACGCGTGCCACCGGTCGGTCTGCAGAAAGCGGCGGACGCGCTGATTCTGCGAACCGATGGCCTAGCGATCGCCGTCGAACTTCAGGTTTCGGTCGGTCGCCAACTCGTCAACAAGGTGCGCACCATCGCTGAGATCCTCCACAACGTCCGCCTCGAAGACTCGGGCCTCGTCGTCGTCTTCGTGGTTGCGCCGACCGCGTCCGGACAAGACAACTACAACGCGATCCGCGATCTCGTCCGCCGCGCGGCATGGGAATACCCGGGCCCCTTTGCCGATCCGACCGAACGGCGCATGTTCGTCGCGAGGTACAGCGACCTATTCCCGTCACGGCATGCACACGGCGAGAGCTTCGCGGAAGGGCTGGTTGCTGAACGCGCCGGCGGCGACATCGCATCCCCGTGGCAGCATACGTCGCTGCTCGACGTCATCGACACGCCCTTCGAGCCGACCGATGCGCCCCGGATCGAAGCCGGGATGCACCAGCTTGCAGCGCTCAGGCAGACGCCCAGCTGGCTGCGGGCGCCAGACCGCCGCGTCTGGTGGGTGGACCCGGTCAAGGAGCTCGGATTCCGCGGCCTGCCACGACCCGTGCCCGAGAACGGCAGCAGGCCGTACCCGCTCGGCGTCGCCCGCGGCGGAGCCCAGACCACAACCATGCCCAGGAGGCTGCGATGACCCATGTGTGTGACCACGAGCATGACCACCACGAGCCGGAGGCGCGGCAGACGATCACGACCGTGATCACCGGCGTCGATGTGCGGGCGACGAGCCGGGCGAACGCCGTGACGATCGCCGTGAGCGACGCCGGCTGGTGGCGCACAGACGACGACGCATGGGACGAACTCATCCGCACGCGCACCTCGGAGCTCGACGAGCCCGACGGCGACCAGGTCCTCGCGATCATCAAGGCGATCGCTGAGCGCAGGCAGGACATCTTCGAGATCAAGGCGGTCAGCTGATGTGCGACGAGAAGGCGTGCACGTGCGGTGGGCGGCGCTGCCCCGGACAAACGGGCGAGGCACGCAACGCGAAGGCCCGCGGGAACCGAGCCGCGGAGAAGACCGGCGGCCGCATCAGGACGGGCGAAGTACGCGCCGCCCAGAAGAGCGCGATCACCTCGATCATCGGCGGTCAGACGATCGCCGAGATTCCCCTCAAACCCGTAGAAGGCAGGAGCCGCATGCTCATCTCACTCGACAAGCTCCACGAAACCATCGGCGACAAGCCAGGCGCGCGCCTTCGCCTCCTTGAAGTCCAGAACCCGGGCCCCGAGGACTCAGGACTTGTCGAGCTTGTCGGGCGCGGCTCAGTCATCCTCGACCGAGTAGTCGGCGACGACGGAAGGTTGCGCGAGCTGATCCTCGACAACGGACGGCGCATCGACGTCTCGAAACCCGACCTCACCGACGGTCTCCTGACCCTACCCATCGACGGCGACCCAGAAGCGCGGACCGTCTGGAAGGTCGAAGCGCCCGACGACGCCCCGCTCCTCGCAATGAACACCGACGGCGTCGACGAGAAGCTGCTGCCGCGCGTGCTCGCCGAGCGTGAGACGCTGGCGGCCGTCGCCCGACTTGCCGCGAACGAAGCGAAATCCCGCGGCGTCGACGATGCGGCGCGTCTCAAAGAAATCGCTGACGACCACCTCAGCGCACTCTTCCGAGAAGCCAGCCAGCTGGCACACGTGCAGGCCGCTGCGCGCGGCATCGACGAGAGCGAGTGGCGGAAGCGCGAGCGAGACGACGACCCGGTGATCCACGGCCTCAAAGCCGAAGCGGTGCGTGCGTGGGCGATGAGAGCGAAACGTGTCGATGAAGGGCTTCGCCGACAGAAGGCCAAGCTCAACGAGCGTGGCCAGTCGAGCGCAAGGCTTGATGGCTGGCTCGATGAGGTCAGGGATCTGCGAAAGGGGCTGAGCGTGCGGCTGGAAGAACTCGGCGAACGGGCATGACACGCGCGGGCCGCAGAGCGTGTCGGAGTAAGCTGTTGGGATTTTCCCAACTGTGTGTCGTACTCTGACGGTATGACCGCTGAGATAGGGCAGCGCGTCGCAGGCCTGCTGCCAGAGGGTCGAACCCAGAAGGAGATCGCCGCGGAGGTCGGAATGACCCCCGACGCGTTCTCGCGCGCCCTCCGAGGTGAGCGAGGATTCTCGGCCATCGAGCTCGCGACGCTGGCGGACAAGCTCGGCGCTGACCTCCACTTCTTGATTACCGGCGAGCCGGACCCGAACCTCGTGCGTGTCTCTGCGCGCCATTCGTATGACTTCGCCACTGGACAGCACCACATTCCTGGGGCCGGGGCGGACACCCCGTATCTCGAAGACATCGTTCTGGCCTACGAGCAGGTCCAGGGCGACCTTCCGGCCTCGCGCCTCCCCGCGAACATCGACGAAGCACGGGCCGGATTGGGTGCGGACTTCGTGCCGAGCTTCGCCGATCGTCTCGGCGTCTTCGGCGTGGATGTGGTGCGTCTTGCCGAGCTCACAACGTCGTATTCGTTCTTCGTGGGCGATCGCGCCGTGATCGCCCTTCAGGGAACGCCGAACTGGTTCCGCGAGAACTGGGCGCTTGCACACGAGCTGCACCACCTCATCTACAAGGCCGCCGCACTGCGATCTGGCGCACGTATCGAGTACACGTCGTCAGAGCCGGAGGCGAACGGCTTTGCCGGCGAACTCCTGATGCCCGCCGAATGGATGCGGACCATCGACTGGGTGCGCATCACGGACTACAGCCTCGCCCAGTACGTCTGGGGCCTCGGGGTGTCGACTGACGCGCTCGTCAAGCGACTGACTGCCATCGGTGTGCCGTTCGGCTCGCATGTCGCGGCGTGGACTCAGCATTCGACCCAGCGACTGCTGCGCCGCCACTGGAGCTCGACGGTTCCCGGCGATCCGATCACGGACCGAATGAATGCCGCCGCCACTCGCCGATTCCCCGTGCCGCTTCAGGAAGCGCATCTTGCACGGATCGCGGCAGGCTCCGTTCGCAAGGACACGCTGGCATGGATGCTTGGCGTGAAGCCCGACGTTCTTGACGTCGACGAGCCGACCGCTCCGGTCGCGCTGTCGACCGACGAGCTCACGGCCGCACTCGGACTCTGAACGGCGGCCAGCGACACGTGACCGCTTTCGTCTTCCCCGACAACACTGTTCTCATCAACTTCGGCTACCTGCATCGCATGGACTTGCTCGAGCGCCTGGTCGGAAATCCTGCGTGGTGCGCAACGGTAGCCGCCGAGTGCGAGCAGTCTGCTTCGCACCCGGATCTCGAGGACATGCGGGACGCCAGGCGCATCTTCGGCGAACCTCTCTTCCCCGAGACGCCGGAAGAGCACCTCATGACCCAGACGTATCGCCGTCAGCTCGCCAGACCCGGCGATCCCGGAACTGCGAATCTCGGAGAGGCTGAAACGCTCGCGATCATTCACTGTCGCGGCCTTACCGCCGTATTTTTCACCGACGACCACGGTCCGGCACAGATCCTGGTGAGCCCGAAGGAGGGCGGCCCGAAGATCTCGGTTGCCGGCACGTGGACGCTTCTCAAGGTCGCATGGAGGAAGGGATTCGTTGACACGGACACCCTTTGGTCTTTCGTGTCGATCCTTCGCGGCAAGAAGCGCCACCTTCCACCGGGAGACGCTGGGTATCGACGTGATTTCTTCGAGGCGTGGTTGGCTGAGTAAGCCGCGCTCACGCAACGTTCACTTGATCACACTTCACCGTCGGCGAATGCGGCTTCCCATCGCTCGCTCGTCTCGAGCCCGCGCAGCAGACCGCCTACGAGATCGTGGGCGACGCCTTTCGGCCTTTCGGTGAGTTCTGAATAGGTGGCGGTTGTCGCACCGCGGTACTCGTCTGCATCGTAGGCCGACGGCACTTGGCGCATACCTCCGCCGTAGAACATGTGACTCGCTCGTCCTCGCAGCCCGGTTACGGCGATGCCGAGCGCCCAGCTGCCGCGATACCCGGTCTCCTCGCTGACTGCCTTCGCCCAGCCGACGAGGCGCAGCGCGTAAGCCACGATGAGCGCGTCGAAAATGATCCCGATCTCGGTGTGCCGCACCGTCATGGTCTCTGTCGCGCGTCCGACAACACCGCGAATGCCACCGTCCTCGCGGAGTTCAAAGTCGGCGAGGTCGCTCTCGTCGCGGTTCTCTGCGAGCTCCCGATCTCCGCCGAAGTTGCTGGTCTGAGCGTTTCCTTGGCTTCGGGTTGCCTGATGACCCGCTTGGCTCGGTGCAGGCGCCGCAACGCGGATGTCGCGGGGCACAAGATGCTCGGCGCCGTTGAACAACGCAAACAGCTCGCCCTTTCCGGAGCTCCTCGCAAGCCTCCGGGCGAGTGACCGGCTTCCCGTAGTCGGCTGCGCGACGAGGTAGACATGGCCGAGCTTGCGCCGCGTCGCTGGCACCGGGTCGCGGTCGATCTCGGCGTCCAGTAGTTCCATCGTCAGGTTCTCGAGGTCGCGTCGGCGCCGGTGCAGCTGCGCGATCTCAGCATCGGTGAGCCGACGGGTGGTCTTGTCGGCGCGACCGTAGTAGATGCCGGAGGTCTGGTGTGGAGCATCGTTGCTCGGCGGAATCTCGACCGCAAGGTAGCCGACGTTCGGGTCGGTCTCACTCGGGATCTCGTTGACGATGACGTTCAGCGGCGGGTCGATCCGTTGCGCCGCGATCTGGTTGACCTTCTCTGCGGCGCCGTCGAGTGAGATCGGCGTGAGCTCGAATGTCCGCGCCTCCTTGTTCTCCAAGACGCCGATCAGAAGGACACCGCCGTAAGTCGAGAAGCTTGCGAGGTCCTTCGCGGTCTCCTTGCGGCCGCCTTCTGAGTCCCCCGTGGACTTCTTCACGTCGAGGTGCTGGTTCTCCGCGAGGGCGCCCTCGTCGATCGCCCGCTGGATCTCGGCCTCGGTCTTCGGAATCCACATAGTTCACTCCTCCGTCTGGTGCTGAGAGTAGTGGCGCCTGCGGCTCCGAACGGTGGGCGCGGCGTGGGCTCGCCACCACGTGCCTCGGACTGGGCACAGCGGGGCGATTCACGGCGACGAGCGCCGTGCGGCGCCAGGAATACGCTGACTCCGTGCGCCGAATCCGAGCCTCTCTCATCGCAAGCTTTGCGGCGGTCCTTCTTGCCGGATGCTCCTACCTGACGCCCAAGCCGGCCGTCACTGTGACTGTGAACCCGACGCCGACGGCCGCAGCGAAGTCGAACGGATGGATCGGTGCCGAATCGCTCGGCGCGACGATGGACTACACCATCTTCCTGTCGTGGGTGGATGATGACGGGCAGCTGAGCGGCCAGATGCAAGCTGCCTACCCAGCGACCAGTGGAGCCCAGCCGGTGACGGTGGCAAGCGCCACGCTGACCGGGACCGAAGTTGGAGACCAGGTGAGTCTCACCGCCTCGAATGGCGGCAGCGTCTTCGGGTGGACTGGCACGGCCACCGGAACGATCAGCAGCAGCGCGCTTGACCTCGAAGGACAGTTGCTCAGCTCGTTCTTGCCGGCGGAGTACGAGCCGGAGGGTGCGCCACAGCTCACGCTGAAGCCGGGGACAGCCGCTGATTTCGAGAACGCGATCAGCCAGCTCGGTTCCTACATCGACGATCGGAATCAGAACGCGGAGAGCGGCTGCCCTGAAGCCGGGTGCTGAGCTCGCTCTGAGACCGAATCGAACTCCCGGATCTTCAGGAAGGCTCCAGCTGCCACCCAGCGAACCGAGATATGCCTCTCAGCGGCGCTGTGCGCCCCGTAGACGCATTTTCAGGAGCGGAGCGCCTCCCTGGGCCGGCTTGAATCCTTCGGCCGCGAGAAGGCAAATGACCGCCAGGGTCAGCAGGTCAACGGCGCTCGCCGTCCGGCGAGCTACCCGTCGATCGGTGATCGTCCGAGCCGTCTGTCCTGTGTGTATGACGGCCGATAATACAGCGAGACCCCAGGCGGGAGTAGGCGAAGGCGCCCCCACAAGAGCCCTGTATTACGTATTACTCGAGATCGTCTCGTTAAGAGAGAGGAGATATATGTATGGCCTGATTTCGGGGTTACACAACATCTCCTCTCCATATATGTCCTGTCTGGCGCATGGGACTCGGACAGCCCTGCTCCAGGCGACCCACCGCGGCCGCCGGTCCCAGGCGAGACAAGGGATTCAGGGCCGTCGTGCGGCTCCGACAGGCCGTCCGACGGCTCTGAACACGCCCTGAACGGCTCAGGACGCTAAGACCGCCGGCGGCAATCTTGCAGTGAACTTCAACGCCGCCCGGCCGCAGGGCAACGCATCCGACCCAGCCGCCGCGCACCTCACCGCATAGGTGGTGGTGAAAGCACCCCCACCAACCCGAGACCCCGAGGATGCGTCATGCTCACTACCACCCAGCTCGCCGACCGCGTCGAGCAGCACCTGCTGGCGCGCACTCCTCGCGCTGTCTTCGATCGCGTCGTCGCTGATCTCGGCCTCGAGCTGCCCGAGCGTGAGCTCCCGCGCTTCGCCGATGGCGACCCCGACCTCGAGCTCGCCACCTTCCACCTCCTGCGTGATCGCCTTGCGGAGCGCCTCGCGCCGTTCGACGGGGCGCCGGCACGTCGCGGGTGGGCGAGCGTCTCGGTGACGGACTACGCAGCGCACTGCGCGCACACGCTCGTGCGCCGCGGCGTGCCCGCGCATGAGGCGCTCGACGCCGTCGGTGACCGCATCCGTCTTGTGGCCCGTGCTCGCCTCGCCGACCGCGATCCGAGCGACGTCGCCAGCGAGCTGCGCCCCGACGTTCGAGAAGTGACGGTCGCCGAGATCCTCGCGGCGGCGTAGCCGCAAGCGGCGTCGATCGCCGCATTTGCCTAGGTAGTCCAATCGGAAAAGGGCCCCGATATCGTCGGGGCCCTTTTTTGTTTCCGGGTGCCTTCGCGCGCTCACCTGCATTCGCCGCATCTGACCGGCTGCACCGCTCCATTCCGGGAGCGGGCGGACCGATTGGACACCGGCCGTGGCGAAGAACACCGCTACCCCTACCCGCTACTGCGCTCTCTGCGCGCAGGCCATTCCCCCCGAGTCGCGTCGGCGGCGATACTGCTCATCGCGTTGTGCTCAGATCGCTCGCCGACTGGTCTCTCGCGGCTTCCACGTCGAGGTCTGCCGTTGGCGTGGCTGCGATCGCCCCGTCATGGCTGAGCCAGGCCAACGGCACAGCTACGCGTGCTGCGACTCGCATTACGACAAGCTGCGCGCTGAAGCGGAGCGCGCCGCCGTCAACCGAGATGCACGCGACGCTCGGGCCGGGGTGCCGGTGCGGTGGACGCGTGCTGAGCGGAGAGCCGTCGCGCGGCTGACGAACGGTCACTGCGCCTACTGCAACTCGAAGCTCCGCATCCGCAGAGACGGGTTCTCGGGCAAGGGAACCCCTGCCGAGCTGCGCTTTGAAATCGACCACATTGTGCCGCTCGCACGAGGCGGTCGCCATGAAGCGTCGAACTGGGTGCCCGCATGCCGCTCCTGCAACGGCGGACGTCGGGATGCGCTGCTCCACGAGTGGGTCGCCAAGGGCGACTCGGTTCGTCAGCCGACCCTCATTCTTCAGGACCTCGCATCTGGCACAGGTGCCTGGGCTCGGGACGGGCAGACCGGCGAGATCCAGCTTGCCGATCGGGCCGCGCTTGTCCGCACGTGACCCGGGTTTTCCAGCCGCCTTCGGACCGCGCGGTTGCCCGTTCTGCGCCGGTTTTCCGCGGTCAGCCGTTTCGCCGCATGTAGCCGTGTGAGGCCGACCGCTCGGACGTACTCATCGAGAACCGCCAACAACCGGACCACCGGCAGAGAAGAGCAGAACACATGACCGTATCCCTCACCGAGGCTCGTCGAATCATCGACGGGCAGTCTCGCGTCCCCCTTCGCGATCTCGCTTGCATCCTCGAGATCGGCCTCGAGGACATGCGCAAGAAGGCCTACCTCGACAAGTCGCCTGTGCCTCTGAGCAAGGGCACCGCGCGCAACGCGCCACGCTTCGCCAAGGCCGATGACGTGCTTGCCTACGTCCAGGTCCACGGCCGCGCAGATGGAGATTCGCAGCCTGACGCCGAATGGCTGGCGACGGGCACCGATCTCACCCTGCTCATCGACGCGTTGCGCCGCGACGCGGAGACACTGCGTCGCATCGGCGGCGCGGTGAGCGGCGAAGATCACCTCGCGCTCCTCCGCCAAGCGCGGCGACTCGAACGCCGGGCCGCGAGCCTCGTACTTCGCACTCGCTCGAAGGGCCTCCGATGATCTGGGCGAGCTCAACCCACTCAATGGACGCAGTCAGCCCGCTCACCGTCTGCTTGATCGTCGGCGCGTTCATCCTCTTCTTCGCTGGCATGGTCGCCGCCGGCCTCATCCAGGACCGGATCAGCGCGCGCCGCCTCGCTCGGAAGCAGGCCGCTCGCATCGCAGCGCGCCGTGAGGTCCCCGCGCACAAGGACGGGGAAGGGAAGCTATGAGAGTCGCGCCAGGTGCGTGCGCCTTGATCATCGGCGGGTTTGCCGCCAGCACGCTTGCGTTCCCGCTCGCGACAGCTGACGGGAAGGTCCATCGCGAGACGCCGGGGCCTCAGACCTCGGACTCGAGGCAGGAGATCGCGCCGTCTGCCGATGCGGGCGCGCAGGCCGCGGCTCTGCCCTCTCGCAGCTCCGCGCGGCGCAGCCGCGGCGACTCGGGAACGTCCGCTGCCGAAGCGCCCGGCTATATGCATGCTGCGGCGCCCGGTGGCTCTTCGCCTATAGGACCCGGCACCTCCGCTTCCACCAGCCCGCAGTCACCGAGCAACCCCGCATCGGGCGCACCAGCTGACCCGGCAACGTCGAATCCGACTGCGCCCGGGACCGTGCCCGCCGGCCCGACCATCGCCGACCCCGGCTCGCCTGGTGGCGACGACGACGGCGACGGTGAGACGCCGGCCACCGCCACGCCGCTCCCGGTGGGCGTCGAGGATGACGATTACCGACAGCCAATGACGGTGACCGGCGCGCGCGAGACGTCTGACTGGCAAGTGCTCGCCGGCGCTCTGCCGCCCGGGCTCAGCATCGACCCGGTGACCGGTGTGATCGCGGGCACGGTCAGCACCGCACCTTCGGTGTTCGTCTTCGAGCTGGGTGCTGAGGCGGACGGCAAGCACTACACCAGGTGGTTCTCGATCCGCGTCATCGCGGCCGGCACCAGCAGCCCGTCCACCGCGCCCGGCTCCGGTTCCTCGTCTGGTGAGCAGTCAGGCGACGGCTCGAGCTCCGGCAACTCCTCCGGTGGCAACACATCGCCAGGCTCAGGCAACTCGGGCCCCTCGACATCTGATCCCGGCGACGGATCGTCAGGCGACCCGGGCCCCGGATCGTCTTCGTCAGGCACCGGTGACAACGGACAGAGCTCAGGCTCGGGCAGCGGCTCGGGCAGCCAGGGCTCGGGCAGCTCGACTTCCGACCCGGGCGACGGCGGAAGCTCGGACCAGTCCTCTGACCCCGGCTCCGATCCCGCTGCGGGCGACCCGGGCTCCGACCCCGGACAAATCACGCCCGGTTCGGGCGGTTCCACCCCGGACACGATCGACCTGAGTGCGCCGGCGACGGTCCACGTGACAGTCGGTGAGTCTCTGGACGATGCGCTGACGGCCAGTAGCTCGGCGGGGCTCCCGGTGACCTTGGACGCCGCAGACCTCCCGGACTGGCTTGGGTTCGACGGCTCTGACCTCCACGGCACGGCGCCGCTCGCCGAGGGCACGACGGAGATCGAGGTCACGGCGACCGATGGTCGTGCGACCGAGACTCGCGACATCACGATCGACGTGGTGCCACGCGCGCCCGTGCTGACTCCTGCCACGCTCGCGTTGATCGCTGGGCAGGTCGGCGGGATGACTCTGGACGCCGACGACGGCGCTACGAACTCGAGCTTCGTCTACCGGCTCGATCAGAGCTCGCCCGGGCTCGCACTCGTCGGGCGGCAGCTGACCGCAGAGCGCGACGATCCCGGGTCGTGGAGCATCACCGTCGGCATCGAGGACCTCTCGTCGCCCAACCCGTCATGGCAGGAGGTCGTGATTCCGGTCACCGTCCAGCCGACGCCTCTGGTCCTGGCGAACGACAGCGAAGCTGCGACCCAGTATTCGCCCGTATCCGTCCAGCTGTCAGCGTCCGGCGGCTGGGGTGGGTACTCCTTCTCCGTGCTCTCCGGCACGCTGCCCGCCGGCCTTCGACTGCTCTCGTCCGGGCAAATCACGGGTTCGCCGGGCAGCACGGGCGCGTCGACTGCGATCGTCCAGGTCACGGACTCTCATGGGCTGACCGCGCAGGCGACCGTCGTGTTCACCGTCGCCGCGAATCCTGCCGTCGCACCGACGAGCTCGATCAACGTCGGCACCACTCCCCAGTCCGTCGCTCTCAGCTTGGACGGCACCACCGCATTCGTCGCGGACTTCGGCAGCAAGCAGATCTCGGTCATCGACACGGCGACCATGACCGTCACCAAGACCGTGACGACAGCCGGGCAGCCGGAATCGGTCGTGCTCTCGCCAGACGGAACCAAGCTCCTGGTCGTCAACTACACCGGCGGGATTGCCATCCTCGACCCCGAGACGCTGGCCCCAATCACGACAATCCCAGCATCAGCAGCCGTGGCCGGCGCCTGGTCTGAGGACGGCTCGATGGTGTACTTCCTGCGCTACGTCTCGACGAGCTCGACAGAGCTCGAGGTAGCGAACGCCAGCACGGGCGCGGTGACCGCGACCAAGTCGCTCGGCGCCTTCGGCTCGAAGGCCGAGCTCCATGTTCTGGACGATGGTCGGCTGGTCGTCGACGGGCCGTCTTCCGCTTCGATCGCGGTCATCGACCCGAGCAATCTGTCAGTGTCGACCGTGGCTACCGGTCTCAGCACCGTCGGCTCGGTTGCCGTGGACGGTGACGTGCTGTGGGTCGCGACCGGGGGCGGCGCGAACAACCTCGTCGAGGTCGACTTGACGCTGGGCAAGGTCGTCGGCAAGTGGGGCACTGGTGTTTCGTCACAGGCCGGATCTGCCCTGTCGCCGGACGGCCGATGGCTGTATCTGGCCGACTCGACAGGCTCGGTGGTCGTCTGGGATACCCAGCTCGGGCAAGCCGTTGCCACCGTCCCCGTGGGGAAATCGCCGCGGTCCGTCACCGTGAGCGCGGACGGGAAGTCGGTGTTCGTCACCAACTCGGGCGACGCGACCGTCACCGTGCTCTCGCCCGCGCAGTGAGTCCAGCCGCCCGTGCGCCCGCCGCATAGGACTGGTGTCGGCGAGGTTGGTTCTGCTCCCTCTCCACATCTCGAAACGAGTCGTCTGCTTGGCGGTGGCCGACTCGACACAGGAGCCCTCCCGAGCTGCGGGGAGGGCTTCTATGTCTGTGCCAAACAGCTGGCCCGGCTGTCGCGACGTGGCTCACGGATAGTGTCGAGGCGTGCCCACAGTGAGATTCGATCGCCGAAGTGAGGACTGGGTGGTCCTCGGCAAAGCGAGACGCGGAGGGGACGACGGTGAGCTCGTTCTCATGCCTGAGGAGCTCTCGTCCGTGGCGGCGACCGATGTGCGCAACGCGCTGAAGTCGAACGCGGAGTTCTATGACGTCGAGTACGCCACTGCCCTGATCGCAGACGTTCCCGAGGAGTACTTCGACGAGGGCCCATACCGACCGGTCAAGCTCATCCTTCTTCGCGGTGAGCTGTTCGCTGCGTTCACGCACGTGATGGCATGGCCCGCCGACAAAGACGATGACGCGATCGCGATGGAACTGGGCCGGCTGCTCTCGCCTTATGTGAAGTCCTTCAGAGGCTCGATCGTGTCGGTCGTTCCGAGCGAGTGGTTCCGGGCTCCGGATGTCGGGCTGGATGTGACCCTGAGGTTGCCAGTGCGGGGGAAGAACGTTCAGCACGCCGTCAGTGTCTCCGAGGGTGCGTTACGGCTGAGCGAGGCTTTCGCGACAGGCTCCGTAGCCAGGGAATCCGTCGCGGACCTGATTCGGGGCGGCGCTGGGCATCTTCTCGAGGGCCAGCCTGAGGGCGACTGGTTGGAGGCCAAGTCCCAGGAGTACGACCTTAGGACTCCCGACGGCAAGATCTCCCTGGCTGAGGCGGTCGCGCGCTTCTGCAACGCAGAGTACGGCGGCTTGATCGTGATCGGCGCTCACACCAAGAAAGTCCCGGGTCAAGAGATCATCCGGAAGGTCCGTGGGGTCACGGCACTGCCCGGAAGGGCCGCGAGGTACTGGCAGGTGCTGAATGAGCATCTCTACCCGCCACCGACCGGGATGCGCATCGAACAGCTCGACGCCGCCGACGGGCGGTTCCTGATTCTCATCGACATTCCCGCTCAACCCGAGGAATCCAAGCCGTTCCTCGTTCACGGCGCGCTGCGCCCTGACGGCGAGGTAGAAGGCCGGTTCATCAGCATTGTTCGCCGACGAGGCGAGGGCAGCATTCCCATCACGGCGCCGATGATCCACGCGATGCTTGCTGCTGGACGCGCGGTGCTGCGCGGGAGCTACGGTGGCGGGACGAATGCTACGGACCCGACCCCCGACGCGGACGACTGAGCCGGGAGCCGGTCCGATACACCGGCACACCGGTGTCTCCACCGCCCGCCGGTCTGTGTGCGTCGCGCTCAGTTGCGCGGCCGTCGGCTTTGAATGCCGGGATCGGCTTCGCAGCCGGCGATGTAGAGCTGCTGCAGCGCTTCGAGGTTCTCGACTGCGGCGGTGAGCGTTGCGCCGACGAGCGTGGCGCGTGACCTCATCGTGAATGTCGTGCCGTGTTCGGTCTGTTCTCCGGTGGGGATTCGCTCGAGTATGGCGCGCATCACGGCACCGTTCGCGTGCGCGACTCCAGAACACGTCTTCCATGTCTGCAGCCCCGTCAGCGCCAAGCGATTCACGTGGCGGTCGGCGGCTGCCACCACGCTGGTGATCGTCGGGGTCTGGGCGATGTCGTGCGTTCGGTAGTGAGACAGCGCCTGCTGGAGGCTCTTGAGCCGGTCACGTACTCGTGTCCGGTCCGGTTTCTCGACGCCTCCCTTGGCGAGGACGATCTCGAGCCCTTCAAGGTCCTCGTTGTTCTCGTAGGCGAGCCGCAGAGAGTAGAACGCGCGCTTCTGCAGTGTCCCGGCCTTGAGCAGCCAGATGCCGTAGGAAGTCGCTTCCACGGCGGAACGCGCCAGGGAGTACAGCGCCGTGATCGGCAACCCTTCCACCTTCTCGACGAAGAGAACGGCTGTGCGCAGACTGTCGACTGAGACGTTGATGAAGTCGCGGATTTGATGTTCCAACGGCGTGTAAGGCGTCAGGGTGTTGACGGCCGCGATCTGGCTGTCAGTGTGCGCGTATTCCGCTTGTTCGTTCCACGATTCGACGGCACGAAGCCGCTGACCGGCGCGCGCGATCAGCGCAAACCCCGCTTGTTCCTGCTCCGGGGTCTCGCTCGTGTCCATAGGCCGCTCGGCCATCAGTAGTCCCTCGGCCCCTCGGCGCCGAACGGGCGCGCCCTGGCCTGATCGAGGAACCCATCCACCCCGCCGATGGTCCGCGCCTCGCCTGCGTGCCGTCCGCGACGCGGCGGGGCGCTCCGGGTCGGGCTCGGTGACGTCGGTTCGGGTCCAGCGCCACCAGCGCTTGGCCCGGCGGGCATCGGCGGCCTGGTGCGTCGGAATGAGATCGACGCGGTCATCGCGAGGTTCCTCAGGTATGCCTCTCGGGCTTTCCAGACACGGCGCTGCTGCCGGTCCTTCGGTTTCGGAGGTCGAGGCGGGACCGTGCCGGCGCGGCGCCAGGCGCGCACGGTGGAGCCGGTGTTAAGCCGCACGACGATTACGCAGAAACCGATCGTGGCCAGCACTATCTCGATCAGACCCTTGACGCTTGCGACGATGGTGAAGAGGTCGGGGGTCATGGCTCCGATCCTCGGGGCGACCACCGCGCCGAGCCACTCCCAGAACGGGGCGCTGCGCGTTCCGAGGTGCTCCGCGTTGCCTGCTCGGGTCACCATGCTCATGCCCGCGCCACGAGCCAGGCACCCACGGCGCTGCCGCATAGGAGTTGTTGTCGGGCGCTCCGCCGCCTGACGCGGTGCATGTTGTGGCCCGGCCCTGGGTTTCCTCTTTCGTCTGGGACCGGGCCCCTCTCTTGTCCCCTGTGACGGACGCACGTCCTCGGCCGCATCTCTCCTGTCAGAAGCGCCCTGCACCGGCGCTGATGAAGGAGAGAGAAGCATGCACCCATCTGAGGCGCGCCGCGTCCTGCGCTTGGCAGCCGCTAACCCAACACCCGCAGAGATTCGAGCGGCATTCCGACGCGAGATCCGTGCCGTTCACCCTGACGCCGGCGGTTCCGACGATCGAGAGCTTGCGAACCGAATCGTCAAGGCTCGCGACGTTCTGCTCCGCCTCACGGATCAGCCGGTGCTTCGGGGCGCGGCGCTGGAATCCGGTCTGGACTTCCTGCCGCCGGCGCAAACGCCGAGCGCGACGACGTTGGCGCGGGAGGCTGAGTACTTCGCCGAGGTCGAGGCACAGCTCGCCCGTCGTCGTAGAGCGCATCGCGCGCCGAAGCCGCGGTTCTTGGTTGGTTCGGTGATCAGCGCCACCGCCCTCGCAGTCGCTCTCTCAGCGCTCGCGGCGCATGAGGCCCGGTGGATGCCCGTCGTCGTCATCGCCGTGTCCCTCTGCCCTGGCGTTCTCCTCGCGAGCCGGGAACCGTACCTTCGCGGGATCGGGGGCATCTTCATGATTTTCGCCTGGGTCTGCGCCGTCTGGTCCGGAGTTCATGGCACTCCGGCAATCGGCGTGGTCGCGGCGTTCGCCGGGCCTGTCTCAGCCGCAATCGCCGGTCTGACCGCTGGCGCTGGCCTGCGAGCGTCGAGGGCGCTGACGTGAGGCTTCGCCTTACTCCGCAGGTAGCAGAGAAGGAGTGGAGACGGAGACGAGCGCTTCACGCCGCAGTCGGTATGAACTCATGAGGAAGGAACGAATCTGGACCGGCGGCTGGATCATGGCCGTCGGAGGGGCTGTGGCGTCCGTCGCAGGAGCTCAGCTTGCAGAAGGGGACGGCGGCTCTGCCTTCGGCTTCGCGGTTGGCTCGCTCGCCCTGATCGTCGGACTTGCGATCATCATCGCGGAGCTCGCTCGCCCGGCCATCAGCCGGGTGTCTGCCCGACTCCAAGGTCGCTTCTCGCTCGCGGACGATCGGTTCGGCGCTGGTTGCGACGCGGTAGCCCTCTTCGCGATCGCCGTCCTCGCCTTCGTCCAAGGACTGATCGGCGGCGCTATCTTCGACGCCTCCGGCATCTCTCCCCTTCTCCCGATCACGACTTTCGCCATCTGCGGCGCTGGTCTTGCGGTGCTCGGTGGCCGCCAACTGTTCAAGTTCCGTGCACTCGCCCCAGCCCGCGAACTCGCGTCCGAAGCCGACGAGCAGATCGCTGCCGGCGCAGAGGTGGTTCAGGAGGCTGCCGTCGACAAGGAAGATGTCTCGTGATCGCGCCGGCCACCGACGCCACGCGATCAGCAGCGCGTGATGCTGCACGGCTCCGCGCCGCGGCCCTTCTCCGTCTGACCCAGGGCACTGCGACTCTCAAGGAGATCATCGAGGAGGCCTGCACCGAACACGGCCGCCCGCTACTCCGAATCGGTCTGCGACAGCTGCTCATCGCACAGCCAAGGGTGGGCGCGAAGCGGGCCGACGAGCTCCTCGCCCGCACCTTCGCCGCCCTCGAGATGGAAGCTCCTGCTCGGCCGACCCTCGGCTGGCTGCTCGACGCTCGCGCCGGGGGACGCCGTTTCGTCGCGTTCTGCGACGTGCTTGTCCGACGATTCGAGGCGCCATGGCCCGGGTTCCCGTTCGCTCCGAATCCATCCGCGCAACCGCCCCGCGGGACAACCACATCGAAAGGCACCACATGACCCCCACTTCCGCTCCGCCTCGCGACGTCCTCAACGCGTCCCACGAGGTGCCCCGCCCCGACCTCGCACTCCTCGAAGACGCACAACGCCTCGCGACCAGGCTCCACGGCACCGACGTCGTGTGGATGAACGTGGGCATGGCGGCCGCACGCCGCGGCATCACGTCGGACCAGCTCGAAAGCTTCGCGCGGGTTCAGGGGCTCCCGCAGACCGCGGCAGCGCACGCTCTCTTCGATCTGGGCTTCGCAGTCCGCAGCGTCGAGCTCGCACTCGGCGACCAGGCGATGATCGACTGGCCACCGGCCGTCGCCGAGGCGGCCGCGAAGCTGAACGCCGCGCTCGTCCTCCTTCGGGCGGCACTCGACGGTCTCGGCATCGCGGCGGCCGCTCGATGACCGAGCTCTATGCCGCCGGGCGAATCGCGCTCGCCTCGGCTCTTCCGTCGACTCCCGGCCGCCTCCCTGCCGGGCAACATCGTCTGATCTCGGATGCCGAGGTCGCGACGATCGCCAGGTGGCTCGGCCTCGGCTGGGAGCGGCTGGACACCGATTCGCTCGAGCTTCCGAGCGGCCTGATCACGCTCCACCCCACCTTCTACCGGCTTACGCATGGCGGTCGCGACGTGGTTGTCGAGCACGACGCCCTCATCCACCCGAGCGAGCTGCTCCCCGCAGCGTTCCGCCTGCTCCTCGACAACCAGGACCTCGACGGTTCCCTGAGCAACCTGCTCGCAACGCAGCCCATCGACGTGCACGATCTCGACGCCGAAGAAGGCGAACGCGAACTGTGGCTGGCGTCTCATGATTCGAGCCCCTTCCGCTACTCGGTTCCGGTCACCGACGCGAAGGACGTCGCTGATGAGCTCGCTGCCGCCTTCGTCTGGCTCACTGAGCAGCAGCTGATCGAAGTACGTCCGCGAGTGGGCCACCAAGCGTCAGCGCACGTGATCAACGCAGGCCTTGGAGTGCTCTACATGAACGCCAAGAGTGACGGTGACCTGGTGTGCGTGGGCTGGCGCGGGCGCGAGCCGGCGTTCCTCGGTGCCGAGATCACACTGACCCACGCGGCAGCAAAGAGGAGGCTCGCGCCCGCCCCGCGTATTTAAGAGG
>Ga0164242_10000807_pt1 | contig 37572 bp, 39 predicted proteins | sample OricomgcompostMG_FD_108783 | JGI IMG/M metagenome (GOLD analysis project Ga0164242, IMG submission 108783) | Miracle-Growth compost microbial communities from Emeryville, California, USA - Original compost - Miracle growth compost (MG) ... | reverse complement strand
TCATGGTCAGCCCGTAGCCGAACAGGAAGGCCAGCGGGATGGTCAGGCATTCGATCGCGGCATTGCTCCAGTTGAGGCCGGAACCAATGACCGTGCCGATGATTTCACCGGTCGCGCAGCCGGTCAAACAATGCAAAGTGGCTGCGATGGCCAGTCGGGTAGGTGATTTTCCATGCATGACTACCATTATATCGGGCTTCGCTTGCTATACTAAGTGGAGCGAATTTAGAGGAAACATGAAACGTCTACTGCGCCTGGTGCGCCATTACCAGCTATTTAGCATTGCCGTGACCGCCACGATAATCGCTTTGCTCTTGCAGCTCGGCGGCGAGCCCCGCTACAGCCATCTGCTGCTGGCAGTCGTGGCGATCGGCGAAGTGCTTCCCTTGCTCTGGAACATGTGGCAGGACCTGCGCAGCGGACGATACGGTATCGACATTTTGGCGGCCACCGCTATTATCGCGTCGGTCGCCCTGGGTCAGTATTGGGCGGCGATCGTAGTGGTGATTATGCTGACCGGCGGCGAAGCTCTGGAAGATTATGCTCATCACCGGGCCCAGGCCGAACTGCACGATTTGTTGAAGCGCGCCCCGCAAAAAGCTCATGTGATCCGTAAAGGCAAAACTCTCGATATCGCCGTTGATGAGCTGAAGGTCGGCGACAAGATCATCATCAAACCGGGCGAAGTGGTAGCGGTGGACGCTACCGTACTCGAAGGCACCGCTAGTTTTGACGAGTCCTCGCTGACGGGTGAAAGTTTGCCGGAGCCCAAACAAGCCGGCGACAAGTTGCTTAGCGGCTCGATCAATATTGACGGCGCCATCACGGCCAAGGCTGCCGCTACCGCCGAACATAGCCAGTATCAGCAGATCGTCAAATTGGTCCAGGGTGCGGCCAACAGCCAGGCGCCTTTCGTGCGTTTGGCCGACCGCTACGCCGTACCGTTCACGATCATCGCCTACGCCATCGCGCTCGGCGTGTGGACTTACAGCGGGCAGGCCATCCGCTTTTTGGAAGTCATCGTGGTCGCCACGCCCTGCCCGCTGCTGTTGGCGGCGCCGATCGCCCTGATCAGCGGTATGGCCCGCGCCAGCCGCTACGGCATCATCGTTAAAAACGGCACGGCGCTGGAGAAACTGGCCCGGGCGCGCACCATGGCCTTTGACAAAACCGGTACGCTCACCAAGGGCGAGCTGGTCGTCGAGTCGGTCACGGCCTACGGTTCTTTCAAGAAAGATGAAGTTCTGGGCTTGGCGGCCAGCCTGGAGCAAGGCTCCAACCATCTCATCGCGCGGGCCGTCATAGCGGCCGCCCAGTCAAAAAACCTTCGCGTTAAAAAAGCGCGACACATCCGTGAAGCGGCCGGGCTGGGTCTTGAAGCCACCGTCAGCGGCAGAAAGGTGCTGGTCGGTCGAGCCGGCTTTCTGGAAGATAACGGCATAACTGTAACGGGCAAGCCAAAGCGCGGCGGCAAGCAGAGCGTCGTGTATGTCGCGGTGGACGACGCGCTGGCGGGCACCATAGCACTGGCCGACGAACTGCGGGCCGACGCCAAGACCACGCTGCACTGGCTAGACGAGCTCGGCGTCACGGAAACGCTCATGATAACCGGCGACAACCAGGCGACCGCCAGCGCTATCGCTAAACAGCTTGGCATCAGCCACGTCCATGCCGAGGCCCTGCCCGCCGACAAGCTGCGCGTGCTCGACGAAATCAAGCAGCGGCCGCTGGCTTTCGTGGGCGACGGCGTCAACGACGCGCCGATTTTGACAGCCGCCGATGTCGGCATCGCGTTGGGCGCCCGCGGCTCGACCGCGGCCAGCGAATCGGCCGACATGGTCATCATGCAACCGGATCTGATTTGGGTCGGCGCGGCCATGGCCATCGCCAAAGGTACGTTCCGAATCGCCAAGCAGAGTATCCTGATCGGCATCGCGCTCAGCGTCGGGCTGATGATCATTTTCGCCTCGGGGCAGTTCACGCCGCTGGCCGGCGCCATCGTCCAAGAAGTAGTAGATGTCTTCGTGATTTTCAACGCCCTCAGAGCCCACCTTATCAAGATCGACGAAGGGGCCTAGAAACCGGTCAGGCTCCGGGACTTCTTAGGCGATAAAAGGTTCAGGTCAAAAAGCGCAGCGCCGCGGCTATCAAGAGCGGCACTAACAAGTTGTCCAAGCCGGCCACGCCGATGTTTTCTATCAGGCTGGCCGCCACGGAAAGATCAAGAATGAAGGCCGGCCCCAGATGGCGGCCGCTCTTTAAAGAAAAGCCGACTAAAATGAGCGCCGACACCACAAAGAACGTCGCCGTGCCGAGAATGCTCTTGGCGTGGCCGAAGACCATATAGCGGAAACGCTGACCGTAGCGCGTGCCGACAACCGCCGCGAAACCGTCGGCCAAGCTCATCTGCAAGAGCGCCGCGGCGTACATCCATTTGTTATGCGTGATGAACGTCACCGCGCCGACCGCCACCGCAAAATATAATTCGCCCCAGGTGGGTCGCTGCACGCTGTGGATCGCTCGGAACAGCCGGAGATACTTGGAAGCGGCCACCACCACCAAAAAAGCCAGGCTGAGCAATTTGATCTCATTCCAGCTCAAAAAGAACGGCCAAAACGCCACGAAACTGCCGACCGTAATGTGCACGAATTTGCGCGTAAACTCGGTCTCCAGCCGCTGCCGCCGCCACCAAAATTCGCCGATTAAAATCAGCATCAAAACAGCTAAAGTTGTTAAGAGAATATCCATTACCTTGATTGTACAGCAAAATATTAATAAATTATTGCATTCAAAATAAAAACCCAGCCTGCAGCTGAGCTTTTAGATTTTAGATGGTCGGGGCGACTGGATTTGAACCAGCGACCTCATCGTCCCGAACGATGCGCGCTACCAAGCTGCGCCACGCCCCGAAAGCTGCCAGTGGTAGCTCTCGTAGACACGAGCGAAGCGTCTTTAGTGAAACTACTACTGACAAAGATTGTTGTGGTCGGGGAGACAGGATTTGAACCTGCGACCCCGCGGTCCCAAACCGCGTGCGCTACCAGACTGCGCCACTCCCCGACGTTTTTATACAGAGGTGATTATATCAGAAAACCCGCTGGATTTGCTCGATTGAATCAGCCAGGCCGTTTTTATTGGTCTTCGCCAGCACCGCGTTGAACTGCCGCGGACCTTTGGCTTCCAACACATTGCGGGTCTGCTTATTGTCGCGCCAGCGCGGAACCACACTCCCATATGACACGCCGAGTGAAGCGTCGAGCGCGCCGCACATGCCTACGTCGGTGATGTGCGCCGTGCCGCCCGGCAGCACGCGGGCGTCGGCCGTTGGCACGTGCCAGTGATCGCCCACCACCAGCGTCGCGCGGCCATCTAGGTAGTGCCCGATCACAACCTTTTCGCTGGAGAAATCACCGTGAAAATTTATCACTGTCGCGCCTCTGTTATGAGACTTTTCACGGGCCAAAATATCGTCAATTACGCGCAACGGATTGTCGGTCGGCTTGTCGGCGTCGCGGCCGACGATATGGCCAAGCAAACTGACTACCAATACTTCACTTGTTAAGCATCGCACGTATTTCCAGCCGCGGCCCGGCGTGCCCTCGGGATAATTGGCCGGCCGGACAATCGGCTGCGCGGGGTCGTTCATCAGCGGCAAAATGTCTTCGCGGTACAGACTCCAATTACCGCCGGTGCAGAAATCCACGCCGGCTTTTTTAAGGCGCGCGAAATCTTCCAGGCTCATGCCCCGTCCTTCCGTCACGTTCTCGGCCTGCGCGATCACCAGGTCGATTTTTTTCTTTTTCCGGAGCGCCGGTATCACCCGCTCAACCACTTGCAGCCCGACCTCGCCCATCACATCGCCGACGTACAAAATGTTCACGAGAGTCCTACTTGGCGAATTCGACGGCGCGGGTTTCGCGGATGACGTTCACTTTGATCGTGCCCGGATATTGCATGGTCGATTCGATCTTGGTGGCGATGTCGCGCGCCAGTTTGATGGCGCTCAGATCGTCGATTGACTGCGGCTTGACGAACACACGGACTTCGCGGCCGGCGCTGATGGCATATGATTTCTCGATGCCCTTGAAGCTGTTGGCGACATTTTCCAGATCTTTCATGCGCTCGGCGAAATTCTCGGCCGAGATGTTGCGGGCGCCCGGACGGGCGGCACTGATGGCGTCGACCGTGCGGACGATCAGGGCGACCACGCTGGTCGCTTCCACGTCGTCATGATGCTGCTCGGCAGCCAGGGCGACCTCCTCCGGCGCGCCGTATTTACGCAGGATCTCGCCGGAAATATGATGGTGCTTGCCTTCCATTTTGTGCGTCAGCGCCTTGCCGATATCGTGTACCAAAGCGGAATATTTGGCGGTTTTGACGTCGGCGCCCAGCTCTTCGGCGATCACGCCGGCGATGTGCGCCATCTCGGTCGAGTGCTTGAGCACGTTCTGGCCGTAGCTGGTGCGGTACTTCAGTTCGCCCAGCAGCTGCAGAGTCTCTTTCGGGATACCGACAATGCCGACTTCGCGGGCGGCATCTTCGCCGGCGCGGACTACGTCTTTTTCGACCTGCTTCTGCGCCTTGGCGACCACTTCCTCAATGCGACCCGGATGGATGCGGCCGTCTTTCATGAGCATGACGAGCGCCTGACGAGCTACCTCGCGGCGCACCGGATCAAAACTGCTTAGCACCACATAGCCCGGCGTGTCGTCAACCATGATGTCAACGCCGGTAGCCCGCTGCAGAGCTTGGATATTACGACCCTCTTTACCGATGATACGGCCCTTCATTTCGTCGTCCTCGAGCTTCACGGAGGTGACCGTGCGCTCGGCCGTCACCTCGGAGGCCATCCGTTCCATGGCGGTCGTCAGGATCAGGGCGGCCTGCTCGTCGGCGTTGTCACGCGCTTCATTTTGGAGCTTGGTCACCAAACCGATCAAGTCCTGTTTGATATCGCGTTCGGTCATCTGCATCAACTTGTCGGCGGCATCGGCCTTGGTCAGTTTAGCGATCTTTTCCAGCTTATCCTGCTGTTTCCCCCGGATCTCGCGAATTTCGTTCTTCAGCTCCTCAACCTCGTCCTCGTTCTTGCGGAGCTTCTCGTTGCGCTTGTCGAGCTCGTCGAGTTTCTTGTCCAAGGCTTCTTCGCGCGTTACTAGACGCTTTTCCAGGTCTTTGAGCTCGCGGCGGCGGGCCTGCTCTTCCTTGCGAGCTTCCTCGACCGCTTTGTTGGCCTCTTCCCGAGCCTGGTCAACCAATTTATCGGCCTCTTTTTTAGCTTTTTGTAATTCTTTTTCGGCTTTCGCCTCGGCCGAGCCAAGTCGCTGCCTGGTAATGGCCGTATTGGCGCCAAAACCAACAGCCAGCCCTACTATTGCGAGCACTACTGCTAACATAGCCTGTCCTTTCTATCTGCAGATATGCCGGCGCCGGGCAATCGCTATCACGTCTCTAGCCCGAAGCCGTATCTGTAAAGTCAATTAATGAATTTCCGAGAGGATCTGCGCCAACGGCGGCAACACTTGGGCTGCCTATGCTCTCAAACATAGCAATTCCTGCCTTAAATATACGCCGCGGTCGCTCGGGACGTCAATGCTTGGGCGTCGTTACGTGCGGCGGCGCGCCGTATGCCGGCAGAACGATCCGGTCGTTCTGCCGGCCGAGCAGCCGGCGTACCCCCTGCGCCGTCCAATCTTGGCCGCCCGTATGGCCGGTTTTATCATGCTCATCATTTGCGGCGCCCACGACCGGTATCGCCAGGCCGTCGGCCAACGCGTTCGCCACGCTGATGCCGATACGCAAGCCCGTAAAGCTGCCCGGGCCCTTAAAGACCACTATTCCCTCGATGTCTTCCATGGATTTTTCATGTTCATCAAGCATTTCTTTGATTTTTTGATGGATGGTTTCGGCGAGCTCACGATGAGCGCGCCAAGCGGAGTAGGCAAGTCGCTTTTCATCGTCGAATAAACCGAGTTCGGCTTCGGGTTTATCGGTACGGATAGTTAGTATAAGCATATAGTTAACATGTTAAGTATTAATAGGGAGGAGGTAACTGAGTTTTGCCGGGTATGTACACTCGAATCGGCGAGCTGTTTCACCGGTCGGAACAATACGGATGGTAAGACGTTCGGAGGGCAGCACATCGCGGACCACGTCGGCCCACTCTACAACGACCGCCGCTTGCCTATCATCGATCACCTCTTCGAGCTCGGAACGCATGATGCCGGCTTCGTGCAAGCGATAAAAATCAAAATGGTATATGGTCAGCGCGCCGGCCCGGTACTGATTCACCAGAGTAAAGCTCGGGCTGCTGACGGCGTCCTTACTGCCGGCGCCCGTGGCCAGTCCGCGCACGAAAGTCGTCTTGCCGCCGCCAAGGTCACTCAGCAGCTCAATCACTTCGCCACCGCGCAGCTTACGCCCGACGGCGGCGGCGAGCCGCAGCGTTTCGTCTAAGCTGGTGCACGTGGTTTGCCAGGTCCGCCCGGTACTCATATGCTCCGTATAGTAGCGCGAGCCCTCCTACGATAGCAAGCACCGCCGGATGCACCGGCGACCCGCCGAGACCATCGGACTGATCACCATCGTTCAGGCTGGCGGTGTTTTTAGCACCGGTGTTTTTCGACGTGCCACCGGCTTTTTTACCACCTTTTTTGGTGGTTACGGGCTGCTTGATGACGTTGGCCTTACCGGGAGTCGGCTCGGTGGTCCAATACCATTTGCCATTGGCCAGCGCCCAGGCCTGGCCGTCTTTCGCCGCAGCGTACACCGCGCCAGCCGAAATGCTCCGCCCGAACGGATCCAGCAGCCTGGCCTGCCCGCCGGTATTACTCATGCTCAGTTTGGTCTTTGAAGAGTAGAGCGCCAAAAAACCGCGGGCCGGCAAGCTGGTACCGGCCGGAATCGTGAAGTTATGGAGTTTGGTGGTACCGGTCTGCAGAATAAAACCGCTCAGATCAAAATCTTTGGCATTGGAATTATAGAGCTCAATGAACTCGTCGGTATTATCGTTGCCGGTGCCTTCGGGGTTCGGCAATAGCTCGGTGACTGACGGCGCCTTCAGACCAAGATCGCCGGCAGGCATCGTTGGCGCTTGCGCGCCGGCGGCACCATTGATGTTTACGATCGTGGCAGACGGCTCGGCTCCCGGCAATAACTGACCGCTAAAGCCGGTTCGGATCGGCTGAGATGGGTTGCTTACGGCCACTAGGCTGCAGGCGTTGGCCGGGTCGGGCTGGACGGCCAACCATGAGCCGCCGCCAGGCGCGCCGACGGCCGGATCGTTTTGGTCGCTCACAGGCTGCCGCTGCAAAAAAGCGCCGGATATACTTGGCAGTGTTTGCGCGCCGGCGGCGGCCGATTTGGACCAGCCCATGTAGTCTTGCAGCTCCGGCGCCGCCGGAGTGCCCGGAGACGCCTGGTTGAACCCCAATACCTCGACCATGCCGGCCGTGCTGGAGAAGCCGAGCGAGACCGAATCGACCGTCACCTGGTAGCACAACAACAAGGCGTCGTCATTAAGCATATAGTAGCTATGCGGCGGCAGGTTGCCGGACAGAACGATCAGCTTGCTGCTGGTCGCTTTGCTTAGATCGTAGTTGTTGAAGTACTCCACCTGGTACTTGCTCATGTCCAGCGTCTGGTCAGTCGTGTTGTAAAGCATCACGAACTGGCCGTCGCCGCTGGTAATTTTGACTTGGCTAATGACAAGGGAGGGGCCACTAGCCGCGTCGGCCTGGGACGAGCGCGACGAAGCGACTACCAAAAGTATGGATAGCACGCTTGCTACGACTATTGTCCGGGTTACGTTGATCCACCGCATAGCAAGCGGATTGTACGAGGCGGCCGCCAAACGAGGCAAGCATGAGCGTCTTGAAAATGCCAAAAAGATTAAAAAAGTTAATAACTCGCCTGTAATTCGGTCGCCGCGTTATACTGGAAGCATGCTACAACTCAGCCGCGGCCTGCTCAACAAATCGGTGCTGTCACTGCGCACCGGTTCGCCGATCGCTACCGTTACCGGGGCTATCATAAACCCCAATAATCTCAAGATCGAGGGCTTCTATTGCCAGGACCGGTTCGACAAAAAACAGCTGATTTTGCTCTATCAGGACATTCGCGACATGCTGCCGCAGGGGTATGTAGTCAACGACCACGACGTGTTGAGCGAACCGAACGAGCTGGTGCGCTTAAAGGATATTTTGGCGTTGAATTTCGCGCTGATCGGCAAACAGGTGGTCACCGTCGGCAAGCAAAAAGTCGGTAAAGTCGACGACTACGCCGCCGAGACCGAAACCATGTATATCCAAAAAATCTACGTTTCGCAGTCTATTATGAAAAGTTTCACTGGCGGCTCGCTGAGTATCGACCGCTCACAGATCAACGAGATTACGCCGCGACGGGTGATCATCAACGAACTTATGAAGGGTTCGCCGGCCGCCGCCGCGGCGCCTGTCGCTTAGTCTCGGCGGACGCCTTGACGAAGCTCCTAAATAACTGTCGCCAGCGCGGTTCGATCGAGGCCTCCAGCGATTCCGGATGCGACTGCACGCCGATCACGAAGCGCCTACCCGGCATCTCGATCGCCTCGATGACGTCATCTTCGGCCCACGCGGTCGTGACTATATGGTGGCCGAGCTTTTTCACCGCCTGGTGGTGATAAGCGTTCGCGCCCAGCTCCGTCGCGCCTAATACTTCGGCGAGCTTTGACTCGGGTTTAATCCTTAACATGTGAACTATGCGGCTTTCGCGTTTCTTTTCGGATGAAATGTTGTGATTCTCGGCGTCCGGCAATTCCGTAGGGATGTCCTGGTAAAGCGTGCCGCCCTGAGCCACGTTGAGCAGTTGCATGCCGCGGCAGATGGCCAGCACCGGCTTATCATCTTCCAGCGCCCATTTGAGCAACTGGATTTCCTGACGATCGCGCTCGGTCGAGAAATCGACGGTTTTGTCCACCGGCTGATCGCCGTAGGAAGCCGGGTCCAAGTCGTTGCCGCCGGAAAACAGAATCCCCTGGCACTGCTCGTAAAGCCGATGTAAGACTTTTTTATCTTCGGTCAGCGGCAGGATGATCGGCGCGCCTCCGGCGCGCACGACGGCATCGATATAGGTGTGGGATTGACCCTGGACGGCCGGAGCGTGAGGGTAGAGTTGGTTGATGGTTTCGCCGGCCGTGACGCCGATCAGCGGTTGCATTAGTACTACTTTAGCACGAGCTTAATCGTTGTTAAGAGCATCCTTGATGTCGCCGTAGTTGAAGCCTTGGCGGGCGAGATATTGCATGAGTTTTTCGTCGTTTTGGTATTTGGTTTGACGACGGGCCTTTTCGATCACCGCCGTGAGCGCGGTCTGCTCGTCTTCGGATTCGCGGCCAATCGCCTTTTCGATGATTTCTTCCGAAATGTGTTTTTTTCGAAGTTCGTTTACAAGCTTGCGGCGCGAGGCAGGGCGCAGCAGCCGGCGATCGCTCACAAAAGCTTTGGCAAGCTTTTCATCATCAATCAGATCGATAATACTTAACTTGTTAAGTATTGATTCCGTGAGGGCAGGGGAGGCTTTTTTCTTTTTTTCTAAATAGAATTTGATTTCCCATTCGCTGCGCGGCCGGAGCGCGATATATCTGAGGGTTTGGTTATAGATCTTGTCGTCTTCGGAAAGCTTTTTCAGTTCCCTCAACTGCCCCGACGAAATCTCTTCCCCAGAGGTCAGTTTGCTCTCTAACAGGGCCGTTTCGCCCAGCGAAAACTCATACTTGCCGTCCACGAAAACCGAATAGCGGTCTTTTTGCTTGAGCTGCTGCTTGATACTGGTTATTTTCACCGGTAAAAACGCTCGTAAATTTCTACGATCCCGTCGGTAACCTGATCCGGGTGCCGGCCGGCCAGCTGCTTGAACTCATCCGGCGTGAACCACTTGGTAGCGGCCACTTCCTCGGCTTGCAAGCTAAGTTTCGTCTCCGAAGGGACCACTGCTTTGTACGCCTTGTTGAACCTGTTCAGCTGGCGGCCCTCGAAGGAACCGTGGGTCCGATAATAGCCTAACTCGTTAAGCTCGGCCCCCGCTATGCCGACTTCTTCCGCCAGCTCGCGTTTGGCGGCCGCCAAGTAATCTTCGCCTTGGTCTACGTGGCCGGCGGCGGAACAATCCCAGCGTCCCGGGTAAAGCGTCATGGTCTCGGCCCGTCTTTGCAGCAAGATGTTGCCGTTAGGATCCTCGACCATCACCCGGACGATGCGATGGATTTTTCCGTTTTTTTGGGCGTCATCCATGGTGGACGCTTCGATCGGCTGGTCGTGTTCGTCGACTATCTGAATCAGCGTGCTACTCACTGCCCCGGTTACTCCTTGGCGGCTTCGTGGGCGCGGACTTTCTTGGCGATTTCGGCGAGAACTTTGGGGTTTTCTTCGAGATATTTCTTGGCGGCTTCACGGCCCTGACCGATTTTTTCGCCTTCGTATGAATACCAGGCGCCGGCTTTTTCAACGATTTCGGCGGCAGCGGCCAAATCTAGTACGTCACCGGACTTGCTGATGCCCTGGTTGTACATGATGTCGAACTCGGCTTGCCTGAACGGCGGCGCGATCTTGTTCTTGACGACTTTGACGCGGGTGCGGTTGCCGATGACTTCCTCGCCCTGTTTGATCTGGCCGATGCGGCGGATGTCCATGCGCACGCTTGAATAGAACTTGAGGGCGTTGCCGCCGGTGGTAGTTTCGGGATTGCCGAACATGACGCCGATCTTCATGCGGATCTGGTTGATGAAGATGACCGTGACCTTGCTGCGGTTGATGACGCCGGTGAGCTTGCGCAGCGCCTGGCTCATCAAGCGGGCCTGGAGGCCGGGCAGGCTGTCGCCCATATCGCCTTCGATCTCGGCCCGCGGCACCAGCGCCGCCACCGAGTCGACCACGATCAAGTCGACGGCGTTGGAGCGGACCAGCGTCTCGGTAATTTCCAAGGCCTGTTCACCGTTGTCCGGCTGGCTGAGGAGCAAGTTGTCGGTGTCGACGCCGATGCGCTTGGCGTAAGCCGGATCAAGGGCGTGCTCGGCGTCGATGAAGGCCGCCGTGCCGCCGTTTTTTTGGACTTCGGCGATGGCGTGCAGGGTGAGCGTGGTCTTGCCGGAGCTTTCGGGGCCATAAATTTCCACCACGCGGCCGCGCGGGATGCCGCCGCCGAGGGCCAGGTCAAGACTCAACGCGCCGGTAGGAATCGTTTCTACGTTGACCGCGTGGGCCTCGCCCAGCTTCATGATTGAGCCCTGGCCGAACTGTTTTTGGATGGTCTCCATGGCCAGGCCGAGGGCTTTAGCCTTGCCTTCGCTGGCGTTGCCGCCGGCGCCATTGGTCGCCGCGGCGCGTGCCGGAGCCGTCTTCGCTTTGGTTTTACTGTCTGCCATATCTTCTACCCTCCTCGGTATAATTGGTAATAACTATTGCCAACCCTTTGGTTATATTTTAGCACTATAGGCGCCCTGCGTCCGTAGTAAAATTGCTAGCGCTTAGTTCGTGGACGTTTTTAATGAATAGTTAATGATTGCCGCGGGGCAAACTGAGGTAAAGCGCTTCTGCTTTTATCCGTAAGCTGGTATGATAGGCCTAAGATGGGTGAGCACTCAAAGTCGCTGAGGCGAATGCAAAAAAGATAAAAACCCATATCGAGGTGCCGGATGCACATAGCCGACTCGTTGGTCGAAAAACTACTACTGCAGAACGAACACGTTGCCAAAGAGCAACTCGATAAGCTGCGCCAGCAAGCCGTGCGTGACAAGCGGCCGCTGCAGGACGAGGTGGTGCGCAACAACGTCGTCAACGAGAAGGAGCTGACCAAGCTCTACGCCGACGAGATCGAGGTACCGTTCGCGGAACTCAACGCCCACGACATCAAGCACGAAAATCTGAAACTGCTGCCGGAGCGGATCGCCCGCCAGTACAACGTGGTGGTGTTCGACGTGGACAAGGACGGCACCAAGCTGGTGGCCATGGAAGATCCGGACGACATCCAGGCGCTGAACTTTCTGAACAAACAGCTTGGCAGCAATTTGCGCGTCTATATTACGACGGGCAGCCTGCTGCAAGCGGCGCTCGACCAGTATCGCGGCAACATCAGCAGCGAGCTGACCAAAGTGATCGCCGACGACGGTGAGGCCGCGGACGCCGACGAAGAAGTTGACGAGAGCGACCTGGCCGAAGATTCGCCGGTGGCCCAGACGGTGAACATCATCATCGAGTACGGCGTGAAGGCCGGCGCCAGCGATATCCACATCGAGCCGCGCGAAAACGCCGTGGTGGTACGCTATCGCATTGACGGGCTGTTGCGCGAGGCTAACCGGCTGCCGCGCAAGCTGCTCGGCGCTGTGGTCAGTCGCATTAAGATTCTGAGCAACCTGAAGATTGACGAGCACCGCGCGCCGCAGGACGGCCGCTTCAAGGTGACCATCAACGGCCAGGTGTACGCCCTGCGCGTCTCCACCCTGCCGATTCTGGACGGCGAGAAAGTGGCCATGCGTATCCTGAACGAATCGAGCAAGCCGGCCGATTTCAACGAGCTGGGCTTTTGGGGCGCGGCGCTCAGCGACCTGCAGCACGCCATCGTCGAGCCGCACGGCATGGTGCTGGTGACCGGCCCGACCGGCTCCGGTAAATCGACCACGCTGTTCAGCGTGCTCAGCCAGCTCAACACGCCGAACGTCAACATTTCCACCGTGGAAGATCCGGTGGAATATCACATCGTCGGCGCCAACCAGACCCAAGTCAATCCGGTGGCCGGCATGACCTTCTCTAACGGCTTGCGCGCCATGCTGCGGCAGGACCCGAATATCATCATGGTCGGCGAGATCCGCGACCGCGAAACGGCCGACCTGGCCGTGCAGGCCGCGCTGACCGGCCACCTGGTCTTCAGCACGCTGCACACCAACAACGCCGCCACTTGTCTGCCTCGCCTGCTCGACATGGGTGTCGAACCGTTTTTGATCGCCAGCACGGTGCGGCTGGTGATCGCTCAGCGGCTGGTGCGGCGGTTGTGCTCGGTGTGCCGGGAAACTTTCGCGCCCGATAGCGCCACCGTCAAGCAACTCGAAAAATCGTTCCGCCTGGAAGATAACGGCGGCCTGAAACGACTCCACGAGCTGGAAGCTTCGGCGCTGCAGGACGGCATCGGCAAAAGCGCCACGGCCAGCAAAGACGACCCGGCCAACGCGCCGAGCACCAGCGACACCACCATCACCCGCCTCTGGAGAGCTCATGAAGACGGCTGCGACAACTGCAATCACACCGGCTACAAAGGCCGCATCGGCATTTACGAAGCGCTCGATAATTCGGAAGCGATTCAGAAATTGATCGTCACCAGCGCCACCAGCGAAGCCATCGAAAAGGCCGGCATCGAACAAGGCATGATAACCATGCAGCTCGACGGCCTGGTGAAGGCGCTGCGCGGACAAACCAGTATCGAGGAAGTGCTGCGGGTCACCTCTCAGGAATGATCGGCTGCCAGGAATGCCAACAGGAATAGCCCATGCAGTTCACCTACAAAGCCATCAATAAAGAGGGTCGCACGCTGTCCGGCAGCGCCGAGGCGGCCAGCAAGCAGGCGCTGCTCGGCACATTGAAGCGGCAGCAGCTGCACCCGATTTTGATAGAAGCCGCCAAGCCCAAGCGTTTCAGCCTCGGCGGCGACCTGTTCGGGCCGAGCAAAAAGGTCAAACTGAGCGACCTGGTGGTCTTTACCCGCCAGCTGTCTACCATGATCTCGGCCGGCGTGCCGCTGGCGCGTTCGCTGTCGGCTTTGCAGAACGACGCCAACAACCCGTATTTCCGCGAGGTACTCGGCGGCGTGGCCAAAGAGGTCGAGGGCGGCGTGCCGCTGGGCGACGCCTTCGCCAAGTATCCGAATGTTTTCTCCGAGGTGTACGTGAACATGGTGCGGGCCGGCGAAGAAGGCGGTATTTTGGACGAGATTCTGAAGCGGCTGGCGGCGCAGGTCGAGCAGGACGCCAGCATCCGCAAGAAAATCAAGAGCGCCATGATGTATCCGACGGTCATTCTGACCGTCACGGTGGTGGCTTTCTTCGGCATTATGCTGTTCATCGTGCCCAAGCTGGGCAAGATCCTGACGAGCCTCGGCGGGCCGCACGCCCAGCTGCCGGTGTACACCCGCGTGCTGCTCAGTATCAGCGACTTTTTCTCCAAGCCGACTATTCTGGGGCCCACGCACTTGCCGCTGTTTTCTAAAATTCCCAACCTGATTTTGTTCGTTATCATCCTGGGCATCGGCTTGGTGTATCTGGTGCGTTACGTGCGGACGCCGGCCGGGCAGTATAAATTCCACGCGCTGCTGCTGCGGATTCCGGTGGTCAAAACCATTATCCTAAAGATCGCCATCGCCCGCTTTTCGCGCACTTTCGCCTCGCTGATGGGCGCCGGCGTCAGCGTGCTGGACGCGCTGGACGTGACCGGCGCGGCCATCGGCAACCGGGTAATCGAGGCCGAACTGAAAGCCGCCGCTATTGAAGTCAAAAACGGCAAGCAGCTCAGCGAGCCGATCAGCCGCAGCCCGCATTTTCCGCCGATTGTCTCGCAGATGCTGCTGGTCGGCGAGGAAACCGGTCAGATCGACACCGTGCTGGTGAAGATCGCCGACTTTTACGAGGAAGAGGTAACGGTGCTGATCGACGGCTTGGCGGCGGTGATCGAGCCGGTGATGATCATTTTCCTGGGCGCCGGCGTGGGACTGATCGCCGCTTCGGTGATGGGGCCGATCGCCAATCTGTCCAAGAACGTCGGCAACAACTAGACTTGTCGAACAGCAACAATCAGCCGGCGGCCCGCCGGGGTTTTCCACAATCTGCTTGACCTGTTAGCGCTTATGGCTATAATCATAGCCAGATAGTCGTTTTATTTCGACATCAATAATCAAACATAACAATCAAAGAAGGGTGGGTCCTCGCATGATCTCTCTCAAAAAACGTAATCTAGGCAATCGCGGTTTCACGATTGTGGAATTGCTCATCGTTATCGTCGTCATCGGCATTTTGGCGCTCCTGGTCATCACGACCTACAGCGGCATCCAAGCCAAAGCCCGCAACGCCAAGCGGCAAACTGATATCCAGGCCATCCAAACGCAGCTAGAAGCGTTCTTCAGCGAGAACGGCTATTATCCGAGCTTGGCCAATATGAACAGCTCAACCTGGCTAAGCACAAACATGAAGAGCTTAGACCAAAACGCTTTGATTGACCCCTCCAACTCAGATCACAGCAAGACTCTGGCCGACACCGCCACCGCTAAGCAATATGCATACCACGTCACTACAAGTGACGATAAGACCTGTGGTGCAACAGATCCCGCTACAGACTGTGCTAAGTACACCTTAACGGCCGAGTACGAGGGTACGGTCAACGGCTCAACTACCTACGAAAAGAGCAACTTAGACTAAACTAACGATATTCGACCAAATAAGGCCTCCGGTAAAACGGGGGTCTTATTATATAATGAGCGTAAGCGTTATGAAGTGGGAACAGAAACAGGCCGGATTTACGATTGTGGAGCTGCTGGTGACGATCGCCATCGTCGGCATTGCCACGGCCAGCATATCGAGCCTGTTCATCAGCATTCAGAACATCCAAAAGCGGACCACCTACGTGGATACGGCCACCCGGGCCGCCCAGCGCGAGATTGAGACGCTGCGCAACGACAATTACGGCACGCTGACGCCCGGGCAATCGATTGACTTTACCGACCAGTTGCCAAGCGTTTTGCCGCACGCCAGCGGCAGCGTGCAGGTCAGCCAGCCGAGCACCGATCTGCGGCGGGTCGACGTCACGGTCAGCTATAAGGCGGATGGTGACCAGCGTAACATCATGCTCAGCTCGCTGATCGGCGTGATAGGGATCACGCAATGAAAACGCGCCGCCTAAACAACGGTGGATTCACGCTGGTCGAGGCATTGGTGGCGTTGGTGGTAACCACCATTATGGTGCTGGTCATCACCAACTTCATGCTGGGCAACACCGAGCAGAGTGTGCTGGCCAGCAATCGCGACACCATGCTCAAAGAGACAGAGCAAAGCCTGGACTTGGTGACCAACGACGTCCGCCTGAGCGCCAACGCCGACCAGAATAACCGCTGGCCGGATCCCAACGGCCCGTCCGGCGGCGCCGACGAGTTCAGCTGGCAGTCCAATGGCACGACGCTGGTCCTGGCGACCGCCGCCCAGGACAGCAGCGGCAACATTCTCTTCTCTGATAGTAAAAATTACATCACTCAGAAGAACAACCTGGTGTATTTCGTGAAAGACGGCACGCTCTACAAGCGGACGATCGCCGCCGACGTCAGCGGCAACAGCGCCGTAACTTCCTGCCCGCCGGCCGAGGCCAGTGCCGCCTGCCCGGCCGACAAGGAGCTACTGCACAACATAACTTCGTTCGGCGTGCAATATTTGAACAGCCAGAATCAGACAGTGACGCCGACCAGCGCCCGCTCCATTCAGCTTTCGGTAACCGTTAGCAAGAGCGTGTTCGGCAAGCCGCAGACGGCCAGCTATACGACGAGGATGGTATTTAGGAATGATTAAGCGATTCTTAAAGCGGCGCGCGGTACGGGCGTCGGCGGCGAACAACCGGCGGCGAAGCGGCCGTAACCAGCGCGGCATGATTCTGATTACCGTCGTCATCGCGGTCAGCGCCCTGATGATCGTCGGCATGGCGCTCATCAGCTCGACCACCAGCCAGTTTATATTGAGCCGCGACGACAGTTTCACGGCCAACGCCCTGCAGACCGCCGAAGCCGGCATCGAGCAATCCATCCAGCAGCTCAACAGCGACGACAGTTTCAGCGGCTACGCCACGCCGCAGCAGTTTTTTAATAACAGCACGCAAGGTTACGGCGTCTTCACGGTCAGCGTTACCAACAGTCCCACCGATAGCAACGCCAGAATTATCACCTCGATCGGCAAGGTGTATCGCTCCAGCGGCGCCAGCAACCCGGTCAGCACCAAGATTGTGCGCGTCACGGCCGTTGGTACGCAGTCGCAGGGCTACTCGGTGCAATCCGGCCCCGGCGGGCTGATCATGGGTGGCAGCGCGCATATCACCAATTCGGACGTCTATGTCGGCGGTACGCTGCAGATGACCGGCGCGGCGCAGATCGGCACGGACTCCAAGCCGGCCAACGTAAATGTGGCCAACTACGCCTGCCCCACCGGCAGCAGTCCGGGTTCCAGCTACCCCAGCCTGTGCAGCAGTACGCCGCCCATTTCCATACCCGATTGGAGCACGGTGGCCATCATCGGCACCACTTGCGCCACCGGTCAAACGCAGTCCAAGTTCCCCGATTCGCCGTACAACAGCAGCCAGCCGCAAATCCGGGCCGGCAGCAGCGGCGGTAGCGGCTTGGTGGTCGGCTGCACGGCGCCGAACACCACGCAGCCGTCCTACGACCGGGCCGGCCAGATAAGCGACGTGACGACGACCGCCTCGGGTACCAGCGGCACGTACGCCTGCAGCGGCACCAACACCATTACTCTGCCGGCCAACATCGAGCTCACCGGCAGCACCATCAACTGGGGCAGCAGCTGCACCTACATTATTTCCGGCAACGTTTATATCCCCGGCAACCTGTCGGTCGGCGGCGCGGCGCAGATCAAGGTGGCTGCCGGCGTGGGAACGACGCGGCCGATCATCGCCGTCGACGGCACGATCAATGTCGGCGGCTCGGCTTCGATGATCGCCAACAGCAGCGGTACCGGCATCGACTTCGTGAGCTTCAAAAACAGCACCGGCAATCCGGCCGCCACTCCTACCGGCACCGACCTGTACAATTCTCAGTCTCAGAAAAACGTGAATATCGGCGGCGCTGTCAATCTGCCGGGCATGATCTTTGACGCTTACTGGAGCGAGATCGTGGTCACCGGCAGCGGCAACGTCGGCGCGGCCGCCGGCCAAACCGTCAACATGAGCGGCGCCGGCACCGTCACGTTCGGCACCAAGCTGTCCTCCGGCGCCCGCACCTGGACCATCAGCAGCTATCAGGAGCTTTACCCCAATCAACTATGAGCGGCGGCGCGGCCATCAGATGGTATACTGGAAGATGAACGAAAGCCTGGGTGGGCCGTATGGGCAACATGAAAACAGCTAAAATTTCACCATTTTTTCACGACAAGCCGCTTTTCGGCATGGAAATCGGCCACGGTTCGATCAAAGTCATGCAGCTGGCCGAAAAACCGGCCAAAGTTCCGGCACAGTACCGGCCGCGTTTGCAGGGATATGGTTTTACCGCCTTTGATCTGACTTCGCAGAAAGACGGCGTTATCGTCAAGCCGGAAATCGTCGCCAAGGCCGCCCATGACCTGTTCCAGAACCGGCTGGTCGGCGACATAACCACCCGGCGTGTAGCCATCGCCATCCCGACCTATCGCGCTTACACCCGCGCCCTGCAGCTGCCCACGAAACTGCAGGCTAAAGAGCTGGCCGAAGCCGTGCAGCTGGAAGCCGAGCAGTACATTCCGCTGTCGCTGGAAGAATTATATTTGGATTACGAGGTCATTAAGCGCGGCAAAAATACCACCGAACTTTTCGCCGTCGCCGTACCACGCACGATCGTCGATTCCTACTTGGAGCTGGCACAGATACTCGGGCTGGAGGCGGTTTTGATTGAGCCGACGCTGAGCTCGTCCGGCCGCCTATTTTCGCTGGATGACCAGAGCGACGTGCCGGCCATCATCATCAACCTCGGCTCCGTTTCCTCCGACATCAGCATTTTCGACAAACACGTGCTGGTGACCGGCACCGTCAAGGGCGGCGGCGAGGATTTCACGCGTTCCATCGCCGATAAGCTTGGCGTTGATCAGCGCGAGGCGGCGGCCATCAAGACCCGCGACGGCCTGAGTAAGAGCGACCGCCAGGCGGACATCCGCGCCGCCCTGGAACCCACGCTGCAGGAAATCATCCGGGAGATCCGCCGCATGATGCGCTACTACGAGGAGCGCTACGGTACCGAGCGGCCGATCGCTCAGGTGATCACGCTGGGCGGCGGCGCCAACATTCCCGGCTTGGATGATTACTTGATCGAAACGATGCAACTGGCGGTCCGCCACAGCGACCCCTGGCAATATTTCGACCCGTTCGGGCTGCAATCGCCGGCCGTGGCCGATCGGCCGATGTATGCCACCGCCGCCGGCCTCAGCCTGGCCAATCCGAAAGAGGTGTTCCAGCATGATTAACCTGCTGCCGCCGGATGTCAAAGACGGCTATCGCTACGCGCGGCTGAACAACGGTCTGAAGCGCTGGGCGGTGCTTTTCGCGCTGGCTTTGGTGGGACTAGGCATCATCGCCACTTACGGGCTGGTGTCACTGCACCGTTCGACCGTCAGTTATAATCATCAGATCGCCAGCACCGAGGCGCTTTTCAAGCAAGAAAATTTCAGCGGCACGCAACAGCAGATCCAGGACATCAGCAATAGCTTCAGGCTGGTCGTAAAAGTTCTGAGCAAGGAGGTGTTGTTCTCGCAGCTCATCAAACAAATCGGCGCTTCCATGCCCAACAACACTAATCTGACCGGGCTGACCATCAATCAGATTCAGGGCGGCCTGGACATCACCGCCAACGCCACCGACTACAAAACAGCCAGCCAGGTGCAAGTCAATCTGGCCGACCCGGCCAACAAAATCTTCAGCAAGGCCGATATCGAGAGCATCAACTGCCAAAGCAACGCAAGTACTGCTTACCCTTGCACCGTTACCATCCGGGCACTGTTCACTAAGGATAATCCGTTCCTGTTCATCAACAATAAGGCGGCCACGCCATGAGCAGCAAGCGGGTCTTTTACGGTTTGATCGGCTTGATAGTGCTGCTCTGTGCCGGCTTGATCATCGGCGCGTACGGCGTCAATAAAATGATGACTTCCCGGGCCCAAACCCTCACCAGCCTGAAAGCCAAAGATCAGGCGCTCAACCAAGAACAATCAAGCTTCAACGTCGCCAAAGAAAACGTTAAGAAATATGCCGACCTGGAACAGATCGCCAAAAGCGTCGTTCCCCAAGATAAGAGCCAGGCGCAAGCCGTCCGGCAGCTGGTCAACATCGCGGACGCCAACGGCATCGGGCTGGGCTCCATCACCTTCCCGGCCTCGTCGCTTGGCAGCGGGGTCGTCAGCGGTGGCGCCACCGGAAGTACCGCGTCTCCGTCAGCGGCCGCCGGTGCCAGCAGCGGCGTGTCGGCCGGCAGCAGTGCCAAAGACGCCCTTTCCCAGCTGACGCCGGTCGTCGGCATCCCCGGCGTGTACCAGTTGACCATCACCGTGACCAGCGACAGCAATAACCCGGTGCTTTATAATCAGCTTATAAGCTTTTTAAACGGCTTGGAACACGACCGCCGCACCGCCCAAGTCGACTCAATCGTGATTCAGCCGAGCAAAAAAGACCCGCAGTACCTCAGCTTCACCCTAACCCTCAACGAGTACATCAAGCCATGAACCAGGAAAAAGCCCAGCTCCAAAAAGTCGTCGGCCGTCTGAACGAGCTGTTGCCGGTAGCTCGGCGCTACGCTCTGGCCGGCTTCATCGTTTTCGTGGCGTTGGTATACGGTATCGTGCTGCTAAGGCTCAACAGCCTCAACAACCAGCAGCCGACCGAAGACCAAGTGACCAGCCAGGTCAAGGCGGCGCGGATTCCGCACATTGACCAATCGGTCGTGCAGCAGCTGCAATCGCTGCAAGATCATAGCGTCAGCGTCCAGGCGCTGTTCGACCAGGCGCGTAACAATCCGTTCCAGTAAGCCGTTAGCCGTCGTATTCTATTAGGCTGATCAGCCGGAAATGTTAGTGTGAACGCCGCCGAAAGGCTGATCGGGATCCGGAAAGATGTCCGGCGTGTCATCGTTGCCGCCCGAACCGTTGGAAGCTGATCGCGGCGTGTCTTGTGACGGCGATTGCGGCGTCGGTTCGGCCGGCGGCGAAGGCGGCCGACTGCCAAATACCGGCGGCGTCTGGCCGATTTGATACTGCGGCGACGCGTCGAATTGCGGTGTCGACTGCGGTTGTTCCGGTGGCTGCCCGGGCGGCTGTGCCGAGAAAGCCTGCGGCTCCGGAAAATTATTTTGCTGGGGCGGAAAATCTTGCTGGGCTCCGGGGAAATTTTGCTGAGGCGGCGGAAAATCCTGCTGTATTGGCGCAAAAGCCTGTGGCGGCGACTGGTATGGTTCCTGCTTGCCGCCATGATGGGCCTGCTCGAACACTTCCCGGGCCGCCAAAATTTTCTGCGCGTAATAGTTCGGGTTCGGGCAAAACGGGAACACGAACTTGCTGCGCTCGCCGGCCGTCTCGGCACGAATTGTTCCGTATTTGAACATCTGCTGGAGAATGCCGTTCTGTTGCGTGGTTACATCCTCAAGATTGCCGAGCGAAAGCTGCGAAGATTGCCGGCTGAACAGGCTGGTTTGCAGGATCTGCGTAATGCTGTCGCTGGTAACCACCCAGTGATTACCCCAGTAAACCTTATTGGCGATAAAGACGAAAACTAATACTACGGCAGCTATCACTACAAACACCAAGCCGCCGGCCAGCAATGCTTTCGACTGGTTATCCGACCCGGCCACATGAGGAATGACGATAAACGCCAGCACCGCTAAAACCACCAGGATAAAGCCGCTCACGATATAAGTACCGAGCATGCCGATGGGATGGCGTTTAATTTCGCAAATAACTTGCTCGCCAGGCTGCATCACGGCCAGCGGGTTTCTGAAATTCGAACGGGTCGAACCGTCAGGCTGAACGAGCTGCTGATCCGCATCCTTGGGTAAATCTACTTGGTCGGGACCGCCGGGCTGACCTGCATTGGGTCCGGCAGGTTGACCTGCGCTTGGCTGACCGGGTTGGCCGGGGTATTGTCGAGGCTCCATATGGCTCTATTATAACAGCGTTGACTGCTTGCCGCCCTTGGTGGCGTCTTTGGTGCCGCCACGCGGCTTTTTGCCGAGATGCTTGTACGTTTTAGGCGTGGCCTTGCGACCGCGCGGCGTGCGCTCCAGAAGACCGATCTGCATCAGGTACGGTTCATAAAAATCCTCGATGGTGCCGCGCTCCTCGGCGGTCAACGCGGCCAGCGTCTCCACCCCCACCGGACCGCCGTCGTAATTTTCGATAATCGCCGCCAGCAAGGTGCGGTCGGCGTTATCCAGCCCCAGTTCGTCCACATCGAGCAGCTCCAGCGCCTTGTAGCTGATTTGCGTGTCAATCACGCCGTCACCGTTGACGTCGGCATAGTCGCGCACCCGCTTTAGCAGACGGTTGGCGATACGCGGCGTCAGGCGCGAGCGCTTGGCCAGTTCGGCGGCGGCCGGTTTATCAATCTTAACGTCCAAAATCTTGGCGGCCCGCTGGATAATCTGCTGGATCTCTTCCGGCGTGTAAAATTCCAGCCGGTGAATCATGCCGAACCGGTCGCGCAATGGCGCGGCCAGCGAACCGGTGCGAGTGGTGGCGCCGATGATCGTAAACTTCGGCAAATCGAGCCGCAAGCTGCGCGCGCTGGGGCCTTTGCCGAGCATAATGTCCAGCTTGAAATCCTCCATGGCGCTGTAGAGTACCTCCTCGACGGTACGGTTCAGGCGGTGAATTTCGTCGATAAATAAGATATCGCCGTCCTGCAGATTGGTCAGCAAGCTGGCCAAGTCGCCGGCCCGCTCGATGGCCGGCCCGCTGGTCACGCGGATTTGCGCGCCCATTTCGTTGGCGATTACACTGGCCATGGTAGTCTTACCGAGTCCCGGCGGCCCGTGCAGCAGCACGTGGTCGAGCGGCTCGTCGCGTTTCTTGGCGGCGTCTATCGCCAGTCGCAAATTCTTTTTCAGCCGCTCTTGACCGATGTAATTAGCAAAGTCCCGCGGCCTGAGCGTAACCTCGATCTGCTGCTCTTCCGGCTCTTCCGGCTCGGCGCCGGCGTTCACGATCCGATCAATCATCAGCTGCCGCCTTTCAGGGCCTGCTTTATACGATCTTCGGTCGGCAGCTCGGGGGCGACTTTTTGAAGGGCGGCGGCGGCATCGGTCACGGTGTAGCCAAGCGACACCAAGGCTTCAACGGCCTCGTCTTTGCCGGCCGCGGCTTCGGACTGTAATACCCCGGTCGCTTCCAAGTCGACGCTAACCAGGCCGACCTTGTCCTTCAAGTCGACTACCACGCGTTCGGCTACTCGTTTGCCGACGCCCGGCGCCTGCTGGATGAACTTTACGTTTCCAGCGGCGATGGCTTGCCGCACATCTGTTGCAGAGCCAATACTTAACATGTTAAGTGCCATTTTCGGCCCAACGCCGTTTACGCCCAAAAGCTGCTCGAACAAGCCCTGCGTATCACGATTTAGAAAACCGAACAGATCATGCGCTTGCTCGCGCACATGTTCATAAACATAGACCTTGGCCTGCTCACCGGACACCAGACGGCCATGGTCTTCGGCCGTCACATAAACGCCATAGCCGACGCCGTGCACGTCCAGCACTACAACGTCGGCTAATTTTTCACTTACTACCCCGTTCAGTGTCGCGATCATTAGGAATATTATCTCACAATCGCTGGCGTGAGGCTATGTGAGCGGGGGTTTCTCTAGGTAGCTTAACCGGCAACGACTTGATTGTCGTTGTCCGAGCCTGCCGGATCGGCCGGAGCCTCGGGAGTTTCCGGCGCCTCTGGGGCTGCTGGAGCCTCGGGAGCCTCTGGAACTTCAGGAACTTCGGGGGCCGGTGGAGCCGGTACCGGTTCTTGCGGAGGGACCTCTGGGTCTGGCGTCGGTTCAGGATCAGCAACCGGTGCGGGGTCGGCTACTGGCGCTACCGGGCTCGGGTCCGTAGCGGGCGCGTCAGGTGTCGGCGCTGACGGCATACTCGGATCCGGTGCCGGAGGTGTTACGCCGGGATCACTTGGTGCCGGTGTCGGGTTTTCTTGTGGGTCCATAGGAGAATCTCCTTGTTTTTATTTATTGGATAACCTTTTCACTGTACCATATTCAAGCATTAGCGCAAATGTCCGCCTGTCAGCTCAAGCCGCCGAACAATGTTTAGCCTGACCGGGACTAGTAACGCGCAGTCATGCTATGCGTGATGGCCGCCGCCAAAGCGTCGGCACAATCGTCCGGCTTGGGCGTCACTTTGAGCTTCAAAATCACCCGCACCATCTCCTGAATCTGCTTCTTTTCGGCCCGCCCATAACCCGTCAACGCCTGCTTGATCTGAAGCGGTGTGTATTCGTGGATCTCCAAACCGGCCTGCTTGCCGGCCAACAGCACCACGCCGCGTGCCTGAGCCACCGTCATGGCAGTGGTCACATTTTGGGCGAAATACAGCTTTTCCACCGACATAACCGCCGGCTTGGTATCGGCGATGATGTCGGTAATTTCTTCATAAATCGTCTGCAGCCGCACGGCGTCGTCTTCCTTGACCGGCGTCCGAATCACGCCGGCGTCAACCAGCTGCGCCTGGCCTTTCTCAACGTCAATTACCCCGAAACCAAGGATGCCAGTGCCGGGATCGATCCCCAGAATCCTCATTTTTCTGTTCGAATCTGTTCTAAAAACTCATCTAAAACACGTTGATTGGCTGCAAATATGCAACCCTCACCAGTTTTAGCTGCATCATAGCGGCGGCGTTTGCCATGGAAATCCGTCACAAGACCACCTGCCTCTTGCACAAGTAAGGCTGCTGCCGCAATGTCCCACGGCTGCGTTTCGCCAACGACCGTTGCCAAGAACTGTCCCTTTGCAACTCGATTAGCCGTGTAAACGAATGAAACGAACCCCAGAATCTTTGAACCTTTGTCACGAAAGCTTTCCATAAGTTCGGCCGGCCGGTAATCGAACCCCTCGCCCGTCCAACTTCTAGAACTAAAACTGAGATATGCCCGCGAAAAATCATAGTCCGAAGACGTTTGCATGCGGCGACCGTTCACGTATGCTCCGCCACCTTTAACCGCAGTAAAAGTTTCTTCTAAATACGGATCGTGAGTAACGGCGACAACCGGCTGCCCATCAGACTTATCGACTAAAGCCAGCGAAAAAGTACTTGCCGGTATACCCAATGAAAAAGGAACTGTGCCGTCGATTGGGTCTACTACCCAGATTTTATCGCGCTCTGGTTCATAACTATCTTCCTCACCAAGTACGCCCCAGTCTGGATAAGTCTCTTTAACTTTTTCAATCACATAATTATTGATTTTTTTATCGGCAATCGTAACTGGCGTTAGGTCTTCCTTTAGCTCGGTATCGATATTTTCTGATCTGAAGTAACGGGTCATGATAGCGCCGGCTTCGTATGCTAGATTGGTGGCAAACTGTAATTCTTTTTCGTAGTTCATGCCAGGAGTTCCTCGGGAATGTCGAAATTGACGTGGGTGTTCACGACCTCGTCGACTTCGTCGAGGGCGTCCATCAGGCGCATGATTTTGCCGGCCGTGGCGGCATCGTTGACCTCGACGGTGTTCTGGGGCACATAGGTCAGTTCGGCTTCTTCGATCTTAAGCCCGGCGTCGGCCAGCGACGCGCGTACTTTGGCCAGCTCTTTCGGGTCGGTGTAGATGATTGATTCGCCGGCTTCCTCCTGCACATCGTCGGCGCCGGCTTCCAGGGCCTGCATCAGCACGTCGTCGCCCGTGCCCGCCACGCGGATCATGCCGCGGCGGTCGAACTGGAAGGCCACAGCGCCTTTTTCGGCCATGCTGCCGCCGTGTTTGGAAAAGGCCAAACGCACTTCGGGATAGGTGCGGTTGATGTTATCGGTTGCTACTTCCACCAAGATCGCTACGCCGCCCGGGCCGTAGCCTTCGTATAAGACTTCTTGCAGCTGCGCGGCGTTTTTGTCTTTTACGCGGTCGATGGAGCGCTGGATGTTGGCGGCCGGCATATTGGCGGCTTTGGCTTTGTCGATAGCCATGCGCAAGCCGAAATTAGAGTCCGGGTCGGTGCCGTCGCGAGCGGCGATGGCGATGGCGTTGCCAAGCTTGGTGAATAGCGCGCCGCGGGCGGCGTCCTTGGCGCCCTTCTGACGTTTAATGGTTGACCATTTCGAGTGTCCTGACATGTCTGTGTGCTTTCTCTAAAGTGTCCTTTCTATCTGTTATCGTACCATTTTTCCTCTTTAATTTGAAGCTCAAGCTTAGGCTGATTGTGATAATCAGGGCGTAGAGCACCAGCATTTGACCGACGCTAAATTCCAGATTTTGGAGAAAGATATGCGGCACGCGGCTCAGTAAGTGGGCGACATCAAGCATGTACGTCAGTAATAGTTTGGCGGGCCAGGCCAGCCAACCGGCGAACGGCGGCGCCAACATACCCGCCAGCCCGGCGGCGGCGCTCAGCAGCATGGCCAGCGGCACCAGCGTTACCACCAGTACGTTGGCCGGCAAGCCGATCAGCGACAATTGACCGAAGGTATGCAACACGTACGGCAGCGTCATGACCTCGGCGCAGACGCTTTCCAGGGCTACGGCGGCCGGCAACGGCAGCTCGCGGCCGGGACGCAAACGCGCGCCGAGCGCCGGCGCCAATACCATCACGCCGTAAAAAGCCAGAAAGCTCAGATACCAGCTGACGTCGCTCCATAAGTAAAACGGATTTGCCCAAACCGTTATGACGGCGGCCAGTAGTATCAGGCTGAGCGGTTTGAAGCTGCGACCATAGTAGCCGGCGGTAATACTTAACATGCTAACTATTGCTGCGCGAATGATGGAAGCGCTCGAACCAGCCAGCAGCACGAACATGCCGATCAAGGCGAATGCGCCCAGCGTCGCCAGCCGTTTAGAAGCCCTCCCGAACAGTCCCCTGCCGGCTTCCAGCATGATCGTCAGATTGTAGCCCGACACGGCGATGATGTGCGTCAGACCGACCATTAACAGATCTTGTTTGACGTCATCCGGCAGCGTGGCTCGCTGGCCGATCAGCAGACCCATAGCGAACGAAGCCAGCGGCTCGGGCAGCGCCGACTGCATGCCGGCCGCGAATTTCCGTCGAACATTGGCAATAAGCGACGGATGATGCGCCACTAGCTGTAGCTGGGCGTAGCTCATGCGGCCCTGATAGGCCCCGAATCCCGGATACAATTTGCCGGTGGCCTGCACTTCATCGCCCTGATAGACGGCATTCAGGCCGAAACCGCTGAGCTCGGTTTTGCCGGCCAACACCGTGCCGTCATTAGCCCGCACCTGATCGGCATCGAACGACAGTTGCGAATTTTTGCCGTATACGGCGTCTTCCGTGGCATGCGCGGTGATAGTGACTGTCTGGCCGTAGTACGGTTCGTAAGCCGCCAATTTCTGGAGGTATAAATCACCGCGCCCCAAACCCAAGCTTGCGGCTACGGCCACCGCAAAAGCCAGCGCCGCAATGTCTCGGCGGCGGAATGTGCCGAGCAATGTGGCGCCCAGCACCAGCCGGCCCGGCCAGCTGTCGATCGCGCCGGCCACGCCACAGCCATAACCTGCATGCACGAACCCAACGCCGACCAAAAACGCCGCGTAACCGGCCGTCAGCAGCGTCGTTCGGCGGAACCGGTGCCGCTGTAATCTCCGCATGTGCAAGGATTGTAGCCCACGACTCGAAAAGAATCATGAAAAGTTAATGAAGATTTAACCTTCTTTCAGAAGATGGTTTCGAGTTTGCGTAATGCCTTGGTGTTTATTCGGTAGTCAATCGACTAATCTCGTCGGCTATTGCACCAACGGATTGTTCGGCATTTATCATAATGGCGCCGAGCGCCCGGTATTCGGCCTCTAGTTCATGATTGACCGCGACGCTTTTTTCGATCTGCCACGACTCCCTTCCCCACTCTACTTCGCCGGGAATTTGGGCCCGTTTCGCGAGCCGGTCTTTAATCGTTTGCGAACCCACTGTTAAATAAATCAGATAGTCACTAGCCGATATAACCGCTTCCGCTTCCCGCAGACGGCCGCACAAATATACCGGCTGGTCATTGGCTTTTTCGCGGAAACCAGCTAAGCCCGCGTCGGTCAACCGCCATATATGAGTCTCTAATAATTCTTCTGTTACTGGAAGTTCGTTAAAGCCCGCCACATACTCATTGGTTTCGCGGAGATGCCAACCCGCTATACCGGTGTGATCCGGATCATCCGTGTCATGAACTTCGTAGCCGCGGGCTGCTAGTTCTCGAGCCACTGATGTCTTGCCCGAACCCGCCGCGCCAGTAATAAAACTCAAAGACATGCGTTATTAATATCACTTTATTGAAAGCATCGCAAGAGTCAGGTCTAGATTTACAAGGCCGCGGCACTGCGCACCCGATGCGACCTTTAGTAGTGCTTGCATATAATATGCCCTGTTTTTACTACATTTTGGCGAAGGCGCAGCGTTGCGCTCATGACGCTTACGGTTTATCATTTGACTATATGGAAGGTGAAACGCGATTCGGCCAGGAAGAACATGAGGGTGAAAAATATTTGAAGTTGCTTGGGCTGGAAGACTTGGCTGATCAGCAGATACCCGGCAGAGCCGAACGGGTACGAGATTTTCTGGATATTTGTGGCGATCACGCTCGACCGATGCTCGTTGGTTTTGAGAGTTTGAGTCCTGATGATCCCCGCTATGAACGTGTCCGTGACGTCCTGCGGACACAAGTGACTCAGTTCTTGAATATTTCATTGGAAACTTAAGACCACCCGGATGAGCACGCGCCATGTCGCTCCATGAAGCAGCCCAGGGATCCCCCGAGGTCCCGCCATTAGAAACTATGGCCGAAGTGGTTAACCATCGGTCGGCGACAGAATTTGAAGCTGTGGTAGCATCGAATGCCGAGCCCGTTATTGCCGCCGAAACACAAGGATACAGGCACGTTCGAGAAGACGGCACAGTGGAATATGCCTCCAGTCGCGAAGAAGTTTTGGAGCTCTGCCCTGTGCTTGGCAAGCTTGCCACAAAGGAGCCTGAGACTGTTAACTTATTACTTGACATGGCCGCCATTGGGCAGGCTAAAATTCCTCAAGAGCAGCGCTCTAAGCCTGAGGCGTCAAAACTTACGGAGGAGCCAATCGTAAAGCCTCCAAAGATGGCGGACGTAACACCGGAACGGCCCAAGCCAGGTACGACCAAAGACAATACGGTGGCGCCAAGACTACGCAACGAACACCTTGAACAAATCGAAACGACAAGCCGGCAGGTTTTTGAACTTTCGACGAGAACAAGCGAGCCTGACTTTGCGCCCGCCAAGGAAAGTCCCCGAGGGACCAAAACAAAAAAATCACAAAAAAGCTTCAAACCGGCGACTATCCGCGCGAAGATACGCAACGAAGCGTCCACACGCAAAAAATCTGTGATAGATAAGATTATGGCACCGGATCAGGCAAACAGTGCGAAAGCTGAGACGCGAATACAAACAACTACCAAGCGTGGCGAATCAATCACCCTGTCACATATGTCTCCTGTCCATAAATTGCCGAAACGCACAGTCTCCGGGGGCAAGTCCACACATCGTGTTGAGACGAATAAACACCCTCTTCAGTATGAAATCAAACCGGCCAACAAAAAGGCAAAGCCGGCCGCAACAAAAGCTGAAAAAGCAAGTGAAAGACGCCATATGCGTAACGGTGTGGCCGCGCCGGTGTCACACGATAGCCGCGCCGCCGAGATTGATGTCAAGACCGACAATATAGTTCTAGCCGAGCCTGTCGCAACCGCCGCCGCAAGCCGGCGCCCTGAACTCATCGAATCATCGTCTGAAGCTTCGGGACAGACGGTAGCTTTAGTGGGAGTCGCCGAACAAGAATCGGCCAACGAACAAGTATCGTTGAAGTTTTTTGATGACTTTGCCGGAGAGCTTCAGGCGCTGGTTGCGGCGGAGGTGCCGACTGATGAAAATGAATCGGACGAACAGCGCGGTCTCGTCGCGATAGAACAATCAATCGACAAGTCAGCAGAGAATAGCCCGCAGCCGGAAAGCGTGCCCGCCATTACGCTGGTGGTCGCTGAGCGGCTGGAAGAACTCAACGAACCAGATCAAAAAGCGGCCGTCGCGCTCATGTTGCAGGATATGGTTGAAACAGCCCGCTTGACGGCCGCACCCGAAACAACAGCTGTCCAGCCGGACGCCACCGAACAGCTGGAGGAAAAGGTGACGGCTCTATTTGAGCAGCTCGGCGTCGACTACGAACCGGAAGATATCGACCAATTTATAAAGATACTGCCACGGTTGAATCCGCGGCACGCGGCGGCGGCGGAACTTCAAGAAGAAACGGCGGAAGTCGACCTCGAGCACGACGGTACGCGCGAAGCCAAGTGGCGCTTACCGCGTTTCGCCGGCAGCTTGCTTGGCACCGAATACGTCGCCGAACAATTGCTTGGCAAGCTGGCCCTGCTCTATCTGTCGAACAAGGGCCGAGTCGGCCAATTTGAAATCGCCTAGTTCCGTCATGCTCCGTGGACAACCGGTAGCAAGCCGGGCAGCACGTTTGCCTGTATAATATATTCATAAGAGGAGGAGCAAAATGTCCTACGTCGTTGATTTTAAAAACGTGTCCACGACCGGCCTGGAATCATCGCCCGTAGCGGAGGCGCTCGCCGGTTTACGCGCCAACGAGGCACGTTACTTTATGAATAAGCACAACCTTGCATTCACAGTCGTGCCGGCGAATGAAAGCCAAAAGACCATCGATTATGTGAACAGGATTTTGAAGGAAGAGCGTGGTATTGAAATCGCGGCCAAGCCGCTGGAAACGGCAAGCTTACGCGTGAGCGACCCCAGATGGGGAGACATCAGATGGGACTTTGTGTTTTATGAGAGCGGCCTTGGAATTAACGTTCTCTATGCAATTGATAATCCGAAGGGCCGGGCCGTCGGCTTCAAGCTTTCCGAAGGAATGGAAGTGCCGAAAGAACTCGAGGCGTTCAAGTTTGGCAAGCAAAAATCCAAACTGGCTGGAACAATTCGCGGCTCGTTTTTCGTTATTAAAGGTGAATATTAGAAACAAAAGAAAACAACCGCTCGTTGCCGGCTCACTCATTGTGCTCGGCCTTGTTTTGGCGGCAGCGGCGATTCTGCTGTTAGCCGGCGAGCACGGTACCGAACCACAGTCACCCGCCAATTCCCCGCACTCATCAAACGCGCCATCATCGAAAAAGCCATCGCCGTCAGCTATCAATAACTATTCTGTGGCGTCGGATCTGCCCAAGTACATCAGCATTCCGGCAATCAACGTGCCGAAGACACGCATTATACAACTCGGCCTGCTCAAAGGTAACGAGATCGCTACGCCAGACAATATTTATGACACCGGCTGGTACAACGGCAGCTCCAAACCCGGACAGAACGGCGCCATGTTCATATACGGCCACGTATCAAGCTGGACGGCCGACGGCGTGTTTTACAATCTCAAAAAATTGCAGCCGGGCGACAAAGTGTACATAACTCGCGGCGACAACAAGCACTTCACCTACCAGGTAGGCTCTTCCAAAATCTACAACTATAAGCACGTCGACATGAAGCAGGCACTTTCACCGGTTGATGCCGGCACGCCGGGCCTTAATCTCATGACCTGTACCGGTAAGATCATCAAGGGCACCAGTGAATTCAACGAGCGGCTGGTGGTTTTTGCAAAACAGATTTGAGCGGCGTCGCGAGCGTAGTAACCCTGTCTTCCACCGATGGCAGCCGCCTGCCTACAAGCATCAACGTCTTAGGCGCTCGATTTCGTGAATGAGACTTCCAGTCGTCGTCAAAGTCAGGCCAACGCCAATAGAAATTATGGCGCCAGCAATAAGGGCGACAGCAATCGGGTTTGATCGCGCCGGCGCGCCAAAACCCGTATCGGGAGCTTCGACAGGACTAGAAGGTTGCGAAAATTCGGAGCTCGCTGACGGACCGCCACCGGTAGACGTGCTAGGGTCATAAAAGCGCATCACCGTGGCTTTGTTGCTGCTACTAGCATCCAGATAGGCCACGTACGGCGTCGAGCCGTTGAAAGCCAGTGAGGTATAGCCTACCGCGCCGCCCGAGAAGCCGGGTGTGCCGACGGCTACCCAGTTGCTGCCGTCAAACTTCATGACCGTGGCTTTGTCGCCGTTGGCGGCGTCCGTGTACGCTACGTATGGGGTGGAGCCGCGCAAAACCAGCGAAATACTGTAATCGTTACCACCCGCTGATGAGAGGGGTGTGCCGACGGCTACCCAGTTGCTGCCGTCAAACTTCATGACCGTGGCTTTGTCGCCGTTGGTGGCGTCCGTGTACGCTACGTATGGGGTGGAGCCACTAAGGGACAGCGAAATATAATCAATAGAGTCTGTCGAGAAGCCGGGTGTGCCGACAGCCACCCAGTTACTGCCGTCAAACTTCATGACCGTGGCTCCGTAGTTATTAGCGAAATCCTGATACGCCAGGTAGGGCGTGCCGGCGGAATCAAATGCCAACGAAGTGAAGTCTACCCCGTCTGCCGTGAAACCAGCACCGCCGACAGCCACCCAGTTACTGCCGTCAAACTTCATGACCGTGGCTTTGTCCCCATTGGCGGCGTCTTCATAGGCCACGTACGGCGTCGAGCCGTTGAAGGCTAGTGAGAGATAATCCGCTATACCAGCTGAGAAATCGGCGGTGCCGACCGTTTGCCAGGACGTGCCGTTGAATTTCATGACCGTGGCTTTATAAGTGTTAGCGGCATCTTGGTAGGCCACGTACGGCGTCGAGCCGTTGAAAGCCAGCGAGAGATAGTCCGCTTCGCCTGCCGAGAAACCGGGTGTGCCGACGGCCACCCAGTTGCTGCCGTCGAACTTCATGACCGTGGCTTTGTCGCCGTTGGCACCATCTGAATAGGCCACGTACGGCGTCGAGCCGTTGAAAGCTAGCGAGGTATAGGTTGCGTCATTAGCCGAGAAACCGGCACTGCCGACAGTTTGCCAACTGGCCGCCGCCAACGCGTTCGGTGCGGTTATGAAGCCGGCAAACAGTATACTGGCCAGCAAAAAGCTAGCTCGGACTTTCCATTGTTTAAATTGTTTCATTTGGTCTCTCACGTCTCTTGTAATGATAGAGCAAAGATAGACCAAAACCAACCGACACGATAGAACCAGCAGCTATCGTAAGGACTATCGGATCGAAACTAGGCGATGCACCGTAGCCGGTGTCGGGGGCTGTGAGGGTGGCTGCGGCAGGACTGCCATTGGGAGACGCGCCCGGCGCCGGATCGGACTCCAGACTGGAGTAGTAGACGGTAGAGAGAGCAACATTGTTACTGTCGGCTCCGCCCAGCACATACACGAAACCGTTCGCCGTAACAGCGGAAGGATTGACTAGTCCTTGAGGTAGGGCGTTGGCAGTAGCAGCCCAGACACCAACCGTGCCATCACCGTTCAGTTTGGCGTATACGACATCGGCACTGCCACCACCCGTCACGTACACAGAGCCGTTGGCAGTGAAGGAGGTGGCACCGTTCAGTGCTTGAGGCAAGGCATTGACGCTGGTGTTCCAGGCGCCCACTGTGCCGTCGGTATTCAGCTTGGCGTAGTAGACGGCTGACTGGGCGGTAAAGTTCTCGTCCCCTCCTCCCATAACGTACGCATAGCCATTCTGGATGACGGAAGTGGTATTAACCACTCCCTGTGGCAAGGCATTGACGCTGGTGTTCCAGGCGCCCACTGTGCCGTCGGTATTCAGCTTGGCGTAGTAGACGGTATCTAGTGCAATGGGTGTAAACGGCGGCCCAGTAGGATTACCATATCCGCCCATTACGTAGACGTAACCGTTATGGGTAACAGCAGTAGACCAGCCCGCCGCCTGTGGCAGTACATTTGTGCTGGTGTTCCAGGCGCCCACTGTGCCATCGCTATTCAGTTTGGCGTAGAATACCTTGTCGAAGTTGGCGCCACTAAAATCCCCGCCAAATAGGTAGACATACCCGTTGTAGACGACCGTGCTTGCACCATACAATGGATACGGAATGGTGTTGGCGCTGGTGTTCCAGGTACCCACACTGCCGTCGCTATTCAGCTTGGCGTAGTAGACATTTGCGTTCAGGTCACCCGTGTTATCGACTCCGTCCATGATGTAGACGTAACCGTTATAGGTAACGGCACTTGCCATATACAACTCGTCAGGCAATGTGTTGGCACTAGTGTTCCACGTGCCCAGGAAACCCGGCGCGGCTGCCATGGCCGAAGGTGCTAGCAGCAAGGTAGCGGTCAAGAAAGCGGCCGCCAAGAATCCGGCTTGTTTGAGGGGTTTGTGGATGTGTCTCATTTGCTTCTTTTGTCTCGTCTGGTAAAGCTTCTGACTATAAATATATATGACGCAGATTGATCGTGCCAATAAAAAACTCCTCGTAACAGAGGAGCTTTAAATAATCTTTATTGGAGGGCCCAGTGGGACTCGAACCCACGACACCCTGCTTAAAAGGCAGGTGCTCTAACCGGCTGAGCTATGGGCCCGCGCATTTGGCGGGAGGCCAGCGAATTAACTCCTTACATTATCTGTATTTCGGCGAAAAAGTCAATCAGGCTTTGTGGCCGTGGTTTTTGGCTTTGGCCTTAGCGCCGCCGGTCTTGGGCCGCTGCATCCAAAGAATCACCAGGCAAACCACGGCGCTGCCGGCGATGATCACGTTCTCGGCCTGCCGGGCATTCCACCACAACGACGAAGTAATGATGTTATGCGACAAATCCGAGGCTAGCAGCGGCACCACCAGCAAGGCCGCCAACAATCCGACACCGATAGCCGGCAGCACATTGAGTATCAGTTTCGGCATGCCGGACACCGTACGGATCATAAAAGCCGCTGTCAGCACGGCCGGCAGCAAAAGTAGCGCGATCTTGATATTGTCGTGCGTGGCCGCCACCGTAGCGGTGCCGTGCGACGACGAAAACGTCGTCAGCCAGGTGCTGGCATCGCTGGCTACGAACTGCACCAGCACGTTACCCAAACAAAGGCTCAGGAAAACCAGCGCCGCGTTAATACGCAACACCACCAGCAGGCCCGCCGGTATGACAACGATGGCGCCCAAGGTCAATTCGGGACTCATACGCTTAACTATAGCATGAGCGTTAACGATATTCCGGGAGGCAGCTGCACCCTGTGCCCAAGTAGAGTCAGGCGAAGTGCAGCCGGACCGGCAATTTGCCGGCCCGCGTGAAACGCTCTACTTGGGCACAGGGTGCAGCTGCCAAGAGAAGCCTAGTCAGATAATTCGAATGTCCGCTTAATGGCTTCGACCGTCCGGCGGGCCGAGGCGTTCAGGTCGCCGCCGCGGGCCATGGTTTTACCATACTTCACTACCTTTAGAATGCGGCGGCCGCGCTCCACGGCATCACCTTCGCCATGGCGGGACATAATCAGCATGGTATCCTCACCCTTCAGCGCCTCCAGCCCGGTGGCCGGCCTTACGAACTCCACGCCATCGCCCTTTTGCCTATAGAGCCCCGGCTGTATGTACCGCGGCATCACGAAATCACCGTCCAGCGGATTGTTCATCACCAAGAGCGAAACCGGTTTTTTATAACGCAAATTACTGCTTGGCAAGGCCGTCATGTCGGTGACCGTATAATCCAGATTGCCGAGCTCCAAAGCGTGCAGCAACATAAAGGGAATTTTGCCGTCTTGCAGCTGCATATCGCTGATGATATGCGAGTAGCCCGTCAGACGGGCATTGATCTCGATGGCGTACACTTCATACTCCGGCGTGATAATCAGGTCGAGTCCGAAGACGCCCTTGTAGCCGTGGCTGGCCAGCTCCGAGCCGACCACCGCGGCCATTTCCTGGGTCTGGTGATACACAATGTCCGGATAATCGACGCCGACTTCGCCGCCGCACCACTTATTGGCCCCCTCCAGTTTGTTATTGCTGAGATATTTGCTGTCGATCAGCTGCTTTTGCACGCCGCCGCTGAACGTGCCGTGCTTGCTGATGCAGACTTGGATGCTGGCCGCTTCGCCCTTGATGAACTTGGAAACGACGATCGTCCGTCCACGCGAGAATTTCTTGAGCGATCTGATTGCCGCCACGTAATCATCGGCGTTCTTGATGGCGTAGGTCCCCTTCGAGCCCGACGACTCTTCGTCTTGCAGCATGAAATGGCCGTATTTTTCGCGCAGTTCCTGGTAGGCCGCCGCCCGGTCCAACTCCTTCATGTAGCAAATCTCATATTCCGGCATACGGATCAGCTCGGCGAATTCGTCGCGGAAATAGCGCTTGTTCTCATAGGCGTGGGCGATGGTCGGCGAATTCATCAGGTAGGCCAGCGGGTTGATGGCGTACGGCGGATCCATGGGCGAATACATGACGAATTTGCGCCGGCGATCGGCCCGGAACAAGTCGACGAATTTCTTGGAACGCATAATGCGGCTGACGTTGCTGCCGTACTGCTTGCGCCGGCCCAGCCAGTCAACCTTGCCACGCAGCGGCAGATCCAGCAGCCAGTCCTGCTTGATCTCGGTGATGATCCGGAAATCGTCGAACAACTTATCGTAAATCAAATAGTTATACGGGTCGGTGCTTACCACGCCGACCGGCGCGCTCCGGTTATAATCGATGGCTAATTTCTGTACCATAAGCTTTTTCTCACTCATTTCAGCCTCTTAAGAGGCAAGCAGCTTAGATTAGCACGTTTATTTTTTACTTTTCAAGTTGATTTTTTGCTGTAATAACTTCCTGAGAAGCGGCCGGGCGGCCGGTTGGCCGACCGCCGGCTGCGAATTGAGCTCCAAAAAGTAATACCGGCCCGTGTGTTTATCTTGAATAACGTCAACGCCGGCGACCTCCATGCCGAGCTCGTCGGCTAGTTTTTTTGAAGCTTCGATTACTTCGGCGGGCAAGGTTTTTATCGGTACTACCTCGATGCGGCCGCCCTGGGAAGTGTTATGCACATGGCCGCCGTCCAGACTTTGACGCCGCAACACCAGCACCTCGCCGCCGACTATGAGCACCCGGTAGTCGCAATCATTCTCAATATACGTTTGCACCAAAAAATTGCGTCCGGGATGCCGGCCGAGCGTTCTCTTCAACTCGTCCGGACTGTGAATCAAGTAATTGTATCTGCCCTTCGAGCCGTTGACCGCTTTAAGTACGAGCGGAAAATTCCATTCCTGCTCCACGATGTCCGCCATCAGCTCATGGTTTTCGATGTACAGCGTCGGCGGCAGCGGCAGCCGCGCGGCCTGCAGATCAACCAGCTGCTCCAGTTTGTTAAGCGACTTGTACGTTCCGTAGTCGTTCAAAAAATCCACCCGGTGACGCCTCAGATACCGGCTGATCGCGGCGGCCATATAAGAATGGCTGATCGCGCCCTTAAAAACGACCAGATCGTATGTCTTGAGCTCGGTCAGGTTGCGGCGCTCGGTAACCGTAAACGTATCCCTGTCCAACCGCAAAGCAAGTTCGTCATAAAAACACTGCGTGAGCCGCACGGAATCCAGCCCTTCCATGGCTTTGCCGAACCTTTCCAGGAAGGTTCCGGCCGCTTCGCGGTCTTCCTGTTTATCGCTCTGACCGCCAAGCAGCAAAATCCGTTTCACCTCCGGCATGAACTTATTTATAGCACCGGAAAAAACTTATACAAGCAGAATTATTGCTGGGCGTGCAGCACACGAGTGTAAGCCACGTACACCAGCGCGGCT
>Ga0164242_10000806_pt1 | contig 37596 bp, 39 predicted proteins | sample OricomgcompostMG_FD_108783 | JGI IMG/M metagenome (GOLD analysis project Ga0164242, IMG submission 108783) | Miracle-Growth compost microbial communities from Emeryville, California, USA - Original compost - Miracle growth compost (MG) ... | reverse complement strand
CCCATACCCGCCGAACGGCCCTTTGTGGCGCCGGACATGCCCGACGTATACGCCCTTCAGGATATTTTCCTGGACAAGCTGGGCTGCCATTTCGATGATGGCAGCGTGCTGATGTGCCCCACGGCGCGGGGCGGCCACACCAAAGGCATCCTGCCCGCCGATGCCATGATCACCGTCAGCGAGATGGCGGAAACCAAGGTTCCCGCGGCAACGAAAACTTCCACCACCACGCCGATTTTGTGCGGCAAGGTGCAATGGGATACGCCCCTGCCCATCACCAGCAGCTTTCACCAGAGCTGTGTGGTGGATGGCATCCGCTACGACATCAAGGTTGACCTGCAGGTGGGATGGGAAATCTGAAACACGAAAAGGCCCGGATTGCTCCGGGCCTTTTTGCGTGCCGTTTGGGCGTTTACACGTCCACGAACTGCACCACGATGGTGGGCTGCTTGCCGCGCTGGTGCTTGAAGTGGCGGCGCAGCGCCTGCTGGATGACCTCGGCCGCGCGCTGGCGGTCGTCGATTTGCCCCGACGGGAACACCGCCTCCAGCGCCTGGGTGGTTTTGGCGACGGCTTCCTGCATCAGATCGGCCTGCAGCACTTCATCGAGCAGGCCGCGAGTGGTGAGCGAGAGGTCGGAGGTCCATTCCGCGCGGCTGTTGATGGCCAGCGCCGCGACCACCAGGCCTTCGTAGCCCAGCTTGCGGCGTTCCTTGATGATGAACGAGTCGTTCTCAAGGATGTTGAGACCGTCGATGTAGTTGAAGCCGTGCGGGTAGGTGTGGTTGGTGAGGTAAGGCTTGAAGGGCTTGTCGCCGTTGTCGTCTCCCGCCAGCACCAGCTTGTGCCCCGCCTTGAGGCGCAGCGACCTGAGGCCGAGGCCGCGGGCGATGTCCTCGTGCGCCTTGAGGTGCATGGGCTCGCCGTGCACGGGCACCACGTAGGTGGGCTTGAGCAGCTTGTACATGCGCTCGATTTCAGGCCGCCCACCGTGGCCGCTGACGTGGATGGCGGGGTCGTTCAGCTCGCTGATGATGTTCACGTTGAGCAGGCTGAGGCTGTTGATGACGTTGAGGATGGCGCGCTCGTTGCCGGGAATCATGCGCGAGCTGAGGATGACGGTATCGCCCTGCTTGAGCTTGAGGCCGCGCACGTCGGCGCCTTGGCTGAGGCGGGTGAGGCTGGAGCCGCCTTCCCCCTGCGTGCCGGAGGCGAAGACGAACACTTTTTCCGGCGGCAGACCCGCGGCTTCGGCGGGTTCCACCACCATGTTGTTGAGTTCCTTGGGCCAGTAGCCGAGCTTTTTGGCGTGGCCGATGAAATTGTTGATGGTGCGGCCCATGAAGCAGACCTTGCGGCCCTGTTTGGCTGCCATGACCGCCACCTGGAAGGTGCGGCCGAAGTGGCTGGCGAAGGCCGCGAAGAACAGGCGCCCCTTGGTTTGCGCGATGATTTCCTCGAGCCGCGCCAGCACCGGGCCTTCAGACCCCGACGGGGTGGCGCGGGTGGCGTTGGTGCTATCGCCGAAGACCGCGAGCACGCCCTGCTTGCCGATTTCGGCGAGGCGCTTTTCATCGGTGAGGTGGCCGAAGGGCGCGGCGTCATCGAATTTATAGTCGCCCGTGTGCACGATGGTGCCGTGCGGGGTGGTGATGGCCAGCGAGAACGCCTCCGGGATGCTGTGCGTGACGGGGACGTATTCCACGCTGAAAGGCCCGGCCTGGTATTGCTCGCGCGTTTTGACCACCTTGAGCTGGCCCTTTTGCGGCTTGATGCCGAGTTCCTGCAGCTTGCCCTGCAGCACCATGCTGGCCAGCGGGCTGGTATAGACCGGCGCACCGTTGAAATCATCCCACAGGTAGCCGACGCCGCCGATGTGGTCTTCGTGCGCGTGGGTAATGAAGACCGCCTTGATTTTCTTGGCGTGTTCACGCAGGTAGCGTGTGTCGGGCACAATCACGTCCACCCCGGGGGTGGTGTCGTCGGGGAAGCTGATGCCGGCGTCGACCACGATGAGATCGCCGTCGCAGTCGTAGACCATCATGTTGGTGCCGATGATGCCGACGCCCCCCAGGGGCATGGCCGACAGGTGTTTGGTATTTGCCATTCGTTATTCACTTTCAGGTCACGGCATACGCCCCCTGCCCCGCCCTTGCGGGTGCACGGAGACCATGCCTGCGGTGCGTTGCTATGCCGTGGGTGCGATTATGGCCTTGTTTCCACAATATCGCCGCTGTGGATGACGTGCACCGTGCCGTCATCCTCCACGATTTCCAGGTGCCCGTCTGGATTGAGGCCACGGGCTTTGCCGAAAACTTGCGTTCCCGCGCCGTTCCATTGCACGCTTTGGCCAATGGTGGCGCAGTGCTGGAGGTAGCTTTTATGTAGCGTTTCGCTCCAGCCTTGGGCCCTATATAGGGTAAGGCTTCGGTTTAGGCAAGCCCATATGCTTTGCGGCGTGACCGGCGGCAAAGTTGCCGTTGGGTTGAGGAAAGCGCCTGCGAATGCTGGAGGCACATGCGGCGGGGCTGTGAGGTTGAGGCCGATGCCGATGAGCGTGGCTTTTTGCGCGACGTTTTCGCAGAGGATTCCGGCGAGTTTTTTGCCGTCGAGCAGGAGGTCATTCGGCCATTTGATGCGGAGGCTGGGCTGGTGCGGGGCTAAAGCTTCGTGCAGCGCAAGGGCCGCAACCAGCGCCACGTGCGGGCCCGCGACAGGCCGCACGATGAAGGTGGCGGCGAGGCCGTGGGGCGCGGGAAAGGTTATCCACGGGCGGTTCTGGCGGCCGCGGCCGGCGGTTTGTTCATCGGCGCTGATGGCGATGGTGGTGTCATCGCCTTGCTCCACCATGCGGCGGGCGTCGTCCATGGTGGACGTGGTGGAGTGGAGATGCAGGAACTGCGGCATCTAGAAGATGGCGGCGGCGCCCGCCAGCGTGTAGCTGGTGAGGAAGCTGGGGAACAGCCCCAGCAGCACCGTGGCCGCCGCGATGATGCCGATGGTGACGGCCAGCGCCGGGGCGGTTTTGATGGGTTCCGGCGTGAGGGGGGCGTCGAAGTAGACCGTCTTGACCAGCCACAGGGCGTAGAACGCGGCGATGACGCTGGCCAGCACGCCCACCAGCGCGAGCGCGCTGAAGCCCGCCTGCACCGCCGCGCCGAACACCATGAACTTGGCCATGAAGCCCGCCAGCGGCGGGATTCCCGCAAGGCTGAACATGAACACCGCGAAGGATGCGGCGAGCAGCGGGCTGCGCGCGGCGAGGCCGGAAAGATCTTTCACGTCGTGCGCGTCGCCCATGGCGATGAACACCGCGAAGATGCCGATAAAGGTGAAGCCGTAGATGGTGAGGTAGCTGAGCACGCCGCTGTGCGCCAAGGGCGTGGCCGCGACCACCCCCACCATGATGAAGCCGACGTTGGCGACGGTGCTGAAGGCCATGAGGCGCTTGAGGCTGGTTTGGATGATGGCGAGGGTGGCGCCCGCAATCATGGTGGCGATGGTGAGCCACATGAGGGCCGGCTGCCACAGGGCAATGAACGGCAGGAACGGTTGCGCCAGCAGGCGGATGAGCAGCACGCAACCGGCAATTTTTGGCAACGCGCCCATGATGGCGGTGACGGGGGACGGCGAGCCTTCGTAAACGTCGGGCGTCCACATATGCAGCGGCACCACCGAGAGCTTGAACAGCGTGCCCAAAAGCGTGAGCGCCATGCCCGCCATGGCCAGCGGTTGCGCGGCGCCGCCCGACAGCGCGATGGCCCTGCCGATGCCGATGAAGCTGAGCGAGCCGAGCGAGGCGAACAGCAGCGAGATGCCGAAGAGCATCAGGCCGGAGGCGAGGCTGCCGAGGACGAAGTACTTGAGCCCGGCTTCGGAGCTTTTGGCGTCGTCACGCGCGTAGGCGGCGAGGATGTAGAGCGGGAAGCTCATAAGCTCTACCCCCACGTACAGGCTGAGCATGTGGGTGGCGCCCATGAGCACCAGCATGCCGGTGAGGCTGAGGGTGAGGAGCACGTAAAGCTCCGGCTTGTGGTCGCGTTTGGAAAAGGCGCAGGCAAGCAGCGGCAGGCACAAAATGCCCAGCTTGACCAGGATGAGCGAGGCGATGTTGGTGAAGGGCGAGACTAGCATGAGCGTGCCGTCCTCCAGCCCGAACAGGCTGCCGGTGGCGGGGAAAAAGCGCAGCCAGCACGCCGTGCCGGCATAGAGGATACCCGCGGCGACGGCGGTGGCCAGCGCCGAGCGCGCGTAGGCGCCGAGCAGGAGCAGGAACAGGCTGCCCAGCGCGAGGATGAGGACGGGCATGAGGGGGTGGAGGAAGGACATATCCATGGCGTTACCGGGCTTGGGTTGGGGTTGCGGGGGCGGTTTCCGGCTGGGCGGCGGGAGCGGGTTGGGCGGGCGGTGGCGGAAGCTCGATGACATTGGGCGTGAGCGCGGTGTGCGCGGCGGCGGAAAGCGACACGAGGTTGAACACCGGCTGCTGCCACAGGCCGGTGGCCAGCACCGGCAAAATGCCGAGCAACGGGATAAGCGCCAGCAAGGGTGTGAAGGTGGCCCATTCACGCGCGGACATATCCGGCATGTGGGACTTGTGGCTTTCAATGAAGGGAGAGGGTTCGCCGTAGAACATGCCGCGGTAGAGGTGCAGCATGTAGAGCGCGCCGAAGATGACGCCGGTGGTGGCCACCGCGGTATACCACGGCGCCACCGGCCAGCTGCCCGCCAGCGAGAGGAACTCTCCCACAAAGCTGTTGGTGCCGGGCAGCGCCACGGCGGCAAGGGTGAGGACCATGAAGGTGAAGGCGTAGCCCGGCATGGTGCGGACGATGCCGCCGAACTTGGCGAGTTCGCGGGTGTGGAGCCTATCATAAATAACCCCCACGCCGAGGAACAGCCCGGCGCTGACGATACCGTGGTTGAGCATGACCAGGAGCGCGCCGTTGAGGCCTTCCGCGGTGCCGGAGAAGATGCCCAGCGTAACCAGCCCCATGTGGCTGACCGAGGAGTAGGCGATGAGCTTTTTAATGTCGGTTTGCACGTAGGCGACCAGCGCGGCGTAAACCACGGCGATGGCCGAGAGCGCGAAGATATACGGCGCGAGGTGGAGGCTGGCGAGCGGGAACATGGGCAAGCAGAAGCGCAGGAAGCCGTAGGCGCCCATCTTCAGCAGCACGCCCGCGAGGATGACCGAGCCCGCCGTTGGCGCCTGCACGTGGGCGTCCGGCAGCCATGTGTGGAACGGCCACATGGGAATCTTCACCGCAAAGGCGGCGAAGAAGGCGAGGAAAAGGATGATTTGCGGACCGAGGGCGAGGCTGTTGAGCGACCAGTCGGCCAAGGCGAAGCTGCCGGTATGCGCATACAGCCACAGGCCCGCGATAAGCATGAGCACGCTGCCGAGGAAGGTATAGAGGAAGAACTTGATGGCGGCGTAGACGCGGTTTTCGCCTCCCCAGATGCCGATAAGGAGGAACATGGGGATGAGCATGGCTTCCCAGAAGACATAGAAGAGGATGAAGTCCTGCGCCACGAACACGCCGTTGACGAAGCCTTCCAGCGCCAAAAGCATGGCGAAGAAGCCGCGCGGATTCTTAGTGACGCTTTTCCACGAGGCCATGAGGCACAGGGGCGTGAGCAGCACGTTGAGCATGAGCAGCGGCAGGGCGATGCCATCCACCGCCATGGCGTAGCGGATGTTGAACATGGGCAGCCACGGCGCGACTTCCTGCATTTGCAGGCCGAGGTGCGGGTTGAAGTGCGTGTAGGCCAGGCCAGTGAGCGCCAGCGGGATGATGCTGAGGACAAGGCCCACCCATTTGGCGCCCTTTTGCGGCGTGAGCAGCGTGAGCAGCGCGGCCGCCAAAGGCGTGAAGGTGATGAGGGTGAGGATGTGGGGCATGAGGGACTCCAGCGAGAATGGCATTACATGGCCCTCCACAGCAGAAGGCCGAGGGCGGCCACGAGCGCAAGCAGCATGGCGAAGGCGTAGTGGTAGACGTAGCCGGTTTGCACGCGGCGGAGCTCGTGCCCGCTTTCCCACGCGGTTTGCGCGGCGGCGTTGACGAGGCCGTCTATCCCGCGTTTATCCACGATGTAGGCGAGCGCCATGGCGATGGCGTGGGTGGGCTTGACCCACATGAAATCGTAGAGTTCATCAATGTACCACTTGTTGTAGCTGATGGCGTAGGCCAGCGAGAAGGTGCGGGCCGCCTGCCCGGCCAGCGGGCGGTTTTTCACAAACAGCCACCACGCGAAGGCGATGCCGCCGAAGGCCAGCACCAGCGGCGCGAGCTTGGGCAGGAGCGGGATTTCCTCCGCCCCGGCGAGGGCGTTGTGCGCGGGCAGGATGCTGATGGCGCCCTGCCACCATGCGAGGTGCATCATGGGTTGCAGAAGGTAGCCCGCGGCCACCGCGCCCACGGCCAGCGGCAGCATGGGCAGCAGCATGATGAGCGGGCTTTCGTGCGGTTGGTGCGCGTGTTCGTGGTGGTGGGCTTCCTTCTTGGAATGGCCCTTGGCGGGGACGTGGTGGGCGTCGTCGGACTTCACGTGGTGGAAGGCCATGAACACCACGCGGAAGCTGTAGATGGCGGTGAGCAAGGCGGCGACGGTGCCGAAGATATACAGCGGCAGGCCAACGCCATTGGGTGCCATGAAGGCGCTTTCGATGATGAGGTCTTTACTGAAGAAGCCTGCGAAGGGCGGGATGCCGGCGAGCGCGAGGCTGCCTATCCACATAAGCGCGTAGGTGACGGGAAGCGCGCGGATGAGGCCTTTGTGCAGCGGGCCCATCTTGAACATGTCCTGCTCATGGTGCAGGCCGTGGATGACGCTGCCCGCGCCGAGGAACAGCAGCGCCTTGAAGCAGGCGTGGGTGGTGAGGTGGAACATGGCGGCGGGATAGGCCGACACGCCGATGGCGAAGAACATGTAGCCCAGTTGCGAGCAGGTGGAATAGGCGATGACGCGCTTGATGTCCTTCTGCGTGAGGCCCACGGTGGCGGCGAAGAAGGCGGTGATGGCGCCGACCCAGCCTACGATGTGGAGCACCTGCGGCGCGGCCTCGTACAGCGGCGACATGCGGCAAAGAAGGAACACGCCCGCGGTGACCATGGTGGCGGCGTGAATGAGCGCGGACACCGGGGTGGGACCTTCCATGGCATCCGGCAGCCAGGTGTGCAGGCCGAACTGCGCGGACTTGCCCATGGCGCCGATGAACACCAGCAGCGCGATGAGGTTGATGGTGTGGGGAGTGGTATCGGCAATGGATAAGGCGCGGGGCAGGACATCGGCATAATTGAGGCTGCCGAAGGTGTGAAGGATGGTGAAGAGGCCCATGAGCATGGCGGCATCGGCCACGCGGTTGACGATAAAGGCCTTGATGGCGGCTGCGTTGGCAGTCTCCTTATGGTGCCAGAAGCCGATGAGCAGGTAGGAGCAGACCCCTACCCCTTCCCAGCCCAAAAACATCTGGATGAGGTTGGGCGCGGCGACCAGCATGAGCATGGCCAGCGTGAACAGCGACAGGTAGATGAAGAAGCGGCGGCGGGATGGATCTTCCGCCATGTAGCCGATGGAATAGACGTGGACGCAGGCCGACACCGTGGTGACGACGATGAGCATGGTGGCGGTAAGGTTATCCACCAGCGCGCCGAAGCCCACCTGCCAGCTGCCGCCGATGCCGGCGACGCCTATCCATGTAAACCACTCCAGCGAAATGGGCTGGAGATGGGTGACGGTGAGGCCAAGGAAGATGCTCCACGCGCCAAAGGCGGCGGCGATGACGCTGAGCGTGGTGAGGGCCATGCTGAGAGCATCGGCCCACGATTGGCGGAAGCCGGGGCCCACCAGCGCGGGCAGGCCGTAGCCGAGCAGCGCGGCGGCCAATGCGCCGAGACCCGGCAGGAGGATGGTGAGGGTGGCGAGATTGGCGGAAAGCATGGGCTAAGGGACTACTTGGCGTTGGCGGTGGGGCTGGTGGTTTGCGCTTGCGTTGCCGAAACGGGCTGCGCAGGCGGGACCATGGGCTTGTCGTACGACATGCTGCCGCTGAGCACCGCCTTGACACGCTGGTTGATGCTGGTTTGCGCCGCGCTGATCATGGCCTGGCGCAGCGTGAAGGCCGGCTGGTTGGCGCAGGTTTGCAGCACCTGCTTGAAGGTGGCGGGATAGTTGAGGAGGTCGGCATCGGCAAGGCGGATGATGACATTGGCGCCGGGGGCGTCGAACAAGGCGACATAGGATGCGGTGAGCGCGGCGTCATTCCCCGCGATGCCCTGCAGGAACTGCTTGCAGGTGACGGTTTTGTACTGGCGGTAGGTGTGGAGGTCATGCGCCAGCTGGCGGCCGAAGGTGAAGAGGCCGAGTGCGAGGAGCGCGAGGATGCAGAGCAGGATGATGGACGCAGTGAGCTTGGCGAGGGTGACCATGGTTTACTCCTTGACCGCCGTGGGCGACGGTTCGGTTGTTATTGTTGCTGAAACGGCGGCGGGCGCGGTGGAGGAAACGATATCGTGCGCGAACAGGGTCATCACCCGGCTGCCGGGATTGCCCTTGCACAGTTGCAGCACTTTCTGCACCGCGGGCTTGACGCCGTTGCTGCCCAAGTCTTCGCTGAGACGGTCGGTATCGAGGTGGCCCTTTTCATCCTTGTAGATGCCGCCGTAGGCGATGGTGGCGACGGTAACGGGATACATTTTATCGGTATCGGATTGCGTGAGGTCGTATTCGAACTGGCGGCAGGTGTAGGTATCCATGCCGCTGAAGAAACCGCGCATGGTGTTGGCGGTTTGGTAGACCATGAACGCCGCGGCCAGCACCATGGCGGCAAGCGCTCCGAGGACGAAGATGACGAGGTAGCGGAGGGCGTTTTTCATGGTTTTTTCCTAGCCTTTCATGAGGTCGGCGGCGTCGATTTCGATGGTGCCGCGATTGCGGAAGAACAGCGTGACGATGGCGAGGCCGATGGCGAGTTCCGCCGCCGCCACGGTGAGGATGAAGAAGCTGAAGACCTGCCCGGAGATATCCGACCGGAAATAGCTGGTGCCGATGAAATTGATGCTGACGGCGAGGAGGATGATTTCCAGGCACATGAGGATGGCGATGATGTTGCGGCGGTTCAGCACAATGCCCGCCAGCCCCATGGCGAGCAGAATGGTGGAAAACACGAGGATATGCGTAAGGGTGAGTGTGTGGAACATCAGCGCGTGACCTTTTTGGCGACGGATTTGGGCTTGAAATGCTTGGCGGTAGCCCCCTGCCCTATACCGGGGCTGGTGAGGAGCATGGCGTCCTTCTTTTCACGCAGGATTTGGGCGGTGACGTTCTGGCGGCGGACATCGCCGCGCGGGCGGTGGGTGAGGACGATGGCGCCGACCATGGCGGTGAGCAGGATGAGGCCCGCGACCTGGAACGGAAGGGCGTAATCGGTAAACAGAATACTGCCGAGGGCCTGGATGTTGCCGAGATGGTCCATTTCCGCCGGGATGGCGTGGACGCTGGTGCTGAAGAAGCCGAGGTTGGCGGCGGCGACAAGCTCCGCCGCCAACACGCCGACCACGAGCAGGCCGATGGGCAGGTAGGGCGCAATGCCTTCCTTGAGTTTGATGAAGTCGATGTCGATGGTCATGAGCACGAACAGGAACATGACCGCGACCGCGCCGACGTAGACCATGATGAGGAGGAGGCCGAGGAACTCCGCATTGAGCAGGATGAACAAGCCGCTGGCGTTGAGGAACGCGGTGAGCATGCCGAGCACGCCGACCATGGGGTTGCGCGCGCCGATAATGAGCCCGGCGCCGAAGAGCGTGCCGAGGGCGAAGAGGAGGAAGAGGAGATCGGGGAGCATGATTCGGGTTATCGGTTTATGGGATTATCGGGTTACCGGTACGGTGCGTCGCGTTTGAGGCGCTCGGCGAGGGTGGGTTCCAGCTTGTCGCCGTTTTGCAGGAGGTGGGTTTTGTCGTAGACGAGGTTCTTGCGGTTCTCGTTGGCGAATTCCATGTTGGGGCCTTCGACGATGGCGTCCACCGGGCAGGCTTCCTCGCACAGGCCGCAGTAGATGCACTTGACCATATCAATATCGTAGCGGGTTGTGCGGCGCGAGCCATCGGCGCGGGGCTCGGCCTCGATGGTGATGGCCTGCGCCGGGCACACCGCTTCGCACAGTTTGCAGGCGATGCAGCGTTCCTCGCCATTGGGATAGCGGCGCAGGGCGTGCTCACCACGGAAGCGCGGGCTGATGGGCGTGGCCTCGAACGGGTAAAGGATGGTGAACTTCTTGGCGAAGAGCATGCGCAGCGTGATGCCGAAGCCTTTCAGCATATCGAGCAGGAGGAATTGCTTGAGCAGGCGGATGGTGTTTTTCATGTTGGATACTTCTTTACACTAGCCCGCGAAATTTCCCAAGAGCTTGACCGCCGTTGCGGTGAGCAAAAGCCATGCAAGGGAACCGGGGAGGAAGATTTTCCAGCCGAGGCGCATGAGCTGGTCGTAACGGTAGCGGGGGAATGTGCCGCGCACCCAGATCATGAAGAAGAGAATCAGCAGGACTTTCAGCGCCAGCCAGAAAATGCCGGGGATATAAGTGAACGGCGCGATAGCCAGCGGCGGCAGCCAGCCGCCGAGGAAGAGGATGGCGGTGAAGGCGGACATGGTGATCATCGCCACGTATTCGCCAAGAAAGAACAGCGCGAAGCCCATGGCTGAGTATTCCGTGTTGTAGCCGGCGACGAGCTCGGCTTCGGCTTCGGGAAGGTCGAAGGGGTGGCGGTTTGTTTCCGCAAGGATGGACACGAGGAACATCACGAAGGCCGGAAAAGCCGGGATGACAAACCAGACGGTTTGCTGGGCGAGGACGATTTGGGTGAGGTTCATGCTGCCGGAAAGCAGGATGACGGATAGGATGATGAGGCCCATGGAGACTTCGTACGACACCATTTGCGCACCGCTGCGCACCGCACCGAGGAAGGGGTATTTGCTGTTGGAGGCCCAGCCCGCCATGAGGATGCCGTAGACACCGAGGCTGCTGACCGCGAGGAGATAAAGCACGCCGAGGTTGATATCGGAGATGACCATATTGACCCCCTGGTAGCCGGGAATGGGCAGCGGGTTGGGGCCGAAGGGAATAACCGCCCAGGCGATGAGCGCGGGGACGAAAATAATCATCGGCGCCAAAATAAACATGATTTTGCTGGAAGCGGCGGGAAGGAAGGGTTCCTTGAACATCAGCTTGATGGCATCGGCAAATGGTTGCAGCAGACCGAAGGGACCGACATGCATGGGGCCGTGGCGCAGGTGCATCCAGCCGAGGATTTTACGCTCGAACCACGTGAGCATGGCCATGCCGATAAGCACCGGCACCGCGACGATGAGGATGAAGAGGATGGTGAGCGCCAGATACCAGAGGTTATCCGGCGTGAGAATGCCGTGGATGTAGGTGGAGAGGAGGTTCATGGATGAGCGTTTTTATGTTTGTTTACGCGGCGTTATCCCACTGCGGGGCGAAGGGCGGGTTGACAAGGCGGTGGTCTTTGGGAAGCAGGTTGATTCGCTCCATTTCGGCCTGTGAGAGCTCGAAATCAAAGATATCGAAGTTGGATTGGATGTGGTCTTGGGAGCGCGAGCGCGGGATGGCGACCACGCCCTGCTGCTGGATGAGCCAACGCAGCGCCACCTGGGTGGCGGTTTTGCCGTGGGCCTGGCCGATGGCTTGGAGTTCCGCGCTGGCCAAGGCCTCGCCGCGGGCCAGCGGGCAGTAGGCGGTGAGGAACATGTTGTGCGACAGGCAGTATTCCAGCACCGCGGACTGGCCGAGGAACGGGTGGTATTCCACCTGGTTGGTGGCGACGTTGATGCCCAGTTCCTCCACCACGCGGCGCATTTGCGCGACGGTGAAATTGCTGATGCCGATGTTGCGCGCCTTGCCCTGCTGTTGCAGGGTGGCAAAGTCTTCCAGCGTTTGTTCGAAGGGCATTTCCTGTAGCGGCCAGTGCACCAGAAGCAGGTCCACATAGTCCATTTGCAGGCTGCGCAGGCTTTGTTCAGCGCTGTTTATGACGTTGCCCTCGGCGAGGTTGGCGCGGGAGATTTTGGTGGTGACGAACACGTTTTCACGCGCCACGCCGGATTGGCGGAGGGCGGTGCCGACTTCGGCCTCGTTGCCGTAGGCCTGCGCGGTGTCGATGTGGCGGTAGCCGATATCCAGCGCCATGGAGACGCTGTTGAGGCATTCCTCCGGCGTGAGTTGCCATGTGCCGAAGCCGAGCACGGGAACCTGGCTTCCGCTGGAAAGTGTGATTGTTTTCATGGCGTTATCCCCTCTTTTTGTCAGGCCGCGACGGCCTTGATTTTGGCGGTGCCGGCCTCGGTCTGGCAGGCGTGCATGGTGGCACTTTGGCGCAGGTATTCCAAGCGCAAATAGTAGTGCGAGACCGGCGCGTCGAAGGATTTAGCATGCAGTTTTAATGCGCCTTCCGGCTTGGCCGGTTTGAGGGTTTTTGCGACGATTTTGCCGATATTTTCATCGGAATAGCCCTCGATTTGGGGGGCGATATGGCGTTTTAATTGCGCGAAGGTATCGAAAGGCAAGGTCTTTCCGCAAGCCTCTGACAGGGCACGGAAAATCTTCCAGTCCTCCTTGGCATTGAGGGGCGGCTGCGTGGCGGCAGCGAGCGGCAAGAGGCGCCCCTCCCCATTGAAAACGCTGCCGTTTTTCTCGGCCCACGCGGCAGCGGGGAGGCAAATATCGGCAACGCTTGCGAGCGCGGTGCGGTGGGTGCCGATATAGACCAGCGTGCCCTTGCCGCCCTTGAGGTCTTCCGCCGTGACGGTGTCTTCGCCATAGACGAACAGCAGCTTGACGGCACCGGACTTCCAGCCCTTGAGGATGGCGGCGGTGTCGCTACCCCCCTTGCCTTGCGGCAGCACGCCCGCGGCGATGGCGGAGATGCGGCCGGGGGTATCGGCGAGCACGCCCACGGGGCCGAGCTTGCCGGCGAGCGCCATGACGGCCGCGGCATCCGGCCGGGTGAAGACGCTGGCCGAGATGAGGATGGTGGGATTTTTGGCGGCCTTGAGGGTTTTGGCGAAGGCGGATTTGCCTTTTACCAGTTCCTCCAGCGCGGCGGCCCCTTCCCCAAGGTGCTGGTGGGGATAGGTGAGGCTGGCGGGCGCGCCGATGAGCGCCACCGGCACCTTGCGGCGAACGGCGGCGCGGCGCAGGCGCAGGTTGATGAGCGGGGCCTCCCAGCGCGGGTTGGCGCCGACGAGGAGCACGGCGTCGGTGCTTTCCAGACTGGCGAGCGGCGCGGCGAGCGTGGCCTGCGTGAGGGTGCTGCCGGGCGTGCGGCAATCGAAGGCGGCGGTGCCGAGGGTTTGGGTGAGGAAGGCCTTGAAGCTGGCGGCGTCCTCCAGCGTTTGCATGCTGCCGAGCAGGCCCGCGACGTGCTGGGGCTTGAGCGTGGCGAGTGCGGCGGTGATGGCTTGGAACGCCACCGGCCAGCCGGTGCCGTTGAGTTTGCCGCCCTTCTTGACCATGGGGGATGTGAGGCGGTTGGCGGCGAGGGCGTCGTAGCTGAAGCGCGCGGCGTCGGTCATCCATTCCTCGTTAATCTCGTCATGCTCCTGCGGCAGGGTGCGCATCACCTGCCCGGCGCGGGTATCCACCGTGATGGGGGTGCCCACCGCGTCGAGCATGTCGGTGCTGTTGGTGCGCGCCAGCTCCCACGGGCGGGCGGTGTAGGCATAGGGCTTGCTGGTGAGCGCGCCCACCGGGCAAAGGTCTATCATGTTGCCGGAGAGTTCCGATTGGATGGCTTGCTCCACATAGGTGCCGACCTGCATGTTTTCGCCGCGGAAGGTGGCGCCCATTTCCTCCACCCCCGCAACCTCGGTGGCGAAGCGGATGCAGCGCGTGCAGTGGATGCAGCGGGTCATCACGGTCTTGATTTTACTGCCGATGTCCTTATCGTCCACCGCGCGCTTGAATTCGTTGTAGTGGGTGCGGTCTCCGCCGTAGCCGACGGACTGGTCTTGCAGGGCGCATTCGCCGCCCTGGTCGCAGATGGGGCAGTCGAGCGGGTGGTTGATGAGCAAGAGCTCCATGGTGCCCTTGCGGGCGTCGCGCGTGATTTGGGAATCGGTGCGGATGCGCATGCCCTCCGACGCGGGCCAGTGGCACGAAGCGACCGGCTTGGGCGCGCCCTCGATTTCCACCAGGCACATGCGGCAGTTGCCGGCGATGGAGAGGCGCTCATGGTAGCAAAAGTGCGGGATTTCCTTGGCGGCCAGCGTGCAGGCCTGCATGACGGTGCTGCCTTTCTTCACATGCAGCAACTGACCATCCACAAACACATTGATGAAGCCCTCCGGCGCCGGAGGCAGGGCTGGCTGCGCGGTGGGCGCGGGCGGGGTGGGCGCGGCTTTGGCGGTGTTGGCCTTGGCGGCGGGCTGCTTTTTAGCCACGGACGGTTGCTTGTTGGTTTTGGCCTTGGGCATGGTTAGCGTTTCTTGTTCACAGTTTTACGGCTGGTGGTTTGACGGGGTTTTTGCGCCTTGGAGGCCTTGCCGGCAATAGGCTTTTTGGTCTTGGCTGCGGCTTTTTTAGCCTTCGGCTTGGCGGCGGGTTTCGGCGGGACCGCCTCTTCCGCCTCCGGCTGGGGCGTTTGCGTTTCCCTCACCGCAGGCTGGGTGGGGGTGAAGGCGGGCTTTTGCCACGGCATGCGCGGCTTGAGCGTGGGATCATCGAAGCGGTTGGGGCCGGGCGTGCCGGGCACGAACAGCGCCGTGGCCCAATACAGGATGAAGCCCGCGAAGTGCGTGCCGGGGCTGGGCACGAGGCCGAGGGCGACCACCAGCAGCAGCCACCAGCCGGAGAGGTTGAGGTCGTGCAGGCGCTGGATATCCAGCGTGACGGAGCGGAAGGTGATGGTGAGGTAGACCGGCACCGCGAGGATGAGCGCGAGGACGAACACCGCGTGGCCGAGGAAGCCCGCGAGCATGAGCACCAGCACGAGGCCGAGCAGCGCGAGCACGATGCCGACGCGGCGCGCGAGATACGGCATGCGGCCGATGCGGCCGCGCCAGCTGGCGGTGAAGACCCAGTAGGGCCAGTCTATCCATTGGGTGGAGGCAGGGTTCATGCTGCATTGGCCTTGTTGAGTTTCTCTTCAAACAAATGGCGGAAGTGCTTGAGGGTGCCCTGGACCGGCCACATGGCGCCGTCGGCGAAGGCGCAGATGGTGCGGCCCTCGATCTTCTTGGTGAGGGCGTAGAGCTGGTCGAGTTCCTCGGCGGTGCCGTGGCCTTCCGCGAGGCGATCCATGAGGCGGTAAACCCAGCCCACCCCTTCGCGGCATGGGGTGCACTGGCCGCAGCTTTCATGCTTGTAGAAGTGGCTGATGCGGGTCATGACGCGGAGCAAATCCACCTGCTTGTTCATGACCACGATGGCGGCGGTGCCGAGGCCCGTGCCTTCGGCCTTGAGGGCGTCGAAATCCATGAGCACGCGGGCGGACTGCTCCACATTCAGCAGCGGCGTGGAGCTGCCGCCGGGGATGATGCCCTGCAGGTTATCCCAGCCGCCGATGACGCCGCCGGCGTATTCGTCGATGAGTTCGCGCAGGGGGATGGACATGGGGGCTTCCACGTTGCAGGGGCGGTTGACGCTGCCCGAAATGCTGTAGATTTTGGTGCCGGAGTTGCCCGGGCGGCCCCAGCGCGTGAACCATTCCAAGGGGTGTTTGAGGATGGGCGGGACCTGCGCGATGGTTTCCACATTATTGATGGTGGTGGGGCAGCCGTAGAGGCCGAACCCGGCAGGGAACGGCGGCTTGAGGCGCGGCTGGCCCTTTTTGCCTTCCAAGCTTTCCAGCAGGGCGGTTTCTTCCCCGCAGATATACGCGCCCGCGCCGAGGTGGACGTGGACGTCCACATCCACGCCGGTGCCGAGGATGTTCTTGCCGAGGTAGCCGGCGGCGTAGGCCTCGTTGATGGCCTGGCGGAGGCGCGAGGATTCGTCGTAGTACTCTCCACGGACGTAGATGTAGCCGGTTTTGGCGCCCAATGTGTAGCAGCCGACTATCATGCCTTCGACGAGAGTGTGGGGATCGAAGCGCAAAATATCACGGTCCTTGCAGGTGCCGGGTTCGCCTTCGTCGGCGTTGCAGACGAGGTAGTGGGGTTTGTTGCTGACTTCCGGCTTGGGCATGAAGCTCCACTTCATGCCGGTGGGGAAGCCCGCGCCGCCGCGGCCGCGCAGGCCGGATTGCTTGAGCTTTTCAATGTGTTCGGTGGGGGGCGTTTGCAAAAGCTGCTTGAGGCCTTTGTAACCGCCGCGTTTTTCATAGCCCTTGATGGACCAGTCGCCCGCGCCGTCGAGGTTGGGGAAGCATTTGTCTTCAGGCTTGAGGCGGGGGAGTGTGGGCATGGCGGGCTAGGTTACTTTTGGGTTGGGACGGGGTTGACGGCGATGGGTTCCGGCAGGGTGAAGGGGTTGAGCGATTTGCCGCGCACGCAGCGGAAATCCAGCTGGTAGGTGTAGTCTTTCTCGCTGAGGATATCTTCGCGGCGGATGTCTATGGCGCTGCCGTCCTGCTTTTTGCAGTACGCCTCGGCCTGGCGGATGGTGGCGATGCGTACATCGCCCACGTGGCTGCGCACGGCGATGGGCCGGCGGATGCGCTGGTAGTCCGCGCCGATATCGCTGATTTGCCCCTGCGCGGCGCAGGCGGCGAGGAGCAGCGGCAGGGCAAGCAGGGCGCGGCGCATGGGCATTCAGCTGCCGTAGCTGTCGTTGTGGATGGGATCCACCGCGGCGGGCGGGGTGTCGGCGAAATCCGCCATGTCGCCGCCGTCCTTGAGGTGCTTGAGGATCTGGCGGGTTCTGGCGGCGTCGAGATTGGTGTAATAGTGCATGGCGCCGGATTGCGCGGCGGCGATTTGCATCATGGGCGCGGCGACGCAGGCGCCCAAGCATTCCACCTCGGTGAAGGTGAAGGTGCCGTCGGCGCTGGTGGCGCCGGAGGCGGCGATGCCGGTGAACTCCTTGACCGCGGCTACCACGGCATCGGACCCGCGCACCATGCACGAGCAGTTGGTGCAGACCTGCACGTGGTAGGTGCCCACCGGCGCGAGGTTGAACATGGTGTAGAAGGTCGCCACCTCGTACACGCGGATATAGGGCAGGTTGAGGGTATCGGCCACCAGTTGCATGGCATCCACGCTGAGCCAGCCGCCGAACTCGCGCTGGGCAAGGTGCAGCAGCGGAATGAGGGCGCTGCGCGAGCGGTCCGCCGGGTACTGCGCCAGCACGTCGTTGATGTGCTTTTGCGCCTTGGCGCTCCACTTGAGGTTGAGACCGAGGGTGTGGGGGGTGATGCCGGTGCTTTGCTGGCTGTTGATGGTGACCTTGACGGTGTTGCCTGCGGGTTTGGGTTGGCGGATGGTGGGCATGGGTGGCGGTTCTTTATCGTTTGAAGCTTAGCGGTCGATTTCCCCGAAGACGATGTCTTGCGTGCCGATGAGGGTGGTGACGTCGGCGAGCATGTGGCCGCGGGACATGAAGTCGAGCCCTTGCAGGTGGGCGTAGCCGGGGGCGCGGATTTTGGCGCGCCACGGCTTGGGCCCGCCTTCGCTGACCAGGTACACGCCCATTTCGCCCTTGGGGGCCTCGATGGCGGCGTAGCATTCGCCCGCCGGGACGTGGAAGCCCTCGGTGAAGTATTTGAAGTGGTGGATGAGCGCTTCCATGCCGTCCTTCATGGCGCCGCGGCTGGGCGGCGAGACCTTGAAGTTCTGGATTTTGCAGGGCTGGCCCTTGAGTTCGCCATCCAGCTTTGCAAGGCACTGGGTGATGAGGTGGCAGGACTGGCGCATTTCCTCCATGCGGCAGAGGTACCTATCGTAACTGTCGCCGTTCTTGCCCACGGGGATCTGGAAGTCGAGCTCGGCATAGCATTCGTAGGGTTGGGATTTGCGCAAGTCCCAGTCCACGCCGCTGCCGCGCAGCATGGCGCCGCTGAAACCCCAGGCCTGCGCCTCCTCCGGCGTGACCACGCCGATGCCGACGGTGCGCTGTTTCCAGATGCGGTTGTCGTCGAGCAGGCCTTCGAGCATGGGCAGGATTTTATCGCGGAAGTTGTCGTTCCATTTGGCGACCTTGCGGGTGAAGCCTTCCGGCAGATCACGGTTGACGCCGCCGGGGCGGAAGTAGTTGGCGTGCATGCGCGCGCCGGATACTTCTTCATAAAAATCAAACGTGTATTCGCGTTCCTTAAAGGCATAGAGCATGACCGCCATGGCGCCGATATCGAGCGCGTGGCAGCCCACCCAGAGCAGGTGGTTGGCGATGCGCGTGACTTCCGACATGAGCACGCGGATATACTGGGCGCGGCGGGGCAGGTCGATTCCCAGCAGTTTTTCAGCCGCCAAACACCAGACGTGCTCCTGGCACATCATGCTGACGTAATCGAGCCTGTCAAAATACGGCAGGGCCTGGATGTACGTCTTGTTCTCAATCAGCTTCTCGGTGCCGCGGTGGAGCAGGCCGATGTGGGGGTCGGCCTTGGTGACGACTTCGCCGTCAAGCTCGAGCACCAGACGCAGCACGCCGTGGGCGGAGGGGTGCTGCGGGCCGAAATTAAGGGTGAACGGCTGCTCGGCCGTGGGCTGGCTGAGGGTGACGGTTTGCTGCGCCATGGGGTTACGCGTCTTCCTTGTCGTCGCTGCCGCCCCAGAAGGAGTTTTTATGCACTTCCTCCTCGGCTTGCTTCATGTGTTCCTGCTTTTCCTTCTCGGCGCGCTCCTTGGCTTCGCGGCGTTTCTTCAACGCCCAGCTGAAGGCGTGCGCGGTAAGCTCGGCGTCTACCGCCGCGGGTGATTTGTTTTTCCAACTGAACAGGCCCATTACTTGAACTCCTCGTTGTTGAAGGTGTTGTCGGTATCGGCGAGGCCCGTATTGCCGGTGATGCCCTGCCACTCGCTGACCCGGTCGAAGTGGCGGAAGTTCTGCGGCAGGTCGACCGGCTTGTAAGCCACGCGCTGCTCCGACACGTCGTAGTATACCTCAACATGCCCTTGCAGCGGAAAATCCTTGCGCAGCGGGAAACCCACAAAGTCATAGTCGGTAAGGATGCGGCGAAGGTCCGGGTGGCCTTCAAAGACGATGCCGTACATGTCGTAGGCTTCGCGCTCGAACCAGCCGGCGGCGGCGAACAGGTTTGTGGCGGTGGGTACGGTCTGGCCGTCATCCAGCCACACTTTCACGCGGATGCGCTGGTTGAGACTGAGGCTGAGCAGGTGGTAGACCACCGCGAAACGCCTGGGTTGGGCGGGCGTGTGGCCGAGGTAGTCGACCCCGCAGACGTCCATGAGCTGGGTGAAGCGGCAGGCGTCGTCGTCACGCAAAAACTGCAGCGCCTGCGGCAGTTGGGCGGCGGGCACGGTGAGCGTGAGCTCGCGCACGGCGTTGATGCCGCTTTCCAGCTTGGGAAAGGCCTTTTTGACGCGGCGCGCAAGGGCTTGCAGGGCCTTGCGGTCGAGGTGGGTATCAATGTGCGGTGCGGTGGTCATGGCGCGGCTAATCTATGTGCATTTCGTCTTTGCTGTAGGGGCGCGGCTGGCCGGGCGCGTAGGCGTATTGCGGGGCTTCGCCCTTGCGGATGAACACCGGCTGGCGCTTGATTTTCTTTTGCAATTGGAGGATGCCGTAGACCAAGGCTTCCGCGGTGGGCGGACAGCCGGGCACGTAGACATCCACCGGCACGATGCGGTCGCAGCCGCGCACCACCGCGTAGGAATAGTGATAGTAGCCGCCGCCGTTGGCGCAACTGCCCATGCTGATGACGTAGCGCGGTTCCGGCATCTGGTCGTACAGTTTGCGCAGGGCAGGCGCCATTTTGTTGGTGAGGGTGCCTGCCACGATCATGAGGTCGCTTTGACGTGGCGACGGGCGGAACATGGTGCCGAACCTATCAAGGTCGTAGCGCGCGGCGGCGGAGTGCATCATCTCCACGGCGCAGCAGGCGAGGCCGAAGGTCATGGGCCACAAGGAGCCCGCGCGGGCCCAGTTGACCACGTCTTCCACCTTGGTGAGCAGGAAGCCGTTGTCGCGGAGCTCACGGTTGACGCCTTCCATGCCTTGCTGGACGATGGCGTTGGGGTCGGACGTGAAGGTGCTGGCCATTATTCTATTCCCATTCAAGCGCGCCCTGGCGCCATTCGTAGATGAAGCCGATGGTGAGGACGGCGAGGAAGGCCAGCATGCTGAAGAAGCCGAACCACGAGATGCTTTGGATGACCATGGCCCACGGGAAGAGGAAGGCCACTTCGAGATCGAATATAATAAAGAGGATGGCGACGAGGTAGAAGCGCACGTCGAAGGTGCGGCGCGCGGTATCGAAGGCCTCGAACCCGCTTTCGTAAGCCGAGAGCTTTTCACGCCCGCCGCGCAGGGGGTTGGTTATCCACGGAATGGCCGACATGACCAAGGCCACCGCCGTGGCGATGGCGACGAAAAGCAAAATGGGAAAGTAGGCTGCCATCTGACCGGTTCTTTTGGGTTACTTACGGCCAGACCCTAGCCCTTATAGGGCATGTCGGCAAGGGGGCTTGCCTCCTAAACCTTACCAAACTGATTGATTGATGGGCGTAGTGTGGAGTTTACGTGGTTTTCTGCGCGCGCATGGGCACCACGTTGCCGCCATGCGTGGCCGCCATGGCCTGCAGGTGGTTGATGATGGTGCCGGCGAGGTCGAGGCCGGTGGCGGCTTCAATCTCGGCCAGCACGGGGGCGCGGGAAACCTCGATAAGCAGCGGGCCCTGCGGGGTGCGCAGCAGGCTGACCGCACAGAACGGCGCGCCGTAGATTTGCGCGGCGCGGCTTGCGACCTGCTCTTCCTCATCGCTGAGGTGGGCGGGAATGACGCGCATGTTGCCGGACTCACGCGGGCGCATGAAGCCCGGAGGGGCGAAGCGCTGCACCGCGGTGACGACCTTGTTGCCGACCATGACCACGCGGATATCCTCTCCCCACGGCTGGGTGAGGTCTTGAATCAGCATGACGCTGCCGGTGCCGGCCAGCCTGGCGGCGATTTCAAGCGCCTCGCCGGAGTGCTGCGCCACCACGAACTGGCGGCCGCGCCCGCCGGAGCGGCTGCGCATGACGCAGGGGAAATTGAGTTCCGGCAGGATGACGGTAAGCTGTTCCACCGAGTTGATGACCCAGCTGCGCGGCGCCGGGATGTTCTTCTGCGCAAACAGGCGCGCCATGGTGATGTGGTCGCCCAGCGGCACGCGGTTGGACGGGAATACCGGCTGGCCCCATGCGGAGAGGGTATCGGCCACCTGCCAGGTGAATTCATCGTCCCAGCGGGCCACCGGGAGCACGAGGTCGGCCGCCGGGAACGGCAGGTCGCGCCAGCGCACCGGGCAGTTGACGAGGTTGTGGCTGCCCATGGCCGAAGGCGCCGGGGCCTGCGAGAAATTGAGGGAGACGTCGAAGGGGTTGACGATGGTGAAGCTGTCGCCCGCATCGGCCGCGGCGGCGGCCAGCCGCATCACGAACTCTCCCTGCGAGTGCTGGGAGTGAAAGCGGGTAAGCATAACAAATCGCATCGTGCGCTCCTTCCCTTACTATATGGGTTCCATCGGGCGGAATTTCAACGCCACGGCCAAGGTTTTGGGGAAAGTCATGTTATTTCACCGGCTTGGGGTTGTCATTTCCACCAGCCGCGAGGCGGTGCGCTGGAAAACCTGCGCCGCCGGGCCCTGCGGACAGATGCGCGCGGGCGGCACCGCCGCGCTGACGATAAGGCGGCGTTTTTGTTCATAAAGAATGTCCACCAGCGTGGCGAGGCGCAGGGCGCTGTCGGCCTCGGCCGGGGTGAGTTGCGGGATGCCCTGAATGATGACGGTTTGCGCGTGGGCGGCGAGCTGCTGGTACTCCTGACGGCCCAGTGGCTTGTCGCAGAGTTCATTAAAGGTGGCCCACAGCACCGTGCCGCTTTGGCGGCGGGCGTGCAGGAACGGCAGCGGCGTATCCGCACGGCCGCTGGAGAACTGCCGGTACAGCGCGTCCAGTTGTATATCGTCGGACTGGCCCGTCCCGGTGAGCACGTAATGGCCGCCCTGAGCGGGCGCATCGCGGCCGAGAAGGCGGAAATCGAGCCCATCGGTGAGGTTGACCGGCTCCATGTGGGCTTGCAGCAGGCGCAGCAGCGGCAGGAAGCGCTCACGGTTGAGGCCGCCCTGGAACAGTTCCGGCAGCGGCCAGTTGGAGGTGGCGACCACCACCGTGCCCTGCCTGAACAGGGCCTGCATCAGGCGCCCGAGGAACATAGCGTCCGGCAGGTTGGTGAGGTAGAACTCGTCGAAGCCGAGCACCGTGGCTTCAGCGCCGATATCGGCGGCGATGCGGGCCACCGGGTCGGCCTTGCCGGAGGCGGGCGGCAGCGCGTTCATCCTGCGGTGGATCTCCGCCATGAAGGCATGGAAGTGCACGCGGCGCCTGGCAGGAATGGGCAGCGCCTGCATGAACATATCGAGCAATTGCGACTTGCCCCTGCCCGGCGGGCCGTAAAGCCAGAGGCCGCGGGGCGGCTTTTCCATACTGGTGCCCAGCGCGTTGGCCAGCGCTTGCAGCCGCGTGACCGCGCGGGCCTGCGCGGCATCGGCCTGCCAGCCCTGTGAGAGGCGTTGCCGGTAGGTGGACAAAAGGTTCACTTTGGGAGCCAGGTTTTTGTTATTGGACGATAAAGCTTGCATGGCGACTGGGACTGTGGCTTCAGCGCGATAAGCGGTCAAGTCCATGTAAGCCTTTCCCGTGGATTAACTTGACGCCGAGGTGGCGCCTGCGCCACAACGAAGCATACCAACCAACCTCTGAAGTACACCTGCATGGCCAACGGACTGCTTGACAACCTGAACCTGAACATACCGGAGTTCAACCGGCTGGCGACCAACATCTCCATTAAGGACGTGGACAAGACCGCGACCAACATCGTGAACCAGCTGCCCGGCGTGCTGGCGCACATCGCCCTTGCGTTGGCGATGATACTGGCCGGGTGGTGGGTTTCCACATGGCTGGCCAGCCGGATACAGGACGGGCTGGTGCGCATGCGCGTGGAGGAGACGCTGGCCGCGTTTCTGGGAAGCATGCTGCGCTTCGCCATCTTCTTCACCGTGTTTTTGACCGCGCTGAAGTTCATCGGCTTCAACTCCACCAGCATGGCCGCCGTGCTGGGCGCCACCGGCCTGGCCGTGGGCCTTGCCATGAAAGGCACCCTTGGCCACGTGGCCAGCGGCATGATGCTGATGGTGCACCGCCCCTTCAAGGTGGGAGACTGGATACAGAGCGGCGACTTTTCCGGCACGGTGAAGCGCATCGGCCTGTTTTCCACCGAGTTGAACACCCATGAGTTCGTGCGCGTGTTCATCCCCAACACCCTGCTGTGGGAGAACACCTTGCAGAACTATACTTATAACCGCATGCGCATGATGAAGTTCACCCTGCGCCTGCCGCTGGGCGTTGACGTGGCCCGCGCCCTCGACGTGATGCGCGCCACCATTGACGCCGACCCGCTGATACTGAAAACCCCCGAGCCCAAGCTGGGCGTGGACAGCTACAGCGCCTATGGCGCCGAGTGCATCGTGTGGGTGTGGGTGCGCACCGAGGATTACGGCGCGGTGCGCTACAGCCTGCTGATTACCCTGCAGCAGGTGTTGCGCAAGGCCGGGTTCGACCTTGCGTATCCGCAGCAGGTCATCCACTATACGGGCCAAGGGCAGCAGCAGGAAGACCGCCGCGCGCGGCCGCGCCCGCCGACCACATACGCCCCCGCCAAGACGGTGAAGACACTGAGGAGAAAACGATAATGACCAAGCCCCTGCTGCCCGCCACGCTGATGATGGTGATGGCCAGCGCCACCGCCTTTGCCGCAGGCAAGGCGCCGGTGGTGGTGGAGATGTTCACCAGCGAATATTGCCCCAACTGCCCGCCCGCCGACCACCGGATGAAGGAAGCCTCGAACGAGGATAAAAACCTGCTGGTGATTATGGAACACGTGGATTACTGGGACAACGGCGACCGCAAGGACCCGGACGGGCTGGCAGAGGCCACCCAGCGGCAGTACGACTACAGCAATACCATCGGCAGCCGCCCCGGCGAGGTGTTTACCCCCATGCCCCTGCTGGACGGCAAGGTGGTGGCCAAGCCTCCGCTATGGTGGAGCTGGAGCGACGCCCTTGAAAAAGCCAAGGCCGACAACGACAAGGCGGTGCTGAAGGTGGCGCGGCAAGGCAACGGTGACGTGGCGGTGACGATTCCACAAGGAGTAGCGACCAAGGGCCACGAGCTGTGGCTGATTGGCGGCGACACCGTGCCCGGCAGCCAGGCGCTGGTGATGCGCGGCATCGCCCAGGGGCAGTTGCGCGAAGGGCGGGTGGTGACCATCCCCAAGGCGCTGGTGCCGCACGGCGCCACGCTGGTGGCCCTGCTGCAGGTGCATGGGCCGGGGGCGGTTTCAGGTGTTGGCGTAACTAACTGATTTGTAATGTTTAGTTAAAAAAGTTTCTCATATTTGAGAGACAAACGCTTGTGGGCGGGTAAGTGTATACCCATATACCCTAGGTATGAGCACCTCCCCCACCCTGCACTTCACCAAGCGCCTTGAAGAATGCGTGCACCGCAGCGGCGGCAAGCGCGCGCTGGCGGCAATAAGCGGCATCAGCGAAGCCCAGCTTTACCGCTACCTGACCGGCGAGAGCATCCTCCCCACCGACCGGCTGGAGGCCATCGCCAAGGCCGCCCACGTGGACAGCGCGTGGCTGCTGACCGGCCGCGACGGCCCCGAAGGGCCTGTGGCGAAGGATCCGCGGCCGAGTTTCAGGCCGGAACTGATGATGCAGGTGATTCAACTGCTGGACGACTTGCTGATGGAAAGCAACCGGCAGTTCACGCCCCGCCAGCGCTCGGTGGCGGTGACCCTGATTTATGAAGCCCTGCGCCTGAACGAGGTGCGCAAGGGTTCCATTACGGCAGAGCTTGACCGCAGGCTGGCGCCGTTCTACCCGGACTTCCTGGCGCCGCTGCGCCAAGACCCGCGCATGATGGACTACATGTCCTCAATGGCGGCGATGGAGTATGGCGGCGATGTGAGCATGCAAACCATGAAGCTGTTTGACAGCCTGGTGCGGCTGGCGATGGTGGGCGTGTATGAAGGTGCCGCGGGCGAGCTGCACTTTGAGAAAATGGGCACCGCCCTTCTGCCCGAGGCCAGCAGGCGCCTGCTGACCATCACCGAAATGTGCGTGAAGCTTATCGGCAAGTCGCGCCTGGACTGGCTGGATGCCGGGTGCGGCAACGGGCGCCACCTTGCATTCTTGAGTACGCATACGCCCTTTTTGAACCTGCACGGGATTGAAGCGAGCCGCCTGGCCCTCAACCTTTGCCAGAACATGGTGCGCACCGGCAAGCTGCCCGAAGGTGTGGTGGTGGAGGGCGATTTCCGTTCCCTGCCCTATACCGATGCCAGCATGGACGTGGTGTATTGCCGCCTTGGGCTGGAGTTTCTGCCCGATTTCGGCACCGACGACATGGTGGGCGCGGTGCAGTTTTTAAGCGAGGCGAAGCGGGTGTTGCGCCCCGGCGGGCTGATGGTGGTGCTGACTTATGCGGGCGAAGGCCGCTCTTACGTGCCGTTCGTGCAATACCACAACACCGCCAGCATGCAGAGCCTGGCCGGACGCACGGGGCTTGAGGTGGTGCAGATTGACGAGGGTGTTCCCGTGAATGAAACCGGCGGCGTTGCCGGAAAAGACTTCAGCTCAAACCTAAAGGATGGCCTTCAGGCCATCCTCAGGAAACCGTCGTAATACTAAAGAATTACGAGCAGAGCGCGGCGCGGATGTAGTCGGCGCGCAGGCCCTGGCGGGTGAAGTCGTAGCCGTATTGCTGCTTGAACAGGTTGCGGGTGTTGGCGAACAGCGGCTCGACGTCGAAGTCGTCGGATTCCACGTGCGGGGTGTGGTGCAGGAATTCGCCGAACAGCATCATGCAGTCGTTGTAGTAATCGCGGGTGAACATCACGTGAAGGTCCCACACGCGGTCGACGATGACCGGGGGCGCCATTTCGATTTGCGGGTTCTTGGCCTTGAGAGTGAGGAACTTGCGGTAGAGGTCTTCAGCCACGGCAAGGTCTTCCTTGCTCATGTTGCTTTCCATCGCGAGCTTTTCCATCACGCGGCGCAGATCGAGCTTGGCGAGGCGTTGCTCGAAGGTTTGGTCGAAGGCTGCTTGTGTCATATCTGATAGACTCCCCTTGCGATTTATATCGTATACGATTTGTTTATACATTTATTCTCTCATTTACAAGAGATTTTTTCAACTTAAAGTAGAAAACTTCCTTCTTTAATGAATCCCCTTGAGTTTGTTGATGATTTTTACGGCCACGCTGGCATGGTGGGCACGAAACGGAGGATTTGCGATGAAAAAATCACGGCCTGGCGGCGGCCGCCTGGTGCTGGTGGTGGATACGGTACTGCGCGAGGAGAGCCGCCGCGCCCTGAAAAAGATGCTGTTCGATTTTGCCGCCACGCGCGACGTGACCATGGTGGCCGGGATGCACCGTGCCAGCGTGATGGCCGCCGCGCGCGTGGGCAAGGGCGTCGTTTACAATATGAAAGACCCACTGACCCCGGAAGAGGCCTGCCGGATGATGGCGTGGCGCGAGGTGTGGCTGGTGGCCGCCGGACACGTGTGGTGCCTGAGCAGCGCAGGGCTTGGCTAGGGCGCGGCAACGGCCGGGATTTGCGCGGCAGGCGGAAGCAGGGACGGGGTTGCGGTCGGCGTGACGGCGACAGTTGCCGGGCCTTCCGCCGGTTGGATGGCGAAGGCCGGTTGCAGCGCGGCGAAGTGGCCTTCATCCACCACGCCGACGGGGGTGTAGACCTCGGTATCGCCCGCAAGAAATCCGGCGTTGACGGTGCCGCCGGATTGCGCCCATGCGCCCAGCGGCAGGGCCGGAACGAGGACGGCCAGCAACAGCGCGTGCACGGCGTACGTTTTCATGCCCTTGAGCCTACGCCCGCGCGTGCCGTTTTGCCAGCCCCGCCACGCCGCGCGGCACCTTAAGTGCTTGCCCGCTGGGCAATTACCATTGTGGCTGGCGTTGCCGGGCGGTAGTGTTGGCGCCATGAAAAAGACCCGTTTGAAGGCCCCCCGCGCCAAGCCCGCCACGACCGCAACCACCGCCACGCCGCACGCCCCCGTGCGCATCGCCAAGCCGCAAAAGACCTGGCGCGAGCGGCTGCGGGCGTGCATGACCCCCGAAGGCATCGTTCGCGGCCTGCTGCTGCTGTTTGCCGCGACCATGCCGTTGTACTTTGATGTGCACGTGCCCGAAGTGAGCGGCGACATGCGCTGGGCGGCCACCGAGTTCTTTGCCGGGCTGTGCGCCATCATCCTGCTGGGTGCCGCCGCGTGGCGCCGGCAGGGTACGTTGAGCTTTCGCCAGCCGCTGGTGGCGTGGTTCGCGCTGGGGCTGGCGGCGTGGGCGGCCATCAGCATGCTGGATGCGCTGAACTGGATGCGCGGCATTATCCTTATCAAAGCCCTTTACGCCCAGATATTGCTGGGCGTGGCGGTTTACACCGTGGCCACTCCCGCCTTCGGCCGCAGGCTGCTGTGGGCGCTGGTGCTGCCGGTGTTCATCACCAGCTGGGTGGGGATATGGCAATTCATGGGCATTGCCGACGACGCGCAGCTGGCCGCGGTGATGAACGCCAACCCGCTGTGGTGGCCGCTGATACCGGTGGTTGACCTGTTGCACCCCTTGGCGGCGTGGCTGACCGGCGTGACCGGGATTGGTTACCGCGACGTGGGCATCGCCACGTTCAGCGGGCATTTCTTCCTGCAGAGCGCGGTGCCCGGTAGCACCTTTGCCAATAAGAACCTCGCCGGGAGTTGGACGGCGATGATGCTGCCCGTGGTTGCCTACCTGCTTTTGACCAGCCGCCGCTGGAGCAGCCAGGCGCTGGCCAGCGTGCTGCTGGCGCTGGGGACGCTGTTCCTTGTGTATAGCCGCAGCCGCGCGAGCTGGGTTTCGCTGTTTGCCGCGTGCCTGACCTTCGGCGTGATGCTGGCGCTGGTGCCCGCGTGGCGCCGCGCGGTGGCGCGCCACCTTGATTGGCGACACCTGCTGTGGCTGGCGTTGCCGGTGGCGGTGCTGGCGTATTGGGGCGGCGAGATTTCTCCCGTGGGCGCCTATGCGGTTGACCGCGGCGTGGCCCAGCAGGTGGAAGCCCTGACCCAGAGCAGCTGGAACGAGATCGGCGGGCGTGTGGCCTATAACCTGAACAGCCTGGCGATCGTGAAGGACTACTGGTTCAACGGCGTGGGCTTGGGCGATTTCTACACCATCTACCCGCCTTATTACGACGCGCTGGTGGTGACCCCCACCAACAGCTACAACGTGATGGCGCGGCCCCAGCGCACCCACACCGACCTGATGCAGGCGTTTGACGAAATGGGTATTCCCGGCGGCATCTTTTACGCCGGGGTGTTCATACTGGGCATTGCCATGGCGCTGCGCATGGGCGGCATGCGCGAAGGCGCGCTGGCTGGGCGCCTGATTGGCGCCGGGGCCAGTTCCGGCCTGCTGGCGCTGGCGCTGTTCTTGGAAAAGCAGAACATGCTGGCGCTGCCGAACAACGGCAATATCGTCCTTTATGTGGTATTCGGTGCGTTGACCCTGTGGTGCCTGTGGCGCGCGCTGGCGCATTGCATGGCGATACGCGCTGGCGATCGTGCGGATGTGGCGGTGGACGACATCCAGCTGATGGGCATTGCGATCGGCTTCGCGCTGCTGGACATATGCCTGAATGCGCTGATGGACTTCCCCATGCAGTTGCCCACCGCGCCCGCCGCCGCGGCGATGCTGATCGGCGTGGTGACCGCCTTGTATGTGCGCCGCTACCCGGATGCCGTACACGGCCCGCGCGTGACTGTTGCCTGCCGCATGCTGGCGCCTGCTGCCGCGCTGGTGGTGATGGCGGCATGGGGCTGGGCGCTGTATGACGCGGCGATGTTCCGCGCCGGGAACGTGCTGCTGAAGCAGGCGATGGTGCGGATTTACAGCGGCATCAACGACGACGACACCGCGCGGCTGGTGATGGAAGCCTACCACGTGTACCCCTACGACCCGCGAATTGTGGAGAACATGGGCGTGGTGTACGCCAACTATCACGGCAACATGCCGCTGAGCCGCGACGCGCGCATTGCCAAGCTGGAGTGGGTGCTGAAGAGCGACCCCTACGGCGCCAACCACCTGGTGAACCTTTCCAGCCAATACCTGCAGCGCGCCGAGGACGAAGCGCTGGCCGGCGACATGGCCGGCGTGGACCGCGACCTTGCGCGGGTGGAGCAGCTTTACATACGCCTGCAGCGGGTGGCCGATTTCAGCGTTTATACGTGGGGCATCGGCGGATTGCTGCGCTACATGCAGGGGCACTATGAGGATGCGGCTTCGCTGTTCCGCCGCGCGCTGGCGATCGACCCCGGTTACCTGCCGGCGTCGAGCGGGTTGAAGATGGTGGCGCTGAAGCTTTCAGGCTCGGCGCCCGCGGAGGCTTCCGCGACCAGCCCTAGCCGCTGATGCTGAAACGGGCGACGGGGCAGGACTCGTCGCTTTCCAGGGTGATGGGGCGGCCCAGGTGGCTGAGGCAGACGTTCTGCGTGAGGTGCTTTTGCAGCACGGCGATGACCTGCGGGTTGGCCTTGACCGTTTGCTTGCGCAGCTTGGGGTTGGCGCCCGCGGGCGTGCGCCAGAGTTGAAGGCCGATGCGCCCGGCAACATAAATGGGGGTTTTGAGCAGCAGGGTGAGGCTGGGGCCGCTGCGCTCGCGCGTGAGTTCCAAAAGGCCGTGGCGCGACATGGGGCGCAATTCCACGAATCTATCATCGGTAGTCTGGAAGGTGGCGGCGAGGTGCTGGCCGATGATGCCGCGGTGCTGCTTGCTGCGCGGGGTGATGAAATCGACGATGACGCTGCCGCCCAAGTCGAGCAGGCGGCAGAGGCGCACCACCTCCTCCGCCGCGACGAGGTTGACGCCGAGCGCGGCGTCCTGCTTGCCCATGCTGAGCGGGCCCGCGTTGACATCGATGGTGGCGACCGCGCTGGTGAGCTCGATGATGAGGTTGCCCGCCGCGCGGGTGTTGGTGAAGGGAAACGTGGGACGTTCCGACAGCATGGTGTCGAGGGTGTTGTCGAGCTGGTCGGTGAGGGTTGCGGCCCATTCGCTGGTGGCGATGTCGTGGTCGAGCTGGCGGATGGCCCGTTCCGGCACGTGCTGGCTGACGGCATCGCGGTGGTGAGCGTTGATGAGCCACACCGTGACAGGATTGGCGCCGGCATCGTGCAGGGCGCGTGTGAGGGCGCTGGGCGGAGGCTGCAGCAGGCTGGGGCACGGGGTATCGGCGGCGGGCAGCTTGTGCGCGGTGCGGGCATCGAGGCGTGCGCCTTTTTCAAGGAATCCGCCGCGCGCCACGCGCACGAGGATGGGTTTGCCCTGGGTGAGCTTCTTGACGTTGAGTTCCGGCGGGAGGGTATCGAGCGGGAGGAGACCGTCCTGCACGTCGCCGATATCGACAAACGCGGCGCCGAGGCTGGGCACCACCTGGCGCACGCGGCCGTAGGCCACTGCGCCTTCGATGTAGCGGCGGTCGGCGGCATCGTAGCGGAGGGTGAGGAGGCGGCCGGTGTCGTCGAACAACGCGCAGCGCGTGTGCCAGGTGGTGGATTCGTAGAGAATGTGATAGCTCACGTGGCGTTGGCTCCTCCCCCAGCCGGACGACGTTGCATCTTACGCATGCGGATTAACCTTTATGCCCGCTTTTTGCAAGAGCAATGTGGTTTGGTAGAGCGGCAGGCCGATGATGCCCGACCAACTGCCGTGGAGCGTGGCTATCCACGGTTCGGCGTGGGTTTCCAGCTGGATGGCGCCGCTGACGCGTTGCCATGCGCCGGAGGCGACGTAGGCGGCGATTTCATGGTCCGTGAGGCGCTTGAACTTGACCCAGCTGAGTGCGGTCTTGCTATGGATTTTGCCCTGCGCATCGGCCATGGCGACCACGGTGGGGATGCTGACGCGGCGGCCGGACTGGAGCTTGAGCATGGCCGTGGCTTCCGCCCCGGTTTGCGGGGTTTGCAGGATGCGGCGACCGACGATGACCGGGGTATCGGCCGCCAGCACCACGCTGCCGGGGTTTTTGGCCGAAACCGCCGCGGCCTTGGCGCAGGCGATGCGCTTGACGTAGGCGAGCGGGGCTTCGTGCGGGAGAGGCGTTTCGTCGATATGCGCGGGCTGCACGGTGAAGGGCACGCCCAGGGTTTGAAGCAGCTTGGCGCGGTGCGCCGACTGGCTGGCGAGGATAAGTGCCATGGTGCCGTTTAACGGGTTTTGCGCGGGGCGTCAAATGGTGCGTTTGCATAGGACAAGGCCAGCGGCACATGGATAACTTACGGCAAGGCATGTACCATGCCCCATGGACAAAACCACGGTGCTGCCGTTTTTCACCATCGGCCATTCCACACGGACCATTAATGGGTTCGTGGCGCTGCTGAAGGCGGCGGAGGTTGAGGTTGTGGCGGATATCCGCACCGTGCCGCGGTCGCGCACAAACCCCCAGTACAACAAGGACGTGTTGCCGGGGGAATTGGCGCCTTTCCATATCGGCTATGCGCATATTGCCGAGCTTGGCGGATTGCGGGGCCGGAACAGGGCCGTTGACCCTGCGCTGAATGGATTCTGGCAGAACCGGAGTTTTCACCATTATGCCGATTATGCGCTGACCGGCACGTTCCGCACCGGCCTTGAACGGCTGATAGAACTGGGGCGGCGGCAGCGCTGCGCGATGATGTGCTCGGAAGCGGTGTGGTGGCGCTGTCACCGGCGGATCGTGGCCGACTACCTGCTGGCGCGCGGCGAACGGGTGTTCCACCTGATGGGGCCGGACAGGATTGAGCCCGCGACGTTGACGCGCGGGGCGGAGGTGCGGGGGAATGAGGTGGTTTATCCGGCCGCAGAAAAACTTTGACACGTATGTATGCAATGTTAGGGTGGCGGCGACAAGTTGACCGCAGCAGAGGAGATACCATGCAACGGGTCGCTGGACTGAACGTTTTCAAGGTAAAAGGCATGAAAGGCTATGTGCCGGACAGCATTATGGTTACGCCTTCATACGGCGTGGCGGGCGACCGCACGTTGGCGCTGGCCAAGGATGCGCACCAGCCCGCCGAGGCATGGGCGCCGAAGGAGCACTTCTACATGGGGGTGAACACCCCCGCGCTGATGGCGGTGGAACCGCCGCCGGTGCTGAGAGATGACACCCTGAAGGACGCGGTGCGCGGCCTTGAAGGCATGAAAAGCGTGACGCCGGTGGACACCAAGGGCATGTTCAACATGACCGACGTGGCCTACCCCAGCGTGAGCCTTTTGAACCTGCGCACGTTGCGCGCGTTCAGCCGCTGGGCCTACGGCGACGCGCATGCGGTGGACCCGCGGCGGTTCCGCATGAACATCCACGTGGAGGGCCTGCCCGCACATCGCGAGCTGGACTGGGTGGTGGCGTACCCGCGCACGCGGCGGGTGCGCATCGGCGGCGTGCTGTTTGAGGTGATGGACGCCTGCGGGCGCTGCGCGGCGACCACGGCCAACCCCGACACCGGCGCGCGCGACATGCCGGGGCTGCTGAAAAAGCTGCATGCCTACATGCGCCGGTTCGGCTACAGGCGGCCCGTGCGCGCGGACGGCAAGCCCGCCTCGTCCAACATCATGGTGATGGGGGTTTACCTGCGGCCGCTGGCCCGCGGCACCATACGCGTGGGTGACGGCGTGGCGCTGCTACGCGAGAGAAAGGGGGCTTAGGCCCCCTTTCCTTTTGGCTAATCCATGAGGAACTGCTTGGCGAGCTTGAGCGACTGGCCGGCGTAGTTGGAGCCGATATCCGCACCATAGAGGCGGGTGGGCGGCTGGAGGAGTTTTTCATAGAGGAAGCGGCCGATGGGCTGGCCGTGCTCGAGCACGCAGGGCACGTCGTGGGCGCGCACCTCCAGCACCGCGGTGGTGCCGTGGTTGCCCCTTCCCGACGTGTCGTAGCCGAAGCCGGGGTCGAAGAAGCCTGCGTAGTGGACGCGGATTTCGCCCACGCGGGTATCGTAGGCCACCAGCTCGGCGGCATATTGCGGCGGCACGGTGATGCCTTGCTGGGAGGCGAAGATGTAGAACTCCTCCGGGTAGAGGATGAGCGGGCAGCAGTCATTGCGCGTTATCGGCTCCCAGAACTGGCGCCAGTGGTAGCCGCCGATTTTGGAGAGATCCACCGGCTGGGTGTGGTGCTTGGCACGGTAGCCGATGATGGGGTTGGGGTGCGTGGCGTCGCCGTGCAAATTGATGCCGAACCACATGCCCTGGTTGGCCTGGGCCTTGGCATCCTTCAGCAGCGGCATGTCTTTGTCGCACATCAGCGGGGTTTTGCGGTGGAGGACCATCAGCTCGTCATCGCTGACGCGGACGTTGCCCTTGTGCAGGCGCAGCTGGTTGAGCCTATCGCCCGCGCGCACCACCACCGAGAAGGTGAGCGGCGAGACTTCCACGTACAAAGGGCCGTGGTAGCCCGCTTCCACCGTGTCGTACGTGATGCTGCCGTTGGTGATGAGGCGCACGAAGATATCCAGCCGCCCGGTGCTGCTTTTGGGGCTGGCCGCGCCGAGGATGTCGTCCGGCAGGGCCAGCGCCTCCTGCAGCGGGATGAGGTAGACCGCGCCTTTTTCAAGCAATTGCGGTTGGGTGAGGTCGAGCTTGCTCATGGTGAGCGGGGCGATGCAGCTTTCCACCGCGCGGCCCTTGCCGGGCAAAAACCCCGCCTGGATGCGGTAGGCCACCGGGCCGAGGCGCAGATCGAGGCTGGCGGGCTGCACCTGGCCTTCCAGCAGCGGCGTTTGCGGCAGCAGGCTGCCCGCGGCGGCGAGCGCGTTCAGGTCGGCATCCACCAACACGCCGTTTTGCTGCTGATTTTTAACCATTTGCCTCCCCGTGCTTTGGGCCGTTATAGCAAAGTGCGCGGGCGGTGGCGAGGGGTGTGTACGCTTTGTTGGCGGTTTTGGCGGCAGGCGGATTGTTGCTTGCGGCGCGGGCGCGGGCAGCGCCTGCCTGCGCGTTTTGTGCTAAGCAAGGGTATGAACGACAATGTGCGTCAAAAAATGGTGATTGTGGGCGCGGGGATGGGCGGCTGCGTGCTGGCCAGCACCCTGCATGCGCATTACGACGTGACCGTAGTGGAGATGGATGAAGGGCCGGAGTTTCCACTGGCCATTAAGGACGTTGGGGTGCCCTTGAACAACAGCCCGGTGGTGGCGAGCGGATTGGGCGGGAGCACGCGTTTCTGGCACAACGGGCTGATTGAGATTGGCGACGCGGCGCTGGCGGAGTGGCCGGTGAACAAGGCCGCGCTGGCAACCTTCGTGGCGCGGGCGTGGCGGCTTCTGGGCGGGCTGGAAAGGGCCGAGGTGGAGGGCGGTGTGCGGCGGCTGCGGCGGCTTTTCAGCGACCGTGGGATTGCGCCGGAGATGACGGGGCAGGCATTGTATTATCCTGCGCGGCGGCGGAACTTATGGCAGCTTTTGTGCCGCGGAAAGCCCATTGAACTGGTGTATGGAAGGGCGGCGGGGCTGCGGCAGGAAGGCGGCAAAGTGGTGGCCGTGGAGGTGATAGACGCGGCAGGCGCGAAACAGGATGTGCAAGGGGATATTTTCGTGCTGTGCGCAGGCGGTTTGGGCACACCGCTGCTGCTTCAGACCCTGCCGGAGCCGGAGGACGGCGGCGGCACCGCGCTGGCGGGATGCTTTTACGAAGACCATCCGATGGCGTTTGTGGGCGAGGTGCAGCTGGGCGGCGGGCTGTACCGGCTGTGGAATTACCCGGCGGCGGGCGGCACGTTGCGGCTGCCGCTGGCGACCGCGCTTGACGATGGCACGCCCCTCACCTTCTTCCTTCGGCCCGCCGCGCACTGGTGGCGGATGCAGCGGCGGGCGGCGATTACGAGCGTGCTGAACGAACTGCGCAACCGGCCGTGGCGTGTGCGGAACTACCTGGCGCTGCTGGGGCGGTGGGATGACGTGCTGGATATTCTTTCGCTGAAGCTGGGGATTAGAGTGCCCACCGACCGCTATACGCTGCTGATGGTGGCGGGGCAGAAGCCCCTTCCCCACAAGGCGGTGTGGGGCGAGAATGAAGCGATTGTGCGCGACTGGCGGCTGGAGGACGGCTTTTTTGAGGACGTTGAGGCGGCCCTGAAGGATTTGATGGCGGGGCTGGGGCCGGTGGTGAAGGACTTCCGCCTGTTTGAGGATTGGCGCGGGCGGGTGATGTCGTCGGGCCATCACAGCGGCACGGCGCGGATGGCGGACGGGCCCGCGCATGGTGTGTGCGACGGCGACGGCAGGGTGTTCGGCTACGGGAACCTGTACGTGGGCGATGCCTCGGCGATACCGGACAGCGGCGCGAGCAACACAGGCCTGACGATTACCGCGCTGGCGCTGCGGCTGGCCGGACACCTGAAGCGGCAATGCGTGGCGGGGCCGATGAGGATTGTGGTGAGCGGCGCGGGCGGGTTTATCGGCAAGGGGCTGGTGGAGGTGTTGCGGGCGCGCGGCCATGAGGTGGTGGACGCGCACGATTTTGCCGCGGGCGAGAACGCCGACGGGTTTGTGAACCTGGCGAACATTGCCGGCAACGCGGCGGGAGCGCTGGCGCTGCTGGAGAGCAACATGCGGCTGGCGGTGGGCGCGCGGGTGTTTGTGCAGGCGCAGTCTTTCATTACCCTGCATGGCAAGGGCGGGCCGGATGCGCGGGCGTTCAACATGGGTTTTTGCCCGCGCGTGCTGGACGCTTATGGCGTGGGCAAGCTTCTGCAGGAGCGGCACTTGGAGCGGGCGGTGGCGCGCGGGGAGTTGACCGGGGTGGCGTGTTTGTACCTGCCGATTGTGCTGGGCGAAGGCGGCGCGTGGGCGCGGGCGCTGGCGCAGGCGGAGGCGCACGGCTACGTGCTGCCGCGGCACGGGGCGGAGGCGCGGGCGTTATTCGTGACGATTGAGGATATTGCCGATGCGGTGGAGGCTGCGGTGGCGGCGGGTTTGCGCGGCGTGGTGCGGCAGGTGGTGGTGAACCCGGACAGCGCGGCGATGACGTGGGAGCGGCTGCTGGGCGCGAAAAAGCTGGGGCTGCCGCGTGGCGCCGGGCTGGTGAAGCACCTGCTGCGCGCGGCGGTGGCCGAGGCGCGCGGGCGCAAGCTGGCGTGGATGTGGCGGCTAGGGCGGATTCAGGCGGTGCCCGCGGCGGAAATTCCGGCCAAGGTGGCGGGCGGCGGGGCGGCGGCGCAAGGGCCCCTGCACTTTTACGGCGTGATGGCGCGGGTAGTGCGGACGGGGCTGTTTTGAGCCGATTTTAAGGGTTGTTGACAGGACTTGATTATCGCACGATAATCAATCTATGAGGCAGCAACACAGCCAACATGACGACCAGTTCCGCCTGTTCGAGGCGCCGTTCATGCTGGACAAGCCGATGCCGGGCGGGTTCAGCTACAAGGAGGATTTTCTGAGCGTGGCGGAAGAGGCGGAGCTGCTGGAGATTTTCAAGACGCTGCCGTTTGAGCACGCGGTGCATGAGGGTTATGAGGCACACCGGCGGATTGTGGGCTACGGCATGCGCGGCGGGCCCCTGCCCGGCTTTTTGCTGCCGATGAGGGAGCGCGCGGCGGCGTTTGTTGGGATTGCGGCGGAGACTCTGGATTCCGCGCTCATCAGCGAATATACGGCGGGGGCGGCGATTGGCTGGCACCGCGACAAGCCCACCGTGGGGCACGTGGTGGGGGTTTCGCTGGGGGCGACGTGCACGTTCCGGCTGCGGCGCAAGAACGGCGACGGGTGGGACAGGTTCAGCGTGCCTGCGCGGGGGCGTTCGGTTTACTGCATGGCGGGGGAATCGCGGCGCGACTGGCAGCACAGCATTCCGGCGGTGGAGGGGTTAAGGTATTCGGTGACCTGGCGGGATTTTTAGGGGAGAGCAGTAGATTTTTTCGAGCAGCCCTCCCATCAGTTTCTATACCTTGCCGCGCAATTTCTTCACATCGCCGCGCAGCTTCTTGCCCGCCAGACGGCGCTCCTTGCTGGCCTTGGTCGGCCGGCTTTTCCTGCGCTTTACCGGAACCTTGCGTGCCTTCTCCAAAAGTTCCTCAAGGCGCGCCAATGCCTCGGCCTTGTTGGCCTCCTGGCTGCGGCTGCCTTTCGCCACAATCACGATCTCGCCTGCCTCGGTCATCCGCCGACCGGCCAGCTTTACCAACCTCTCCCTCACCACGCCACTCAACCCCGCGCCAGCCACGTCAAAGCGCAGCTCGCACGCGGTGGCCACCTTGTTCACGTGCTGGCCGCCGGGCCCGGCAGTCGCCGCAAAAAACTTAAGCTTTACCAGACGCTCATCCATGCTTTCATCGCGCCATAAAAAAGCGCCCTCGGAATCCATATTTTCCCTCTTCGAATG